>JUEG02000717.1_pt1 | contig 177161 bp, 179 predicted proteins | sample 432341 | NCBI WGS metagenome assembly JUEG02 (sample SAMN02953476, study PRJNA257561) | rock porewater metagenome | biome: terrestrial; feature: Opalinus Clay rock; material: porewater; isolation source: Opalinus Clay rock BIC-A1 borehole | place: Switzerland: Mt Terri URL, St-Ursanne ... | reverse complement strand
ACTTACGATGTTGAAGTGGGGGTCTTACGGACGCTTGCAACGTGATAAAGATGAGAGGGCTGATTGATACTATAGTGCGTTTTTGAAGATTTGGATTACCTCATCTAAAGTAGCTGTACGTGGGTTGGTAAACTGACAAGCGTCCTTCTTAGCATTTTCAGCCATTAAAGGGAAATCTTCTTCTTTAACACCAAGAGCTGTTAAACCACTCGGAATTCCAATATCCGAAGAAAGCTTTTCAATTGCAGATAATGCTTTATCTGCAGCGTCTCTTACAGAAAGACCTTCCACGTTTTCACCTAAAGCTACAGCGATATCAACAAAGCGCTCTGGGCAGGCAATAAGGTTGAATCTTTCCACATGCGGTAGAAGAATAGCGTTACATACGCCGTGTGGTAGGTTATATAAACCACCTAATTGGTGAGCCATAGAGTGTACATAACCTAAACTTGCATTATTGAAAGCCATTCCAGCTAAAAATTGCGCATAAGCCATAGCGTCTCTAGCTTCGAAATTGTCACCGTTAGCAACGGCTGTACGAAGATTTTTAGCAATCAGCTTAATTGCCATTAATGCGGCAGAGTCAGTTATTGGAGTAGCTATAGTTGAAACATAAGCTTCAACTGCATGTGTTAATGCATCCATACCGGTTGCTGCAGTTAGGGCAGGTGGTTTTTTCATCATTAACAATGGATCGTTGATAGACACGTTTGGAGTACATCTCCAATCTACGATAGCCATTTTCACATGGTTACTTGTGTTAGTGATGATGCAAAAACGAGTCATTTCAGAAGCAGTTCCCGCAGTAGTGTTAATAGCAACAAATGGAGGCATAGGCTTAGTAGACTGATTAACACCTTCGTAGTCTCTGATGTTTCCACCGTTTCCAGCTACGATTCCTACACCCTTAGCGCAATCATGAGCACTACCGCCACCTAAAGATACGATCATGTCACAATTGTTGTCTTGGTAAACCTTTAAACCATCATGTACGTTGGTATCTGTTGGGTTTGGCTCAGCGCCATCGAAAATAATTACTTCAGCACCAACTGCTTCAATGTAACCTTTGATTTCATCAGCCATACCCATTTTGTTTAGAAAGGCATCTGTAACGATAAGAATTTTGTTACCACCTAAACTCTTTACTTGCTCTCCAACTTGTTTTGCAGCTCCAGCTCCCATTAAGTTAATTGTAGGCATAAAATAGCTGTAAACCATTTCTCCTAAAGCCATTTAAAATTCCTCCTCTTAGAATTAGTGTATTATTTCAAAATGTTACTTACTTAAACTAGCAATACTTGTGCCAATTATTTAATTTTTCTGAAAAGAGTGACTAAATTGTTAAGTTACGCACTATATTGCGGAACATAAAAGAGACCCCTTTGATGGGTCTCTTGTCGATGATTTCGATTTTATTAAACAGTGGTCCATATTCGAACACTTTAGTGCTCTGATATGGACCACTGTTCCAATATCGAACTACTTACAATTGATATTCTTTTATTTTACGGTACAGGGTGTTTCTGCCAATTCCTAAGGCTTTTGCCACCTGCGAAATGTTTCCGTCAAATCTTTTTAAGGCCTGCTCTATTGATTTCTTTTCGGCTAGCCATAAAGGAATGATTTCAGTATTATCTTCGTGGACTAATTCAGTAGAGGGGAGCGTATCTACTGCCGGGTGAGTTTTAACCTGGGTAGGTAAGTGTTCCTCACTTAAGTTTCCGTCTTTGGAAAGATTTATAGTTCGCTCTAAGGCATTCTCAAGCTCTCGTACATTTCCGGGCCAGGAATAATTTGTGATAATTGCAAAAAAATTCTCGGAAATATTAATTATTTCTTTTCCTAATCTATTGGCAATTTTGTTTATTAAGAATTTTGTAAGAGTTGATAGGTCTTCACCTCTGTCTCTAAGTGAAGGAATAATTAAGTTTACAACATTGAGTCGATAATAGAGATCAAGTCTAAAATTTTCATGCCTAATTAGTTCATGCAGGTTTCTGTGGGTTGCGGCAATCACCCTAATATCGATGGGAATTGCTCGATGACCGCCCACTCGAGTAACTTGTTTTTCCTGTAAAACCCTGAGTAACTTTACCTGGGTTTCTAAAGGCATATCGCCAATTTCATCTAAAAATATTGTACCTCCATTGGCTAGTTCAAATTTACCCGGTCGTCCCCCCTTTTGGGCACCCGTAAAAGCCCCTTCTTCATAGCCGAAAAGCTCACTTTCTATTAAGTCTCTCGGTAATGCTGCACAATTTATAGCAATAAAGGGTCCGCTAGTGCGCCAACTGGCATTGTGGATAGCTTGAGCAAAAAGTTCCTTGCCGGTACCGCTTTCACCTTGTAGGAGAATAGTGGAAACACTTTCGGCCGCTAGCTTTGCTTGCTCAATAGTCGTTTTCATTAACGTATCTTCACCAATGATATCACTAAAGGTATATCTAGCTTGAGTACCAGCCATTTTTGAAATAAGCTTTTGAACGGCTTCCATTTCTCGTAGAGTCGCTGTGGCACCAATAATGTGGCCTTGCTCATCTATTAAAGGCGTAACCGTAGAGGTAAAGTGGCGGCGTCCCTTATTGTGTTCGATCAACACTTCGCGATCACTAAACCCCTTACCGGTAGTAATAACATCTTTTATGGGGAGAGAGGAGCAGAGAAGGCTCTCTATATTTTGTCCTAGGCTAGTTTTAGGATCTAAGCCTAAAATTTTGCTGCCAATAGTATTAAGTTGAGTAATATTACCTTGTTTATCTACTGACACTAGTCCTTCGGACATACTTTCCATGATTGTATTTGAATACTTATAGGCCATATACAACTTGTTGGTGGCTCGATGTAGCCGCAATTGACTTTCGATAGCATAAACAGCTGCCACAACCATGCCCAAAGTATGAGGATTGGCTTTTTTATAATCTCCGGAAACGTCAAGTACCCCTATTAGCTGACCATCGGGGTCATAAATAGGTGCTGCTGAGCAGGTTAAAAAATGATTTGGCTGACAAAAATGTTCCGTTGCAAATATCTGTAAAGGTTGACGCTCGATGATAGCAGTACCAATGGCGTTGGTTCCTTTTGCTTTTTCGCTCCAATCGCCACCGGGGCATAAAAGTATTTTTTTGGTTGCCTCTAGAACGTCTTGGTCTCCTAGGACTTCTAAGAGAATTCCCTGTTCATCCGAAAGTACAACTTCAAAACCAGAGCCCTTTACAAAGTTATAAAGATTTTGCATAAATGGCCTAGCAATTTTTATCAGATGTTCTCTTTTTTTAATTTTCTCAGACAACTCTATTCCGAAAACACCGACAGTGTTGTTAATAAAGGGGTCGACTTTCAATAGACGGCACCTATCCCAGGAATTAGTTACCAATTTACTTACTACTTCAGAATTAACAGTATTTGTCTGGAGGTAGTTCTCCCATGCCCGTTCAACATTCTTGGTATTTATGCTAACTAATTGGTTCGACATATGGTCACCCCACTTTACAAAACTAGTATACTTTTAATTATACGGGGTTTCCAGTTTTACGTCTATAGTATTTAAAAATGCATGGCTATATATGGATTTATTATTCTTCATCGTCATTTTTTTTGTCATCTCTTCTATATAATATATTCTTTTTTATGGAGAACTATTTATATTGTTTAATTTGGTTCTCCTGCGATACTAAAAAAGACGACCCTTGGTTGGTCGTCTTTTTTGTATTATTCTGATGTTCTAGCTATTTAGATCTATTAGTAAAATTAGTAACTGCTAATTTAGCATTAGTATTCTCTTTAATGCGTGCATATACTGTTGTGCCAAGGCCGGAGAGTCCAATCACGCAAAATGCAACTTGAGCTATTAAGGCTAAAAATAGAGGAAGCACTATAATCCATGTTAATACTGTCATACATTATCACCCCTTTGGCCGCTTGTTATAATTTTCACTATCTTCTTAATATAGTATATGCAAAAAAGGAAAATATAGCAACAGAAATTTGTCGTTTATGAAAAAAGTTCCAATTGCGGTTATTTTCAAAAAATTAGAATAACGTTTCTGATGTCGGGGAAATCCTATTATATAAGAGATTGGACAAGACCTATAAAAATTTGTGTAAATTTAAGACATTTTTTAATATTCGTATAGATTAGCTCTTTTAATTGTACATTTTTTCACTAAATAATATAAAATATTTAAAATGTTTAAAATTAAGACACAATTCAAACTATTTTCTAAGATATATACAAGTGTTAATTTTCATGCTATTATATGATAAGTTTGATTTACTACGTATGTTGTAAATCAGAGGGGGGGCGGAATTTTGCCAAGAACAGTGATTAACAGATGGTATATAGTCTTAGGTGCTATTATTATTCAGATTTGTTTAGGTGCTATCTATGCCTGGGGGGTTTTCGTAAAACCTTTAACTATGGAATTTGGTTGGAGTAAAACTGAGGTTTCTCTAGCTTTTACTATATTTTTAGTTGCCTATGCCGTATTCACAATTTTCGGAGGCAATTTACAAGATCGGGTAGGGCCAAGAAAAGCTATAACTATAGGTGGCCTCCTTTTGGGGTCTGGTTATTTTTTAGCAGGCTTTACTACTAACCTTCCATGGTTATATTTAACTTATGGCTTATTAGGGGGTGCGGGTGTAGGTATCGGGTACGTATGCCTAATCGCTACTTGCGTAAAATGGTTTCCGGATAAGAGAGGCTTAGCTACAGGATTAGCCGTTGCAGGCTTTGGGGCCGGCGCACTTCTGATTGCTCCCATTGCAAGCAATATAATAAGTAACTTTGGCTGGAGAATGGCCTTTCAAATTCTTGGTTTAGCCTTCACTAGTATAATAATTTTAGTTGCTCGTTTTATCCAAAACCCTCCAGAAGATTGGTTACCGGAAGGGTTTCAGAAACCTTCCCATGAAAATCAAGGAGGAGTAGATTTTACCTGGCAGCAAATGCTTCGAACTTCACAGTTTTGGTTAATTTGGTTAATGTTTGGCTTTGGAGCAACCGCTGGTCTAATGGTAATTGGTCACTTAGCAGCTTATGGTACAGAAGTGGGTTTGACAGAAACTGCAGCGGCTTTTGCCGTAGGTACCTTATCCTTTTTTAATGGATCGGGACGAGTGATGTGGGGATTTGTCTCAGATAAGATTGGTCGTTTAAAGGCTTTGACAATAATTTATGCTTTACTAATTGTTAGTGTCCTAGCTTTCGTGCATACGGTTGAGTTTGTCCACTTGGCCATTGTGGCAGGATTTATAGGCCTTGCTTTTGGTGGTCTTCTAGCAATATTTCCTTCAGTTAATGCTGACTGGTTTGGTACAAAAAATGTAGGTACTAACTACGGCTTTTTGTTTAGTGCCTATGGATTTGCAGGGGTAGTAGGGCCGTTACTTGCCGCTCAGGTTAACGATCGGTTTGGAAACTATTTGTACGCAGCTGTTATTGCAGCAGTTTTATGCGCTATCGCAGGAATGATTTCTTTAATAGTTAAAAAACCGGAAAAACCTTTGGACGCCTATGGAAGGAAATCTGTATATAATGATTAGAAGATCGCCTTGGGGTAGTCCCTAAGGCGATTTTTTATATTTTAGAGAAGTATATGTTTCCACCTTTGTGGCATCATGACTGTGGTATGCTGCACTGAAATGCGCATAGTATATAAAAAAACATTTTTGCACATGAGGTGTTTAAAATCTAGACATTTTATAAGATTTATGCAGGATTTGAGTGCTTTCTTGTGGAAATTAATAACGCAAAAACTATTATTAATCAAAGTTATTGGAGGTAAGCGGTTATGACGGCTACTCTTAAATCAGAACGTCCCCATATTTCCTTGTTTGGCCGTAGAAATAGCGGCAAATCTACTTTAATTAATACTATAACAGGTCAAATGGTAGCAACAGTTTCTGAAACAGCCGGTACCACCACTGATCCGGTCTATAAGGCTATGGAACTACAACCCGTTGGTCCTGTTGTTTTTGTTGATACTGCAGGACTTGATGACGAGGGCATATTAGGGCAATTAAGAATAGAAAAGACTAAAGGAATAATGCGAAAGACTGATCTGGCTTTATTAGTTTTAGATAGCGGTTACGGTTTCGCAAAGGTAGAAGAAGAAATTCTTGTACAGTTAAAGATACTAAATATACCTATAATCATTGTTCTAAATAAAATAGATCAAAAGAACTCACATAAAGTATCCTGTTTATCTGAGGGCTTAACTCAAATTGATAAAGTTATTGAGGTTTCCGGTAAGAATGGTGTAGGTGTAGAAGAATTGAAAGCCCAGATAGTAAAGCACCTAATGGTTGACTTAAACGAAAGGCCATTAGTCAAAGACCTACTACAAGCGGGAGATAAATTGGTTTTGGTAACACCAATTGATGCGGCGGCACCTAAGGGTAGATTGATTCTTCCCCAAGTTCAGGTATTGCGTGAGAGTTTGGATGTTGGCGCTATTGCATTAGTGACTCAGGTAAAACAACTTGAAGAGACTTTACGCTGTTTAAAAGGAAAGCCCTCTTTGGTTATTACTGATTCTCAAGTCTTTAAAGAAGTTGCTGAAATGATTGATGAAGATCTACCATTAACTAGCTTTTCTATTTTAATGGCCAGATATAAGGGCGAAATCAATGCTTATATAGAAGGTATCGACAGAATAAGAAGCCTTCAGCCTGGTGACAAGGTTTTGATAGCAGAAGCCTGCACTCACCAAAGGCAGCATGAAGATATTGGTACTATAAAAATTCCGAAACTTCTGCAAAAGAAAATAGCAGGAGAACTTAACTTTTCTTGGGTTAGGGGCGGCGAATTTCCCACCGAGTTAAGGGATTATAAGGTAGTAATCCACTGCGGTGGCTGCATGTTAACCCAACGCGAAGTCTTAAACCGCATCAAAATCGCAAAAAGTCAGGGAGTCCCTACTGTTAATTACGGGATGCTACTTGCCTACTTGAACAGTATCTTGGAACGTTCTTTGTTGCCCTTAAAGGGGGAAGACTCAGTTGAACCTATCAAATAAGGAAATTTTAGATTATTTAAAAAGGGCAGATGAAACTTCTGATAGAGCTTTGCATAGCAGGGCAGACCAAGTGCGGCAGCAAAAGGTTGGTAATGTAGTTTACCTGCGAGCCATAATTGAATTCTCTAATTACTGTAGAAAAAATTGTCTATACTGCGGCTTAAGAAAAGATAATCAGAAACTTCAAAGATATAGAATGTCAGAAGAGGAAACTGTAAGAACAGCTAAGCACGCCTGGAAAATGGGCTATCAAACCATTGTTATGCAATCGGGAGAGGACCCTTTTTTCGATCAAACTAAAGTTACTAAGATTATTGAAAAGATTAAGAAGGAGACGAATCTAGCAATAACTCTTTCATTGGGGGAGAGGTCAAAAGAGGATTATACGGCCTGGAAAAAAGCTGGAGCAGATCGATATCTTTTAAGGCACGAAACGGCAAATCCCGAACTGTATCAAAAGTTACATCCGGACAGTTCTTATCTTCACAGGCTTCAATGTCTAGAGTGGCTAAGGGAACTTGACTATGAGGTCGGTGCTGGATTTATGGTGGGCTTGCCGGGCCAGACTGAAGAAGACCTTGTGATGGATTTAAACTTACTAAAGCAATTAGATGTTAAAATGGCAGGGATAGGTCCCTTTATTCCACATAAGGATACGCCCTTGGCCTTGGAAAAGGGTGGGAATCTAAATCTGGCCTTAAGAGTTATAGCGCTAACGAGGCTTATTCTCCCGGAAATAAATATTCCTGCCACCACAGCTCTTGGCGCTTTGCATTCAGAAGGGCGTGAGCTTGCCTTGAAATGTGGCGCTAATGTGATAATGCCTAATGGTACCCCACAGATTTATAGACAGTTTTATCAATTATATCCGGGTAAGATTTGCCTGAATGAGGAACCGGCTGATTGCGTAACTTGCATCGACAATAAGGTGAAGAATTTAGGTAGGACTACTGATGTAAAGGTGGGAGATTATGATTGATAAGTCAAGGTTTAAAGAAGTTATTGCTAAGGCCTTAGGTTTAGAGGGCTTAACTGCTGATGAAGCAGCCTTCTTGCTTCAAGTTAAGGAGCCGGGTTTGCAGGACGAAATCTTTAAGGCTGCGAAAGAGATAAAACAAAAAATCTATGGAAATCGGCTAGTGTTTTTTGCCCCTTTATACTTAACGAATAATTGTGTTAATGATTGTTTGTATTGTGGATTTAGAAGAAGCAATCTAGAGTTAAAACGTAAGACTTTAAGTGAGGCAGAAATTAAAACAGAAGTAAAAATTCTAACAGAGCAAGGTCACAAAAGGCTTTTGCTGGTGGCTGGTGAGGATTTAGCTAGTTTAACTATCAATTCTGTTGCAAAGACAATAGACCAAATTTATAATACTGCTGATATTCGTCGAATTAATGTAAATGCAGCACCCATGAACGTCGAAGATTTCAGAGTGCTTAAAACTGCTGGTATTGGTACTTATCAGCTGTTTCAAGAAACCTATCATCGTCAAACCTATGGTAAAATGCACCCGGTGGGTCCAAAAAGTGATTATGACTGGCGCCTCCTAGGCATGGACAGAGCAATGGAAGCGGGGATTGATGATGTAGGAATGGGGATCCTTTTCGGATTATATGAACCCATCTATGAAATTAAGGCCTTAATTAAACATTGCCGACAATTAGAGGAAAAGTGGGGGGTAGGGCCTCACACGATATCTGTCCCTAGAATGAGAAGGGCCTCGGGAAGTTCGCTACTTAAGGCTCCCTACGAAGTGGATGACAATCTGTTTAAGTTGATTGTGGCAGTGTTAAGATTAGCTGTTCCCTATACAGGAATTATTTTATCTACGAGGGAAAAGCCTGAACTGCGAGATGAGTTAATTCACTTAGGAGTATCTCAAATTAGTGCAGGTTCGAAGACTAGTCCCGGTGGCTATGAGAATAAAGATACGGGAGAACAATTTGAAATTAGTGATAATAGGATTTTATCAGATATTATCCGTTCGGTGGTTGAAGCTGGTTATTTGCCGAGTTTTTGTACTGCTTGCTATCGCCAAGAAAGAACGGGAAAAACCTTTATGGATTTAGCTAAAGGTGGGATTATTAAGGGTAAGTGCTCAACCAATGCCTTATTAACTTTTGCAGAATATCTCCGTGATTTTGCGTCATCAGAGTTAAAAACTATTGGAGAGCAGAAATTGCAGCAAGATCTAAGTGGCTTATCTCCCCAAGATCGAAAAAAGGTTTTAACTCTACTAGAGGATATCAAGAAGGGTAAAGGGGATATGTTTGTATAGAGGGGTGTCATTATGCCAATAGTAAAAACCATCGAAAATAGATGTAAAGCGTGTTATTCTTGCGTCCGTAATTGCCCCGTTAAGGCTTTGAAGGTGAAAATAGGTCAAACTCAAGTGGTAAAGGAACGGTGTATTAGTTGCGGTAACTGTACTAGGGTTTGCTCGCAAGATGCCAAGGAGATTCTAACCTTTGTCCCACAAGTCAAGGAAATTTTAGCTCAGGGAAATGGTGTAGCTTTGTTAGCGCCTTCTTTTCCTGCTACTTGTTATCCTATGTCGCCTAAGGTTTTTATTGATAAACTGTATGAGCTAGGCTTTAAAAAAGTGATTGAGCTTACTGCGGGGATCGAACTAACAGTTCCTGAGTACAGAAAATTTATTCAGACAGGACCAGATGTCGTAATTAGTTCTTTTTGTCCTGCTATTGTTGATTTAGTAGAAAAGTATTTTCCAAGTTTATTACCTAATCTTGCCCCTGTAGATTCGGCCATGATTGGGGTTGCTAAATATGCCAAAAAAACTATCCGAAACTGTCAAACGGTTTTTATAGGACCTTGTATCGCCAAAAAAGAGGAAGCCAGAACTTATGGTCCGGAGGTTTTAGATGCGGCAATTACCTTTAAAGAAATCAAAGAACTAATGAATATAGATATATGGCAGGGTGACGACGAAAAAGTCGACTTCCGAGTGCCTTCTAAAAGCTTGCCTTCTGTTTTTCCGCTAAGCGGAGGGTTGATTAAAAATTTAGATCCTGAAAACAGGTTCTATCTTCCTGAAGAAGTGGCGGTGGTAGATGGTAAAGAAGAATGTGTACAATTCTTGGAAAGTCTGGACAAAGGACTTATTCATCCTAAGTTTGTTGATATTTTGTTTTGTAAAGGCTGTGTAGATGGTCCCGAAATAGACAGTAAGTTGGATTTATATGCCAGGAAACATACAATTTATCATTATTCAAGAGAAAAAGACTTAGACAAAATTCCTTCAGGTGGCTTGGATTTGAAAAGAAGTTTTGAAAACAAGCATAAGCCTTTAGCAGATCCCACAGAGAAAGAGATTAGAGCAATTCTCAAACATACCTATAAAACTCAACGGGAAGATGAATTAAATTGTGGCGCTTGTGGCTACAACTCCTGTCGGGAAAAGGCTGTAGCCGTATATCAAGGCTTAGCAGAAATCGATATGTGTCTTCCTTATTTGTTGGAAAACTCTCGGGGGGAGTTAGAATACTATAAGGAAAGAATGAAAAGAGGGACGGCTATAGGCAAAGAGTTAGAAAGTATCGTTGGTAAAGGTCATAACATCCAGCAACTGAAAGACCTGGCCTATAAAGCTAGTCAAAATGATGCTACCATTTTAATTCAGGGTGAAAGTGGGGTAGGAAAAGAGGTTTTTGCTCAAGCCATCCATCATTTAAGTCCGAGAAAAAATGGTCCTTTCGTAGGTATCAACTGTGCTGCTTTACCAGAGCTTTTGTTGGAATCAGAACTTTTTGGTTATGAAGAAGGTGCTTTTACCGGAGCTAGAAAGGGTGGGAAACCAGGCAAGTTCGAGTTCGCTAAAGGTGGCACAATTCTGTTAGATGAGGTTGGAGATTTGCCTTTAAACATGCAAGTTAAACTACTAAGAGTTTTACAGGAGAAGAAATTTGAACGTGTTGGGGGTACGAAAAATATAGATTTGGACGCTAGAATTATTGCTGCCACTAACAAGGATTTAAAAAGTCTTGTTCAGACTGATAAGTTTAGAGTTGACCTTTACTACCGACTTAATGTAATTGCTTTGACTGTTCCGCCCTTAAGAGATCGTAAAGAGGATATTCCCCTTTTGGTCGGGCATTTCCTTCAGAAAATTGCCGGACTGAAGAAGGCACCGCCCAAGATTATTTCAGATGAAGTACTAGATCTCTTTATAAAATATGACTGGCCAGGTAATATTCGCGAATTAGAAAATGTTATCGAACGTTCAGTTTATATTTCTGATGATAGTGTTATTCATTTGGAGCATTTGCCTCCGGCCTTAAGACTTTTAAAACCGGAAGTTGCCCCCAGTGTTAAACCTATGAAAAACGCAGTTCAAGAACTTGAAAAAGATCTTATTGTTGAAGCGTTAAAGGCAAGTAAGAATAACAAAGTTAACGCTGCTAAACTCTTAGGAATCCCCCGGGCAACCTTATATATTAAGTTGAAAGAATATAACTTAAATTAAGCTTAAAGAGTATAACATATATTAAGATTGTAGTTTATTTAATGTACAGAAACAAGACAGTGTCTAAAATTCATACAAAGCCGAAGAACCTCTAATGGCAAGGGTTCTTCTTTTTTTATGTCTATTTTTTGGACATGAGCCAAGCAAAGAGTTAAAAAAGTATGCATAAATAGGGCATGTTCTTTATGGCATAGTAATTGCAATGATTAATAAGTAGAATTGTTTGAAAATTTAACATATTTACAAAATTTAGAAAATGGCTTGTCTCATTCTGGGGGGTGAGTGATGACAGAGAAGAAACTGGGACAAACGATGGGTAGAGGAGATTTCTTTAAGTGGGGCTTTCAGAGCATTAAAGAAAAGACTATAGAAGGTGCTCTTAAGTCCTTGAACAATGTTAATACCTTAGCATCTTTGACAGAAGAGAAATGGGAAAAAGTAGCTTTGCTCGAACAATTATCAGAAAGGCCTAAATCAGTATTCCTGAAAGGTGTGTCTTTTTATATTGTGCTAGTAGGTCAAGATGTGAAAGCATACAAGACTGTTTGCCCTGTTGATGCTAAACAATTACAGTGGCAAGAACACTTGCAACGTTTTCATTGCTTGCATTGCAAAACTTCCTTCAATCTTGAAGGTCAAATTGTAGAGGCTCAAACAGCAAGTCAAATGCAGGAATCCAGAGTTAAGTGGGAAGAAGGAATTATATATTTAAATCTAGATTAAAACAAAACACAATTCAAAGCGGAGGTGGAAATATCCTTGGATTCATTAGATAAGGCGTTAGAAAAAAAGGGGATAAAGCGTAGAGATTTTTTAAAGTTAATGACCGCAACAGTTGCTGCCCTAGGATTAAGTGAGGCATATGTGCCTAAAATGGTGGAAGCCGTTGAAAAAGGCGTTAAGAAACCTGCAATAATATGGATTAAAGGTCAAGATTGCACAGGCTGTACGACTTCAGCCATTTCTTCTCTTGATCCAGGTCCTGCAGAAATAATTTTAGATTTATTGTCTTTTAGGTATCATGAAACAATAATGGCTGCTTCTGGCAAGCAGGCTTTAGAAGCTTACGATGCTACCATTAAGGAAGGTGGCCATTTTGTAGTTTTAGAAGGTTCGATACCTGTGACTGATGATCGTTACTGTAAATCCGGTGGTAAATTGATTAAGGATAAAATCGCTCACGCTGCTGAGACTGCCACGGCGGTGATTGGCTTAGGAGCTTGTGGTGCTTATGGTGGTATTCCGGCAGCTGGTCCTACGGGCGCCGTTGGTGTTGATGCAATTGTAAAAGATAAGCCGGTAATCAATCTTCCGGGCTGTCCTGTTAACCCACGCTGGCTATTTGGAACGGTAATGCATTATTTAATGTTTAACGAACTGCCAGAATTAGATGAATATAAACGTCCAAAAATCTACTTCGGCAACTTATTACATGATAACTGTCCACGCCGTGGTCGCTTTGAACGCGGTGAATTCTTAACAGATTGGAATAGTGATGAGCAAAAAGATTGGTGTCTGTTACTTATGGGTTGTAAAGGTCCAAAGACCTATACAGACTGTGCCCAAGGCTTATGGAACGATGGCGTAAACTTTTGTATTAATGCAGGTTCGCCTTGCTCAGGTTGTACTCAACCTGAATTTTATGCCGCAGGTGAGGCAGATTCGCGAGTTGGTTTTAGCCCTCTTTATAAACGGCAAGATTCCTTTGCTTTACCGGGTATCGGTGGCATAGATGCCGAAAAAGTCGGTAAGGTTATGGCTGGCGTAACCGCCGCAGGAATCGGTGCACATGCAGTAGCAAACGTGATTAGAGGCAAAAAGAATAATGAAGAGGGGGGAGATAAATAATGGCAAAAGTTGTTATAGATCCCGTTACTAGAATTGAAGGTCACTTAAGGGTTGAAGTTGAAGTAACAGACGGTAAAGTAGCTAAAGCTTGGGTTATTGGAACTATGGCTCGTGGCTTAGAACCCCTTCTAAAAGGAAGAGATCCCAGAGATGCGACCTATGTAACTGAAAGAGTTTGTGGTGTTTGCGCCGGGTCTCATGGCTGGGTGTCTTCTATTGCAGTTGAGAATGCCCATGGAGCAAAGCTCCCTGTGGCTGCTAGCGCACTTAGGAATTTAATGAATGGGGCCATGTGGTTGCATGATCATCCACTTCATTTCTACCATTTATCAGCTCTAGACTACCTTGATGTTATGGCTGTAGCAGAGTACAAAGGAAATGATCCTAAGTTATTAGCTGTTAAAGAAAAAATTGTGAAGTTGGTTATGGCTGGAGATACGGCTCCTTTAACTCCTAGATACAAGCCTGATGAATTCTGTGTCAACGATCCTGAAATTGTAATTACGGCAGTTGCTCACTACTTGCAGGCTTTAGAAATGCAAGCTAAAGCCAGAAAAATGTCTGCTATTTTTGCAGGTAAACAACCTCATCAGTCAAGTGTGGTAGCCGGCGGAGTGACCATGAAACCAACGGCGGACCAAATTACTCACTTTAAATCAATGATGAAGGAACAACTCAGGTTTATGAGAGAAGTTTATGTTCCGGATGTACTCGCCTTTGGAACAGGTCCTCTTTTACCTTTAGCGCAAGCGGGTGTTGGCGGTGGGGAAGGTAACTTTCTCTCAATCGGAGGCTTCCCATTAGCCAGTGGTAAAATGTTGTTCCCAGCCGGCGTTATTTATGATGGTAATCTTGGCTCTATAAAACAGTTCGATCCTGCAAAAATTACAGAGGACGTTAAGTATGGCTGGTATCAGGATGAAGCAGCTCAGAATCCGCTTAAGATGGATACGGTATTTGATTTAGACAAGAAAGATGCTTACTCTTTCCTTAAAGCCCCTCGTTATGAAGGCAGAGCCATGGAGACTGGTCCATTAGCAAGAATGCTGGTAATGCAACCAAAAGGCTTTATGGATCTAGTAACTAAGCACGAAATTAAAATTGGGGCTGTTGCTCGTCATGCAGCTCGAGCCTTTGAAACCTTATTACTCTGTGATGCCATGGAAGAGTGGATTGACGAATTACCTGCTCTACTCAAAGAAAAAAATACCAGAATCCACGATACGGAACATTGGGATCCACCAAAAACAGGTGAAGGTGAAGGCTTTTTAGAGGTGCCGAGAGGTGCTTTGAGTCATCACATTCAGATTGATGATCATAAGATTAAGAATTATCAAATGGTTGTGCCAACTACCTGGAACTTCTCGCCAATGGATGAGAAGGGCAGCAATGGTCCATTAGAAAAGGCCTTAATTGGAGTCCCTGTTCCAGACCTTGAAAATCCTATCAATGTTGTGAGGGTTGTTCGTTCTTATGACCCGTGTCTGGCATGTGCTGTTCACTTGATAGAGCCGGATACTAACAAGATCTCAGAGTTTAGAATCGGTTAGGGGGGTTAATCATGAGTGATCACGGAAAACATTATTTGCCGCAAATGCTAGTTCATTGGGTTAACCTAATCTCAATGGCTGTGTTGATAATAACAGGCTTTTACATTCATTTCCCTTTTGCGGATGGTCTAATGGGCGGAATGAGATATTTTCACTATTTAGCGGCCTTTGTTTTCACAGCTAATATTATTTTTCGTCTTTACTATGCTTTCTTAGGTAAACATAAGGATTATTTCGAGTTTAAACCGGAGCCCAAAAAAATTATTGCTGTAGCAAAATATTACGCCTTTATGGGTCCTGAGCAACATAACACAGGTAAATACAATGCTTTGCAAAAACTAGCTTATATTGGAGTTCCTTTCTTGATTCTTTATCAAGTTGTGACAGGGTTTGCCATGGCTTGGCCCGAAGGAATGATGGCTGGATTTATAAAGGTAAGTGGTGGGTTAGCTAATTTACGTGCTATTCATTATCTTATGACTTGGGTTTTTATTAGTTTTACCTTTATTCATGTTTACCTAGTATTTTTTGAAGCGCCAAAACAGTTCTGGGCCATGTTTTTTGGAAAAGATGTTGATGTTGAAGCTAAAAAGCCAGTATTAACTAAAGCGGGAACCTACAATGTCCAAGGAAAATAAGGAAAATATGGGAAATGAGGATAAAGTATTAGTTTTAGGAGTAGGTAATCTTCTGCTTCAAGACGAAGGCTTCGGAGTTCATACAGTAAAGGAAATGGCGCAACTAAACTGGCCCGAAAATGTAGAATTTATAGACGGCGGAACTGCTGGGATGGAATTAATTTATCTCTTTGAAGGGGTAACACGTCTTATAGTCGTTGATAGCATCGATGCCAAAACAGAACCGGGAAGTATATTTAAGTTTAAGCCTAATGACATCAGCAACTTGCCTAAAGGTTTAAGTGCTTCCTTTCATGATATTGGCCTCTTGGAAGTGTTGCATGTAGCAAGGACATTAGATTGTTTGCCTGATACGGTAATCTTTGGTGTCCAGCCTAAAACAATCGATTGGGGAATGGCTTTAACCACAGAATTACAGGCGAAAATGCCGCAAGTAATTGAACTTGTAACACAAGAAATAAAGGGAGCATAATCCCTTCTGAAAATGTAATATCATCCTCTGTCAAGGGTTGGGCCCCACCCAACCCACACTTTTTCTGATAACCGTAGCGTAAATTTGCACCTAAGGGGTGGTGGAAGCATGCATGAAATGTCACTTGTAGAAGGAATCACTAAAGTAATAGCGGAGAAAGCTGCTGAGAACGGAATTAATACGATTACAAAAGTGAAACTTGTGGTTGGGAAGCTTACAAATGCCCTTCCTGACGCGTTGAACTTAGCCTTCGAGGTTATCCGAAACGAGGAAAGTCTATACGATACAAAAGCCCAATTAGAAATAGAGGAAAGAATGACAACAGGAAAATGTAATGAGTGCCTGAAAGAGTTTGGAATAGAAGATAACTATAACTTTGTTTGTCCGGATTGTGCTAGTTTAGTGGTTACCATTGTTTCGGGGCGAGAACTATATGTGGATTATTTTGAGGGAGAGTGAACTAGATGCAGATTCATGTTGGCACACCAATTTTAGATCATAACGAGACCCAAGCCCGTAGGAACAATCAACTGTTAAAAGAAAAGAATATATTTATGATTAATGTTATGAGCTCTCCGGGAGCAGGAAAAACAACATTATTAGAAAAAACTATTGATATATTAAAAGACAAGATTAGAATTGCTGTTATCGAAGGCGACTTAGCAACAGCTCAAGATGCCGAAAGGATTGCAGAGAAAGGCGTTCCTGTTGTTCAAATTAATACCAACGGCGGATGTCATTTAGATGCCAATATGATTGCCAAAACCTTAGGGAATTTTGACCTGGATAATTTAGATTTAATGATTATTGAAAATGTAGGTAATCTCGTGTGTCCCGCAGAGTTTAATCTAGGTGAGGACTTGCGAGTATCCCTTTTGTCGACTACTGAAGGAAATGACAAAATTACTAAATATCCAGTGATATTTAGACAATCACACCTTCTGATAGTTAATAAAATAGATTTAGTTCCTTATACTGACTTCAGTATGGAACGTCTTTATAATGACGCTAAACTTATTAACAGTGCTTTAGAAATTTTAGAGACATCGGCCAGAACAGGTCAAGGCATAGAGGAATGGTGCGCGTGGCTAGAAAAAGCATCCAAATCAAAGGTATAGTTCAAGGAGTCGGTTTCCGTCCCTATGTTTATAAAAAAGCCCTTCAATACCAATTGAAGGGTTGGGTTATGAACACCGGTAAGGGCGTGATTATTGATGTTGAGGGCTCGCCTTCGGTTCTGGAAACCTTTATTAAAGATGTTGTGCATAACCCTCCCTCTCTCGCTCAAATAAGGGAGGTTAAGGTTGAGGCTGTGGCTGAGCTAAAACAGTATACAAAATTTGAAATAATTATGAGTCAAGACAAAGATTGTAAAGACGCTTTAGTACCACCTGATGTTTCCTTGTGTGATGACTGTAAAAGAGAAATTTTTGATTCTAAAGATCGCCACTACAGCTATCCCTTTACCAATTGTACTAACTGTGGTCCGAGGTTTACGATTGTTAAAGATATTCCTTACGACCGCGAGCAAACTACCATGCAGGAATTTGAGATGTGTACCTCTTGTAAAGAAGAGTATGGAAACCCTCTTAATCGAAGATTTCATGCTCAACCGGTAGCCTGTCCCATTTGTGGTCCAAAGGTTGAACTGGTGGATAAACAAGGTGTTCCAATAGAGCTTGACCAAGGAGATATTTTTAAAACGGTAAGAAGAATCTTAAAAGAGGGTCACATTCTAGCGCTTAAGGGGCTAGGGGGCTTTCATCTTGCTTGTAATGCCAAGGATTTTAGAGCAATTGAAAAGCTAAGGCAACGCAAAAGAAGACCACACAAACCCTTTGCCGCAATGGCTAGAGACTTAAAGGTAGTAAAAGGCTTCTGCAAAGTAAATAAAGAAGAAGAAATAGCAATTACAGCGCCTAGCGCACCAATTGTAATTTTAGATAGATTAAATTTAAGCGATTCAGAAAATCGAGAAAGTTTCTTGCCTGATAATCTGGCACCGGGAATCGGTACTTTGGGAGTTATGGTTCCCTATACTCCGTTGCATTTTCTGCTTTTTGATGAACAACTTGATTTCTTGCTAATGACTAGTGGTAATATCAGTAATTTACCATTAGTGAAAGATAATCTGGAGGCCCTAGAACAGTTAGGAGCTATTGCTGACTATTTTTTAATCCATAATCGCAATATCTATAATCGTTGTGATGACTCGCTGGTTCGCGTGATAAATGGAGAACCCAGTTACTTGCGGAGATCGAGGGGAGCTGTACCCCAAGCCCTTGAGCTACCCATAGAAAAAGCAGAGGTTGCTATTTTAGGAACTGGCTCTGAGATGAAGAATACCTTTTGCCTATTAAAAGGCAATTCTGCTTATATGAGTCAACACATCGGAGAACTACAATTCCTTGAGGGTATGGTAAATTATAGGGAAAGCCTTGATAATTTCGCCAAACTAATTGATGTGGACCCTGCTGTCGTAGGTTACGATATGCATCCGGGGTATCAAGTGACAAAACTTGCGCAAGAGTTACCAATGGCCCAAAGAATCCCGGTTCAACACCATCATGCTCACATGACAGCTTGTATGGCGGAAAACAATCTTGATGAAGCTGTTATTGGCGCTATCCTTGATGGAACCGGTTACGGAACAGACGGTAACCTATGGGGTTTCGAGATATTTGCCGGTAATTATGAGGACTTTACTAGAATTGCTCATTTAGATTATATTCCACTTCCTGGTGGAGAAAGGGCAATTAAAAGCCCTTGGCTAACAGCCGTAGCCTATTTAATTAAAAGTTTGCAGGATGGTAGAGAAAGAGCTGGAAGAATTTTTACTGATAAAGCTGAGGAGCTTGAACTAATAAGTAAAATGATTGCTCAAAATATTAATTCACCCCTAAGTTCGGGTTGTGGCAGAGTTTTTGACGCTGTTTCAGCTTTAATGGGAGTTTGCAGAGAGTCCTCTTACGAGGGTCAAGCTGCCATAGAACTCGGTGAACTTGTAATTGATGGAGTTTTAGATAGCTATAGTTTTAAATTAAACAAGGGCGTAATTTCCTTTAAAAGTTTATTTAGAGAAATAGTTGGGGATCTAGAAAAGTGGATTGATCAAAGAGTGATTGTCACTAAATTTCATAATACCATAGTCAATATGGTGGTTGGCGGAGTTGAATTAGCCAGAGCCCAAACGGGATTAAGCAAAGTTGTCCTTAGTGGTGGAACTTGGCAAAATGAATACCTTTTGTTGCACGCAACTCAAGCTTTAGAAAATAGAGATTTTTCTGTGTACAGTCACAGTAAGGTTCCTTGTAACGACGGGGGATTAGCATTAGGGCAAGCAGTAGTAGCATATAGGAGGTGGCAGAAAGATGTGTCTAGCAGTTCCGGCAAAAGTAACTAAAAAGTTAAATGATTTTAACGCTGAAGTAGAATATATGGGAAGTAGTCGGAGTATAGGTATCTCTTTAGTCCCGGGGGTAAAAGAGGGGGACTGGGTATTAGTGCATGCGGGTTACGCCTTAGAAATTGTCGATGAAGAGTTTGCCAAAGAATCTCTGGAATTGTGGAGGGAAATTGACCATGCAATGGGAACTCCTTAAGGAATTTCGCAGCCCCAAATTAGCAAGAGAGTTATTAGTTGTTTTGGAAGACAGACTGGAAAAAGTAACTAATAAGCTAGAGAGACCTCCTATTCTAATGGAAGTCTGTGGGACCCATACCATGGCTTTTTCTAAAACGGGAATCAGAAGTCTTATTAAAGGTAAAATTGATCTAAAAAGTGGTCCCGGGTGCCCGGTTTGTGTTACCGACCAAGAAGATATCGATGCCATGATCCAACTAGCTAAAAAGCCTGAGGTTATATTAACAACCTTTGGAGACATGATGAGAGTGCCCGGTTCGTGCTCTAATCTCTTAGAGGAAAGAGCAGCAGGCGCTGATGTCAGAGTTGTATACTCACCCCTAGACGCGATTAACATAGCCCAAGAAAACCCGGACAAAGAAGTGGTCTTTTTAGGCATTGGGTTTGAAACCACTGTACCAATCGTGGCTATGAGTATAGAAGAAGCAGTAAATAGAAATGTCAAAAACTTCTCTTTGTTTTCAGTCCATAAAGCTGCTGCACCGGTTATGACAGCAGTGGTTGCAGATAAGACTCTTCAAATAGATGGCTTCTTGTTACCGGGCCATGTTAGTGTGGTTGTTGGTGAAAAGGGTTTTGGTTTTTTAACCGAAGAAACTGAGTTACCCTCAGTAATTGTTGGGTTTGATCCTGTCGATTTACTGCAGGGTTTGATTATAATGTTAGAGATGCTATTAGCCGATGAAAAGGGAGTTAGAAATCAGTATACCAGGCTTGTGAAATCAGAAGGAAACTTAGTTGCCCAAGGAGCGATAGCTAAATACTTTGAACCTGTTGACGCAGGTTGGAGAGGTATTGGTATTATTCCTCAAAGTGGGATGATGCTTAGAGAACAGTATAGAGACTTTGACGCTAGAGCAAAATTCCCAATCGAAGTTATCCCAGTAAAAAAGGTTACAGGGTGTCTTTGCGGAGAGGTTATTAAAGGAAAAGCCACTCCCTTTGAGTGTAAGCTCTTTGATAAAGTCTGTAATCCCGTAAAGCCAGTTGGACCATGCATGGTGTCTGTGGAAGGAACTTGTTCAACCTACTATAAATATGAGCGGGGGGAGTTAAATAATGTCAGATAGAATTTTATTAGCCCATGGTGATGGGGGTATATTGTCCCACCGCTTAATCACAGAAGTTTTTCATAAATATTTAGTCAATAATCATCTGACAGAATTGAAAGATGCTGCACTACTAGATTTAGGAACAGGGACAACAGCCCTTACTACTGACTCTTTTGTGGTTAAGCCTATCTTTTTTCCAGGTGGTAATATCGGTAAGTTAGCCATTGCAGGAACGGTTAATGACTTAGCTGTATCAGGTGCAGTGCCCAAATATCTTACAGCAGCCTTTATTATCGAAGAAGGAATGCTAATTTCGGAATTAAAACAGATTGTAAAGACAATGGCGGAGACTGCTAAGGACGCAGGGGTCATGATAGTAGCCGGAGACACTAAGGTAGTGGAAAGAGGCAGCGCGGACAGTATCTATATTAACACTACAGGTATCGGTCAGGTTCCTGAAGGTAGAACCCTAAGCTATACTCAAGTTGAAGCAGGTGACGCAGTAATAATTAACGGAAACATTGGCGACCATGGAATTGCGATCATGTCAAAAAGGGCTGGTCTTGAGTTTAACACTCCGGTGGAAAGTGATTGTGCTGCCTTAAATGGACTAATAGAAAATTTAATTCAGGAGTATGGTGATGCTATTAAGTTTATGCGAGATCCTACCCGTGGAGGGGTAGCTACCACCCTTAAAGAAATTGCCTTGTCTACTGATAAAGATATTGTATTAAAAGAAGAAGATTTGCCTATTTCCGAGGCTGTTGAGGGTTTAGCGGACATGCTGGGACTTGATCCGATGTATTTGGCCAATGAAGGCAAAGTTTTAATAGTTGCCAAAAAAGACAGTGCAGATCAAGTAATAAAAACTTTAAGGAATATGTCCCTTGGGGCTAATGCTAGAATTATCGGAGAGATTCAGAATGGGCAGGGGAATGTGTATCTGAAAACTGCCTTTGGTGGTACTAAAATATTGGATATGTTAGCGGGTGCCCCGTTACCTAGAATTTGTTAGAGAGGTGAAAACTAATGTGTAGAGACCGTAACAACTTTCCGGAATTAGGTCTGGCTGTTAATCAATTGAAAAAGAGAACCAATAATCTACTAGCTGATATTCAGGAATGGAGACACTACAGTGTTCAGCAAAATCAAGGTCAGGTTGCAGAGAAACTTGAGTTTGCGGAAGATAAATTATATGAAGCTTTAGGGCTACTTGAGGAAACTTTAGGCCAAGTAAATCAGTCACCCACAAAGGATAATGATGGAGTTACGATAAATATAATAAGAAAGTAAGAATAAAGTAAACTTAATTCGAGAAAACTTAATTTTCTTTATTTTGTTAATTTACTTAAGGTTGAATTAACTCATATTTAAAGTTAAAATAAGCTTACTTCAGAAAATTGCGAAATATCCAAATCGAATTGTTACATTTAAAATAATTAGTTTAATAGGAGGAGATAAAATGTTTAACTTCGGATTTTTACCTAACATAGGAATTCCTGAATTAATTGTGATTTTAGTTTTAGCCTTAATAATTTTTGGACCCGGAAAGCTTCCGGAAGTTGGTAAATCAGTTGGAAAAAGTATCCGCGAATTTAGAAAAGCTAGTACACAAGTCACGGAAGAAGTAGCAAATATAGTTTCCGACGATACAGCCAAAAAAGAAATTTAATTTTACCATATATAATCATTCTCCCTTTTTTCCCCGGAAACCCGAACCGGGGTTATTTTTTTTGCCATATAATATAAATCAAAAGGAATTTACCAGATATTGTTGAATATTAATTAAAAAGGAAAAGTCAGACCATAATGTTCTGGATATAATAAAGTTGTAGAAACTCAAAAGGTGGGGATTGATATTTTAACAGGACTAAGCATTTTACTAATCATAGGCGGGGTTATTTTTTATGCTAGCCTTGTTTTTGGTTTTACTTCCTTTTCCCTTTTTGGTTTATTAATGGCAGCAATCAGCTTTATTGCAATAATGATTATTTTAGTAAAAGAACGGATTGAGGAAAGGAGAGGCGACGATGATTTTAACAAATACTAGTGAAATTGCAGGTAGAGAAGTTGTTGAAACTTTAGGTTTAGTGCAAGGTAATGTGATTAGGGCTAAGCACATTGGCAATGACATAGTTGCAAGTCTAAGGCAATTAGTAGGTGGGGAAGTTACTGAGTATACTAAGATGCTAAATGAAGCAAGACAACAAGCTACAAAGCGCATGGTAGATCAAGCTGAAAGTATGGGAGCTGATGCTGTAATTAATATAAGGTTTACCTCAGCTCAAGTTATGCAAGGGGCAGCCGAGATACTAGCGTATGGAACGGCGGTAAAATTAAAGTGAGAATAGTTAAAAGTGACTGTTTTGCAGTCACTTTTTTTAATGTCTAAATATAGATGAAATAAACTTAGTAGAGTAATAAAAAAACAATTATTAGTTACATATGTTCATATATTGACAAATTCCCACAATTAAGTTATTATTAATAAAACTTAGTATAAGCGTAGATGAAATATAAAAAGTCTAAAGTGGAAGAAAAATAAAAGCATTTATATAAAAAGTTCGAAAATAAAAGAATAAATAGTAAAAGGCAGAAATAAGTTATACTATAAGCTACTAAGGTATGGATAATGCTTGCTAAGACCATACTATTAGATGTGTTGCGTGGCAAGACGCACAAGAGAAAGTTGTGTTCTGTGGCAAGATGCACAACCAAGAAATAACCCCGGATATTTTCCGGGGTTATTTCTTTTTCACCCCTAATTCTGCTATAATTATTTTGTGTACAATTGTACAAACTTTTGCTTTGGGGGAGATAGTATGAAGGTTTATGCCATTGTTGGTAGTTATCGCAAAGAAGGCAATACGGACATTATCATTGAGACAATATTGAAAGGCGCACGAGAAAAAGGTGCTGAAACAGAGAAAGTTTTCGTGGACGACTTAGAGATAAAATCTTGCCAAGGTTGCTATGAGTGCAAAAAAGAGGGTAAATGTAAGATTGAAGATGATGTAATCAAAGTAGTGCGGAAAATTGATGAAGCGGATGGAGTGATAGTTGGTAGTCCTAACTATGGGAACCATCTAACCGGACAGCTTAAGATCTTGCTGGATCGAATGATGGGTGTGATTAATAAGGTTACCTATAAGCCTGGAAAAGGACGAGAAGCCATTTCACTGTTACAGCCCAAAAAGAGAAATATCATAACTGTAATTACTAATGGGGCACCAGATCCTAAGTGTGCCGACGATGCTCTAAAACTCACCAGAATGATGTTTGGCTCTTTTAGTAACGATGGAGCTATGGAAGAGATTATTGCTACAAGCGTAACAGGGCATGGACAAATTTTGATGAGTCATGAAGAATTAACAAAACTGATGCGGATGCAAGGTATACCTAACTCTGAAGAGGCGGCTAAGAGCCTGAGAGAAAAGTATGATCAGACCTTAATAAAAGCCTATGAATCAGGCAAAGCTCTGGTAGATTAAAGACCTTTCATCCTGGACTCTATTCAGATTGTATTCAGTATATTTGGCTTGATTTCATTGACATGAAAAACTTAAAGGTCTACTATAAGTAAAGAGGCTGATATAGAGAGATGATATAGAGAGTTAATATAGAGAGTTTAACTACAGTAATGTGTGGTTCATAACAAATCGAAAAGTTACGCCTCCAACAAGAACTTAATGCTTGGTTGGTGGCGTTTTTTACTGAAATGAAAGCGAAGAGAAAAGAGATATGCTTGCATTTCAGGCCATTAGTTATGAAATACTACACACTAGACGAACAAGTGAAAGGAGCAGTTTAAATGGAGTTTATCAAAATGCATGGATTAGGTAATGACTTTGTAATGATTAATTTTCTAGAAGCTAAGGAATTACCTAAGTTTGCAGGTTTAGCAGTTGAAATGTGCGATCGGCGTACTGGTATTGGTGCAGACGGTCTAGTAGCCATTTTGCCATCAGAAATTGGCGACGTTAAGATGAGGATTTTTAATCCTGATGGCAGTGAGCCAGAAATGTGCGGAAATGCCATTCGTTGTTTTGCCAAATATGTTTATGAGGAAAATATAATTGCTAAGGAAATAATCAAAGTTGAAACATTAGCTGGTTTGATCATTCCTCAATTAATAATTGAGGAAGGTAAGGTAAAGAATGTTAGGGTAAACATGGGTAAGCCAAGATTAAAGCCGCAGGAAGTTCCTGTTAATGCAGAGGGAGAACAAGTAGTAAACCAACCTATTTCGGTTGAAAATTATGAGTTTCCAATGAACTTTACTGCAGTTTCCATGGGCAACCCCCACTGCGTTATTTTTGTGGACGATTTAGAGCAAGTCCCCTTTTACCAATTAGGACCGGAATTAGAAAAACACCCTCTATTTCCACGCAAAACAAATGTAGAGTTTGTTCAGGTACTAAGTCGCTCTGAAGTGAAGGTAATGGTTTGGGAAAGAGGGGCTGGCGAAACCATGGCTTGCGGAACCGGTGCTTGTGCTGTAGCTGTGGCAGCAAGTTTAAATCAATTGACTGACTCGGAGGTTAAGGTAAACCTACCAGGTGGACAACTAATTATCAACTTGGCCGACAATGGAGATTTGTTTATGACAGGTCCGGCTACTAAAGTTTTTACCGGTACCTATTTTAAATAAAGAATAATATAAAAACAAAAATACAGGAGTGATATAATTTGGTTAAAGAAGCAGAAAGACTTCAAAAACTTCCACCATATTTATTTGCCAGAATCGAGAAAAAAATTGCTGAAGCCAAGGCACAGGGAATTGATATTATTAGTTTAGGTATAGGTGATCCTGATAGTCCTACACCAAAATATATTATTGAAAAATTAAAAGAAACAGCAGAGGATGCCGTTAATCATCAATATCCATCCTCGGTTGGTATGTTGAGTTTTCGCGAGGCTGTGGCTGATTATTACAACAAACGCTTTAAGGTATCCCTCGATGCCAAAACAGAAGTGGTTACTTTGATTGGATCGAAAGAAGGTATTGCCCATATTTCTTGGTGTTATCTAAATCCGGGAGATGTATCTTTAGTTCCGGATCCAGGTTATCCTGTTTATGGAATTGGTTCTTTATTAGCGGGGGCTGAACCCTACATAATGCCGCTAAAGGCTGAAAATGGCTTCCTACCGGACTTAACAGCCATCCCCGAAGAAGTGGCCCACAAAGCTAAAATAATGTTCATAAACTATCCTAACAATCCAACAGGTGCAGTGGCAGATGAACAATTCTACCTCGATGTAATTGCTTTTGCCAAGAAATATGATATTCTAGTGTGCCATGATGCTGCCTATCAAGACTTGGCCTTTGATGGCTACAAACCACCTAGTTTCTTGGAGTTCCCTGGAGCTAAAGAAGTAGGTATTGAGTTTGGTTCTTGCTCTAAGCCTTATAATATGACAGGCTGGCGCATAGGTTGGGCCGCAGGTAGACCTGAAGTAATTGAAGCTTTAGGACGCTTAAAATCAAATGTGGATTCAGGAGCTTTCCAAGCTGTGCAGTATGCAGGCACAGTGGCTTTATCCGGTCCTCAGGATATTATTGAGGAAATGAGTCAGTTATACGCCGAAAGAAGAGATATCGTTGTTGATGGATTAAACGCTATGGGCTGGACATTAGAGAAGCCAAAGGCCACTATATATGTTTGGGCACCGGTACCAAAGGGCTATGACTCTATTTCCTTCGCAGAAGAAGTCTTCGAAAAGACAGGAGTGGTAGTCACTCCTGGTAATGGTTATGGTGATAACGGTGAAGGTTATTTCAGAGTTGCGCTTACGGTAAGTAGTGAAAGAATTGAAGAAGCTTTTACTAGAATGAAGGAAACTTTAGGTAAGTTTGAATTTTAATATAAATAGCTAAAGAAGAAAGGAACAGCAGATTAAATGCTGTTCCTTTCCTTTTACCTTATTCCTACACCGTGGGAATTTTATCTAATTTATTTGGACAAAAGCTGGGATTTTTGTTAAAGTAAAGTCGTTGGGTGAAATAGTGTTATAGGTTTTAAATGATTGGAGAAAGAGGGAAGCACGTGAACATTTTATCAGCTGAAAACATTGGTAAGTCTTATGGGGATAAAGTTTTGTTTAATAATATTTCCTTTGGAATTGATGAAGCAGAGAAAATCAGTCTGATAGGATTAAATGGGGCTGGAAAATCAACCTTATTAAAAGTAATAGCAGACCTTACGCAACCTGACCAAGGAAAAATTACAATAGGTAATAAAATTAAGATTCATTACTTGTCGCAACAACCAAGCTTTGAAGGTGAATCTACGGTCTTAGAGCAGGTCTTCAATTCCGAAGAAGCATCCTTGCGCCTAGTTTATGACTATAACAGGACTTTACATCAGCTTGAGAACACTACGGATCAAGAAGTGTTACTGAAGAAGCTTAATGAACTAACCTTAAAAATTGATGAGTCCGAACTTTGGGACTTAGAGGCTGATGCTAAGATGATTCTTACCAAACTAGGTATCCAGGACTTTGACCTAACCATTAAAAACATGTCCGGTGGCCAAAAGAAAAGAGTAGCCTTAGCAAGAGCTTTAATTACGCCTTGTGATTTACTGATCTTAGATGAGCCCACTAACCACATCGATAACGAAACCTTAGAATGGTTGGAGCAATATCTTAATAATAGAAAAGGTGCTCTTTTGATGATTACCCATGATCGGTACTTTTTGGAACGGATTTCTGAAAAGATCTGGGAATTGGATAAAGAGAACCTATATACCTACCCGGGTAATTATAGTCAATTCTTAGAAACTAAAACTGCGCGAGAAGAGCAAGAAGCCATTATTGGCATCAAGCAACGAAGGCTATTAAGGCAAGAATTAGCTTGGATGAGAAAGGGAGCAAAGGCAAGAACCACTAAGCAAAAGGCAAGGATTGATAGATTTGAAAACTTACAAGAAAACATAGATAATTCCACAGAACAAAAATTAGAAATTAAAGTGGGTTCTACTCGTCTGGGCAAAAAGGTTATAGAGCTTAACAATGTTTCTAAAAGTTTTTCTGACGAAACCTTAATTAAAGATTTTTCCCTAATCATTCAGCCAGGTGATAGAATAGGGATTATTGGCCCTAACGGTACAGGGAAGTCCACCCTTTTAAATATTATTAGTGGAAAATTATTACCTGATCAGGGTTTAATTGAGACGGGTCCAACTATAAAGATAGGTTATTATGATCAAGAGAACATGGATTTAAAAAATGACCTTCGAGTAATAGAGTATATTAAAGAAGTAGCAGAAGTGATTCATACAATTGATGGACAAACAATAACAGCAGGGCAGATGTTGGAAACTTTTCTTTTTCCGGGAACTCTACAGTGGAGTTATATTGCTAAACTATCAGGGGGGGAAAAGAGAAGGCTATATTTACTTAAAGTATTAATGTCAGAACCTAATGTTTTACTGTTAGATGAGCCAACTAATGATCTTGATATCCAAACCCTTACCATTTTAGAAGATTACTTGGATCATTTCCCCGGTACGGTTATCACTGTTTCCCATGACCGTTATTTTTTAGTTCGAACCATGACCAAGCTATTAAGTTTCTTAGGAGACGGGAAAATTGAGCAATTTTTGGGAACCTACAATGATTACAGGGAAATTAAAAAAGAGAATCAGAGCTCAAATGAAGGATTACCGAAAGACAAGAAAAACGCTGGTATTGTTAAGACTGAAGAGAGCTTAGGCGAAAAAAAAGTTAAAACTAAGTTTACCTATAAAGAACAAAAGGAATACGAGGAGATTGAAACTCTTGTAAACCAGTTGGAAAAGGAATTGAATGCCATTAAGGAGAAACTAAATAACGCAGGAAGTGATTATCTCCTCCTTCAAGAGTTGACGGAAAAAAGTAACTTAACCGAAGAGCAGTTAAGTGTAGCCTTAGATCGCTGGGCGGAACTTACTGAGATGGCGGAAGAGTTTGAACGATTAAAACAAAGCTAAAAGATTTTATCCAAAAGATTACGGGGTTGATATAAAATGATTATTTTACAGGCTAAAGAGGTACAAAAAGCCTATGGAGCAGAGACAATTCTTGAAAACGTAAATTTTGTGCTTCAAGAGGGTGAGAAGGTTGGACTGGTAGGACCCAATGGTGCTGGGAAAACTACACTTTTTCGTTGTCTAATAGGAGAAGAGAGTGCTGATGGGGGAGAAATTAGTAGAAGCGATAAAGTATCCTTAGGCTACATGGAACAGATTCCTGATTATCCTAAAGGGACTACACTTTTCGAGGCAGCCCTTGATTCTTGTCGTGAAATATTGGCTTTAAGAGTAGAGCTTAGGCAGGTAGAAGAAGCAATGGCCCAAACCTCGGAGCTAGAGTTAGAGAAGCTTTTATCTAAATATAGTGTGCTGACAGAGGAGTATGAGAGAGCAGGTGGCTATAGCTTAGAAAACAAAATTAGGCGGGTTAGTAAGGGTCTGGGTTTTGGTGATGAAGACCTTAAGCGGGAAGTCAATCATTTTAGTGGTGGAGAGAAAACTAGAGTGAGTTTAATGAAATTGTTACTCAGAGAACCCCAGTTATTACTATTAGACGAGCCAACTAATCACCTTGATATGGAGGCCATGGAATGGCTTGAGGATTTTCTAAAGGCTTATTCTGGAGCTGTTCTTGTTATATCCCATGACCGTTACTTTTTAGACCAGGTAGGGTCGAGAATAATCGAATTAGACAAGGGTAAAACCCAAAGTTTTAATGGAAATTACTCTCGCTATTTGATCTTAAAAGAGGAGCTGGTTTTGACCCAAACCAGAGCCTATAATAAACAACAGGCTGAAATTCAAAAAACGGAAGAGTATATTGAACGTTTTCGTGCGGGGATTAAATCAAAGCAGGCCCGAGGTAGGCAAAGTAAATTAGACAGAGTGGAAAGACTCGATGCCCCTGGGATAAACGGAAAAATTAAATTTAATGCTGAGGCTTTGAAGGTTGGAACCAGTGGAGATATAGTGCTGGAAGCAACTCAAGTTGCTAAAGCCTTTGAAAATAGGAATTTATTCAAGGATGTTGACCTTAGAATTTATCAAGGAGAAAAAATAGCCTTAATAGGTGGAAATGGTACAGGTAAGTCCACCTTATTAAAGATTATTTTAAATAAAGTTGAAGCTGATCATGGTTCAGTTAGGCTTGGTTCTAGAGTAAAAGTAAGTTACTATGATCAGGAACATCATGATTTAAATCCTGAAAACCGGTTGATAGATGAACTGATGTTTGATTTTTCCTTAAATGAAGCTGAAGCCAGAAATCATTTAGCTACCATGTTGTTTCGCGAGGATGACGTTTTTAAAAGGATAAAAGATTTAAGTGGAGGCGAAAAAGGTAGGCTGTCTTTTCTAAAAATACTAATGACAGGCGCGAATTTCTTAATCCTTGATGAGCCTACGAACCATTTGGATATTGATTCCAAGCAGGTTATTGAAGAATTTATGGCAGACTATACCGGCACGGTTTTCTTCATTTCCCATGATAGATATTTTATTGACCTAATTGCTGATAAAGTTTTGGAATTAGACAATACGCAAATAAAGGAGTATTTAGGAAATTACACTGATTGTAAAGAGAAGAAAGCCTACTTATTAAAATTAGCCGAAGAAAAAGAACGTGAATTATGTAAGGATAGCCCAAAACAGAAAAAACAGGGGCAGACTTCGGAAGACAAAGCTGAAAAACAAAGAATAAAAAAACTCGAGAAACGCTTGGCTGAAACTGAAGAGCATATTTCTGCACTAGAAGGGGAGCTAAACGTATTAGGCGAAATTCTCGCAGATACAGAGACTTATCAAGATCAGGAAAAGGCTAAGGGGTTAGTAGCGCAATATAAAAGGTTAGAAGAAGAAATTGCACGTACCTACGAAGAGTGGGAAAAATTAGAGGCTCAGAATTAATTCTCGTAATTAAACTCAGGTAATATCTGAGTTTTTCTTTTTGACAAATTTATTGGCTAAAAGATTAAAAAAGGTTAAAATATAATTTAAGGTCAAAAAATTGAGTAGGGGTAAAAGAATGAGAGAATACACCATACTAGAGGGACAAGGGAAATATCAAGTCAAATTAAAGGTTACAGATACGCAAGATGGTTTAATTGTTCATCTGCTTGGAGGAGAAAAACCTCACGTTGGAGCTACAGTGACTTCTGTACCTAGGCCTAAAAAAAATGGCGAAGGCATGACTATTGATACTTGGGTAATTCCGGTACCCGGACATAAAGATGCTGAAGTTGCAAAGCCGGTGGCAGAAGTTATTGCTCGGAAGATAAATCAGGTGGTAACAGTGGTAGCTGGCGTTCATATTGCAAGAGCCGAGAAACACGAAATAAAGATATTGATAGATAACTGCTTAAAGGCAGCAGAATCCTTCCTAAAAGGAATTAATGATAAAAACTAGAGGTGAAAAATGCATAATAATTTACGAACTTTTATGGACACCCTTAAGAGGGAAAACTGTTTAAAAGAGATAACAGCTGAAGTAGACCCTTACCTCGAGCTCCCGGAAATTCATCGCAGAGTAATTGAAGAGGGGGGTCCAGCCCTGCTTTTTACCAATGTAAAGGGTAGTAAAACGCCCATAGTAACAAATCTTTTTGGTACTAGACGTCGCGTGGAGTTGGCTGTTGGACCGAGACCTGAGGAAACAGTGCGAAGAGCAGTTGGTGCACTAGAAAAATTACTTCCTCCAAATCCAAAGGCCCTTTGGGGTGAAAGAGGCTGGATACTAGACCTAGCAAAAGCAGGCCCCAAAAGGGTAACGAAAAGACAGGCGCCTGTTTTAGGAAAAAGGATGCAAGCTGTAAATCTTAAAGAACTACCGGCACTAACAGGTTGGCAAGAAGATGGAGGCCCTTTTGTAACTTTACCCCTTGTTTATACGGAACACCCTAAAACTAAAGACCATAATCTTGGTATGTATAGGATGCAAATCTTTTCTGAGACTCAAACGGGAATGCATTGGCAGATTCACAAGGGTGGTGGCTTTCACCACTATGAGGCGGAGCAGATGGGACAATCCTTACCTGTTACTGTGTTCTTAGGTGGACCACCGGCCCTAATTTTATCTGCAATTGCACCTCTCCCGGAGATGTTACCTGAACTAATATTTACATCCTTTCTCATGGGCGAAAAATTAAATATGGTTAATGTGGAGGACCATGTCCATGCTCTAATTGCTGAAGTGGAGTTTGCCTTGTGTGGTGAGGTTCCTACCCATGTAAGAAAACCGGAAGGTCCTTTTGGTGACCATTACGGTTATTATTCTTGGATACACGATTTCCCGGTCTTTAATGTAAAGACAGTTTATAGTAGAAAAAATGCCATCTATCCTGCTACTGTTGTAGGAAAGCCTAGACAAGAAGATTATTTCATAGGTGAATATCTTCAAAGCTTGTTGTCACCAATGTTCCCGGTTGTAATGCCCGGAGTGAAACAGTTATGGACTTATGGTGAAACTGGTTTTCACTCCCTAACCGGTGCTGTAGTGAGGGAAAGTTACTATCGTGAAGCCATGGCCCATGCTTTTAGAATAATGGGTGAAGGTCAATTAACTTTAACTAAGTTTTTAATGGTAACTAATGCGCCTGTTAATTTGGCTAATTTCACAGAACTGTTAGAGAATGTCCTAATGCGCTTTAATCCTCATAGAGATTTATTAATTATTAATGATACTTCCATGGATACCTTAGATTATACGGGAAGAAGATTCAATCAGGGAAGTAAAGCAATTATGACCGGTCTGGGAGAGCCCATAAGAGAACTTAAGCGGGAATACAATGGTAGGGCCTTGTATGGCATTAAAAAAGCCAAACCTTACTGTGGTGGGTGCCTGTTAATCTCGGGAGAGTTATTCAAAGCTTCTCCTAGGCTGTTACATGAGCTTGTTAAACAAGAACAGGAACATTTAGCTGATTGGCCTTTAGTAATCGTAGTTGACGATGTTGACAAGATTATGAATCAAACCACGTTCTTGTGGACTGTGTTTACTCGTTTTGATCCGGCCCATGATATTTATGCTCACTCCACGATCAAACATAATAAAATTCAATATCAAGGACCTATCTTTATCGACGCAAGAATGAAACCCGATTACCCCGATGAACTAATTCCTAGAGAAGATATAGTTAAAAAGGTTGACCAACGTTGGAGCACTTTGTTTAAATAGGAGTGAGAAAAACCATGGATTATTTAATAGTGACGGCAGCTTTAATTAAAAAGGATGACCAAATTTTGATTGCTCAACGGAAGCACGGTTCCCATTTAGCTCTAAAATGGGAGTTCCCCGGTGGAAAATTGTCTACCGATGAAACTCCTGAGGAGGGGCTAGTAAGGGAGATTCAGGAAGAATTAGGAATTACGATTAATGTAAAGGACATTTATAAGGTTGTGGCCCATACTTATCCTGATAAAAAAGTATTACTCTTGTGTTATGAGTGCGAATATATTGGAGGAGAGGTTAAAGCATTAGACTGTAATGCTTTTAAATGGATTAATTCTAAAGAGTTATCGGAGTTTGATATGGCTCCAGCTGATTTACCTATTGTTGAAAAAGTTATCAGTCATCTAAAGAAAATCCAATAATCTGATCAGCAAAAATGATCATGTGTTGTATTTTTATTTTCTGCTCCGGATTGGCTGTGGAAAATATGGTTACATCCTTGAGTTTAATCAACGAAGCGTTATCTATGATTTTAAAATCATCAAGAAGTGTACGCATTATTGATAAATCAAAACCTATTTTCTTGCTTTCTGTTTCAACCTGGGGTGTTGGATTTTCATTTTTTTCAGGCTCAACTATTGTCCCGGTTATAAAACCTGCGACGGTTAACAAACAAATTTTTTTCATATACATAACCTCCCTGGCAAGTTGTTTTACTTATTAAGAATATGCACAACAGATTGTAAAAAGCACTTATTCCATCAATTGCGAAATTGACCGAAACATGCTACAATGTACCCTATAAGGGTATTGGGGGGAGTGGTCTTTTTGTGTAATAGTAGGTCTCCTTTGGAGATAGTTAAAGGGTTTCATGGTCATCTTTGTCCAGGGGCATTAATCGGGTATCGCGCGGCTTTATATGCATTAGAAGAACTTTTTGAAAAGCGGGACGTAGATGAGGAACTAGTAGCAGTTGTAGAGAATGACTCCTGTTCCATCGACGCCGTGCAGGCTCTAACTGGTTGTACTGTAGGTAAGGGAAACATGCTTATAAAAAATCATGGTAAGCAAGCCTTTACCTTCGTTAACAGAGACAATAATAAAGCTGTGAGATTGGCACTTCAATTTGGGGTCTTTGATGCCCTAGAGGACAGAAAAGCTATTATGAGCTTTATGCAACACGCGCCTATTGATGAAATCTTCAATATCGCTTACTTACCAGACTTTAAGCTACCTGATAAGGCTCAAATTTTTAAAACTGTTCAATGTGAATATTGCCAAGAAGGAATAATGGAAAGTAAAGCTAGAATGAAAAACGGAAAAGTTTCCTGTTTGAATTGTTATGAGGAATATACAAGGGGCTGGTAAACCTGCATTTTAAATGCAGGTTTTTTCTTTACTCTTAAAGGATTTCCTATAAATTAGGAGAAATATTTATTAATCCTCCATGATAATGGTAGAATATAGCTATGCGAAGAAAAGGAGGAACTTTGATGCCAGAAATTCTAAACAATTATCCGTTAATTTCGGCCTTATTGGCAGTAGTGACAGCTCAAGTACTAAAAGTCCCTATCTACTTTATTTCTGACCAAAAGTTAGACCTTAGACGTTTATTTACTACCGGAGGGATGCCTAGTAGCCATTCTGCCTTTGTACTGGGACTTATAACCAGTTTAATATTAGTGTACGGATTAGATCATCCTTTAGTAGCTGTTGCTATTGTATTTGGGATTATAACTATGTATGATGCAACCGGTATAAGAAGACAGGCTGGAAAACACGCTATGATCTTAAATGTTTTGCGTGAAGAAATTGGGTTTCTTTCTAAAGGCTTTAGTGGCATGATGCCAAATAAAGATAATCCAAGAGAAAAACTTAAAGAAATGCTTGGTCACGAGCCGTTAGAGGTTGGTGCAGGTGCGGCTTTAGGAAGCTTAGTTTCTTTCTTGTTGTTTAGATTCTATTTTTAAGGAGATAATCGGATGGCTTTTCGAGATTGGAAGAAATATATCTTGATTTATAACCCTGAGGCAGGGGATACATCTTTTAAGAATAAATTGGATCTTATTATTTATAAGCTACAACAAAAGAAAATCCAAGTGGTACCTTACCGAACCTTTTCTCCTGAGGATGTTCAGCGCGTGGTATTAGACCTAGATGAAGTTGATTTTCAAGGTATTCTCGTCTCGGGGGGGGACGGTACTATAAATCAGGTAGTAAATGGTATGCTAAAAAATAATCTCCACGTACCCCTTGGTATTTTTCCGTCAGGCACAGCTAATGATTTTGCTAATAGCCTATGTATTCCCCGCAATGTGGGTGCGGCCTGCGACATCATTACTGCTGGGGAAGTAATGAAAGTGGATGTGGGGTTTGCTGGACAGGACTATTTTATTAATGTAGTCAGTGGTGGGCTAATTTCTGAAATTGCTCATACCGTAGATATTAACTTAAAGCATGCCTTAGGGAAAATAGCTTACTACCTCAAAGGTGTTGGTCAACTGCCCAAGTTTAAACCCTATCCTTTAGAGGTTATAGCGGATAAAGGTGTATTTAAAAGTGATGTGTTCTTGTTTTTGGTATTAAACAGTTCGATTGCCGGAGGCTTTCGGAATCTTGCTCCTAAGGCCAGTTTAAGCGACGGCTTATTAGATGTTTTGGTATTCAAAAGTTGCAACTTAGCTGAGTTCCTTGCCTTATTTGTACGAGTATTACAAGGTGAAGGTGAACATATCAAGAGCCTAAATGTGGAGTATTTCCAAGCAAAAGAGTTAGTAATTAATTCTCCTTCCTTATCTCATATTGAATTAGATGGTGAGTTAGGCCCTGGGCTGCCCTTAAATATTGTTAATTTGCAGGATAGACTTAAGGTTTGGGTTCCATTTCAGGAAAAGTAATCGAGTTTCAGAAAATGGTACAGTTATAATTGGAGGAGGTTCTAGCGGTGCAAGCTTTCAGTTTTAGGATGCCCACAAAAGTTATTTGGGGACAAGGTTGTATTGAACAAAATAAAGCTGAACTAACCAGCTTAGGGAAAAAAGTATTAATCGTGACGGGAAAAAAATCTGCTAAACTTAGTGGGGCATTAGACGATGTAATCACTAGTCTTGCCAGCGTCAATATCAATTATATTGTTTTTGACGAAGTAGAGGAAAATCCGTCCTTAGAAACTGTTGCTAAAGGTGGAAGAATAGCCTTCGCAGAGAAGGTTGAATTTATAATCGGTATTGGGGGTGGCTCACCCCTAGACGCATCTAAAGCAATTGCAGCGTTAGGTACTAATAATATTGAGGCCAAGCACCTTTTTACAGGTAAACTCTCTAATCCGGTACTGCCAATAGTATCCATACCTATAACTGCGGGAACGGGTAGCGAAGTAACCCAGTATGCGATTATCACTGATCATGAGATGGAAACCAAAAGGAACTTTTCCACTGGTGAGACTTTTCCTACCCTAGCGTTTCTAGATGCCAAATACACTAAGACACTTCCTTACGAAGTAACCGTTAACACTGCCATAGACTTCCTATCTCATGCTTTAGAAGGCTATCTGTCAAGGAGATCTACTCCCATGTCAGATGCTTTAGCCAAGGAGGTATTTTCTTTATTTAAAGGATCCTATCAGGCGCTACTAGATAATGAGATAAACTTAGAGCTACGAGAAAAGTTGCTTTATGCCTCTATGTTGGCCGGCGTGGTAATCTCTCAGACAGGAACTTGTATGGTTCACTGTTTAGGATATCCTTTGACTTACTATAGTGAGATTCCCCATGGTAGAGCCAATGGTCTAGTTATGACTGAATTTTTACGTTTTAACTATGAAGTAGCACAGGCTAAAGTGGAGTTATTTCTAGACTTAGTAGGGGCGAATACTATCGAAGGCTTTGACCTACTAATAACATCTCTTTTGGGAGAAAGGAAAAAAATTTCAGATGAAATGCTAGAGAAATATGCTTACTCTGCTGCACAACTCCCGGCTATACAATTTACACCTAGGATTCCAACGGAGAAAGAACTTTTAGAGGTACTAAAAAGAAGCTTGTCTTAATAGGACTAATTTACTATTAAACTTTGGGGGAAAGCTGATGAAATCTTTTACGGAATATCTATATTTCAATACGAGTGAGAGAAAAGAATATATAAACATCTCTGAGCAGATTACGGATATTTTAGCTAATAGTAACATTAAGGAAGGTATGGTTTTAGTTTCGGCAATGCACATTACTGCCGGCATCTATGTAAATGATGCAGAGGAAGGGATAATTAAAGACATTGACAATATGTTAGAAGATTTAGCTCCCTTCGGCCCCGATTATCTCCATCATCGGACGGGAGAAAATAATGGAGATGCTCACTTGAAAAGTTTATTAGTCCACCATCAGGTCATTGTGCCAATCACTAATGGACGTCTAGACTTAGGAACTTGGCAGCAGATCTATTATGCGGAATTTGACGGGCGACGCAGGAAAAGAGTGGTAGTTAAGATTATTGGAGAATAACATCAAAAGATGACAATTTGTGGGGTCTGTTGCATAGGTATTAGATAGAAACCTTTAAGGAGGAATCTATGAAAATACTTGTGCAACAGGCTCAATTTTTGGACTTTGTAGGCATTAGCAACATTTTGCCCTCTCCGTCTTTTATGGAAGTTGATTTAGGTGAAGGTTACCTGTTGGGAAATCGATCTGATTTCTATGTAGCGAGAATTCATAGGGACATTGTAGGTTTTGCTCAAATTTTAAAACATAATAATGAAGCTGAACTAGCTCGATTATATGTCCTACCTGGCTACCACAGACAGGGAATAGGAACCCTTCTAGTTAAGAAATGCTTTGCTGTATTGATAAAAGGTACTAGACTAACGGTTAAAGTTGAGAAAAATAACTTAGGCGCCATTATTTTTTATGAAATCTGTGGCTTTAAAAAAGTCCGGGAAATAAAAAATATCTTAGGAGAAAATCTATTAGAACTTTGGTCATATGCCTAAAAATCTAAGAAAATATAAAGATGTAGAAGAAAACTGTAAAGATATAGAAGAAAACCGCCGATAAGATATATAAGGGATATGATATTAGGGAGAGATGGTTTATGTCAATATTTTTTAGAGTTTCTATATCTTTTCTGTTGTTGTTTGGAATTATGGGCTTAGATTTTTTATATGATAGCTTGTTTTTTGTTCCGCTTTACTTTATTCCGTTAACTTTACTGGCAGTAAGTACCTCTTTGGAGTTTTCGATAGGGGTTAGTTTAATGGCAGCAGGCTATCTGACCATCAAGGAGATATTTTTGTCTGGCGTTAGTAGTTTTGCTGCTGGTTTGATTTTTCTAGTCTCTACTGTTAGTTTTTCCTTTGTAGTCCTTTTTCTAAACACATTAAAAGAGAAAAAGGCTTCTTCAGTATCTAAGAAAGAGGCCACTCCTATTAAAGAGAAATCGGAAAATGCTTACATCAATGGAGTCATTTCTTCTTATTTAGAGTTATTAGAAGCTAAAGACCCACTTTTACGCAAACACTCTACAAACGTGGCTAACTATAGCCGCTGGATATCAAAAGAATTAAAGTTACCAAAGGAGAAAATTCAAGAGATTTATTGGGCTGCCTTACTACATGATATTGGCAAGGCAATTATCGCTAAGGGAGTTTTAAACATCCCTCCTAATCTTATGTCAGAATCAGAAAAAGAAACCTATAATCAACATGCGATAATCTCTAGTGAAATTGTGGTTCAGATACCGGGCTTCTATAATGTGGCTAAGATTATTCGGCATCACCACGAATCCTTCAATGGCGCGGGATTTCCAGAAGCTCTAAAAGCCAAATCAATTCCGCTTGGAAGTAGAGTTATCGCAGTGGCTAATGTTTACGACAAGTTGATGCGAAGTAAGGCATATTTAAAAACCTATGGAGCCAACTATGCTTTAGAAGAAATCAAGCATAACTACAGTGAGGGTCTTGATATCACGGTAATAGAAGCCTTAGAAAGGGCAGTAATTGGACACGATGACCTCTTAAAAGTGAAAAAGCCAGCATAAAAAAACAGTGAGGTAACTCACTGTTTTGCATTTTTTAGACTTCTTTTAGTTAATAATAGAAGTAAAACATCTAGGAGCGGTCTAATTGAAAGAAAAGTTAGAGGCATTGATTCAGAAAAATAAAGTCTGGGCAAAAAACGGGAAAGTGGCAGATTATATTCCTAAATTGGCTGAAGTAAACAAAGAACTACTTGGTATAACTGTAGTTGACGACGAGGGAATTTATCAAGCTGGAAACTGGGACTACCAGTTCACTCTTCAAAGCATATCTAAAGTTTTTTCTTTAATGCTAGCCTTATCTGACAACGGGTATAAAGAGGTATTTGCTAAAGTAGGAATGGAACCAACGGGAGACCCTTATAATTCCCTCCTTAAATTAGAGATTCAGGAACCGGCTAAACCTTTAAACCCAATGATAAATGCGGGGGCCATTGCAGTAACATCTTTAATTAAAGGCAATAATTCTCAAGACAGATTTGAACGGATTCTAGATTTAACTAGAACAATTAGCGGTAATCCACAAATTAACTATAATAAAGAAGTCTACCGTTCAGAATGGGAAACTGCCGATAGAAATAGAGCGCTGGCCTATTTCCTAAAGGATATTGGTATTATAAAATCGGATGTGGAAGAGATTTTAGATGTCTATTTCAAACAGTGCTCTATTGAACTAAATAGCAAGGATTTAGCTCAAATTGGTTATTTTTTAGCTAAGCAAGGTTGCGTCATTGGGCCAGCCCATAAAGTTGTCTGTAGTGAACTTACTAGGATCGTAAAAACCTTTATGGTTACGTGTGGAATGTATGATGGTTCAGGGGAATTTGCTATTAGGGTCGGTATTCCAGCTAAGAGTGGTGTTAGTGGGGGGATATTGGCATTAGTCCCCAATAGAATGGGAGTAGGTGTTTTTAGTCCTGCTTTAGACCCCAAGGGAAATAGTATCTGTGGTGTGCATCTTTTAGAGGATCTATCTAAGGACTTAGACCTAAGTATTTTCTAGAACTACACATAAACTCGATCGCCTTTTGAAATATTAACACCTAGAAACATTTAGTGGGAGGTTGTTAATTATGGAAAATAATATTACAGCATCAAACTTGCGCTCCGCTTACGGAGGGGAAAGCCAAGCCTATATGCGGTATAGATTTTGGGGTGATCACGCAGCAAACGAAGGATTTCCAAAGGTCGCTAAACTATTTGAGGCTATTGCTTATGCTGAAAAAGTCCATGCTTTTAATCATTTTGAGGTGTTAGAAGATGTGGAAGGTGACTTTTTAGTAGCAGCCATGGCTGGCTTCGGTGTAGCTGGAACTTCTGAAAACTTAAAGAATGCCATAGCAGGAGAAAAATTTGAGATAGAAGAAATGTATCCTGCCTTTAAGGCTGTTGCCAAATTACAAAAAGAATCCGGTGCGCTTAAGTCTTTTAATTGGGCTTATCAAGCAGAAAAAGTGCATGCTGACCTGTTTAGTGAAGCTAAGGAAGCCGTAGATGAGGGTAATGACGTCGAGCTTGAAAAAGTTCAAGTGTGTAGCCACTGTGGCCATACCCATATTGGTGAAGCACCTGATAAATGCCCCATCTGTGGAGCCAAAGCAGCTGCCTTTGTAGAGTTTTAGACCCGGGTTTTCCGGGTCTTTCTTGTTTATTACTAGACCTTTTATTCTATTTTAATTTGTATTTTCCCTAGAAACCTACTATACTAAAAAAAACATAAATAAAGATAGAATGGAGCGGTACAATGACCTTTTATGAAGAGATAAGTACTTATTATGATTATATTTTTCCTATAAACAAAACTCAATTGAATTTTTTCAAAAAACAATTTGAGGACAACTCCGTAAAGTCAGTGTTAGACATTGCTTCCGGTTCAGGCAGCTACACTTTAGCCTTTGCGGAATGGGGTTTGCAAGCAGTCGGTATTGACTTCGAGGAAGATATGGTAAAAAAGGCCAGTGCTAAAGTCAAAGAACTAACAAATGTTTCCTTTGTAACCGGAGACATGCGAACACTGCCTTTTACAGACAGAGAGTTTGGTTCAGCGATTTGTATCGGGAACTCTTTACCACACATTTTAAGTGATGATGATTTAGAGGCTTCAGTAAAAGAAATGTATAGGATTTTGGATAAAGAAGGCATCTTAATCCTGCAAACTGTTAATTACGATCGAATCTTAAAACATAAGGTGAGTGAATTGCCTTTAATTGAGAATAATGAAATCGGTTTAGTCTTTAGAAGACTTTATGATTTTAGAGAAGATGGATTATTAGACTTTAATACAGAATTAGAAATTAAAAAAGATGAGGGAACTAAAATTTTTAACAATACAGTTGTTTTAAGACCACTGAATAAGTTGGAATTAGAAAGAATGTTGAAAGAAGCGGGTTTTACACAGATAACAGTGTATGGTGCTTTTGATGGACGTGAGCACAGTGACGAGGCACCTGCTACTGTAATCGTAGCCAAAAAATAAAGAGGTTAATCCCGTAGGATTAATCCTCTGTTGAATTGGGGACACCCGGGGCATATTTAGTTGTACTGATACTTCTAGGTGCATACTGTTGGATCTCTAAATCTCCCTCAACCGTCATCTGACAAGCCAAGCGAGAAAGACCACGATCCACTTCATCGTGTCCTAGGAGTTGTCTTTCTTGAAAGGTTGGGTTAGAGACATTGTCTTTTCCAACAATAATTTTTGTTCGGCAGGAGCCGCATACGCCATCCTTGCAATCGTAGCTTAAGGGAACCCCTTTATCCAACATAGCATCTAAAAGGTTATCACCTTTTTTTATTTCTGTAACTCTGTTTCCATCGGGTAGATAGCTAACTACTTTTGGCATTTACTCAGACCTCCAATAAGAAACTTATATTTATATAATTTGCTAATATAGCAGTCCTATTCGTAAAAAATCATTTTTTACAATCATCGACGGGTTTCGACATGTAAATAATGATTTTTATGATAGTATGTGTTAGCGATGTTTAAATAAGGAGGGGAATAAATGGAGGAACTGTTTCAAAATGATGAATTCTTTAGGGTCTTATTTCATGCTATTCCCGCCAGTGTCTTAATCGTTAACTCGGAGGGTAAGGTTTTTCGTATGAACAAATCTATGGAGAATTTGCTGGGGATTTCCTTTGATCCAGCCCAGATCTTAAAAGGCGGCGATATTTTCCGTTGTATTTTTAGAAAAGATAATCCTGACGGCTGCGGCTCAGGACCCCGGTGTGGAAAGTGTGTTGTAAAAAATAGTGCTATAGCAGCTATTAAAGGAAGCGAGATTCACCGCCAAAAAGGAAAACTATTTATTGAAGATAATCAGGTAATTAAGCAGCTAAATCTCCTTGTTAGTTCTGCTCCTGTTAGTTATAAAAACCAAAAGCTAGCGATTGTTATTGTGGAAGACCTTTCTGAGATATTTGAGTTACAAGGTTTATTACCGATTTGTTCCTCTTGTAAAAGTATTCGAGATGACAAAGGTTATTGGACAAGGTTGGAGAAATATATCGAGGAACATTCAGAGGTAGAATTCACTCATGGTCTTTGTTCAAAATGCATTCGAGAAAAATACCCCGAAATTGAAGAATTTAAAACTAAAATAGTCGAGTAATCGGCTTCTTTCTTTTACTAATTTGGCGTGAATTCCTTGTACACTGATTTTGTAATGCTGGTTGCTGCAGGCTGCTCAGCACATTCCTTGGCTAAAAATGATCTTATGTCTCCTAAAGGTTTAGTGCATTGTGGTGATAGCTTAAAGGCTATTTTAAAAGCCATCGGTGAAGCCAACGGTTTTGAACATAAAGTTTATCAATGATAACCTTTTTTGTTTGCCTAGATGATCAGTCTAGGCAATTTTTTATTCTATTGTAAGAAAGTATATGTTTCCACATTTGTGTCCTGTTTTGACCTCAGCCCCAAAAAAGGATAAAATTAAGATTAAAACACTAGGGTGTATATGCGAGGTATTATGGAAAAAGAAAAAGAGCAATTACTACATATCTACAATAAGCTTAATAACTACTTTGGGCCTAGAAATTGGTGGCCGGGTGAGACTAGATTAGAAATAATTATAGGAGCAATTTTGACCCAGAGTGTTGCCTGGCGTAATGTAGAAAAGGCCATAGTCAATCTAAAAGAATATGACCTACTAGGATCTAAAGAGGAGAAATATTATATTTACAGAATTCAGGCGGTACCTTTTGAAACATTAGGAGATTTAATTCGTCCCACACGATACTTTAACCAAAAGGCAAAAAAAATCAAAGCCTTTATTGAGCATCTTACGGAAAACTATCAAGGGAATTTAGATTTAATGTTTCAAAAAAGTGTAGCTGAGCTACGAAAGGAATTGCTAGCCCTATGGGGGATTGGAGAAGAGACTGCCGATTCCATAATCTTATATGCTGCGGAAAAACCTATTTTTGTCGTTGATGCCTACACTAAAAGAATTTACAACAGAATAGGTTTATTTAAAGAAGAGATTATCTATAGGGAAATGCAAGAGTTTTTTATGAATCATTTGGCAGAGGATCTTTATCTATTCAATCAGTATCACGCTATCATAGATGGTTTGGGAAATAGGATTTGTCTAGCAAAAATACCTTTATGTGCCGATTGTCCGATTAATAGAATTTGTCAAACAGGTCAAAATAACGTCATTCGTTAAAGCTAGGACAGAGCTTAATTAAGCTACATTCCTTACAGTTTGGACGTTGAGCCTTACAAACTCTTCTACCATGCCAAATTAGCCAGTGGTGGGTATCAATCCATTTTTCTTTAGGTATTACTTCCATTAGTTGTTCTTCAATTTTGTCCACCTTATCGGAAGAGGCTAAGCCAAGACGGTTAGAAACTCGAAATACATGGGTATCGACAGCAATGGCAGGAATCTGAAAGGCTACACTTACCACCACATTAGCGGTTTTACGCCCAACTCCGGGGAGGGTGATAAGTTCATCAATATTGTCAGGTACTTGTCCCTTATAACTTTCTATTAAGGCTCGGCAGGTAGCCAAGATATTCTTAGCTTTATTTCTATAAATTCCAATCTGCTTGATTTCATTTTCTAACTCGGCTTGACTAAGTTCAAGGAAGTCACTGGGAGACTGATATTTCTGAAAAAGTTTTTCTGTTACTTGGTTTACTTTTTTATCAGTAGACTGAGCGCTTAACATAGTTGCAATGAGAAGTTGAAAAGGATTTGTAAAGTTTAGTTCACATTTAGCTTCCGGGTAGGTTTTTTCCAATACTGTTAGTATTTTAGATGCTTGTCTATCAATTATTTTACCCTTCTTGTTATTCATCCTTAAGCCCCCATAAGCCAGATTAATTTCTGTTGATATTATATCATAAACGAGGAAGTGATATTATGTTTCTAGGAGCTCATATGTCAATATCTAAAGGTCATACCAAAGCAGTAGAGATGGCTGATTCCATCGGAGCAAATACCTTTCAATTTTTTACTCGTAATCCCAGAGGAGTGGGTGCGAAAGCTTTAGACCCCAAGGACATTGAGAAGGCCTATGCCTTGGCGCGAGAAAAGGAATTTGGTCCCTTGGTTGCCCATAGTCCATACATAATCAACTTAGCATCGCCAAAAGAAGATCTCTGGGAATTGGCAATTAGGGTTATCAAGGAGGATTTGCTTAGATTAGAGACTATTGGAGCCCCTTACATGGTTTTACATCCCGGTAGCCATGTAGGGGAAGGTATAGACTATGGGATCAATAGAATTGCGGAAGGCTTAAACAATATCTTTACAGGCACTGAAAAGACTACAATACTTCTGGAAAGTATGGCCGGGACAGGGTCGGAAGTGGGCTTTGAGTTTAGTCAATTGGCAAAGATAATTAAGAATGTTAACTACCAAGAACGTATGGGTGTTTGTTTAGACACCTGTCATTTATTTGGTGCAGGTTACGATGTGCGAGATAATTTTGCAGGAGTATTAGAAGAATTTGATAAACTGGTTGGCATAGACAGATTAAAAGCCTTTCATATTAACGATAGTTTGCAACCTCTAGGAAGTAAGAAAGATAGACATGCCGGTATCGGCAAAGGACAAATAGGGTTTGAGGCGCTTCAAAAAATAGTTCATCACGAAGCTTTGCAAGAAGTGGCCTTTATATTAGAAACACCGGGAGAACTTGAGGATTACAGAAGAGAGATTGAAGCTTTAAGAAATTAACTTTAAATTGCTTTCGGGGAGGATATTTATGGCGCGCCAAAGAGATATCTTTATTGCCTTTTTTCGTTCCGGTATATTTGGTTTCGGCGGAGGTCCGGCCGCTATTCCATTGGTACACAAAGAAGTGGTAGGTAATTTTAAGTGGATGAGCGATGATGAGTTTAGCGACGTCTTAGCCATAGGTAACGCTTTACCGGGTCCCATTAATACAAAAATGGTGGGATATATAGGTTATCAGATTGGGGGCGTAATAGGAATGCTAAACGCAATTATTGCTTCTATTGTTCCGACTATTGTAATGATGATAATCGTACTTTCAACCCTAAAGGCCTATAAAGACCAACCTTGGGTAGCGGGCATGACCAAAGGGGTTGTTCCTGTTGTGGGAGTTATGTTAGCTCAGTTAACTTGGCAGTTTGTCAATAAATCCAAGCAAGATTTGGGTCTTAAACTAAGCTTTTTAATGATAATTGTAAGTTTAGTATTAACCGAATACTTTAACCTACACCCCGGCTTTATAATCGTAGTAGTATTAGCATATGCACTTTTAAAACCCATCAAACAAAAACAAGACCTAAGTTAAAAGTTAAGGAGAAAGATATGATATACTGGCATATATTTTTAGCATTTTTTATTCCGGGTGTGGTTGGGTATGGCGGAGGTCCCTCTTCGATACCTTTAATTCAGAATGAGGTAGTAGATCGTTATAGGTGGATGACTGTTGAACAGTTTAGTGAAGTTTTAGCTCTAGGCAATGCACTACCGGGGCCTATTGCAACTAAGATGTCCGGTTATATCGGTTATGAACAAGGTGGGTTATTAGGGGCATTTATAGCAGTTTTTGCCACCGTGGCCCCATCGTTAATTTTAATGCTAGCTTTACTAGGCATTCTTTATAAGTTTAAGGATTCTCCTAAGGTTAAAAGAATGACTTCTTGGGTACGACCAATAATAGCTGTCTTATTAGGAGTTTTAACTTATCGTTTTTTCTTTAGTTCTTTTCAAGAATCCGGCCTGTGGCATACCTTAGTTTTAGTGGTAGTAAGTTACTTTTTGTTTGAAAAAACCAAAACTCATCCGGTTTTTATAATTATCGGGGCGCTAGGTTATGGGGCAGTATTCTTAAGTTAAATAGACAGTCTAACAAAGAGAAATAGGAGAGGAATAAAATCCTCTCCTATTTTTTTTATTGTAACTTTAGTTTTATCCTCAGTTAATAGCTGTTCTCATTGTAAATCAGTTCAGAAAATTTTTCCATCACTCAAATAGCAACACATTGCACTAAAAAAGCATATTATGACAGTGTCAGGTATCTTGCATACAAAGTAATATAACAGAACATAGCTGGTGTGGACAGATATTTATTACATATTTTAAATAGATTGTACTGCTAGTCTTCCGTTCTGTATAAAAGGGAGGTTAGAGCTGTGCGTACGGTTGCTGACACTAGGCCGGTTTGGCAAATAATTGTAGATAAAAGTTCCAGAATTGCTGCTTTTGGATCCCTGGTTATGTTTTTTCTCTTGATTTTAAATTTACCTCTTCCCAATGGATTATCACCTGAGGCATTAAAGACTTTAGCGATTTTTGCTGTCTGCGCTATCTTATGGACAACTGAGCTAATCCCAATGGCGGTTACCAGTTTACTAGCCATTATTTTAATACCTCTGCTTGGAATTATGGAGACCCATGAAGCTTATGCTCTTTTTGGTAACAAGGCTGTATTCTTTATTTTGGGGGCCTTTATTTTGTCAGCTAGCCTGCTAAAAAGTGGGTTGAGTAGTAGAGTTGCCCTAAAAGTGCTACATATGTTTGGAGCTACCCCTAAAAAACTCTTAATGGGAATATTTTTTACCACTGCCTTTATGTCCTTCTGGATGCCAGAACATGCCGTTGCAGCTATGCTGTTTTCGGTGGTAATGGAGGTGGCAAAAAGCTTGGATTTGAAGCCACTTAAGAGTACTTATGGCAGAACCATGTTTTTAGCCATGGCCTGGGGAGCATCCATTGGGGGAATTTCTACCTTCTTAGGTGGGGCCCGTAATGTGTTGGCCATAAGTATTTTAAAGGAAACCACTGGATTATCTATCGGGTTTTTTGAATGGATGGTTGCTGTAGTACCTATATCTCTAGTGATGATGGTAGCCGGATACTTCTATATTTTAATGTGCTACAAGAAGGATGAGATTAAGGATGTAACTCCGGCCAAGAAGGCTCTAGAAAAGAAGATCGAAGAAATGGGTGAGATAAGCTTAAGAGAAAAGATGGTTGGTTTAATTATGATTCTAACGGTTCTAGCTTGGATGTTCTTGGGGGAAACTCTCGAGCTTGCCAATATTGCCATTGTTGCTGCTGTTTTACTATTTGTTTTTGGTTTAATGACCTGGAAAGATGCTGAGAACACGGTCAACTGGGGAATTATTCTTATGTATGGGGGAGCCATAACTTTAGGAATGGCTTTAGAAAAAACGGGAGCTGCAGCATGGTTAGCGAATTTAGCGATTTCTAATTTAGCAACTTCAAGTTTTATTATAGTTATAGTCTTTTCTCTAATTTCTATTTGGTTTACGGAGGGCATTAGTAACTCTGCCGTTGTAGCCATGATGCTTCCTGTAGGGATAGGGATTGCTACTCATTATGGCTTAGACGTAAGGGTTATGGTTTACGCTATCGCTGTTCCCGCCGGTTTGGCCTTTGCCTTACCAATAGGAACGCCACCAAATGCCATAGCTTTTTCATCCGGTTACATCAAATCACGAGATATGTTAAGACTCGGTTTAGTTTTGAATTTCATTTCGTGGTTAGTTTTCGTTACCATTGCTAAGTTTTACTGGCCCCTAATAGGGTTGAATTTTTAATACTAATGATTAAGGCTTTGCCAAATTATTGGCAAAGGCTATGGAAAGTATTACTGAAATTCACGTTTTAAGGGAACTGAAATATACGTGAATTTCTTGTAAAAAGGGAGGAGATTATAATAATGACAGAAAGAGGATGTACATTATGGTTTACCGGATTATCCGGGTCAGGCAAATCCACTATTTCAGTAATAGTGGAGAAAATACTAAAAGAAAAAGGTAGAAAAATTGAAATTCTAGATGGTGACGAAGTTAGAGAAAATTTAAGCAAAGGCCTAGGTTTTAGCAAAGAAGATAGAGATATCAACATTAAACGGATTGGGTACGTAGCAAAATTACTTGCCAGGAACGGAGTAGTCGCGATCACAGCTGCAATTTCTCCTTACCGAGAAGTAAGGGATTATGTGCGTCAAGATAACAAAGATTTTGTGGAGGTTTATGTAAATTGCACTTTAGAAGAATGCGCTAGGCGAGATGTTAAGGGCTTGTACAAAAAAGCCTTTGCCGGCGAAATTAAGCAATTTACGGGAGTATCAGACCCTTATGAACCACCTATAAACCCCGAAATAATAGTCAATACACACCTTGAAACTCCGGCAGAAAGTGCGGAAAAAATCGTGGCCAAACTGGCCGAACTAAAATACATTTAGGAGATGGTTAAATGGGAAGGGATATTGATTTGCATATACATACTAGTGCTTCGGACGGTACCTTCTCACCAGAGCAAGTAATACAAATGGGATCAAAGCTAGGCTTGAAGTGTGTAGCTATTACAGATCATGATACCATTGACGGAGTCGAAGAGGCCTTACAAGCTGGCCAGAAATTAGGACTAGAGATAATCCCCGGAGTAGAGCTTAGTGTCTACTATCCAAAAGGTGAAATGCATATTTTAGGCTATTATCTTGATTACAATTCCAAGCTTTTGAAGGAAAACTTAGAGTTGTTACAACAGTATCGTGGAGACAGAAACCCTAAAATAATTGAGAAATTAAACGAGCTGGGAATAGCTATTACTTTGCAGGAAGTAACAGAAAAGGCTGGCGGAAAACTAATAGGCCGCCCTCATATCGGATCTGTCCTAAAGGATAAAGGCCACGTGGAAGATATTCAAGAAGCATTTGATAAATATTTGGCTAAAGGAAGCCCTGCTTATATTCCAAAGGAAAGGTTAACGCCTAAAGAAGCTATTGATTTAATTCATGAAGCTAAAGGTATAGCTGTACTGGCCCATCCAAAGCAGTTAGGATTAGACCAAGCTGAACTCGAGAGTCTGATTGCTCAGTTAGCAAATTACGGCTTAGATGGGATCGAGGCCTATTATACTACGCACAACACTGAAGAAGTAGACCTGTTTGTAGGGTTAGCAAACAAATATAACCTCCTAATCACCGGTGGAAGCGATTTTCACGGAGATAATAAACCAAACGTTAAATTAGGTTCGGGTAAGGGCAACCTTTCAGTGCCGTACGCTTTGATTGAAAAAATCAAGGGATACAGCGCCCGTTATGATACCGAGGTGATAGTTAAGAGTGAATAAGCGATCGGATCTAAGTCTAAAAAAGATTGAGATTATTGAAAAGGAGGTTGACCTCCTAATTATTGGTGGAGGTACTGCAGGCTGTTATGCCGGGTATACCGCTAAGATTGAAAAGCCTGACTTAAAGGTTCTGATTATTGAAAAAGCTCATTTCGAGCGAAGTGGCTGTCTGGCGGCAGGTATTAATGCCATCAATGCTTATCTAAACCCAGGAGAAACCCCGGAAACATTTTTAGAATATGTTAAAAAAGATTCTGCCGGACTGGTCAGAGATGATTTAGTTTTATCAATTGCTAGAGGTTTAAATAGAGTAACAAAAAAAGTAGAAGAATGGGGTCTACCTATTCTAAAAGATGAGCAAGGCAATTACGTTCCAAGAGGTAAGCGAAGCATCAGAATAAACGGAGAGAGAATTAAGCCGATTATTGCCAGAGCCGTTAAGAAAGCCGGCGTCGAAGTTCTAAACAGAACTGTGGCTACCAATTACCTTGTGATAGACGGTAAAGTTGTCGGTGCTTATGCCTTTGATGTCAGAAAAGGGACTTTCTACGTCCTTAAAGCAAAAGCCGTAATTTGTACAACAGGGGGGGCTTCCGGGCTATATAGGCCTAATAACGGAGGGAGCTCCCGTCATAAAATGTGGTACAGTCCTTTCAATACCGGGGCCGGTTATGCAATGGGAATCAGGGCCGGAGCTGAAATGACGACCTTTGAGATGCGGTTTATTGCCTTAAGGGTAAGTGATGTGATAGCTCCTACAGGCACCTTGGCCCAGGGAGTTAAGGCGGTCCAGATTAATTCCTTGCAGGAGCCCTACTTGAAAGAATATGGTAGAGCTTCGACCCCCGTTCGTTTGTGGGCTACAATTGAGGAAAATAAGGCTGGCCGCGGCCCCTGTTACTTAGATACTACTCATCTAACGGAAGAACAAGGACGAAATCTTAAGGAAGCCTATTTAAATATGTGCCCGGGAACGGTATTATTATGGGCTAATCAAGGGAGAAAACCCCAAGATGCTCCCATTGAAATTACAGGTTCGGAACCTTATGTAGTAGGGGGCCATGGTCAGGCAGGGTATTGGATAGATGAAGGACGTCAAACTACCCTACCAGGCTTATTTGCTGCCGGTGATGTGGCCGGTGGAGCACCTAAAAAATACGTCACAGGTTGTTTTGTCGAAGGAGAAATTGCGGCACAATCAGCCTTAAAATACATTACTCAGAATGAAAAAAGCGATATAAATACTGAGTCTTCTGAAAGCCAGACTGCTATAGAATATGAACGTGTTTATAAGCCATTTTTACAGCCGGGAAGCATATCTTCAGAAGATTTAGAAGAGCGATTGCAAAAAATAATGGACGAATATGCCGGTGGTATTAGTTCTAACTATGAGTTATACGAAAATAAATTGATACTGGCAAGGCAGTTTTTAAAGGAAATAAACTCGTTAAGTTCTCACTTAAAGGCAACGGAATTTCATCAGTTGCTGGAGGCACATGAAATTATCGATCGGATAAAAGTTGCTCAAGTATTAGTTGAGCATTTGTTATATCGTAAAGAAACCCGTTGGCTTTGCTATCAATCGCGAATTGATTATCCTAAAAGAGATGACCAAAACTGGTTTAAGTTTGTTAATTCTGTTTACGAACCACAAAAGGATGAAATTAAAATTATTGAAAGAAAAGATTCCTTAGTGGGAGGTGGCGTAAATGTCGATTAAGATTAACCCCCAAGTGTGTACCGGATGCCCCAAGGCGAGTGAACCACCCTGTGTAAGAATTTGTCCCGGAGATTTAATAACCAAAAACCATGAGAATGCTGAGATTAGGGAACCCCAGGATTGCTGGGACTGCGGAGCTTGTCTAAAAATTTGCCCCAACCAAGCTATTGCCATGTATTTGCCCGTCCAAATTGGGGGGAAAGGGGCTACCTTAGTAGCTAAAAACTCAAGAGATAAAATCATATGGACTTGTAAATGGCCTGATGGAAAACAGGAAATTTTCGAGGTTGAAGCAGAAAGAATAGTTTGATAGGGAGGAAACATAATGACATATAACTGTAAGCCTTACGGAGGAAGTTTAATTAATAGAATTGCGGAAGGTACAAAAAGACAGGAATTATTTGAAAAGGCTAAACTCGCCAAGTCGGTAGTGCTTAATGATCGGGAAATTTCAGATCTAGAAATGATAGCTATAGGAGCCTTCAGTCCTTTAGAAGGATTTATGAATAAGAAAGATTACATAAACGTAGTCAACAATATGCGCTTAGCTAATAATTTACCCTGGACCATTCCGGTAACTTTAGCGGTCAGTGAAGAAAAGGCCAATACGCTTGCTCTTGGAGAAGATGTAGCTTTATTAAATCGCGAGGGGCAAATCTTAGGAATACTACATTTAGAAGATAAATATTCCTTTGATAAGGTTGAGGAAGCACTTCAAGTGTATAAAACAACAGATGAGGCTCATCCAGGCGTTAGCTACCTCTATCAAATGCAGGATATTCTCTTAGGCGGTAAAATAACTTTACTAAATCGAACTCCAAAAAATGATTTTATCCAGCATAGATTAGACCCTGCTGAAACAAGAGAAGCCTTTGCAAAAAAAGGTTGGAAAAGAGTAGTAGGTTTCCAAACCAGGAATCCGGTTCATAGAGCTCATGAGTTCATCCAAAAAGTAGCAATGGAAATAGTAGATGGATTATTTTTACATCCATTAGTAGGCGAAACTAAATCAGATGACATCCCTGCTGATGTAAGGATGGAATGCTATCAAGTATTACTAGAAAACTATTATCCACAGGATAGGGTCTTCTTAGGTGTGCTGCCTGCGGCTATGCGTTATGCCGGTCCCAGAGAAGCAATATTCCATGCCATAATGAGAAAGAATTATGGCTGTACCCATTTTATCGTAGGAAGAGACCATGCGGGAGTAGGTAATTATTACGGCACCTATGACGCTCACTATATTTTCGATGAGTTTGCAGAAGGGGAATTAGGAATTACCCCATTATTCTTTGACCATACTTTTTATTGTAAAAAATGTGGTGGCATGGCTTCCGCTAAAACCTGCCCGCACGCTAAAGATGATCATGTAACTCTAAGTGGTACTAAGGTTAGAGTGATGCTAGGCGATGGCTTAGTTCCTCCGGTAGAATTTACAAGGCCTGAGGTTGCTAAAGTATTAATCAAGGCGTACGATGGGAAATAATATAACTTGAATAATAAATAATTAAAGGACACCTCCTTGGTATTGTAAATATCGGGAGGTGTTTTGTATATATTTACCAAATAATACTTGATGATAGAACATATGTTTGGTATAATATTCCATAAGGAGGTGAATGGAAAACCTATATCATAAATTGCATTTTAGTTATGCAATTAGATGATAATTAGGGTATAATTTAAAGATAGTAGTTTAAAAGTATTTGGCTAAAGGTGAGGTGAGTTTCGTGGAAGAAATGCTTAAACAGGTCCTGGACAAGTTAGGCGCAATGGATAGGAAGATGGATGATAAATTTGAGCAGATAGATCGGAGATTTGAGCAGATTGAAAAAGAACTAAAAGTGGTCACGGAGCATGTAGCTAAGATCAACGAAAACCAAGTCGTCTTAATTAAGGATTTCAATAATTATGCCGGGTTGGTAAACTTTCATGCTGTTAAAATTGACAGGTTGGAATATGATGTTGCCAAGTTAAAGGCAGTACTTGTATAATAGAAAATGGAATATAATTAATAATTAAAGTAGAGCTGACCGAAAACGATCAGCTCTACTTTAATCCTTTTAAAATCCCTAAAAGAGTCTCTTTCTCGTTAATTTCAGGCCTTTCCAGTACCATTTGTTGCAACTGATCCTTCACCCGCCCGATATCCGCCCCCCTAAAGGTAGAATGCCTCATGATGTCACTTCCCGTTATCTGCAATACTTCTATCCTACAAACTTCAAAGCGTTTTCTGATTAAACTTATTTTCTCTTGTAATTCAACTTCAGTAATATTTCCTTTAGCCATAGCATCGGCAAAAATTAACCGTAACAATAGATCGACATTAACTCCACGATTTTTAAAAAGAAACTTCCTGACTTTATAGTCGCTCATTTTCAATAGATCACTCCGCTTATCTGCACCAATTAGAAGAGAGACCTGCGAAATAAGTTTATATCCGTAGGTCAAATTCTTTAAGAATTGACCAAATAACTCTACACTTTCCTTTTCATTCTTCCCCCAACCATGTCCTATTGCTGCTAAACGCAAAATTATAGCTTCTTTGCTGGCTAAGCCCTCGACAGCCGCGTTGTCAACCGCGTGAAGGGTATGCCGGTAAACATCGTGCTGATGGTCTAAATCAGGCATTAATTCCTTCAAAAGACCGGTTTCTCTCAGCAGTTCAAACGCAACGCTAGGCTTTGGTAGTAATAGGATTTTATCTAACTCCAGCCTTATACGTTCAGGTGGGATTGTTCGGATTAATGAGGAATGTTTTTTTATTAACGTCTCGGTGTCAGAATCAATTGTAAAATTCAACTCCGCCGCTTGGCGAACCCCCTTGAGGGCCCGGCAAAAATCAGCCACTAAGTTTTCCTCACTAAGTGCCCTTATGATACCTTTTCGGCAGTCTTCTAGCCCACCAACAACATCAATATAGTGGCCTTTAGGGTGCATAGCTAAGGCATTGATAGTAAAGTCTCGACTCCTAAGATCTTCTTCTAACGTTCCTTTAAGTCGCGTAATTTCTACTTTTTCATCAAATACTCTAATTAAATTTCCCCTCACCAAAATCTTTTTCTCGTCTATTAAAGGATAAATCTCCTCTAAAGAGTGCGATACGACAAGGTCAATATCATTACTCTTTTTATTTAGGATTGTATCTCTAACATAACCTCCAACAAAGTAGAAAGCTATGCCAGCTTGTTTTAGAGTTTTAATAATCTTCATATAAACCTCCTTTCCATATGGGTAAGGCTTTTCTCAATAGTAATTGTATATTTCTATATATCTAAAGGTTTCCCCTTTTACTAGAAAAAGGTTAGCAAGCCCGATACGATGGCCTGCTAACCCTTTTATTTTACCTCTTTCCGAGTTCGAATCAATACCATTGTAAATACTATACTAGTCAGTATCACTCCAATAAAAGCCGCTAAAACCCGACCTATAGTTAAAGCCGAAAGGTTGAAAGCGTGAGTACTATTAGCTGACGAAATATATCCTAAGCTAACGAAAATATCTTTGATACCGGGGATGAAGTTCAAATGATAGGATATATATCCTGCAATTACAATAGGAACTAAGGCAAATACCAATTTAACACGCCTAGATGCGGCTTTGGTTTTAAAAGGCTGAGCAAGGAGCCAAGTAAGACTACCGGCGCCAATAGCCGTCCCCCAGAAGACTAAACTGAACCACAGTTGCCACTTAGCTTCTGGCCATACATGATGCAGAGGTTCAAAGTAAGCTATGGGAAGCAAGATGGCTAGGGTTACGCCTACAAATATTGTGAAACCTTGATTTATCCTAACTAAATGCCACACCTCTCTAGCAGGAACACGGACATTTACTTGTACGGCATCATTAGGACAACTTCTAAGACAATTCAGACAAAGTTTACAAGCATGACTATTGTCTAAGAAGGCCGTATGCTGAGACATGGGACAACCAGGTGTATCTTTAGAGCCACGATAACATTCATGAGTGGTACATTTGTTTAAACAGATTTCAGTATTAGCTCTGACTTCGAGCATGCCACCGATAGAGGACATACTGATAAAACCACCTAATGGACAAAAGTGATGACACCAAGCATGTCGTGTATAAATGATGCCTGTAAGGGCTGCTAATAATAAAATTACCACAATTAAGAGCCCTGTAAAAAGGCCACTAAATCGCATGCCCAAAATCACTTCTAACCAAAAGATTAAACAGAACAAAAAGGTAATTATAATATAATCATATTTTTTAACAAGGTTCGGAACTGCTCGGTCTAAGTGAACTACTTTCTGAGCTAGCTCCATGAAATAGGAGAATGGACATACACCGCACCAGACTCTGCCTAAAAATGAAGAAAAAATAGCGATGGCTGGCCACCAAATGCTCCAAGCTAATAACAAGCCGTAATCTGACGTAATTTGCTTAGCTTCAAGAAATAGTAGGATAAGTCCAACTAAAAAAATAATAAATATCAATCTTTTGACCTGAAGAGGATATATGTTTTTCATAACGTACCGTTGTAGCCGAGGAAAGGATAAAAGGTTTAAGGTTTTCCCAGATTTCTGAGCTGGAGGACCAAAAAATAGATGCTCAGGACCAATTATTTCGCCTTCGGTTAGAAAGTAGGATCTTTCAATAATCTGAATTAACTCCGAAACATTGCCCCGTAAATAGTTATGGGTCAATAATAATTTAGTTGCTTCTTTGTCTAGATGGGGAGTCTTTCTATTATTTCTCTGAGACAACTTCTCAAGGATGCCTTGAGCAATCACGGGAATGTCTCTTTTTCTCTCTCGTAAAGGGGTAAACCGATACTCTCGCGTAAAATATTCCATCAATTGAGGGATTAATGGCTCCCCGACAATCTTTGTGCCTGAAACTAAAGTACCCATAAGGCGACACTTGTTTGGCTTTTCTTGTAAGGTTTTTACTAGCTTAAGCTGAGCCTTTGGGGAGAGTAAGTTTAGATCTCGAATAAACAAAGTTCCACCCGCAGTGACTTCAAGTAAGTACTGCTCCTTGACTAAGGACAGGTTTTCGATAGGGTCGTGAGTATCTATGGAAAGTAGTTGATCAAACTGCCTACCGGAAATAACCACAAATGGAGCATTTTCTCCGAACTGGGCCTTGTGAATGTACCAAGCCATCATCTGTTGACCAGTGCCACGTTCACCAATAAGTAGCAAATTATCTGTAGATTTAGAGAATCTTTCTATGGCAATTTCCATTTCATAGTTGGTTTTAGTGCTGCCCCAAACGTCATAAAATTTATATTTAAGTTGATTTACCGCTAAACTAGTCCGTAAAAATTCTTTGTAGCTTGTTTCCAACAACTTACTGCTAGTCTTACTAGCCTGATAAGATAGTTTAATTATCAAGCTTTTATATATCTCAGGCCAACGAAATAAAATTTCACCAAAGCTCTCTGCATTAAGCACTAATAGTTTACAGTCAGTGGAACATGTAATTGTAGATGGAGCTGGTTTATTAATAAGCAAACTTACTTCACCAAAGGTGTATCCCGGTCCATAAGATCTTATTGGCATGGAATTATGACCTTGTTTAGAGAAAGAAGCCTGGGCGGTCCCATCAGCTAAAACATAGAAATTCCGCTGGAGTTGGTCTTGTTGAACTATGATATCTCCTTTGCGGAATTCCTTCCACGTAAAATATCCGTTTAATTCTTCCAATTCCTCTTTTTTCAAAGATTCAAACATATCTAGTTGAGATAAAAAGTTTATCTTATCCATATGTGCCTCCAAAAGGAATTGTTAGTTGCTTAATTATAGGTTTTAAACAATCTTATGTCAACGAAGTTTGTCACATGCAAAAAGAAATATAAATGTGTAATAGACACATTGATCCTAGGGAAAAATAAAAATCGGTTTAAATTTAAAGGAGCTGATATAAAATGGGTAACTGGAGAGAACTATCTAGTGAAAAGTTAAAGATGATATGTGACTACTCCCAGTTTGATTTTGAATCAACAGAAGAGCTATCTGATTTTACGGGCATTATTGGTCAAGAAAGAGCAGCTAAAGCTATGGAGTTTGGCCTTAAAATGAAGGGTCACGGCTATAATATTTTTATGACCGGTACAACAGGTACAGGAAAAACTAGCTATGCCCGAACTTTAGTCAAACAGATTGCTGTCAAAGAAGCTGTTCCTGATGATTGGTGTTATGTCTATAACTTTAAAAAATCTGCCCAACCCCTTGTGATTAACTTACCGGGTGAAAAGGGATTTGAATTCTGCAAGGACATTGAAGAACTTGTGGAAACCCTAAAGACCGAAATTCCTCGAGTTTTTGAAAGCGATGAGTATGATAAACAAAAGAACGCACTAGTTGCCGATTTCCAAGAACGCAATCACACCATTCTAGAAGAACTGAATGAAATGGCTTTACAAGAAGGTTTTATGCTTAAGCGGACCACTACCGGATTTGCGACGGTACCTATAATAGATGGAAAGACTTTAAAACCTGAAGAATTTGAAAGGATGGAACCTGAGAATAAAAAGGAATTGGAAAGAAAGGGCTCTGATTTACAAATCAAAGCGTTAGAGATTTTACGCAAAGTTCAAGTTGCCGAAAAAGATATCAAAGAAAGAGGTAAAAAACTAGATCAACAAGTGGGGCTTTTTGTAGTGGGACATCTGATTGACTTTTTAAAAGACAAATATTCTAACTATCCTAAAGTGGTACAGTACTTAGGAAGCTTCCAAGAGGATGTCTTGGAGCATTTAGAGCTATTTAAGGGAAAAGAGGAAGAAGATTCTCCTTTAGCTTTTTTAACTAAAGGTAGTAATAAAAATGATTTTGAGCGCTATGAAGTAAACTTATTTGTAGATAATCGCGAAGTGCAGGGAGCCCCAGTGATTGTTGAGAACAACCCTACCTATTACAATTTAATGGGTAGGATGGAATATGAAAATGCTTTAGGTGTCTTAAACACCAGTTTCTTAAAGTTAAGACCCGGTGCTTTCCATAAAGCTAATGGCGGCTATTTAATTGTTCAAGCCAAGGATGTGCTAACCAATGTCCAGGCCTGGGAAGCTATGAAACGCGTTTTAAAAACCAAAGAAATTAAAATGGAGAATTTAGGGGATAATTTAGGCCTTATGGCCATGGCTACCTTAAAGCCCGATGGAATTCCTATCAATATTAAGATAGTGATGGTCGGAAACCCATATATCTTCCAAGTTCTCTATCATTACGATGAAGAATTTAAAAAGTTGTTTAAAATCAAAGCCGATTTTGATATTGAGATGAACTCCACCAAGGAGCATATTTTAGAGCTTGCGCAGTTTATAGGTATGTACTGTAAAAGAGAAAAGTTGAGGCATTTCGACAAGTCCGGTATTGCCAAACTAGTTGAATATAGTGCAAGACTAGCAGGTAATCAAGAAAAACTCAGTACTAAATTTAATGAACTTACCGAAGTGATCTATGAAGCAAATGCTTGGGCTGAGAGCAGCGAATCTAACCTGATTTCCAAAGAGTATGTAACAAAGGCCATATCTCAAAAGATTTACCGATCAAATAGGGTGGCAGAGAAATTAAACGAGATAACTAAAGAGGGACAGATCTTAATTGAAACCTCAGGGTCAAAAGTGGGGCAAGTTAATGGCTTGGCAGTACTTAACACCGGCGACTATTCCTTTGGACGCCCCTCTAAGATTACCGCAAATTCCTTCTTAGGTAAGGAAGGCATCATAAATATTGAACGAGAAAGTAAATTAAGTGGCAATATCCACAACAAAGGTGTTCTGATACTAGGTGGTTATCTAGCTGATAAGTTTGCCCAGGAATTGCCTTTGGCTGTTTCGATAAGTTTGGGCTTTGAGCAATCCTATGATGGAGTAGATGGCGACAGCGCTTCTAGTACTGAACTTTACGCCATTTTGTCTAGTCTGTCAGGTGTTCCAATTAAACAGAATCTAGCGGTTACAGGGTCTGTTAACCAAAAGGGTGAAATACAACCAATTGGAGGAGTTAACGAAAAAATAGAAGGATTTTTTGATTTGTGTAAAGATAGAGGCTTAGATGGTTCCCATGGGGTTATGATTCCACATCAAAATACAGTTAATTTAATGCTGAAAGATGAAGTAATTGAGGCAGTAAAAAAGGACTTATTTCATGTGTATCCAGTGGAAACAATTGAGCAAGGGATTGAGATTTTAACCGGAGTCTCTGCTCGCAATATTCAAGAGTTAGTACAAGAAAAGCTAAAAAAATATGCCGAGACCCTAGTGAATTTTGGTGAGAAAAGTGAGAAGAAATAGACGGGTTATCCCGTCTATTTTGTTCAAATTTATATTGTATAAATATTCAGTTTGAAGTATAATTATGAATAAAATAAATACTTATTTTAGAGGAGAAGAACAACATGCAATACAGAAAAGCTATTATGAAAGATGTTGAAACTATTCATAAAATTATAAATTCCTATGCAGAGGAACGACTAATGTTAGCAAGGTCAAGAAATATGATTTATGAGGGCTTAAGAGATTTTACTGTGGCCGAAAAAGACGGAGAGTTTTTTGGAGCTGGCGGGTTACACATTGTTTGGGAAGATCTAGCCGAAATACGAGCCTTAACTATTGTTCCTACTGCCGTAAAAACAGGGATAGGTCAAGGATTAGTTAATAAGCTAATTGAAGAAGCGAAGGAATTGGGCATAAAAAGGATTTTTGCGCTAACCTATCAACCGGGATTTTTTGTAAAATGTGGTTTTGAAATTATTGATAAAGATAAATTGCCACAAAAAGTTTGGAAGGAATGCATAAACTGTCCGCAGTTTCCTGACTGTAATGAAACTGCAGTCTGGTTAGAGTTATAAAGATAAATTACTGTAGATGATAATATTGTACGCCAACTCCCCCACCTAGAAAATAATTTTTCCTGATTTGGAAAAGATATTAGCAAGAAGGCTTGGGGGTGTTACTTTGAGCATAAGACGTTTGGCATCATTACTACAAGAGTCTAATAATGTAGTCTTTTTTACAGGCGAAGGCTTAGCTCGTGAGGTTGGAATCAGAGACTTCAAACGAAAATATGAGTTACTCGGTAAAGTAAACTCAAATAATGTTTTTACTTATGAGAGTTTTAAAAAGAATCCGCTAGGGTTTTATCGATTTTGCCTAGAAAATATCTATAAATATAGAGATACTGAGCCCGGAGATGCGCATCTATCAATGGCTCAGTTTGAGGAACTCTATCCGGAAAAGAAAGTTACAATTATTACCCAAAACATATATGGATTACATCAAAAAGCAGGGAGCTCTAAGGTAATTGAGTTGCATGGCAATGTGGAGAGATTACGTTGTTCCTATTGTTGTGAAACCTTTGCTAGTAGCTACCTCGACGCAGCACCGGGTGTGCCTAAGTGCTCATGTGGTCGTATACTAAGACCTGATGTAGTTTTGTTTTACGAGGATATACCCCTAGAAGAATTTTTTCAGGCCATGGAAGCTATTAAGAAGGCTGATTTAATAATAGTTGCCGGTTCAGCTCTTAAAATATTTCCTGCTAATGGCTTGTTAAAGGAGAGAAAGCAGCACATTCCAATGGTTATTATAAATAACTGCCCAACGGAATTTGATTTTAAGGCCTCGTTATTGTTCCACCAAAATTCGGGTCCTATCTTAAGGACCGCTTTGCGACATATGCTTATTCGAGCAGTCAATTAAATTATCTTAGGACATCGCCCAAAAGGGTGATGTCCTAATTTTTACATTTAATGTTTCAAAAGGATTTTCAAGGCTCTAGTCGAATTAGTTTAAGGAGGAAGATATCCTAGAAAAAACCGTTTGAAATAAAGAGCAATAGAATATTTTTGGGGGTATAAATGTGCAGCGAAAGGTATTAATTATAAGCTTAATTATTACTTTGCTCGTAATAGGTGGCCTAACCCTAAAGAGTAAATTACCGGACAAAGTCAATAATGATTCGGAGTCGGCAGCTAATTTGGTTGGTCTAACGAGCGAAGAAAACTCAGCGTCGGAGTCTACCGAAAAAAGTGATAAGCAAGGTAGTACTTTACAAAAGGATTCTCAGCAACAAGAGATAGGTAACACAGAAGAAGTAGCTCCCACAGAGCTTAATCAGCCACAGCGTCCTGTTCGTACAACAGAGCAGAAATCGACCGCTTCGAATCAGCCTAAGAATCCTAGTGTAAGTAGGGAGTCCTTAGAGCGAGATCTAATAACTTTAATTAATAATGATAGAAAAAAGAACGGGCTAAAAGCCTTAGAAATCGATTCTCAAGTCACTGCTTTAGCTCGCAAGAAATCAGAAGACATGAGAGATAATAATTACTTTGCCACAAAATCGCCTAAGTATGGAACTTTTACAGATATGTTAAAAGCCAGCAATATTGATTACCGGACTGCTGCTGAAAAAATAGCCGGAGGTTATCAAAGTGCTCAGGAAGTGTTCAATAACTGGCTAAAGGACCCGGACTTTAGGAAAAGTATTCTGGAACAGAATTATACCCACATTGGTGTAGGCTACGCTTCCGGTAGTGGCGAATATCGTTACTATTGGTCACTCTGGTTAGTGGAAAAGCCCGTAGCCATAAGTTTAGGTAGCCAGTCTAGTTATGAGAAAGAAGTACTTGAGCTGGTGAATGTTGAACGTTCCAATAAAGGACTGAAACCCTTACAATGGGATGCCCAGCTTGCGGAAGTGGCAAGAGCTAAATCAAAAGACATGAGAGATAAGAATTACTTTGCGCACCAGTCACCCACCTATGGTTCTCTAGGAGAAATGCTAAAATTCTTCAATGTTGACTACAGCTCAGCAGCAGAGAACATAGCGGCAGGGCAAAAAACACCTGATGCAGTAGTTACAGGCTGGATGAATAGTGAAGGTCATAGAAAAAACATCTTAGACCCTAAGCTCACTCATCTTGGTGTAGGTTATGCTGATGGCGGTGGAGATTATTTTATTTATTGGACCCAAACTTTTACCACTAAACCATGAAGGATTATTTTAAAACAACATTTTATTAAAGCAATCGAGGTAATGAGAGATGAGCTACACAATTTATATGGTACAGTGCAAAGATGGAACCTTTTATATTGGCCAAACTAATAATCTACAAAAGAGAATTAAAGAACATAATGAAGGGAAGGGAGCAAAATATACTCGCGGCCGAGGGCCGGTCAAAGTGGTATATACTGAAGAGGTTGCTTCCGTAAATGAAGCTCTAAAGAGAGAATATGTCCTAAAGAAGTTAAAAAGGAAGGGTAGAGAAAAATTAGCAGAACTCAGCAAAGACTTAGAAAGGTCAGACTAATAATCGGACCTTTTTTTGGTTCCCAAAGTATAAGTTTAGACAGTTGTGGAAATATGAAATGCAAGAAATAAAATATTTTGTATTGGAAGAAAACTATTTGTGTTTTCTAGAGGTATATATAGTAGATAGGTAAAAGAGGGGTGAAAACATGGAGAAAAAGACATTACAAAAAATCAAAGAGGGTGATGAGGAGGCTTTTACAGATTTATTTCAAAATTATTCGGACTATGCTCTTAGAGTGGCGACGTTTACAACTAAAAATCAAACTATGGCAGCCGACGCCGTCCAAGAGACCTTTATTAGAGTATATCGAAATATCGCCACCTATGATTTAGAAAAGCCATTTAAACCTTGGTTTTATAGAATCTTAATAAATGAATGTTATCGGATCATGAAAGGTAAAAATGAAACACTGCCGATAGAAGACTTAGACAGTCAAGCTGTCCAAGAAGATGAATTTAAATTTGAAAAATATGAAGATCTTTATAGCGCTATACAAAGCTTAAATGATTTAAACAGAGTCCCAATTGTGCTTAAATACCTAGAGGACCTAAGTGAGAAAGAAATAGCCGAAGTAATAGGCATCAATCAAAATAGTGTAAAGTCCCGACTTTTTAAGGCGCGCCAAAAACTAAAGGAATTTCTTGTTGGAAGAGGGGGTTTGTAAGATGGAAGATAAGGAATTGGATAAAAGGATCAAAGAAGCATTGTTAGAGGGTTCGGCCGAGTCTTTAGAACTGAAAGAAAAGATTTGGCAAAATATCAAAAGTGAAACTATTGGTAAAAACAAGGGAGTGGTAAAGGTGTTGCCAGCAAGAAAAAAGAAACCAGATTGGTTTAAGATAACTGCAGTGGCTGCAGGGATAAGTTTAATTTTTGCTTTTGGTACAGAATCGGGTCAAGCAGCAGTTACAAAACTTAAAGAATTGTTAGTGCCGGAAAAGGTCATAGTAGAAGAATTAGAAGGCCAAAAGGAAGAAAATAAAGTTTCTTTACAAGAGAGTAAAGCCGGATATACGATTTATCTGGATGAAGAAAGATATACTATGGAAACTTCAAATGGTAAAGATAAAATAGTACCTAAGCTTAAACCAACTGGTGATTATCCGGAAATATATATGGAAATAGAACAGATTCTTGGCAAAAAACCTGCTGAAGTAGCCCAGGAAACAGAAAACAAGCTTCAAGAAAAATTCCAAACTGTTGAGAACAGGGGACAGACTGAAGAGCCTATATTGGCTTTACAGGTTACTGCAAAAACTGGCATAAAGTGGAATGACACTCTAGTTAACTACTATTTTATCGATAACACCAAAGGGGGTACCTTTGTTGTTAAACAACAGTATTTCATAGAGGCAGAAGAGGGCCACGGGGCTAGATTTTACCATATGTTAAAAGAATTTAGAATCAACGCTGAGTAAATTAGATTAAGTTAAAATAAAATAAAACTAACGGCTGAGACTAAACTCTCAGCCGTTAGTTTTTCTATTTACTGTCTATATTCCTGATGTTGGTGAATTTGATTATTTTGATGCATAAAATTAGGCACAACTATTTCATTTTGATCCTTCAACGTCCTAATGTACATTACATCATAGTACTCTCTAAGCATTCTAGAGGACGAAAATTGCCAATGTGACATGTCAATGCTTGCTCGCATCATATCAGCCCATTTATTTCTATCATCATAGTAGGTTGGAATAACATCCTCAAAAAGTACTCGATAGAGAGCTTTTAAATCATGGGAGTCTTGTGCTAAGTCTACATTATGTTCTTGGAGATAGGTATCTAACAACCAACCACTAATACCATGTTGTGGACCTTCTGCTACCCAGCCATCGACGGTACTAAGGTTTAACACTCCATTTATAGCTGCTTTCATCCCAGAGGTTCCACTGGCTTCTAGTGGGCGACGAGGATTGTTTAACCATACATCACAGCCGCTGACCATAAGCTTGGCAATTTCTATGTTATAGTTTTCAAGGAAGATTACACTATCCTTGTACTTACGATCCATTTTAACCAAATCGGCTATAATATCTTTGCCATATCCATCATTCGGATGAGCTTTACCAGAAAAGATTAATTGGACTTTACCATCACGTAACAATGGGTCAATGACCTCTGCACTTCTAAAAATCAAGTCACTTCTCTTATAAGGTGCAGCTCTTCTGGCAAAACCAATTAAAAGTGCATCTGGATTAAGTGAAGTACCGGTTGTACTTTTTACATATTCAAGTAGTCGGTGTTTACAGTCCATATGCGGTTGCCAAAGATCTTTTCCTATCTCAAAGGCATCTCCTATCTTAGAATCCTGCCAAGTTTCTATATGGACTCCATTTGTGATAGAGATAATGGGTGAGCCACCTTTAACTTCCTTCCACATTTTGCGTGCCGTTTGACCGTGTAACTTGGATACCGCATTGGAAAGGTTAGATAGTTTTAATGCTGCAACAGTCATATTAAAAGGGTCTCCACCGATTTGGGCCATTTGCCCATAGTTAAGTCCGTTATATGCCTCCATATGTTGTAAAAGACCATGGTCATGAGACTCATTTCCCGCTTCTACAGGGGTATGGGTGGTGAAAATCACTTCTTTTTTGGTGGACTTCCAAGCTTCTTCAAAAGGAACACTTTGCTGCTCCATTTTTTCCTTAATCAGCTCTAATCCGGCAAAGACAGCATGACCCTCGTTAAAGTGGTATACATCAATGTCAATTCCTAAAGCTCTAAGTGCACGAACTCCACCGATCCCTAGAATGATTTCTGAGGCTACCCTATCTTGGGCTACCCCACCATACAGTTTACTGGTCATCCATCCATGCTCACTTCCGGGGATATTAGTATCTAATAGATAGAGGGGGATATTACCGTACTTTTCAACCTTAAGAACTTTACAAGTAACGTCTGCTCCGCGAACTCGTACACTTACTGTAACTCCTGTATCTTCAACCATGTCAAAGTTATGCTGGGGATATTTATCATAAGGCCTGCCATCTTCACCGATTAATTGGGTCGTATAATCCTGAGTCCAAAGAATGCCAATTGCCACCATGGGTACCTCTAAGTCATGAGCAGCTTTTACATAATCTCCAGCTAAAACACCTAGACCACCTGCATAAATTGGTAGTTCTTCATGAATTCCATATTCCATACAAAAATAAGCTACCTTTGGTAAGCTATAATTATATTTCATTAACAGCCTGGTTTATAAAAAACCAGTTCACCTCCTAAAAGACGTGATAATTTTACTCTGAGTTAGTCTGTTTAAAAGTGGATTAAATTATTCTTTTGATACCTTAAAATAAAAAAAACACTACAGTAAAATAAAGGTACCCCTTGTAAAGGATAATTTAAAGTCTGTAGTGTTCTTTATAAATTTTTGTTTAGCTTATTAAAGCTTGCTCTTGTTCAGCTTTTTGATAAGCTTCACTTAATAGTTCCATGGGGTGTTTTACAATCAAAGGATTACCGTTCTCCCTTAAACCATGAGCAATATTCATGCTACACATTGGACAGGAAGTAGACATCATTTCTGCTCCCGTAGAAACAATATTTTTTATTTTTTTATTTAGGATTTTACTCGATAAATCGTAGTGGGTTAAACAAAAGGATCCTCCGCCTCCACAACAACGATCAGCTTCCTTCAATTCAACAAAATCTAAGCCCGGGATATTTTTAAGTATTTCTCTAGGCTCCTTGGTGACTCCAATACCTCGGCTCATGTGGCAGGAATCATGGTATGTGATCTTACCATAAGCGAGAGGTGCCAGGTCCTTATTTAAGTCTACCTTTTTCATTAAAAATTCAGAAACATCAAAAACTTTAGCTGTAAACTGATTAGCTTTTTCCTTTATTGACGAATCTTTAAACCATTCGGAATAGCTGTGTTTTAAAGTGGCGGTACAAGTGCCACAATCAGAAATAATATAATCCACATTTTTTTCTAAAATGGCATCGATATTATGTTTCGCAAGTTCTAGGGCAGTACCTCTACAACCATTGCCATATTGAGGAATACCACAGCACTTTAAATTGTCGGGAATTACTACTTCGCATCCGTTTCTAGTTAAAACATCTATAGTAGCTAAAGCAACCTGAGGGAACAGAAGATCAGTGGCGCAACCCAAAAAGTAAGCTACTCTAAATTGCTTTTCACCTTTAGGTGAAATAGTTTGGCTTAATTTACTCTTGGCAGACTTAAAAGGCACTGACGTTAACATTTTTTCTGCTTTACCTAAATCGCCGGGTAGAAGTCTAGTTAAACCTAAACCGTTGGCAAGGCCTCTGATACCTAACTTCTGCCAAGCCCACATGCCTAAGGTTACGCCCTTTAACAGCCCGGGACTAGCCCATACATCTTTGTAGATAGAGCGTTTCATACTAAAGCCTAAACTATCTTGGACATAGGAGCGAGCAATAGCAACGTATTTATGAACTTGAATACCTGAGGGACAATCTTTTGAGCAGGCTTCACATAAGAGACATTTGGCCAAATAATCAGCGACTTGCTGATTTGGTTTGATTTCGCCCTTATGCAGTTTTTGTGCTAAATAGACCCTAGCTCTTGGTGCGGCTACTTCTGTGCCGATCTCCTCAAATACCGGACAAACAGAGCGGCATTGACCACAACGAACACATTTTTTAATTGTATTTTCTAAATCCGGAAAATTATTTAGCACCGGCTAAAGCCCCCTTTACTTGAAAAAGCTTGCCAGGGTTCATAATTCCTTTCGGATCCAAAGCATTTTTAACACTAGCCATTACATCTACAGCATTACCATGCTCATCGTAGGAATAACAAGCTCTAACGTAGCCAACTCCATGTTCACCAGTGGTAGAACCCCCTAGACGAATAGCAAGTCTATGAATTTCATCGGTTAATTTTATTACTCTATCAATTTCATCCTGATTATCGATGTTGATTACCGGAGCTGTATGCACATTTCCATCACCGATATGGCCATAGTTAACTACACCAATATCGTACTTTTTACCCAGGGCACGGATTTCTCTTAGAACCTCAGCTACCTTATTTAAAGGAACGCTGATATCCTCACCGGCAAAGATTCGACTACCGTCAGGTCTAATTCTAGCAGCTGCCGTAGCAGTTACGCTTCTGCCTTGCCATAAATCAGCCATTCGTTTCGGGTCGGTAGACCATTCCACTTCACGAGCTAATTTACCAACAACTTCTTTAATAACATTTCCTTCCCATTCCACGCTGGCTGGATTTCCATCAATCTCAAAGATGAGAATTGCCTCAGCATTAGGAAGGTCGATTTCAGGCTTGTACATATTGACAGCCTTAATAGCAGACTCATCTAAAATTTCAATACCGGAGGGTAAAATCCCCGCTTGATATACATCTAATACTGCTTGGGGCGCATCATCTAGTTTATCGAAAACAGCCAGGGCAATACCCCGGGCTCTTGGCTTAGGCCACACCCTTAGGCGAATCTTTGTGATTATGCCTAAAGTTCCTTCTGAACCTACGAAGAGCTTGGTTAAGTTCATTCCCGAAACATTTTTAATAGCTCTGCAGTTAACTCCACCGGTGATGATAACTTCTCCATTTGGAAGTACAATTTCTAGACCCATCACATACTGTTCTGTGGCCCCATACTTTACTGCTCTAAGACCACTACTGTTGTTAGCTACCATACCACCAATTGTACACATTCTACTACTTCCTGGATCTGGTGGAAAGAATAGACCTAATTCAGATAAATGCTGGTTAAGTTTGGCATGGATGACCCCTGGGCGAACAAAAACTTGCATATTTGCAATATCCACTTCTTCAACAGTGTCCCACTTACATAGATCCATAATGATACCGCCATTCATGGCTACAGATCCGCAGGTTTCACCCGTAGCGGCGCCTCTTGGTGTTACAGGAATATTATGCTCATGAGCCAGTTTCATTACCTTAGAGACCTCTTCAGTAGATTGAGGTAGCACAACTACATCAGGTTTTAGTTTATGTAATTGTGTATGAAAAGAGCTATCATAAGAATAAAATTCCAGTTCAAATTCGTCCGAGATAACCTTGTCTTTGCCAAGGATATTAATCAATTTGTTTGCTAATTCTAATCTCTCCAATTAAGCCACCTCTTGTTTATATTTTTGTAATCGTGTATACAGTAAACATAATGTCGGAATGTTGTGATTTTTCACCTCAGATGTTAAAATTAAAGCTATCAAAGGGAGAAAGGGTGGTGAAACCCTGTCTTAAAGACATAATCCGACAAAATTTTATGCATTTTTGTGAATATTATAACATATTTTTTCTACTTTGATAAGGATTAAATAAGGCAGGTAACTAAGATGTTAAAAATACCTTGCGGTAAGAAATATTTCGATTTAGAACTGAAAGAAGAAAACTTTTTACAAGTAATTCTTCCCAAAGAACAATTAGCCCCAACTGATCCAAACAAGGCCATGCAGGAGGCCATGGAAAATCCAATTGGATCACCTCGTCTTGTGGAGATTGCCACGAAGAAAAATCCTAAAAAAGTGGTAATTATTGTGAATGATACCACAAGGCCAACACCTTATGACATTATGTTACCACCAATGATGACAGAGCTTGAAGAAGCAGGAGTGCGTGACGAGCAAATTACCTTTGTTATCGCTACGGGAAGCCACCGGGGAAACACGGATAAAGAAAATAGAGCAATTTTTGGCGATCACTTTATTGACAGATATAGATTTGTAAATCATGATTGCGATGCTGAAATGGTTTCACTGGGGCAGTTAGCTGATGGTAGCGAGTTATGGCTTAATCCTCATGTGGCTGAGGCGGATCTCTTAATTACTACGGGACTAATTACGCTTCATTATTTTGCTGGTTACTCGGGGGGCAGAAAGTCTGTTTTACCTGGAGTGGTGGGAAGAGACTTAATTACTTTTAATCACTCAAAAATGACTGAACCCGGAGCAAGAACGGGTAACTACAAAGACAATCCAGTGCACTGGATAATGGTAGAAGCCGCTAGACTTGCAGGGGTTGACTTCATTGTTAATGTGGTTACAAATGAGAATAAACAGATAGTTAAAATTGTGGCAGGAGAGTTAGAGCAGGCCTGGGAAACGGGTGTTGAATACTGTGATGCTATGAACATAGTAGAAGTTCCGACACAAGCTGATGTGGTTATTGCCAGTGCGGGTGGATATCCTAAGGATATTAACATTTATCAGGCTCAAAAGGCTCTTGATAATGCAGAACCGGCCTGTATAGAGGGTGGCACTATAATCTTAGTTGCAGAATGTCCGGAAGGCTTTGGAGAGCATACCTTTGAGGAATGGATGAAAGCCTCAAATAGTATTGAAGATATCTTTACACGTTTTGATCAAGGTTTTGTTTTAGGTGGGCATAAGGCCTACGCTATTTGTAAGGTTCTCAAAGAAAAAGAGATAGTTTTAGTTTCTGGTTTAAGTGTTGAAGATGTTAAAAATCTGCACATGACTCCATGTAAAACCCTTGAAGAAGCTCTGAAATACGTGGAGCAGAAACATGGAAAGGCTTTTAAGGCCTATGTAATGCCACAAGCTGGCATGGTTTTGCCTCGCATAGTTAAAGAAGACTAAGAATAGTACAAAGAAGGATGTCCGTCAGGCATCCTTCTTTCGTATTCAAGAATGTTTCTGTTTCCACAATAGCCCGCTAATGCAACTAGTTAGTGAAAAGAAGAACCTACTTTTCTATTTTACACTTACTACGACTGTGGTAGAATAGAGAAGTGTTTTTTCATAGGTACCCACATCAAGGAGGATATCATGGCTAAGATGGAAGAGAAGATTGATCAGGGAACTTGGGATTTAGGCGAAATAGATAAGGGCTATAACATTAGTGAAGCCATAGATGAAGCAAAAAGATGTTTAGACTGCAAAAAACCCTCTTGTCGAAAAGGGTGCCCAATAGAAAATGAAATTCCTAATTTCATCCAAGCACTAGCAAAAGGTAATCTTGGCGAAGCAGCAGCAATTATAGCCGCAAGAAGTAATCTACCAGCAGTTTGTGGTCGTGTATGTGCCCATGAACGACAGTGCGAAGCAGCTTGCATCTTAACTAAAAAGAACACGGGTGTAAGAATAGGTAAGTTAGAAAGATTTATTGCTGATTTCGAGGCGAAATATAATCTTAATGCAAAAGTTGGCTCTAACGATATGGAGGGTAAAGTAGCCGTCGTGGGCTCCGGGCCGGCGGGACTAACCATAGCTGGCGACTTAGCTAAAGAGGGCTACGAAGTAACTGTATTCGATGCTCAACCCGAGCCAGGGGGAGTTTTAATGTATGGGATACCCGAGTATCGCCTAAGTAAAGAAGTAGTTCGACGAGAAGTCAATAAAATCGAAGGTCTCGGCGTTAACTTTAAAAATAATATCAGGGTGGGAGCAGATATTACTGTAGACAACTTGTTTGAAGAAGGTTTTGATGCCGTTTTTGTAGGTACAGGTACATGTATGCCTAGGGCAATTAACCTACCAGGCGACAACTTATCCGGTGTGATTCAAGCAACCTACTTTCTACGCACTGTTGCTTTGGTAAGCAGTGGAGAGTTAGATAAAAGAGAAGTTTCAGTACGAAAAGGTGACAAGGTTGTAGTTATTGGGGCAGGAAACGTTGCTATGGATGCAGCTCGTACTGCTCTCAAAATCGGGGCAGGTGAAGTTACCATTCTTTCCCGGACTAATGAACAAAGTATGCCTGCCTTAAAAGTCGAATACGAACATGCTAAAGAAGAGGGTGTAAACTTTAAGTGGTCGGCAAATCCCACAGCCTTTTTAGGCCAGAAGCAAGTAACTACGGTGACATATGAACCTCTGCTTACTTCTGATGAAGATAGCGTAGAGTATTCAGAAGGATTTGAAGAGATTCAGGCGGATGTGGTCATACTTGCCATCGGTCAGCAACCTGCTTCAACTATAATATCAACCACTAAAGGTATCAAAGTTAATGAACAAGGCTATGTCATCACCAGGGAGCGTCCTTATGGAATGACAACACGAGCTGGTATCTTCGCTGGGGGAGACGTTGTGCATAAACCTGCTACGGTGGTGTTGGCGATGAAGGAAGCAAAAAAAGTTGCAGAAGGCATTTCCTTATACATCCATGCTAAAAAACTAATGGAAGATGTTAGCGCTTCTTCGATGTAATGCTAAGTAATTAAAAAAAATAAAGGATAACTAAAAAGTTATCCCAAATTAAGCAATAAGCTATGTAAAACATGGCTTATTTTTTATTTAACTTTTTCTCTAGGTTTGGCTAATAGACTGATGGTCCAAATACCTGCTAGACCAACTAAGATGTAGACTATACGACTAAGAAGGGCAGTTTGCCCACCAAAAAGGGTGGCTACAAGATCGAAGCTAAATAAACCAACAAGTAACCAGTTTAAGGCACCAACGATAACTAAAATTAATGAAATCCTATCTAAGCCCATTAAATAACCTCCTTTTATAATTAATACTGAGATTATTTTCACCAAGTTTGACAAAAGTATACTAGTGTCGGTAGATTCTTAATTAATCCATTTAATTAGTAAATAACGACTAAACAAAAAGCCCCTAAGTAGAGTATATCAGCTCTAGCTTAGGGGCTTAAAATTTGCTTTGCCTAAAAACAATTTTTTTTTATTGATTTTGTGCTTTAGTGTAGTTTAATAATCCACCAGCTAAAATAATTTGTGCTTGTCTCTCAGTTAGATCATGCCTAACTTTAAACTCGGTTCCTTTAGTTAAATTTTTAACTACCAACTCGTCAGCAGTTAAAATACCTTCTCTTACTTCAGGTAATTGGAATTTATCTCCTTGGTCAATACTGTCGTAATCGTCTTCAGTGACAAAGGTTAAAGGTAAGATTCCGAAATTAACTAGATTAGCTCTATGAATACGAGCAAAAGATTTTGTAATTACAGCTTTAACACCTAAATACATTGGCGCTAGAGCAGCATGCTCACGGCTAGAACCCTGACCGTAGTTATGACCACCAACTACAAATCCGCCTTTTTCTTCTTGGGCCCGTTTTGCGAAATCAGCATCCACACCAGAGAATACATATTGGGAAATAGCTGGGATATTAGATCTTAAAGGAAGAATCTTTGAACCTGCCGGCATAATATGATCTGTGGTTATATTATCTCCAACTTTTAATAGTAAGGTGCCTGCTAAGGTTTCAGCTAACTTTTCATTAATGGGTAGAGCTTTAATATTTGGGCCTCTTACAACTTCTACCTCATCAGGATTTTCAGCTGGAGCTAGAACCATGCTGTCATCAATCAGAAACTCTTCTGGCATCACAATGTTTACATATTCGCCCAACTCTCTAGGATCTGCCAAGTAACCTGTTAGTGCAGTTGCTGCTGCTACTTCAGGGCTAGCTAGATAAATACCGGCATCTTTAGTACCACTGCGACCCTCAAAGTTTCTATTAAAGGTTCTTACGGAAACCGCACCTGAAGAAGGGGATTGTCCCATACCGATACAAGGTCCACAAGCTGATTCTAAGATCCTAGCGCCAGCGGCAATTATATCTCCTAAAGCACCATTTCTTGCTAACATCTCGAAAACCTGCTTTGAACCAGGCGCAACAGCAAGACTTACGTTAGGATGAACTTTTCTACCCTTTAATATAGCAGCTACTTTCATTAAATCTGCGTAGGAGGAGTTAGTACAACTGCCGATAGCTACTTGATCAACAGCAATTTTACCTAAATCTTTAATTTTAGCTATATTATCAGGACCATGAGGTTGAGCTACCATTGGTTCTAGCTCATTTAAGTTAATTTCAATAACTTCATCATAATTGGCATCTGCATCAGCTATTAATTCAGACCATGCTTGTTCTCTATTTTGTGCTTTTAGGAACTCTCTAGTTATGGCGTCACTTGGAAAGATAGAAGTGGTGGCACCTAATTCGGCACCCATGTTAGTAATCGTAGCTCTTTCCGGTACAGTTAGGGTTTTCAAACCTTCGCCGCTATACTCGACGATTTTACCTACACCGCCTTTTACAGTTAATAAGCGTAAAACTTCTAAAATAACATCTTTGGCTGAAACCCAAGGTTGTAACTTACCTGTCAATTTAACATTCACAACTTTAGGCATACTTAAATAAAAAGGTCCGCCACCCATAGCAACAGCTACATCTAATCCGCCGGCTCCTATAGCAATCATGCCAATTCCACCACCGGTTGGGGTATGACTATCTGAGCCCAATAAAGTATATCCAGGCACACCAAATCTTTCTAAATGTACTTGATGACAAATTCCGTTACCAGGTCTTGAAAAGTGAATTCCATGTTTACTGGCAACCGTTTGTAAGAATCTATGATCGTCCGCGTTCTCAAACCCACTCTGCAAGGTGTTATGGTCAACATAACTTACGGAAAGCTTTGTTTTGACCTGGGGAACCCCCATTGCTTCAAACTGCAAATAAGACATTGTTCCGGTGGCGTCTTGCGTTAAGGTTTGATCTATTGTAATAGCAATTTCATGACCAACCTTCATTTCACCAGAAATAAGATGCTCTCCTAATATCTTTTCAACTAGATTTTTTCCCATGTTCTTTACCTCCTAGATAATAAACCTAACTATAATAGGGTACCAAAAAAACCATGTCGTGTCTATATTTGCGAAAAAGTATACAATATTTTTAGTTCAAAAGCATAATTTTGGCAATTTGGTACATCCTAATTTAAAGTTTTACTTATAACTGAAATGAAGGAGAGGACCTAATGAGTACAATTAATATTGATCTAAGAGCCGCAGTAGGAACAAAACGCCCCGAAGATTTACTAATGCAAAACATAGCATATGCCAGTGTGGGTGATGTTATAAGCATCACTGTCGATAGACGAAGAGCACACGAGGTGGATGGCTTATTTAATGTGTTAGAGCACGAAGGTTTTGAGGTTTTACCTAAAGGTGGTCAAGATGAATATAATATTGTAGCCCAAAGAAGGTCGAACTAAAAGCTTAACTTGAAGCAAGTCCCTTTTAACGCTAGAAAAATTTTTAGGAAACAAGATTTCAGGCAGGATTTTTAGAGATTCTGCCTAAATACTTGTTAGATACTTTTTAAGGGGGACTGATGAACATGAAGCTTCAATGTGCTATGTGCGGCAAGAATGAGCTGATAGATGAAGATCATCCAAAATACGAATACTTTATAGATAAAATTCCTTCAACCTATATATGTCTTTTATGTACTGCTAAAATTAAAAAAGAAGCAGATGATCAACACAAACCCCAAAAACCAATATGAATAGGGGATAGTCTATGAAAATTGCAGTTTGTGATCGGTGTAAAAAAAAGGGTGTTGAAGGATTAGTTTGTAGTCATTGTGATTCGTCTTTTTGCTACGAGTGCTTAGATGTCCATCCTAGCGACATTCATATTTGTCCCGGTTGTGAAAAATTTATATGTAAAGAATGTCATGAGGGCATGGTTGAGTGCGATCTAAGGTAGAAGATATTCTACCTTTTTATTTTTTTTCATATTATCTCTTATAGAAAACTTAATTCAGATGGAGTTTAGACACCACCTGAAAGGAGATAATATGGTACCCTTTGAAATTATTCTTATTATTTTATTGGCTATTCTTATTATTATGGGTCAAGTTTGGTTAAATGCCAGATGGGAAAATCGAGGCGCTATTATTAAAGTTATTTTCTTTCTAATACCTTGGTTACCCTTTTTCATTTTAATGGGCTTAGAGAAGCTTATTTTTATCGATATTCTAGATTACCGAATTAACTTAAGTATATTAGGTCTTTTTGCCATTACTCTAACAATTGGTAATTCCTATCGTATTCTTTGGTCAATCTTAATTAGTATTCAGTCTACGAGACACCGTAATGGGTCTGGTTTATTATTGCTTAAAATATCGGTGGCTATTGTTCTTACCATCACGTTAATCGTGTATCTGTTTGGTTTAGCCTATTCCGTTACCACTTATTTATCAGGGATAAGTGGGGAAAACTTTATAATGGAAGGTACTCCGGGTAATAGAGCACTGGCTTTTGATGATTATTTTTCTTTCTTCTATTTTAGTGCCGTCACCTATTTTTCTTTAGGTTATGGTGATTATTTTCCACGCGGTTCAATCATGCTTTTTCTGGTTTTTGTGGAATCTATTATTGGTTATGTTAATTCAGGCATATTAATTGCCTATGCTTTTAGTATTTTTAAAAATATCAATGGGAAACATAGGCCCTGGTAAGTAATCAAACAAGGATTTTACTAAATTAGAGCGAATAGAATATAAACTTAATACACTTGGCAACGGAGGTATAAGAATGCACATTGTTTTGGTCGAACCAGAAATTCCACAAAATACAGGTAACATTGCTCGAACCTGTGCAGCTACGGGTATTTCCTTACACTTAGTTAAGCCTTTGGGTTTTTCGCTTGAGGATAAATATGTAAAACGAGCGGGGCTTGATTACTGGGACATGCTTGAACTGCATGTTCATGAAAATTTCGCAGAACTTCAGAGCAAGTATTCTACGAGTACTTTTTATTTCTCTACAACAAAGGCTAAAAAAGCCTACAGTGAGATGAAATTTTCCGCCGATTGCTTTCTAGTGTTTGGCAGGGAAACTAAGGGCTTGCCAGAAAAATTGTTAATTACCAATCAAGAGACGTGCATGAGAATACCGATGCAAGAAGGCGCGCGTTCTTTGAATCTATCTAACAGTGTCGCCATTGTTGCATATGATGCTTTACGACAATTAGGATTTCCAGGGTTAGGGTAGGTGTATAGTTATGGCTCAATATGGTAAATTAGCCGATATTTATGATTATTTAGTCGCCGGTGTTGATTACGAAGACTGGATGGATTATATGGAGGCTATTATTAGGAGATTTGATTTACAAGGTAAAGATGTACTTGATTTGGCCTGTGGAACGGGAAATACAACTATACCCTTCGCTAAAAGAGGGTATCGACCTGTGGGTTTAGACTTGTCTGCCACAATGTTAGAAAAAGCGAAACAGAAAACAGAAGCCGAAGGTCTAGAAATACATTATTTAGAACAAGACATGCGTAAGCTCGAACTACCTTACCAGGTAGATTTAGCAGTGTGTTATCATGATGGACTAAATTATATTGTGGAACAAAAGGATTTAAAACAAGTTTTTCAGCTAGTTTCAAATAACCTAAAAGAGAAGGGCTTATTTATCTTCGACTTAGTAGTAATCGAAAAGCTTTCTCAGACTCCAGGTGGTGACGTTACTTTTGTTGATGATGAGGAACTTTCTTTGATTTGGGAAAGCAACTACTTTACTGACAAGGATTTGTGGGAGATCACTTTAACGGGTTTTATTAAAAAGGGCGATGTATATGAAAAGTTTAAAGAAACCCATCAAGAGAAAAACCATGCTAGGGAAGAAGTATTAGAAATTTTGAAAGATACAGGTTTTAAGTTAAAAGGCGAATTTCATAGCTTTTCTTTCGATGAGCCACGCTATGATACAAGAAGAGTTTTTTATGTAGCTCAAAAAGAATCCTAATTTTAACTGGTATTTTAAAGTATCCTAGTGGAATATTAAAAGCAAAAGAGGAGGTTTTTAATATGCCACACAGGCTTTCATCAGGTATTAAGCTTAAAAATGCATCCCGATTTAATCCATTAAACTCAAGCCCCACCATGGCCAGAGCCCACGTCTATGACAAACCCGTTGTTATTCATGAGCCAGCTACTAAAGGGGTAGGCAGATATAAAAGAAGTAGAAACGCGGATATTTAAGGTATGTAACTTAAGAACTGACATCTTTCTCAAGATGTCGGTTCTTTTTTTATATAATTTAAAATTACATTATAACTCTAGCTCTGGAAAAACTAAAAAAAACTACTTTTAACTGAGGTCGGCTATGAAAAATTCGTTTATGGAATCTTTATATGACAAAAATAGATTATCAATTACTTGGGAACTAGTACCTGGTCGGGGAGCAAGAGAAAAATCCCAAGAGGAAGCTTTAGAGTCTGCTGAAACAGCATCAAGGTTAGGTAAGATTGACGCTTTAACCGTTACTGATAACCCGGGAGGTAACCCGGCTATTTTAGCCGATTATCTCGCTATGAAAGTCTTAGCGTTAGGAATAGAGCCTTTAGTACATTTTACGTGTAAGGATAAGAATCGTAACCAGATTGAGAGCCAACTGTATGCATTGGATAGAGAAGGGGTTAACAACTTACTTATCATGACCGGTGATTATGGGACTAGTGGTTATAAGGGTAGACCTAGGCCGGTCTTCGATCTAGATCCTACTCATGTACTTGAATTAATCGAAGAAATGAATAATGGCTTAGAGATTCCAGGCAAAAAAGGTCCCATTCGTCACCAGGTTAGCCATTTTTTCGCCGGCGCAGTAGTATCGCCTTTTAAGTCCCACGAGGCAGAGCTAATGGCCCAGTATTTTAAGCTAAGAAAAAAAATAGAGTCCGGAGCGAAATTTATTATTACGCAACTTGGTTATGATGCTAGAAAATTCCACGAAATTTTACAGTTTCTAAAGCTAAGTGGTTATGATATTCCACTTATAGGTAATATCTACATACTAAGCTTAGGTGTTGCTAAGATGATGAATCAAAACAAAATTCCGGGTTGCGTTGTAACCGATAAACTTTTGGCTCAAATAAAGGAAGAAAGTAAATCGTCGGATAAGGGCGTAGAGGCAAGGTTTTTGCGTGCTGCTAAAATGTATGCCTTTTTAAAAGGAATGGGCTATGACGGGGTTCAGATTGGTGGTCATAATATAAAGTATGAGCAGGTTGAATATATTATTGAAAAAGGTGAAGAGCTTAGTACAGATTGGGCAAAACTCATACCTGAATTTGACTACCCTCAGGAGAATGGTTTTTACTATTTTACCAAGGATGAAAAAACAGGGCTAAATACTAAAGTGTTAGCAGAAAGAAAGCCACGTCCTAGCAAAGGCTCTGTTCACTCTATTTATAAGCTGTCTCGTTTTATGCATAACCTTATGTTTGAACCTGACAAAGGGTTATTTAATTTAATGCAGAAAACTTCAAAAGCTATTAAAGGGTCAAACTTGGAAGGCTCCTTTCACAAGGCTGAGCATCTTGCCAAGGTAGCACTCTATGATTGTCAAGATTGCGGTGACTGCGCTTTACAGGATCTTGCCTATATTTGCCCCATGTCTCAGTGTCCTAAAAATAAACGTAATGGTGTCTGTGGCGGTAGCTTTAACGGAAGGTGTGAGATTAATCCCGATGAACAATGTATTTATGTCAAAGCTTACGACAGGCTAAGAGCCTACGGTGAAGAAGATAAACTTGTAGCGTACCAAGTTCCACCTGTTGATTGGGATTTATTTCAAACCTCATCTTGGATTAATTTTTATTTAGGAAAAGACCATTCTTCAGTACGTTATGGTGTGGCAAGGAAGGAGAATGAATTAGAAAAAAGCAACCATCCCGAGCCAGGAGCTAAATAGAATCTAAAAAGCTTCCCACTAAACGGGAAGCTTTTCTTTTTCTTCAATTTTATCTTCTGAGAAATGAATCACGTCAAAGCCTGCAAGAGTAAGACCATCAACAATTTTATTTAGATCTGTTCCCTCAATTTTCAATAGAATCTCGTTTGGGAAGGTTACAAAGCTGTAAATAATTGCGTCTATTTGATCAAAAAATTTCACTAACTCGGCCAGAAAGCCCCTTTTCTTTTGGTGTTTGATGGTGATACGTAAACCTTTATTTTCAATTCCCATTATACCAACAAAGGTATTAAAAACATCCGCCTCTGACACCAGACCCACTAGTTTATTGCACTCGACTACAGGAATACAGCCCACATCCCTTTTCTCCATTAAAATTATTAGTTTTTCTAAGGTTTCACTTGGGCAGGCAATGACTAAATCAGTAGACATGATTTGGGTTACAGGAGTCCGTGATAATAAGTTAAATTGAAATTTATCCATAGTCTTATGTTTAGGAAACACTTTAAGGATGTCTCGCTCAGCAATTATGCCTAATAATTTATTTTGGGCATCAATAACTGGAAGGTGTCTAATAGCGTTAACTTTCATAATCTCAATGGCTTCACCCACGTTAGACTTAGCATATATTGATATAACTGGATTAGACATAATATCTTTAACAAGCATTAACCTCACCGCTTTCACAATGTTCTGATTATAATTTCGACAAAATACTTGGATTACCTTCTAATAGGGAAGGAATTGACAGTAGGAATCTAGAAAAGCTATTATTATTATATAAGAATAAAATAGTAATGTTAATGGAAATGATTGTAAGGTGATGATAGAATGTTAGAAAAATATAAAACTGTTCATCAATTCGCGCAGAAAGAAATAGTGGTAAAGCGGTCTAGATTTATTGCTTCGGTCCTACCAACCGATAATGAAGCCGTAGTACAGGAATTTATTGAGAACTTACGTAAAGAGCACTGGGAGGCAGTGCATAACGTTTTTGCTTACCAGTTAGGCTTTAAAAACGAGATTCAGCGACAGTCAGATGATGGGGAACCTCAAGGTACAGCGGGAAAACCGGTGTTAGAGGTCATTAAGAGAGGAGAACTCAAAAATACCGTGGTGGTTGTCACCCGCTATTTTGGTGGCATCTTACTAGGGGCAGGAGGTTTAATCAGGGCTTACGGTCAGTCAGCAAAAGAGGGAATTCTTGAGGCTGGGATAGTATGGAAGATATTACACCAAGAGCTTTTTCTGGAAATAGAGTATACTTGGTTGGGGAAAATCCAAAACCTGCTTATGAATGAAGGGTGTATAATAGAGGATACCCAGTATACAGATAAAGTAACTTTAAAAGTCCTAATACCTTTAAGTAACCTGGGGAAAATTAAAAAGCTATTAATTGAAAGTACCGGTGACCAGGTAAGTATTGGGGAGGGTAACAGGAGGTACTTAACAGAAAAGAAAGGCCAAACTATATTGGGGCAGGGGGATGAATATGGAAATCATTAAATCGTTAAAGAAGGTTCCGATGTTTTTTGATTTGACAGATGAGGACTTAAACATGATCAGTGAGATTATCCTTACTCGAAAGTACAGAAAGGGTATGATCATTTTCATGGAAGGGGAGCCTGGGGACGGATTATACTTTATCAAAGAGGGTAGGGTTAAGATCTCAAAGATGACCTCCGATGGCAGGGAACAAATATTACATTTATTAAAGCAGGGAGATGTTTTTGCTGAAGTTACTCTATTTGATGGGGGTCCTTTCCCGGCAACATCCGAGGTCTTAGAGGATTCAGTGATCGGAATAATTAGAAACCAAGACATTGACCGTTTAATTAAAAACTACCCTGATCTTGCCGTTAGACTCTTAAAAATTATGAGCAAGAAGCTACGAATGGCTCAAATCCAAATTAGAGATTTGGCTCTTAAAGATACCTACGGCAGAATGGTCGGTATGTTACTGAAATTAGGCAACGAATATGGGGAAAAATGCGAACAGGGTTTAAGAATAACCATTCCTTTAGGTAGACAGGAACTAGCCAATATGATTGGAACCTCCAGAGAAACTGTAACTAGAATATTAAGTGACTTTAAGAAAAGCAAAGTGATTGAGCTAGATAAACAGGAAATTATCATTACCAATGAAAAGAAAATGAAGGAATGGATATAAGAAAGCTCCAGCTAAGTGCTGGAGCTTTTAAATGTGTTCATTTAGTTTGGCGTCGTATTTTGTCAACAAAGACTTTAGCTATTTCAGGGTCGAATTGAGCACCGGAATGTTTTTCGATTTCCTCTAAAGCTTCAAAAATTGTTAATTTGTTTTTATAGCATCGGTTGCTGGTCATGGCCTCAAAGGCATCAGCGATTGATATGATTCTGGCGATTAGGGGAATTTCATTACCTCTTAAGTTATAGGGGTAACCCTTACCATCAAATCTTTCATGGTGAAATTTTATAGCAGGAAGTAAGCATTCAAAACTAGGAATCTGTTGTAAAATCTCAGCGCCTTTATCGGGATGGGTTTTAATTATTTGATATTCTTGCTCAGTAAGACTTGAGGGTTTATTTAAAATTACCTCTGGCATATAAATTTTTCCTATATCATGAACTAAACCGGCCAGTTCAGTAATTTCAATAGAAGCGTGTGAAAGCTCTAACTCTTCGGCCAATAACCTACCATACTTTGCAACCTTTATCGAATGATCTTTAGTTTCAGAGTCTTTAGTGCCCATTATCTGAACTAAAACGTTTACGATATGTTTTTGTTGATTAGCAAAGTCTTTATAAACAATTTTGTTGTCATTGGTGCTCTTAAGCATAGCAATCTCTGTCTCCTTTATCCGAAAGGAATCCAACTGATAACAAGTGTTATTTTGCATTATGTTCATCCCTACTTATGCTTTATTTTTAACTTACATTAATAATATATCGACATTAGAAAATTTAAAAGGGCTTTTACCTTAACAGACCTTATATGTAGCCAATTATGACTTTGATATCCATTCACGCATAAAAAGGTGCCTTTTAAACAATCTTAGAGGATTTTCTACAAAACATAGAGAATTACATACTTGGCATAAAAAGGAACTCGTAGGGTAGATTCCGCACAAGAAAATCTAACTCAGCGCTTTCGCGCTAGCGAAGCTTTTCTAGGAAGTAGATGGAATATCTGGATTGGATTGATGACAGAAGGGGGAAGAAAAGATTTTGAAGGTAAGAGATTTTCTTAGTAAAAGTATTACTAATTTCGTCGCAGCACAGCTACCGGATAAGACCGAAACAGAACTAGAACATATCAAGTATGGGATTGATGTGTCTCTGGTGAATCTTTTGAAGTTGCCGTTCATCCTTTTAGCTGCTTTCTTATTGGGGATTTTCAAATATGTAATTATTGCGATGTTTGCCTTCGGGACAATTCGGACTTTTGCAAATGGAGTTCATGCTAAAACTAGTTTAGGATGTTTTTTTATCACATTAGCATCTTTTTTAGTAATAGTTTACTCTGCTATGTTTATCAACTTAACCTTACCAGTAAAGGTTATTATATTTCTTTTAAGCTTAGCCCTTATTTATTTATATGCTCCGGCTGATAACGAAGAAAGACCTTTTGTGGAAGAGAAGTTTAGAAAGCGATTAAGGATTTTAGCTATAATATCAACAATTATACTGTTCGTGTTCTCTGTTATTATTAGGGATGTAATAATTAGTAATATAATCTTTTATTCAATTGTTATCGAAAGCATTTTAGTGACACCACTAATTTATAAAATAATGAAAAGGGGGTATAGGAATTATGAAAAAGTCCAATTTGATTAAAGTTCTATCTTTACCATTAGCAGCATTGGTGGGTTTCGCTTTTAAAGCAAAAATTGCTACAGCTGTCTCTGTGGCCGCTACATTTGTTGCTAAGACTTCAGTTTTTGCTACGTTTTGGTGGTTATTCGAAGAACCAACCATGCCTAAATCTTTATATCAAAAAAAATAACGGGGTAACCCGTTATTTTTTATTTGCTATAATTAACTCCTGGATTAGAGAATCATCCTGAACAAAGGTGTTTAATATTACATTATCATATTTTATGTCTAAAATGTTTTTAACTATGTTCAAACCCAAGCCTCTGTCCTTGCCTTTTGTCGAATAGCCTTTTTTAAATATTTCTTTGATGGAAGGTTTGGATTTAAAGGAATTTCCGATAATTATAGTTGTCTCTTCAGTATCTTTCATAATAAATAGAGTTAGGTCTTTTTTACTCGATTCTATCGAAGCTTCAATTGCATTATCGATCAAAATACCCATAATCTTATACAAATCAAACATTTCAATTTCAATTTCATCCGAAAAATCCAGAACACTAAAATTAACATTTAACTTTAAATTGTGAGCATAAGAAAGCTTAGTGGCGAGTAAGCCTTTTAATCCAGGCTCAACAATATTTTGTAACGTAGCGAAGGAACTTGTATCATTTTGAAAAACTTTTTGATGTTCTTTCATGATATCTTTATAAAAGTAATTTTTAAGCTGCTCAATATTGTTGGACTCTAAAAACCCGTTAAGGGTTAGGATAATATTCGCTGCGTCGTGTTTGTATTCTCTAAGGTCCTCGAGAAGATCCTCAATAATGCCGGTATAAACTTTTAATTGATCATATTCCTTTTGCTTAACATCCAGTTCGAACTTTTGCTTCTTTAACGAACTGTAAAGATAAAACATGAACAAACTGATAGTTAAGTAAAAGGCAAATATAACAACGTTAAAGGTTATCATTATGCTTTTTCCTAGTGTAACTAGGGCCCCATACATTACGGCGTTAATACTTGCAATTAATATAGTAAAAACAAAATAAGAAACAATAAGAACTGTTGGGCCAAGCGTTGGAAGTGTTATTTTAAGTATGTATTTAGAGGTGTATTTTTTAAGCAACGAAATTATAAACATAAAGAGCCACACAAAGAAGAATACCGAAGCTAAAATAAACACGTTGTCCGTAACGTCTGAGTTTGTAAAGCCAAGGACATTAACGAACATTACCGTTGTTAAAATCTCTCCAATTATTGCTAAGAAATAGACAATAAAAGTGGTTATTATTGAGTGAACTATATTAAACCTATAAAAAAAATGTATTAAGAGCGGTAAGGAAGTTGAAACAATTAGCATTCTGTACATAATAGTTAGATCTGAAATCAAGAAAATAATAATAAAAAACAAAAGCGTAAATTTTAAGAAGTCCTTTAAGTCAATCCTTTTATTTTGTGAGTTTAAATATTGAACTCCGAAAGTAAAAATGAAGGCATTAAACAATTCAAGTAAATTCATAAAGCCTAACTCAAACATAAATCTTTTAATCCCTTCAAATACTGTTTGGAAACCAAACACGTATCCCCATTACTCATCACCGCAAAATGATTCTTAGATTCAATACTAAGTTGCTTAATCTGTTTTAAATTAATCAGATAGGCTCTGTGGCAGCGATAAAAAGAATCATCAAGACTTTCTTCCACATTTTTTAACGTGTCATAAAATTCTATTTGACTGTCTTTTGTATGTAAAACTATCTTTCTTTCTTGGGTCGAAGTTTCAAAATAAATAATTTCGCTATATGGAATATTGTAAAAGTTAGAATGCGATTTAATAGTAAGAATTTTACCCTCTGATTCATTGTTCTTCCAAATGTTTTCCGAATAAATCTGGTCTAAACACTCAAAGATTCTTTGCTTAATTGCCCCATCGGTTTTGCAGATGTAATCTAAAACCTTAAGTTTAAATTGAAAGACTTTAAACATCAGTTCCGGGTGACCAGTTAGAAAGACGATGTAGCCAATAGGGTCATATTTTCTTACTTCTTTGGCAAGCACCAATCCATTTGTGTTTTCACCTAGGTCTATATCAAAGAAGTAAACGTTTTTCTGTCCAGGGTTATTTTTTATGTGATCAATCATCTGGCCAAAGTTGTGCGAAAATACCCTAATCTCTCCTTGAATATTTTCCTTATTCAAATATTCTTTAATATAACTTTGGACTATTTTTACTGTATTTTGATTGTCTTCACAAATTATGAAGTTAATCATTCTGTCACCCCATTTTTATGTCTTAAGTTTTTTGAGTATCATCTGGGTAGTAAATTCCTATAATATTACAAATTCTATTATAATTTTACTATTATTTGCATAATAAAACAATTGCAAAAGCTAAAATTTTTTCTAAGGGGCCAGTGGGTCCTCTTTTTCCCGTGATGAATATCACTGTGAATTAGGATATTAGTTATAGCAAAATCCATAGATTTTTAGTAAAATAACAGAAGATTCAAATATATTTTAAGGTAGGCTGATTATGGAGTCTTTCGAAAACGTTAAAATAGAAAATAAAAATAAATTTAACCGGTACTTATGTAAAATGAAGGGTCAACAACGTTGTGGTCCTATTTGCATTAAAAAGTCAGAGCTTTTATACAGCTTTTTGGGTAGTTTTATAGGGATAGGATTAGTGGCTTATCTAGCATATTCGCTTGAATTACCATTATTAATTCCATCTTTAGGCGCCTCTGCTGTTTTATTATATGCAGCATGTAACTCTCCCTTCGCTCAACCCCGTAATGTGATTGGTGGTCATGTTATTTCAGCATTTGTGGGAGTTTCTGCTTATCAACTTTTTGGACTGTCAGGGTTTAGTCTGACTCTAGCTGTTACTTTAGCCATTACCGGCATGTTACTAACAAATACCATGCATCCTCCTGGCGGGGCTACGGCTTTTCTTGCTATATACACAAAGCAGAGTTATATGTTTCTCCTTGACCCTGTTCTTTTAGGTACCATTTTGATGGTTATAGTTGCCCTTGTTATCAATAATTTATCCTCGGAGCGACAATATCCAAGTTATTGGATATAAAGAATTGTTTCACATTGCAGGAAAAAGGAGTTTTTTGAAGTAGTTTTATATGAAATATGTCGATAAATATGTCGATTATGGCACAAATTATATATTGAGGAAGGGAAGGGGGCAGTCAGGATGGATTTGACTAGAGAAGAATTAAAAATGGCTTTTGAAGCGCAAGGGTATATAGGTGAGGATGAAATTATTACAACTACCTACTTAGCTCTAAAACTTGGCAAACCACTATTAGTTGAGGGAGCTCCGGGAGTAGGGAAAACAGAAATTGCAAAGGTTTTAAGTAAGATTTTTGAGACCGAGTTAATCCGTTTGCAGTGTTATGAGGGTTTGGATGAAAATAAGGCTTTGTATGAGTGGAACTACCAGAAACAGTTATTGAAAATTCAAATTAGCAAGGATCATGGGACGGTTAATGATTTAGAAAATGATTTATTTTCTACTGAGTATCTATTAGAGCGGCCACTGCTAAAAGCTATTTCCGCAGAAAAACGACCTGTGCTTTTGATAGATGAAATTGATAAAACCGATGAGCAGTTTGAGGCCTTCCTCTTTGAGATACTATCTGACTTTCAAGTATCAATACCGGAGTTAGGAACTCTTGAAGCCAGGCAGATCCCGATTGTTATCTTAACTAGTAACGGAGAAAGGGAATTATCTGATGGTCTTAAAAGGAGATGCGCCTATCTATATATCGATTATCCGTCCATAGAAAAAGAGTTAAGAATACTTAGAGCTAAAGTTCCGGGCCTAAGTGAAAAAATATCTCGCGAAATTGTAAGAGCAGTCCACTTCTTAAGATTTAAACTCGATTTAAAGAAGAACCCTTCAATTGCCGAAACTCTTGATTGGGCAAGGGCTCTAATGGTATTAGAAGCAGATCGTTTAAATGCTGATACCATAAGGGATACTGCTAATCTCATACTTAAGAATAAGGATGACAAAGATCTATTTAACTTGCAGGTGAGTCCAGAAAAGTTGGCAAAGTTGGTTGAATATAAAGAGGATTAAGATAGGTTCCAAGGGGTGGTATTATGCTCGATAGCTCAAAGACCAAACAAAATGACTTTGAAAATCACTTTGTCCGGTTTATTCATGTTTTAAGGCACTTAGGGTTACGAATTAGTTCAGCTGAGGCCATAGAGACATTCAAGGCTCTTGAACTTTTTGATTTTACGAATAGAGACCAAGTAAAGCAGGCTATGCGAGCAACTTTAGCCAAGGACTTGGAGAGTCAGAAACTTTTTGAGCAGGCCTTTGATTCCTTTTTCGTTTCGAAAGATGAAAGAGAGGAACGATTAGTAGGCCGTCAGCAAAAAGAAACTGAAAGACAGGAAAACATAAAGCAGGCGGAAGAAGAGTTGGTTTTTCAAGAAGAAGGCGATGCTTCTGGGGAGGGCCGGCAACAGCCTTTAGATTTGACAGAAGAACAAAAGGAAACCTATAGTAACCTTCCGGAAGAAAATAAGGAAAAAATTAGGAAATTCCTCGACCACCATGTGGAGGGGAATCCCGTTAATGATCCTAATCAGTTATTAGAGAGTGTAGTTCAAGCTCAGCTCAATTATTGGAAACGGAAGATGGAAGAAGTGAAAAAGTCAAAGAATCAGAGAAACAGTGAGCTGGATTATGAATTGACGGGGAACGAAGAGTTTGATGAAGTGATTGAACATGTGCTCGAAAACTTCAGGCGGGACGCAATCCTGTTTGAAGACATGCAAAACATCGCCGATAAAGATATGCCAAAGGTTACTTTACTTATTAGGAAGATGGCTAAAAGGTTAGCTACTAAAATTTCTCGTAGGTATAAGCAAAGTCAGAAGAAGAAAAGTATCGATATTAGAAAAAGCATTAGGCATAATATTAAGTATGGTGGCACCATGCTTGAACTAAAATATAAGACTCGTCGCATCGAAAGGCCAAAAATAATACTTCTATGTGATGTATCAGGTTCCATGGCCCAATATGCAAGTTTCCTCCTCCAGTTTACTTATGGTTTATCAAGTGCCGTGGACAATATTGAAAGTTTCATTTTTGCTGAAGATTTAGAAAGGGTTTCCCCTTACTTTGAAGGAAAAAGGGATTTTGAAAAAACCATGGCAGCTATAATGAATCAGAGCGAACAGTGGGGTAAAGGAACAGATTTAAACACAGTTATATCGAAGTTTACAACCGAATACAAATATATGCTAACAAGTAATGCCATTTTAATCATTTTAAGTGATGCCAAGACCATTGGTGGCAACAAGGTTACATTAGCTTTAGAAAAGCTAAATACTAAAATCAAGGGCACTCTGTGGCTTAATACGCTACCCAAGAAGGAATGGGATAAAATTAAGTTTGTTGAGGACTTTAGAAAGTATGTGCAAATGTATGAGTGTTATACTCTGACACATTTAGACAAGATAATGAGATATTCCTTGACAAAGGGTTATAAGTAACCTATACTAGCCTTAATAATAATTATTATCGTTAAGGTTGTGATGAAATGAAAAAGGCACGCCTAACTAAGCAAAAGCAAGTTATTCTAGACGTCTTAAGAAGTACGAAAAGTCATCCAACAGCAGATTGGGTATATGAACAAGCGCGGAAAGAATTGCCAAATATTAGTTTAGGTACCGTATATAGAAACTTAAATGTCTTAAAGGATATGGGTGAAATTTTAGAGCTGAATTATGGCAGTTCGCAGAGTCATTTTGACGGCAATCCAGAAAATCACTATCATTTTGTCTGTGAAGACTGCCGTAAAGTATATGATATAGAAATGCCTTTAAATGAAGCTATTAATACTCAGGCCTGTAATGAAACAGGTTTTGTTATTAAAGGTCATAGGTTGGAGTTTTATGGACTCTGCGAAGAGTGCCAAAAACTCGACTGACGAAGAAATTTGCACACAGCGCAAACTCTTGCATGAAATAACTTGCAAGAGTTTATTTTTTTGCCTAAAACACTACAATTGTAGCAAAAATAAGAGAAATAAAAATTGTTCCTTATTTTCTGAATATTTTGAAATATTTTCCTCAATTCAATTCGTCCTTGCTTTTTTCGGCATGATTGTTGCATTAAGAAAAGGTGGGGGGAAGCAAGACTTTTTGAAGGAGATGAAAGATTATGAAACTTTTCGAGTTTATGGCCAAGGATTTTTTTAAAGACTATGGGATTACCGTGCCAAAGGGGATAGTTGCTGAAAACCCAGAAGAAGTCAAAAAGGCTACCTATCGTTTAGGGGAAGTTGCTATCAAGGCACAAGTCTTAACTGGTGGAAGAGGAAAGGCGGGTGGCATCGGCTTTAGTAGCAATCCTCAACATGCCTTTGAATTAGCCAAAAAGCTTTTTAATACAGAAATTAAGGGGCATAAGATTGAAAAGGTCTTAGTAGAACAAAAGGTAATTTTTGACCAGGAATTATATCTTGCTATTATTGTTGACGGAAGTTTAAGAAAGCCACTTTTAATCGTTTCTGCTAGTGGTGGAGTTGATATTGAGGATGTTCCTGAAGACAAGATTATCAAAATGCCCATTGATAAAAGATATGGAATCCAACCCTTTATGCTTCGAGAAGTGGGGAGAAGATTGCAATTAGAAGGAGTTTTAATTAAACAACTGACAGATACAGTAACAAAGTTATATAGAATCTTTAATGATTATGATGCTGAGTTAGTAGAAATAAACCCTTTAGTTAGATCGGAAAATGCACTTATCGCCGCAGACGGCAAAATGGTCATCGATGATGAGGCTTTCTTTAGATATAAAGCCAATGTGCCTCTAACTGATGAGAGAACCGAGCGTGAAAAACAAGCCGGTGATTTAGGTATTTCTTATGTGGAGTTAGATGGTGACATAGCTGTAATGGCAAACGGAGCGGGAATAACTATGGCAACTTTAGATATTATTCAACATTATGGTGGCAGTGCTAGAAATTTTATGGATGCCGGGGGAGGAGCCGGGGAAGAAGCAACTGCTAAGGCTCTAGAAATTCTTTTAGATACCAACCCCAAAGCAATCTTAATTAATATCTTTGGTGGGATTACAAGATGTGACGATGTAGCCCGGGCTTTTACAACCGTTAAAAATAACCTCAATATCCAAGTCCCTGTGGTCGTAAGATTAGTAGGAACCAATGAAGATCAGGGTCAGCGGATCTTAGCCGAGGCTGGGGTAAAGGCCTATAAAGACTTAAATGAGGCTGCTAAAAAAGTAGTTGAAATCGTCTATGCCAGTTAAGGGGGGATAACAATATGTCTATAATTGTTAATAAGAATAGCAAGATTTTGGTACAAGGGATAACTGGGAAACAAGGTGCTTTTCACACAAAACAAATGCTTAACTATGGAAGTCAAATAGTTGCTGGACTATCACCCGGGAAATCGGGAACACAGGTGGAGGGAGTACCGGTCTACGATACGGTCACCCAAGCTTTGGAAAATCATGATATCGATACTTCAGTGTTGTTTATTCCCGCCCCTTTTGTTAAGGATGCAGCCTTTGAAGCCTTAATGGGAGGCATCGGAACCCTAATAATTATCACGGAACATGTACCTTTACACGACGCCATGGAAATCATGGCTTTAGCTAAAGAGAGAGACGCTCTTATTGTTGGTCCTAATACTTTTGGAGTAATTTCTCCGGGTCAATGTAAGGTTGGCATAATGCCTAATCAAATCTTTAAACCTGGTAAAGTGGGCCTTGTGGCTAGGAGTGGGACTTTAAGTTATGAGATTGCAGCTAATTTAAGTCAACGTGGTATAGGTCAATCCACCGTTATCGGCTTAGGTGGGGATAGGGTCGTTGGTCTTTCTTTTACAGAAGTATTAACGGCATTTGAAAAGGACTCAGAAACAGAGGTAATAGTTTTAGTGGGAGAGATAGGTGGTAACGCCGAAGAGCTTGCTGCTGAGTACATAAAGACCATGAAAAAACCCGTAGTTGCTTTTTTAGCCGGAAAGAGTGCTCCGCCCGGAAAACGCATGGGTCATGCGGGAGCCATTGTTGAGCGCGGCAAAGGTACCTTCGAAAGCAAGGTTGAAGCCTTAACTGCGGCAGGTGCGAAAGTAGCTGAATTGCCTTGGGAGGTTGCTGATTTGGTTGAAGCAGCACTAGCAGCAACTGTACAAGGTTAAGAATGGAGGGATTAATTTGTACAAAGGTAAGAAGGAAACCAAGTTGAAAGAGGTTTATTACCCTCAAGATGTTTCTAAACTAGATTATGAGCAAGAGGTGGGAAAGCCGGGAGAATATCCCTATACCAGAGGTATTCGAGATAATATGTATCTCGGACGTCTCTGGACCATGCGCCAGTATGCCGGTTTTGGTTCAGCAGAAGAGACTAACCAAAGATTTCAATATTTACTTAGTCAAGGTCAAACAGGATTAAGTGTGGCCTTTGACTTACCAACCCAGATTGGTTATGACTCAGATCATTCCTTGGCTCGGGGTGAGGTCGGTAAGGTAGGGGTGGCTATCGACTCTTTAGAAGATATGGAGCTCCTCTTAAAAGGGATACCTTTAGATAAGGTTAGTACGTCTATGACGATTAATTCACCGGCCGCGATTTTATTGGCCATGTACATAGCAGTTGCAGAGAATCAAGGTGTAAGCCCAGAAAAAATCAAAGGTACCATCCAAAATGATATTTTGAAAGAATATATCGCTAGGGGAACTTATATTTATCCGCCAGAGCCTTCCATGCGGATTATTACGGATATTTTTAATTTCTGCACTGAAAAGGTCCCCAATTGGAACTCCATTAGCATCAGTGGTTACCATATTCGTGAGGCTGGTTCTACCGCCATTCAAGAAGTGGCGTTTACCTTGGCCAATGGTATCGCTTATGTTGACAGTGCAGTTAAATCGGGGCTAGAGGTTGACCAATTTGCGCCACGATTATCCTTTTTCTTTAATGCTCACTCCAATTTCTTTGAGGAAATTGCTAAATTTAGGGCAGCTCGAAGAATCTGGGCCAAAATCATGAAGGAACGATTTGGTGCTAAGAACCCTAAATCGATGATGCTACGCTTTCATACCCAGACCGCTGGTTGTACCTTAACGGCTCAGCAGCCCGAGGTCAATGCCATTAGAGTGGCCTATCAGGCCTTGAGTGCAGTGTTTGGGGGAACCCAGTCGTTGCACACCAATTCGCGAGATGAAGCACTGGCCTTGCCTACAGAAGAGAGTGCTTTATTAGCCCTTAGAACTCAGCAAGTGGTAGGTTACGAGACGGGAGTTACGGATAGTGTAGACCCCCTAGCGGGATCTTATCTAATCGAAAATTTGACCAGCGAAATCGAGTCAGCTGTGGAAGTTTATTTAGAAGAAATAGATGCTTTAGGTGGTGCTATAGGCGCTATTGAGGAAGGTTTTATGCAGAAAGAAATTCAGGAAAGTGCTTACAAATATCAACTAGAAATTGAAAGAGACGAAAGGGTAGTGGTTGGGGTTAATAAGTTTACATCCCCCGAAAAAAGCATCATGAACACCCTTAAGGTTGATCCCTTAGTAGGAGAAAAACAGATCCAGAAGTTAGAGCGGTTAAAACAAGGACGGGACAACCAAAAGGTCTGTGAAGTGTTAGCAGAACTAAAACAAAAAGCCAAAGGTACAGATAACTTAATGCCAACCATTATTGAAGCGGTAAAAGTGTACGCAACCTTAGGTGAAATCTGTGATGCTTTAAGAGAAGTCTTTGGTGAATACCATCAGCGAGTTATCTGGTAGGGAGGGTTAATACAATGAATAATATTAGAGTTTTAATTGCCAAACCGGGATTAGATGGTCACGATAGAGGTGCTAAAATTATAGCCCAAGCTTTGAGAGATGCAGGGATGGAAGTAATCTATACAGGCCTACGCCAGACCCCTGAACAGATCGTAGAAGCAGCTATTCAAGAAGATGTGCAGGTAATTGCTCTTAGTAGTCTATCAGGCGCACATAATCATCTCTTTACAAAAGTGGCTGACTTATTAGTGCAAGAAGGGATTAGTGATATTTTAGTCCTTGGCGGTGGAGTAATCCCTGCTGAAGATGTGCCGTATCTTAAGGAGAAAGGAATTGCTGAAATTTTTACTCCGGGCACCAAAACCACAGAGATTATATCCTTCATCAAAAACCGAATTGAAGGGACGGTGGGGGAAAATGCCTGAAAAGATTGATCATATTGGGCTGGCAGTGGCTAATATTGAACAGAATTTAGCCTTTTGGCAGAGCTTATTAGAAATAGCTGAGGTTAAAACAGAGGTAGTTAAGGATCAAAAGGTTAAGGTTGCCTTCCTGCCTGTGGGTGAAAGTAAAATTGAGTTACTCCAGCCTACGGAAGAGAGCAGTCCAGTGGCGAAATTTCTAGCCAACAAAGGCGAAGGAATTCATCATATCGCTTTAAAGGTTGATAATATTGAAGAAAAACTAGCTGAACTAAAAAACAAGGGTGTTCCCTTGATTGATGAGAGTCCGAGAGTTGGTGCAGGTGGCGCAAGAATTGCTTTTCTACATCCCAAGGCTGCAAACGGGGTTCTGATAGAGCTTTGTGAAAGGGAGGTTATAAGATGACGGTAAAGGAGATCGCAATCCAAGATAAATTAAATGAACTTGATCAGAGAAAAGAACTGGTTAAAAAAGGCGGTGGGGAAAAACGCATTCAGAGACAGCATGTGGCGGGAAAACTGACAGCTCGGGAGAGAATCGAATTTCTCTTGGATGCAGGTAGTTTTGTTGAATTAGACATGTTTGCTCAAGGTGAGATACCTGATTTTGGTAAGCAACAAGAGAACCTAGGTGAGGGCGTTGTCACAGGTTATGGCACTATCAACGGAAGATTGATTTATCTATTCTCCCAGGATTTTACCGTTTATGGTGGGGCCTTAGGTGAGGTTCATTCTTCAAAGATCTGTAAGGTGATGGACTTAGCTACGAAAGTTGGAGCTCCCTTTATTGGGCTAAATGATTCAGGTGGGGCTAGAATTCAGGAAGGGGTTAACGCCTTAAGCGCCTATGGTAATATTTTTTACCGGAATACCCTCGGTTCTGGCGTAATTCCCCAGATTTCTGCTATCATGGGGCCATGTGCAGGAGGAGCTGTTTATTCACCTGCCATTACAGATTTTGTTTTTATGGTTTCAGATACCAGCAAAATGTTTATAACCGGTCCCCAAGTTATTAAATCAGTAACGGGAGAGGACGTATCGACGGAAGAATTAGGTGGGGCCTATACCCATAACCATACTAGTGGGGTCGCTCATTTCATGTCAAACAATGAAGAAGAGTGTCTTGAGATGTTACGAGAACTTTTATCCTTTTTGCCCCAGAACAATATGGATGACCCGCCTAGAGTAGCAACGGTAGAGCCACTGGTGGAAAGGGATGACATTTTAAAGATAATTCCCGATGGACCTAATAAACAGTATGACGTAAGGGATGTAATTACTTCAATTGTAGACGGTGGAGAACTTTTTGAAGTCCACAGATATTTTGCTGAGAATGTAGTAACGGGTTTTGCGCGTTTAGATGGTCGATCAGTTGGGATAATTGCAAACCAACCTGCGGTTTTAGCCGGTTGTTTAGATATTAACGGCTCAGATAAGCTTTCAAGATTTGTTCGGTTTTGCGACTGCTTTAACATTCCTTTAGTGACTTTTGTGGATGTACCAGGCTTTCTACCCGGAACAAGCCAAGAGTACGGTGGAATTATTCGACATGGGGCTAAGATTTTGTATGCCTATTCAGAGGCAACAGTTCCTAAGCTGACAGTAATCTTACGTAAGGCCTACGGGGGCGCGTATGTGGCAATGTGTAGCAGATCTTTAGGAGCGGACTTAGTAATGGCTTGGCCTACGGCTGAAGTTGCCGTAATGGGACCTGAAGGTGCCGCTAATATTATTTTTCGAGATGAAATTAATAATTCGGAAAGTCCTCAAGAGACTAGAGCTCAAAGAACTGCTGAGTATAGAGAAAGATTTGCCAACCCTTATGTAGCTTGTGCCAAAGGGCTGGTCGATGAAGTTATCAATCCTATAAATACTAGAAGTCGTTTAATTCAAAATCTTAACTATTTAGTCAACAAAGTGGAAACTCGACCTAACAAAAAGCATGGTAATATACCTTTCTAGATCTTGCTAAAGGCAAAGTGGAGGTGATTTGATTGTTTAAGAAGATTCTTATAGCTAACCGAGGTGAAATAGCGGTTAGAGTAATTAGGGCTTGTCGTGAGATGGGCATAGAATCTGTAGCTCTTTTTTCAGAGGTTGATAAGGATTGTTTAGCTGTTAGGCTAGCAGATGAAGCCTACTCATTAGGTGATTCAAGAAGTTATTTAGATATGGAAAAAATCATATCAATCGCTAAAGAAGTTAAAGCCGAGGCAATTCACCCTGGTTATGGATTTTTATCGGAGAATTCCTCGTTCGCTCGAAGATGTCAAGAGGAAAACTTGGTTTTCATCGGACCTTCACCCGTAGCTATAGAAAAAATGGGTAACAAAGCTGTTGCCAGGGAAACTATGATGAAAGCTGGAGTTCCTGTAATTCCAGGCTCTGAGGGGATAATAGGAGCCTTAGATGAGGCATATACTTGGGCTGCAAAAATCGGCTATCCTGTCCTAGTAAAGGCCTCTGCCGGTGGTGGTGGTAAGGGCATGAGGATAGCCAGCAGTAAAGCAGAGCTGAAGGATGCCTTGGAGGGCGCAAAGTCAGAGGCAGAAAATTGTTTCGGTAACTCAGAGGTTTATCTAGAGAAGTATTTAGAAGATTGTAAGCATATTGAATTTCAGATATTAGCTGATAGCTATGGTGAAGTGGTGCATCTAGGAGAGCGAGACTGTTCTGTCCAACGAAGAAATCAAAAATTAATTGAGGAGGCTCCGTCTCCGGCCTTAAGTTCTCGCTTAAGAAAAATTATGGGTAAAGCAGCTATCTGTGCTGCCAAGGCTGTAGATTATCTTGGAGTCGGGACAGTTGAATTTATCTTTACTAAACATGGCGAATTTTATTTTATGGAAATGAATACTAGGATTCAGGTAGAACACCCCGTTACTGAAATGATCACAGGCATAGATTTAATTCGAGAACAAATAGGAGTAGCAGCAGGCAAGAGTTTAAGTTACAAACAAAAGGACATTGTAATTAGGGGTCACGCCATAGAGTGTCGTATTAATGCTGAGGATCCAGCCAATGGCTTTATGCCTTTCCCGGGGCAAATAACAGAATATCGTGCACCGGGTGGTTTTGGAGTTAGGCTTGATAGCGCAGCATATTCCGGCTTCACAATTTCACCTTACTATGATTCGATGATAGCTAAACTGATTGTGTGGGATGAAGATAGAGAGAAAGCAATCAACAAAATGAAGTCAGCTTTAAAGGAATTTGAGGTTAAGGGCATTAAAACTACCATGCCGTTTCATCTTTTAGTTTTAAATAACCCTTACTTTAGAAAGGGCGAGGTTTTCACAAACTTCATTGAGACAAAAATCGAGCAGGAACTACAGTCCTTGGATATACCAGATGATCAAGAAAATAATTGCCTAGAATCAGAAATTATAATACCAGATACATCCCAAGTCAATATACCGCAATTAGCACCTAATGAAATGTCATCTGAGGTTGTTGCTGCTATTTCCGGTGCTATAAGTCATTATAGTCAAGTTTCAGGGACTGAATTTCAAATTAAGAACATTAGACAAGAAGGACAAAATAATAAAACAGAGTTCAGTCCTTGGCGCATTTTAGGACTGCATCGTTTGCTAAATAGAAACTTTAGAGGTTAAGGAGGTAACTATGAAAAATCTAAAAGTAACCGTAAATGGCGTACCTTATGAGGTTCAGATAGAGGAGGTTACTTCTCAGATACAACCGACTTTGGTTAAGCCCATTGAAAAGAGAAATAAAGTCCAAAATGCTGTGAATAGATCCAGTAGTCCAGCAAACAATGGATCTGCTAATAACAATAAAAAAGGCCTAATAGCTCCCATGCCTGGCTTGATCAAACAGGTAAAAGTATCTGCAAATCAGCAGGTTCAGACGGGAGACATTATTCTTGTGCTTGAGGCTATGAAGTTAGAGAACGAAATTAGGGCTAAAAATTGTGGTTTAGTTAAAGAAATTCTAGTAGAAGAAGGTCAAATAGTAGGTCAAGGGGCAATATTAGTGGTTATAGAGTAGGGGGTGAGCTCCATTTTTAGCAATATTTCTGATTTAGCCAAAAGAGTGGTAACTGGTGATAAGCGAAGCATAGCTAAGGCTATCACTATAATCGAAAATAGAACTGAGGATTATTTAAATTTGTTAGCTTTATTAAAGCCTCATAGCGGCAGGGCTCATTTAATTGGTATCACCGGCCCCCCAGGGGCCGGAAAAAGTACCCTTGTCAGTGCCTTAACCCAACAGTTCAGGTCAAGAGATCTTACTGTAGGCATTATTGCCGTAGACCCAAGCAGCCCCTTTTCTAAAGGAGCCCTACTAGGTGATAGGGTTCGTATGCAAAGTTCAGCTCTAGATAAAGAGGTTTATATTCGTAGTATGGCCTCTAGGGGGCAGCTAGGTGGTATTGCTCGTGACACCAAAGAGGCTGCGCTTGTCTTAGACGCGGCTGGAAAAGACATAATTATCATTGAGACCATTGGTGTGGGACAAAACGAAATCGAGATTATGAATATTTGTGATACTACAGTGCTGGTTTTAACTCCGGGTGCAGGTGATGGAGTTCAAGCCATAAAAGCAGGTATAATGGAGGTCGCGGATATATTTGTAATTAATAAGGCAGATTTAGCGGGTGCAGATAGGGTTGTCTGGGAAATATCTAAAACAATTATGGAGCGAGAGAGCTGTAATGCCTGGAAGATACCAGTATTAAAAACATCAACGTTTACAGATGAAGGAATAGTTGATCTAGTAAATAAGATAAAGGAGCATCAACAGCTAAACCAAACTGTGGACAAAACTGTGCATAAGGTTGTGGATAAAAATAGTGGCAAGAGAAACAAAAATCAAATTGTGGATATAACTGTGGACAAAGCTGTGGATGAGACTGTGGATATAATAATAGATATCTTAAAGAAACAAGTACGGGATGAAGTTTTACAGGAAGGCCTTATAGAAAATCCCTATTTAACCGCACTAAAAATACTAAAAGGGCAGAATAAAAACTAAAGCGAATGCTTTAGTTTTTATTCTGCTGCCTCATTTAATTCTTCAACTAACTTGTCAATGTCTGTGATTCCATGAGCAAGGGCCCCTTGCTCTACGTTTTCATAACGTGCGGCGGCTCAACCAAAACATCTCATACCATACCGTACAAAAACGTCTGTGGTGTTTGGATATTTACCTACTATTTCTGCAATACCCATACCTTTTGTTATCTTCATGCGACTCACCTCCCGGTAAAGAAAAACCAAATGTTAGACTTGTTAATTCTTCAACTAGTATTTACCATATATAAAAAATAAATCCCCTGAAAATGAAAAAACTAAAGCTTTAAGCTTTAGTTTTATTTAGCAGCTTTATTTAATTCTACTATTAATGAATCAATATCAGAAATTCCATGAGCAAGGGCCCCTTGCGCTACGTTTTCAAAACGTGCAGCGGCTCAACCAAAACAGCCCATACCAAACCTTCTGAAAACTTCTACTGTCTCAGGATATTGTCCTACTATATCAGCAATACCCATTTCTTTAGTTATTTTCATATATCTTCACCTCCTAAACAATCCTGCCATAATTTAACTAGTTTAATTATATACTAGATAATTAGACAAAATCCTGCTTTAAGCCGTAAAAAAAATCAGTAATATAAAAAAAGAGTAATATAAAAAATAAAGGAAAACCTCAATTTTTGTAGAATAATCAAGTTTTGGGCTTTGATTAGTTTATATAACTGGAGGACAAATGGAAAAAGAGAAAAAACTTCAAATTACGGCAGATTCGCTTCTAATATTAATTACACTTATTTGGGGTACTACATTTACAATTACCAAGATAGGTGTTGATCAGATACCACCCCTGCTTTATATTTCCGTGAGGTTCTTTATTGCTTTGGGTTTAATGGTATTAGTTTTTGGGAAAAGATTTAATAAGGTTAATAAGGATACGCTAAAAGCTGGACTAGTTTTAGGTTTCATTTTGTCCCTTGGTTTTTCAACTCAAACTATAGGACTCCAATATACTACAGCGTCTAAGGCAGCTTTTATCACTGGGTTATCAGTAATCTTAACCCCAATAATAGCAATTTTTACATTAAAGAAATCACCAACCATGTTCGCTTGGTTCGGGGCCCTTTTAGCCTTTATAGGTTTAACTACTTTGTCAATCGAACCCGGTCTAGATACTATTTTAAGCTGGGGAGATTTTTTGGAATTGTTATGTGCAGTAGCCTTCGCTTTTCACATTGTCACCATGGCTAAATATGCACCTAAGCACGACCCTGCACTATTAGCTACAATTCAGATTGGTGTAACGGCCGTTGCTACGGGTATTCTAGGTCTTTCCTTTGAAACAATTCCTACTCAAGTATCAGGAGATATCTGGTGGGGTATTGGGTATATGGGAATTTTCGCCACTGGCCTGGTACTGTTAATGCAGAGCTGGGCCCAAAAGTATACAACACCGACTCGGACAGCAATTATTTTTACTTTAGAGCCAGTTTTTGCGGCCATCGTCGCATTTTTAATTCTATCAGAAGCTATTACAATAAAAACGATCTTTGGTGGTATATTAATTTTAAGTGGAATCATATTAGCAGAACTAAAGGGTGAAAAAAAGGAGCTAGAAATACATGGGGAAGTCAAAACATGAACAAATAATTGAATATATCAAAGAATTACAGATTGGCAAAAAGGTTTCGGTAAGGCAGATTGCTAAGGAATTAGAGGTTAGTGATGGCACCGCGTACCGCGCAATTAAGGAAGCTGAGAGTAGAGGATTAGTAAGCTCAATTCCTAAAGTTGGAACAATACGGATTGAGACACCGGAAATAATGGATATCGAGGACTTGACCTTAAATGAGATTAGTAGAATTATCGAAGGTGAAGTCATTCATGGTACCGAGGCATTAAATCAAACCTTTAGCATTTTTCAAATAGGCACCAATTCCATCGACGTAATTGAAAGGTCTCTTGAAGCAAATAGTCTCTTTATTGTTGGTAATCGACCGGATGCCCAAAGAGCCGCACTAGAAAAAGGTGCTACTCTCTTAATTACTGATGGTTTAAAAATAGAGGATGAAATTATTGAACTAGCTAAGACAAGAGAAGTAACATTAATTTCGACTCCTTATGATACTTTCGCCGTAACGGCCATGATTAATAAGGCTTTAAGTGATCGCCTAAAAGAGAGAGAAATAATTCAAGTTGAAGATGTAATGATTATTGACGTCGTAACTGTGAGTGTAAATTCTAAGGTCAAAGATTGGTACGATCTAGAAGAAAAGACTAAACATACTAGGTTGCCTGTAATCGATGACAAGGGTAAAGTGGTGGGTATTATTACAGCCGGAGATATAGCTGGGGCAGATTCTGAGACTGGTGTGGCGGAACTAATGACTCAAAGGTTGATCAATATTAGTAAAAACAGTTCTTTGAGTCATGCAGCACGCATGATGACTTGGGAAGGTGTTGATTTATTGCCGGTAGTTGAAAATGACAGGCTTTTAGGGGTCATAAGTCAACAAGACATCATCAATGCATTTCAGCATATTCAAAAGCAACCCCATGTTGGGGATACTATGGATAATATTATCATGAGTGGTTTTCGCTTAGAGGACACGCCTAATGGGGTAAAAGTCCTGGGGGAAATTACGAATTTTATGTTAAATGAATTTGGCTCAGCCGGCACCGGTAGTTTAGTGAGTATTTTAAATTATACTGCCTACATTGCCTTGAGGCGCAGAAAAAGACTAGATATGGTAGCCGATGGCCTAACTTTATATTATCTTCAACCGATTCCGCCGGATTCAATGCTTGAGGTGGAAGCCAAGATTCTAAGAATTGATAAAAAGAACGTTAAAATGGAAGTGGAAGCTTATCACCATAAAGAATTGGTAGCGAAGGCTTTAATTTCTGGAAAAATTTAATAGTTAAAAAAAGAAAAATCTTTTCTTTTTGGGAACCTTTTTGGATAGTTCTCGTCATATATATTAAAGAGAACTATTACAGGGGGGATGTTCTAAATGGATAAGATTTTACCCTTTGTAGCTATTTATGGACTAATATTCATCATACTATTAACAGCCATTTTTTTAGGTTAGTTAATGTTTATGGGTGAGGCGATTGTAGCTGTGGCAAGCCTTTTTGCCTTAAGATACATTACAACCTCCTCTGATATCAAGGTGTTTACCACATCAAGAGAGTACTCGTCGTCTTCGACGAGTACTTTTCGTTTGTTTACGATGGCTGGGATTGTGAGAGGATCTAAATCGTCGAGTTCTCTACCCACTATTTCTAATAACAGCTCTTTAATTTTCTTTTCCAATTCTAACTGCACAAATTCATCATCTTTTTCCAGGGTCACATGAATTGATAAACTTTTAACTGTATATTTGATCCCTTCCACTTTCTCCAGACTCTTTTCTAATTCTTGAAGTCGTATATTTTTATCATGAAGCTCATTGGTTAACTCATCTTTTACATGATGCAATTCGTCAATTCGTTTACCGGTTTGGAAATTCATTAAACTGGCCCCGATTATAGCTCCTAAAACGAGCATAGCAATAATTTGGACATATCTAAAGAAAATAACACGCAAGTTATTTACCCCCTGCCATGTTAGTTATCAGTATATAACCGGAGTGGGCTCCAGCGAAAGCGCTGATAATATAAAAAAGTTGTTTTACGATAAGTGAAAATTCCCCTTGAAAAATACTGGTCTCAAAAATCTCGATGGAGGAAAAGGTTCCACCGATGGCAGCCACCAGGGCCCAAATTTTAATCTCCTCAGCAATTTTTATCATGGTTCTAATAGGTCGATCATTAGCAACAATAGCGGCCATTGAACCTATTAATGAAGCACCAATGACAACTCCTAAAGCTGTAAGATAAATTAACAAAAGTTTAAATAAAAATCGATCCATCAAATCACCTCTTTACTAATTATATTTATTTTGCAGGTAGGTAGTACGGGTTTTATTTCTGCATCCTAGATAACAAATTTCCCCTAAAGGATTTTCACCATAAAAGCCGAATTCATAGTATATCTACGTAATTATGTCATATTCGGTGGTGAAACAATTTATTATGAATTCTAAATTCGTCCATTTACATGTACACACAGAATACTCCCTTCTAGATGGTGCTGCCAGAATTAAAGAACTGGTGAAGGCGGCAAAAGAACAAGACATGCCTGCCCTAGCCATAACAGATCATGGAGTAATGTTTGGTGTGCTCGATTTTTATAAAGAAGCAAAAAAACAAGGTATCAAACCTATTTTGGGCTGCGAGGTTTATGTAGCGCCACGATCAATGCAGGATAAGGAAGCTAAAGTAGACGATTCCCCTTATCATCTAGTGCTTTTAGCAGAAAACAATGAAGGCTATCAAAATCTACTTCAAATTGTGTCTCTAGGTTTTACAGAGGGGTTTTATTACAAGCCACGTGTTGATAAGGAGACATTAAGAAAGTATTCTAAAGGCTTAATAGCTTTAAGTGCCTGTTATGCCGGTGAGGTAGCGCAAGCTATTGTAAAAAGTAATCCTGAGGAAGCAAAAAGGGTAGCTTTAGAATATAATAATATCTTTGGTCAAGGAAATTTCTATTTGGAATTACAAAACCATTTTTTACAAGACCAAGCTGAAATAAATAATGGAGTAATAGCTATTGCCAAAGAGCTAGGGGTTCCTCTCGTAGCAACTAATGATTTGCATTACGTTAAAAAAGACCATGCCAAAGTTCAAGATGTACTCTTGTGTATTCAAACAGGTAAAACCGTAGATGAAGAAAACAGAATGAAATTCGAAACCGAAGAGTTTTATTTAAAAACCTATGAGGAAATGAGACTTTTATTTGGAGAGGTTCCTGAGGCCCTAGACAATACTGTCAAAATCTCTGAACGTTGCCAGGTTGATTTTGATTTTAGCCAATTACACTTACCTAACTATCCAATTCCCGAAGGCCATACCATTGATACTTATTTGAAAGAACTGTGCATAGAGGGTGCTAAGCTCCGCTATGGGCAAGCGTTAGGTGAGGTTGTGGTGAGCCGCCTCGAATTCGAATTAGAGGTCATAAAAAAGATGGGTTTTTCCGGTTATTTCCTAATTGTTTGGGATTTTGTAAACTTTGCTCGCCAAAATAGTATTCTAGTAGGACCAGGAAGGGGTTCAGCAGCAGGTTCCATTGTTGCTTTTGTCTTGGGAATTACCAATATAGATCCATTAAAATACAATTTGCTTTTTGAAAGATTCTTAAATCCAGAAAGAGTGAGCATGCCCGACATCGATATCGATTTTTGCTTCGAAAGAAGGGGAGAAGTAATCGATTATGTTGTCAATCGGTATGGCTCAGAAAGAGTGGCTCAGATTATTACTTTCGGAACTATGGCTGCCAGAGCTGCCATCAGAGATGTAGGCCGAGCTTTAAACTTACCCTATGGTGATGTTGATAAAGTAGCTAAGCTAATACCGGGAGAATTAGGTATTACTATTGATAAAGCCTTGGAAATGAGTTCTGATCTTAAAAATCTATATGATAACAATGAAAAGATTAAAGAACTAATCGATATGGCTAATGCCTTAGAGGGTATGCCTCGACATGCCTCTACGCACGCTGCAGGCGTGGTTATTGCTAAAGAAGAATTAACAAAGTATGCACCTCTATATAAAACCTCAGAAGGTGTAATTTCAACTCAATTTGCGAAAGAAACTGTGGAAGAAATTGGTCTTCTGAAAATGGATGTACTTGGCTTACGAACCTTGACCATAATTAGAGATGCTTTGGTAAATATTAAAAGGTTTTATAATGAAGCAGTCGATATTGATCATATCCCATTAGATGATGCTAAAACCTTTGAGCTTTTGGGAAGAGGCGAAGGGGTGGGTGTCTTCCAGCTTGAGAGTTCAGGCATGAGAGGTATTTTAAAAGATCTAAAGCCTGAAGGCTTAGAAGATATTATTGCCTTAGTGGCCTTGTACCGACCTGGACCCTTGGGTAGCGGCATGGTTGATGACTTTATTAAAAACAAACATGGTCAAGGAACAACCACATATCTTCACCCGGACCTAGAGCCAATTCTTAAAGATACCTATGGAGTTATTCTCTATCAAGAACAAGTTATGCGTATTGCCAGTGATTTAGCTGGTTTTACTCTAGGTGAAGCGGATTTATTACGCCGAGCCATGGGCAAAAAGAAAGCTGAAATTATAGCTGGTTTAAGAAATCAGTTTGTTGAAGGTGCAAAAAACAAAAATATCGATCTTGAAATAGCAGGTCAGATTTTTGATTTGATGGAGTATTTTGCAGGCTATGGCTTTAATAAATCCCACTCGGCGGCCTATGCCTTAGTTTCCTATCAAACGGCTTATTTAAAGGCTAACTATCCTTTAGCTTTTATGGCAGCGTTACTCACCAACGTAATGGGTAACAGTGATAAAGTGGTCGGCTATATAGAAGAATGCAAAAAAATGGGAATCCAAGTTATGCGACCTGATGTTAATGAAAGCTTTGAGACCTTTACGATTGTGGGTGAGAAATTGAGGTTCGGCTTAGCAGCCGTAAAAAATGTTGGTCATAATGCTATTGAAAATATAATTTTGGTTCGAGAACAAGAAGGCAAATTTAAATCGTTAGAAGATTTTTGTCAGCGTATTGATTTGCGTACGGTCAATAAGAGAGTTGTTGAGAGTTTGTTAAAAGGTGGGCTATTCGATTCCTTAGCAAAGCGGTCCCAGCAATTAGCTGTTTTAGATATCTGCATAGATACTGCTCAAAAGCGACAAAAGGATAGGAACAAAGGTCAGGTGTCTTTATTTGACATAATGGGTGCAGATTCAGACTGTTCTCAGGGCCTAGAGCTACCTGAGATTGAGGAGTTTTCGAATAAGGACTTATTATCAATAGAGAAAGAAGTTTTGGGAATGTATGTTTCCGGACACCCTTTAGCTGATCATAAAGTCATTCTTAAAGAAAAAACTACGCACACCATGAAGGATTTATCAAGTTCATCCGATGGGAAACAGGTTACCTTAGGAGGAATAATTTTAAGTATCAAGAAAACTTTTACCCGCAAAGGTGATGAAATGGCCTTCGCAATGTTGGAAGACCTTTATGGAACCTTTGAATTAGTGATTTTCCCTACAGTATATAAGAGGTTCAAGGAACTACTAAAAGAAGATGAAATTGTAATAGTAAATGGTAAAGTTAACTTCGGGGAAGACGAAGTAAAAATTTTAGTTGATAGCCTAGGTAGCTTGGAGGCACAAAGCTCTAAATCAGAACCGGCAATAAAGCCTAAAGGGCAGCTTTACTTGCGTCTGCTAGCTTCTGAAAAAGATAAGATGTACCTTGAGCTCTTAAAAGATCTTTTGAATCGTTATCCCGGTGCCGATCCGGTATATTTGTGTTTTGATAATAAGGGCAATAAAAAGGTTTTCCTCACCAAAGAAGATTGGTGGATTGATATTGAATCCCCGGTAATTGAGATAATCGGAGAATTTTTAGGGAGAGAAAACTTGGTAATTAAAGCTAAATAAGGTCACTTTATACTCCTACTATCATACCCTAGTTATATAGGCTGTCAAATAGTCTAGAGGAAGTGGGGGGATAGTATGTTAAACGAAATTAATCAGCTCCTAAAACAAAGGGGAGTTTACTTATTTGAAATTGCCGAAATAGTTCTATATTTACAATCACCGTATAGTCCGGACCTTACCAAAGAAGAGTGCTTGGTGGCAGTTGAGAGCGTACTGAAGAAAAGAGAAGTTCAGTATGCCATTTTGACGGGCATAACCTTAGATGTGTTGGCGGAAGAAAAAAAACTTCCTTCTCCCTTACAAGAAATTGTAGAAGTAGATGAACCGCTCTATGGGATAGACGAAGTTTTAGCTTTTGGTATCACCAACATGTATGGCACCATAGGTATTACTAATTTCGGTTTTTTAGATAAGCAGAAATTTGGTGTAATAGGCAAACTAAATGATAATAAACGTAACCAGGTAAATACCTTCCTAGATGATATTGTGGCAGGAATTGCCGCTGCTGCTTCAGCCAAAATTGCACATAAGGACAGAGTAAATGATTTAAACAGATATACCCATGATGATAGCCCCAAGTGACTGAAATTTACATCCGTTCCTTGCACTACTGGATTATACTTTGCCAAATAATTGGCAAAGAAATAGGGTGCATAGTACTGAAACGGATGTACTGTGGGAACTGAATTTTACATCCGTTCCTTGCACTACTGGAGTTATACCTTGCCAAATAATTGGCAAAGTAATAGGGTGCATAGTACTGAAACGGATGTGCTATGGGAACTGAATTTTACATCCGTTCCTTGCAAAATGGAAGATTATATGATATGATAAAATCGCTTCAGACAAGGGTAAAGAGGTGATTTGCTTGAATGAAAATGAAGTTATTTCTGGAAAGTACTTAGTCATTAAGGCGTTAGAAAATGGAGTCACCATTATTGGTTTAACTAGAGGAAAAGACACCAAGTTTCATCATACAGAAAAACTGGATAAGGGAGAAATAATGGTTGTCCAGTTTACGGAGCATACTTCCGCCGTTAAAATTAGGGGAAAAGCTGAATTACTGACAGAGCATGGAAAACTTGAGTCAGGTCTATAGGATTTAAATATCCAGGGTGAAAACTCTGGATATATTCATTATTTTGGGTATAATTAAGATGTAATCATAGAATTTAAGGTTGTTTAACCTAAAAGGGGGCCGTTACGGATGTGGACAGTAGTTTACATTGCACCCACCAAAGGGGTGGCCGAAAGATTTAGAGAAAAATTAGATAGTGAAGGACTATTAGTCCAGTTGAGAAGCTTAGGTCTGCCAAATAGTCGTGATACAGGTTCCGTAGAAATACTTGTGCCTGAATCCGAGGTAGATGAAGCTTTAGAAATCATTAATAGCCACAGTAACATTAGATAATGGATTTAAGGGAGTAAGGAGAAATGATGATTAAAGATTTTTTTCGTAAACCAAAATACGTTACAGTTAAATCGACCCAACCTAGTGTAAAAAAGGACATACCAGAGGGATTATGGCTAAAGTGTGATAAATGCGGTGAAATTCTCTACGTTAAGGAATTAGGTAAGAATTTAAAGGTATGTTCACGTTGTGCCTTTCACTTTAGGTTAAATGCTAAAGAGAGAATTGATATTACTGTAGATGAGGGAAGCTTTAAAGAGTTTAATCAGGAAATTGGTGCTGAAAATCCATTAGACTTTCCCAATTATGCAGAGAAATTGGAAAAAGCCTTAGTGACTACTGGCATCAAAGAGGCAGTTGTCACAGGCGAAGCTACAATTAATGGAAATCCAGTTGTAGTTGCTGTGATGGATTCTAACTTCATCATGGGAAGTATGAGTTCAATGGTTGGTGAAAAGATTACTTTAGCCATCGAAAAATCCATTGAGAAAAGATTGCCGCTTGTAATTTTTTCAGCATCCGGTGGTGCTCGTATGCAGGAAGGAATAGTTTCGCTCATGCAAATGGCTAAAACTAGTGCTGCCTTACATAAGTTATCCAAAGAGGGCCTATTGTTTGTGTCTGTTCTCACCGACCCCACCACTGGAGGGGTTACTGCTAGCTTTGCATCCTTAGGGGATATCAATATAGCTGAACCTAATGTAACTATAGGTTTTGCAGGCCCTAGAGTAATCGAGCAGACTATCAAACAAAAATTGCCTGAAGGGTTTCAAAAAGCTGAATTTTTATTAAAGCATGGTTTGCTTGATAAAGTTGTACCTAGAAAAGAGTTAAAAGATGTTTTAGGTAAAATATTTGAGTTACATAGATAGGTGGGAATTATGGTAAAAGCAATATTAGAATTTGAGAAACCTTTAATAGAGCTAGAAACCAAGATAAATGAATTACGTACCTTTACTAATGAAAAAGGGATAGATTTGTCCGAAGAAATAGCGACTCTAGAGAAAAAAGCAAAATCTTTAAAGTCAGACATTTACGGTAGTTTAACACCTTGGCAAAAGGTCTTAATAGCTAGGCATATAAATCGCCCAAACACCAGAGACTATATTAACTTGATTTTCGAAGATTTTATCGAACTACACGGAGATCGAGTTTACGGTGATGATTCTGCTATTACAGGGGGTATTGCTTCTCTAAACGGTAGACCCGTTACTGTGATTGGGCATATAAAGGGTAGAGATACGAAAGAAAATATAGCTCGTAATTTTGGCATGGCACATCCTGAGGGATATCGTAAAGCCTTGAGATTAATGGAGCAAGCTGAAAAATTTAACCGCCCTATCTTTACCTTTGTGGATACTCCAGGTGCCTTCTGCGGTATTGGAGCGGAAGAAAGAGGTCAAGGGGAGGCTATTGCCCGTAATCTTCGAGAGATGATTGGCTTAAAGGTCCCGGTTATAGTTAGTGTTATCGGTGAAGGTGGCTCTGGAGGAGCGTTAGCACTGGCTGTTGGAGACAGAATTTTAATGCTAGAACACTCCATCTACTCTATTTTATCCCCTGAAGGGTTTGCCTCTATTCTGTGGAAAGATGCTTTAAGGGCACAGGAAGCGGCCGAGGTTATGAAGTTGACGGCAACAGATTTAAAGCAATTGGGTATAATCGATGAAATAGTGCCAGAACCACTAGGTGGGGCTCATAAAGATCATACAAGCATGGCAGAAAAGTTAAAGAGCTCTTTTGTCAGAACCCTAAAAGAAGTAGAAGGACAAACAAACGAAGATTTGATGGAAAATAGGTATGCAAAATTTAGGGCAATGGGCAATTTGGTCTAGTTTATTTCATCCCAATCGCATTAATAAATACTTAGCGGCACCTATCTCCCACTTATACAAGTGGGAGTTTTACTGCAGGACCGTATATGTTTCCACATTAGTGGAAACATGGTAAAAGGTATGCAGTACTGAAAGGCGCGTAATATTAGACGCGCCTTTCTTGAATTCGTTAAGATGAGTTGGAGGGGATTAAATGAAGAAAATTGGTGTTCTTACCAGTGGGGGAGATGCTCCCGGTATGAACGCAGCTATTAGAGCTGTGGTCAGAACTGCAATCTATCACGGACTAGAAGTCTTAGGCATCCAAAGAGGATATTCTGGGTTAATAAATGGTGAGACTACGGAACTCAACGTTAGTTCCGTGGCTGATATTATTCACCGTGGGGGAACAATTTTAAGAACAGCCCGCTCTGAAGAATTTAGAACTCCTGAGGGTAGAGCTAAAGCCTACCAAACCATGAAGAAATTCGAAATTGATGGTTTAGTGGTTATAGGTGGGGATGGCTCCTTTAAAGGGGCAGAACTCCTTACTTCCGAGTATCCTGTCACTGCAATTGGAATACCAGGCACTATTGACAATGACATTCCTTGTACTGAGTATACTATTGGTTTTGACACAGCTGTAAATACTGTGCTTGATGCCATAAATAAAATTAGAGATACCGCTACTTCCCATGAACGAACTTTCATTATGGAGGTTATGGGGAGAAACTCTGGCTGCATAGCCCTACAGGCCGGTTTAGCCGGTGGAGCTGAATCTATTTTAATTCCCGAAATGAAGATAGACTTAAATCAAGTTTGTGAGAAGCTTAAAAAAGGAATTGAACGTGGTAAACTCCACAGTATCATTCTTGTAGCTGAAGGTGCTGGAAATGCGTTTGAAGTCGGGGAATACATTAAAAAATGCGCAGGCATAGAAACTCGTGTAACCATTCTTGGACACATTCAACGTGGAGGGACGCCTTCTGGTTTCGATCGTGCTTTGGCAGGACAAATGGGTGCGCAAGCAGTTGAATTATTGATCAAAGGCGAAAATAATAAGATGCTTGGAATGGTAAATAATAAGGTTGAAGCCTTTGATATTAGTTTTGCGCTTAAACAAACCAAACCGATTAATTTGGAAATGTTTAATACAGCAAATATCTTATCCATATAAGGAGGATAACAATGCGACGCACTAAAATAGTCTGTACAATTGGTCCTGCAACGGAATCAGTAGAAAAATTGAAAGATTTAATGTTGGCAGGAATGAATGTTGCCCGCCTTAATTTTTCTCACGGTATTTATGAGGAACATCTTGCTAGAATAAACTCAGTTAGACAAGCTGCAGGTGAGCTGGGAAAAAACATTGGTCTGCTCCTTGACACTAAGGGTCCGGAAATTAGAACCGGAATAATGACAAACGGTGAAATAAATCTTGTTCAGGGCAAACAAATAACCATAACCACCGAAGATATAGAAGGAACCGAGGAACGTTTTGCTGTTACCTATAAGCAATTACCTGAAGATGTTGCTATTGGTAGCAGAATTATGCTAGATGATGGTTTAATAGGGTTAAGAGTTGCCGCAATTAATGGTTCAGAAATTCTTTGTACAATCACCAACGGAGGAATCCTGTCTAACCGTAAAGGTGTTAATGTTCCGGGTGTTGAGGTCAAACTTCCATATTTAAACGACAAAGACGTAGAGGATATCAAATTTGGTATTAAACATCAATTTGATTTTATCGCTGCGTCTTTTATTAGAAGTGCCGAAGACGTTTTAGCCATTAAACGAATACTAGAAGAAAATGACGCAGATATAGATATCATCGCCAAAATAGAAAGTGAACAGGGTGTAAACAACCTTGAGGGGATTCTTAAAGTGGCCGATGGGGTTATGGTTGCCAGAGGTGATTTAGGCGTTGAGATTCCTACAGAAGAGGTACCTATTGTTCAGAAACACATTATTGAACTTTGTAATGAGGCGGGTAAACCTGTAATTACGGCCACTCAAATGCTAGATTCCATGATTAGAAATCCTACGCCCACTAGAGCAGAAGCAACGGATGTGGCAAATGCCATTTTTGACGGAACAGACGCAGTTATGTTGTCCGGTGAGACTGCCATTGGCAAGTATCCAATCCAAGCAGTAGAAATGATGTCTAAGATTGCAATTAGAGCAGAAGAGGCTATGTGTTATGATGAATGGTTAGAACTTAAAGTAGGAGCATCCATGCGTACAGCTACTGATGCCATAAGTTACGCTACTTGCACTACAGCAAGAAATCTTGGAGCATCAGCCATAATTACCTCAACACAATCGGGAAGTACGGCCAGAATGATTTCTAAATATAGACCAAAGGCACCTGTTGTGGCTGCCACTCCTAAAGCAGCGGTACTCCGAAAACTGGCCTTATCCTGGGGAATTCAACCACTCCTTATTAAGGAGACCAATAATACTGATGAAATGTTTGATGCAGCAATAGAAATTTCCTTAGCTGCTGGAGCCATCAATTGTGGTGATTTAGTTGTAATAACCGCAGGTGTCCCAGTAGGGGTTCCTGGCACTACAAATCTTTTGAAGGTACACACTGTTGGTGAAGCAGTCGCCCGAGGAGCAGGTATTGGTGATAGAGCTGTAACTGCTAAGGTGAGAATTGTTAAAACTCCGCAAGATGCTTTAGAAAAACTGGAAACTGGGGACATAATAGTTTGCATAGCAACCGAGAAAGACTATATGCCAGCTCTTGAAAAAGCTTCAGCTATAATAGCGGAAGAGGGAGGACTTACCTCACATGCAGCCATTGTCGGCCTGAACCTAGGAATCCCAGTGGTGGTAGGTGTTGATAATGCCACAGACATATTGGAAGATGGTCAAATATATACAATTGATGGTAGAAGAGGTCTTATCTATCGTGGGGCAACCACAGTATCATAAGTAATAACGAATCTTAGGGGCTAATCAAAGTTACACGCTTTGGTTAGCCCCTTTCTTGCTACAAAGTCCTATATTAAGCTAGTACCCCCAAAAACCATGTAGAAAAACCGATATTTATAACAAACAGACAAAGGGGGAAGAAAATGAGAAACAAAATTTTACTACCAATAGCTTCAGCAATTCTAGCATCAACATTAGTATTTACGTCACCTGCCTTAGCCGAAGAGAATTTGGTGCCAACAACTGCCAGTGAGGTTTATCAAGAAGAAGTTACTACAGGTTTAGAAGAAAGTATTATTGCAGAGGTATACGAGGATCAAGCTGAAGTAGAGAATGGAGAAGTGGATGAAGATAATGTCGTAACACCAGACACCTTCATATATAACTTTAAAGTATTCTTTGAAGAAGTTAAGTTATTCTTCACTTTTGACGATGAGAAGAAAGCAGAATTGTTGGCTCAGTTAGCTAATGAAAGATTACTTGAAGCTGACTTAATGGCTGAAAGAGGAGAACTAGAGCTTGTAAAAGAACTAATCAAAGCCTATGAAGAAAAAATTGCAGCAATGGAGGAACTTACTGAAGGTGATAGTGTAACTGAGGATACTTATGAGACTGTAGTTGAGGAAACTTACGGAGTATCTGATGATGTTTATGAATCTGAAGAGGAGTCTGAGGAAACAGTACTTTCTGAGGTTTATAATTATAAGTTAAAAAATATTGCGGCTTTAACAATGGTCTATAATAAAGTTCCTGATCACGTTAAACCTATTATCCAAAGAAATCTTCAAAGGGCTATTGAAAAAAGAGAAGCTCATATTGCGAAAAAGTTACTCAAGCAAGGTAACACAGATACTACTCCAGTAGAAGAGGTTATAACCGAAGAGGAAAACTTTGAGAAGCAAGCTGTGGTGGAAGCTACCATAGAGGAAACAAATGAAGTTAAAAAGGCAGAAAAAGCTATCAAAGTAGAGAAGGTTACCAAGGAAGATGTTAGAATAGACGCTACAGAAAGTAGCGATTCCGATAAATCAAGGGATACAAAGCCTGGTCAAGGCAAGGAAAAGGGTAAAGAAAATAACAATAAAAACAATAAAGAAAATAGATAATAACGAAAAGAGTAGATATAGTTTAAAGTGAAGGAAGCCTTTTAAAATAGGGGCTTCCTTTTTTACGAAATGTATGAAGACCAGGTAACTGAATTTTGCATGTTTGTCTTGTATATAGGAGGAATTTGTAAATTTTTTGTCGAATTATAGATATATAATGGTAGGATAAACCAAAAGGAATGATGTAAAAGTGAAATTATTAGAAAAAATACTTAAGGTTTTGCCAAATCAACTTCCCTTGGGGGTAATTATTTTAGATCCATCCGACACAATAATCTACGTTAATACGAGGGCTCTAATATGTCTTAAAACAGAAATGAGTTCTTTACTTAATAAGAGCATTTATGAGATACATTCACCGCAACACCACGCAAGGGTTAGGAGTCAGCTTAAACTAGCTAAAGAGGGAGAATGTGTATCTTGGGATGGACATAAGCCAACGCTCGACAAGCATTTGAATAACAATTGTAGCGGTGTGTTTGATGAAGAAGGTAATCTTCTAGGTTCTGTATTAATGATCGTAGACATGACAGAGCAAATTAAGACTCAGGAAGAGCTAGAGCAAAGTAATTCTAAGTTATTAGCCCTGTACAATTCTACCAAGGTAATCAATGCCAGTTTGGATCTTGACGTGGTTTTACCTGGGATTCTAAAAATTGCTAGCCAAACTGTTAAACTACAACAGGCAGCTATTTATTTAAAAAAGCAGGGAGAGAAGAGATTAACCCTCGCATCATGTATGCCTGATGGCTGTCAAGACAATAATTCAGAGCTAGAGTTATCTACATGGTCTAAGGAAACTAAAAATGCTTTAAGGGGACTTGTATATCACGGGGAGAAAGACCATTTAATTCCTTTGATGGTCGACAACGAGGTAATCGGAGTGTTGCACTGTCATGCCAGGGAATATCTAAGCCCTGAATCCGATAATATTAATCTTCTTATCGCTGTGGCCAATCAAGCAGCCATAGCTATCAAGAATGCTTTAAGTTACCAAGAAACCAAAGAAATTGCCATTGTCGACGGACTTACTCAGTTGTACAATAGAAAACATTTTTACGATATTCTCGCGTTGGAATCGGAGCGCATGAAAAGGGATGCTGCTTCCCTTGGAGTAATTATGATTGATATTAATCACCTAAAGCAAATTAATGACAATTTAGGGCACCTAATGGGTGACTATTATATTAAAGAAGCAGCACAAATAATCAAGAGTAGCGTCAGAAAAATAGACAATTGTTTTAGATATGGTGGAGACGAAATGTTGATTCTCTGTCCCAAAACTGACAGTGATGGTATTTTTGTAATTGAACAAAGAATACGAAGTCAGGTTGAATTATGGAACACCGCTAATCAACAGGGGGGGTTACCACTAAGCTTAAGTATTGGTCATTCAGTCGCTACAGACATTAACGATTTGAGTGAAGTTGTTGAAGAGGCAGACAAAAAGATGTATGAAGATAAAAGAAAATATTACGATAGTCTAAAACAAAACTAGATGTAGTACTAACGGAGGACAACATGATTAACTTATGTCGTAATAATTTATTATCAGCATTTTCTCTAGCATTAGACTTAGCGGAGAATAAGTTGATGGGGCACGCTAAAAGAACTGCTTATTTAGCCTTAATGCTTGGTAGAAAAATGAATCTTAGTGAGGAGGAACTAAGTGATATTTATGCCGCTTCCTTCTTGCATGATATAGGAGTTACCAATGCAAGAAAACACTACCAAGAAGATTTGGAGCTTTTGGTAGCACATCCTCGATTGGGAAGTGACATTATAGAGAAACTGCCCTTTGGTCCAAATGTCAGCGAGTATGTTAAATTACACCATATTAACTGGGATGGTAGTAATGTACATCTATTTGATGAAGAACTGACCAATGGTCCTCCCAATGGGGCTCAGATAATTTACTTAGCTGATCAGGTTGACATTAGATTTGACAAAGGTAAGTGTATGTATGCTCAAAGACAGCTGATGTTAGAATGGCTAAAGAACTGCTCCGGGGTTCAATTTAATCCTAAAATGGTAGAAGCTTTTATTGAGTTAACCAACAATGAGAAGTTTTGGTTAGATTATAACTTTTTCGATATGGATGTTGTTTTAAAAAACATTCAGCCTAAGAACCCTGTTATGGTTAACCTAGCACAATTAGAGAACATTGCCGAAGCCTTCGCTATGATCATAGATAACAAGAGTAAATTTACCTCTCATCACTCCCAAGCTGTTGCTGACTTAATCGAGATAATTACTAAAGCTTATGGTTATGACCTTGAAACGGTTAAAAAAGCAAAGATTGCGGGGCTACTTCATGATTTGGGTAAGCTGGCGGTCCCTAGTGAAATTGTTAATAAACCGGGCAAACTAGATGAAAATGAGTTTTGTATAGTAAAGAGTCATACATATTATACAAAAGCAATTTTGGGTATGGTTGAAGGCTTTGAAGATATTAAGGAGTGGGCAGCCAATCATCACGAAACCATAGATGGAAGGGGCTATCCTGAGGGGATTAAAGGTGAACAGTTATCATTAATTGAACGATTAATGTCTGTTAGTGATATCTATCAAGCCTTAACGGAGCAAAGACCCTATCGTGAATCAATGTCTCAGTCACAGGCCTTTAGCATAATGCAGGAAATGGTTCAGAATCAGAAAATTTGCCCTGAAGGCTTCGATATTTTAAAAAGAACTGTAACTTAAATAGCGCTAAACATATAAGAAACTCCCAAGATAATATCTTGGGAGTTTTAATTTTATTTTAGTTTTTCTGCCATCAAAGAAGCAACGTGTTTAACTTGAATTTTGCTACCTTGTTTATCTAAGCCACCTTTGATCTGCATCATACAACCAGGGCAAGCTAGAGCAAGAACATCTGCACCTGAGTCTTCAATATTCTTAAGCTTCTTGTTCATTATTGGAGCAGAGAGCTCAGGGAATTTTAAAGAGAAGGACCCCCCGCAACCACAGCAACGGTCAGCGTCTTTCATTTCAATATATTCCACACCCGGAAGAGTTTCTAGAATTTCTCTAGGCTCTCTCACCGTGTTTAAGTTACGCTTCAAGTGACAAGAATCATGATATGTTACTTTTACGTTATCGGTTGTTTTCTTATCATTAAAGATGTTTACTTTTCCGGCATTTTTATCTGGTAAAGAATCAATAAATTTTGTAAACTCTATGATTCTCTTTTCTAAATTTTCAGCTCTCTTTTGCATAACCTCATCTTCAGGGAAGATTGAAGGATAGTCATGCATTAGAGCACCTGTACAGGTTGGGCAAACTGTAAAGATAGGGATATCGCCTAGAGCTTCAAAAGCTTCAATATTAGCAGTAGCGAGCTTCCTGGCAGTAGTTAAATCCCCCATATAACGAGCTGGAGTCCCACAGCAACTTTGGGCCTCAGGGAACACAACCCTATAACCATAGTTATTCATTACTTTCACAGCATCAATACCAACTTGTGGATAAGCAAAATCAGTAGCACAACCAACAAAGAAGGCGATCTTTGGTGCAGTAGCAGGCACATCTTGCTGTAATCTCTTAATGGTATCCCGAAAAGGCGTAGTTGCTAGGGCCGGAATGCTTCTGAATTGGGTTAAACCTAAAGGTAAGTGCCTCATAACAGGTTGTCCCATGGATAGGGGTTTACCACCAAAGGCTGCTGTTTTTAATAAGGTATGGAATAGTTTACGGTTAGTCATGACATTTTCAAATAAGAACTTCGCAATAGAGTTTACAGGTCTCTTGCCTGTTAATCGGTCTCTGATTTCCACGATTAAGTCAGTTACAGGTACTTTGCCAGGGCAAACTTCTTTACAACGGCCACAAGCAATGCAGATTTCCTGTAAATTATCAACCTTTTCAAGGGACTCAAAGAAGGAGGTTAAAATTACACCAATACCCCCGGCATAAACATCTCCGTATACATGTCCACCAACCATTTCGTAAACAGGGCATACGTTTAAGCAAGAGGCACAACGGATACATTGCCAAGCTTGGTTCATAACAGGGTCTTTAGCCATTTCTAAACGACCATTGTCTAATAGAATAATATGTAGTTCTTTGTCCACTAAGTTACCGTCTAAATCTACAGTTTGGTTAGGTCCTGTAATTATTGAGACGTAACTAGTTATCTTTTGACCTGTAGCACTACGTGGAAGAGCCTCTATTATCGGGGCTGCATCTTCCATTTTTTCGATTATTTTTTCATAACCCATGATCACAACATGAACAGGAGGCACGGTTGTAACTAGACGGTCGTTTCCTTCGTTTGTTACTAAGAACAGAGAGCCGGTCTCGGCTACTCCGATGTTACAACCACTAATGCCAATTTTGGCAGAGAAGAAATCATCTCTTAAAGCTTCCCTCGCTTCTGTTACCATGGTTTTGATGTCTACGGGAATGTCTTTACCCAAAGTTTTACTGAAGATTTCAGCCACTTGTTCCCTAGATTTATGTATTGCAGGCATAACCATATGAGACGGCTTTTCACCGGTCAACTGAATGATCCATTCGCCAAGATCTGTTTCAATAGGATTAAGGCCTTCTTTAATAAGGAAATCATTTAAATGCATTTCTTCAGAAGCCATAGATTTAGATTTAACAATAGTCTTAGCTCCTTTAGCCTTAGCTAATTCTAAGATATATTGTTTGGCGTCTTCGGCAGTTGTGGCTTCAAAAATTTTGCCGCCATTCTTTGTAACTGAGTTTTTGAATTTATCTACAACTTTACTTAAGTTCTTACACGCATCACTTTTAGTTTGTCTGATTGACTCTCTAATAGCCGGCAAGTCCTTAGGAGCATATGCGGCAGCTCTTGAAGCACCATAGGCATCTGAGAAGTTTCCTAGATTTCTACGTAATATTGGATCATTCAATTTTTCACTAATCTTTTTCTTATATTCAGCTGTTGCCATTTATTTTACCTCCCTGAATTTAGTCAATAACAATTATTCAACAACTATAATGAACAATTTTTCAGGCCCATGAACTCCAATAGTCAGAACCCGTTCTATATCCGCAGTACGACTGGGACCACTGATGTAGTTGAAATAGCTAGTAGCACCTTGGTAATTCTTTACTACAAGCTTGAAAGAATCAGTGAACTTATCGATAATTGTTTCTTGCAAGATAACTGCGATATGAACAGGGGCAACGGCAGAGGCTAATCGGACGTTTACATCACTACAGTCAAGACCTAAAGAACCTGTTTCCGCAACGGCAAAGTCAGCTTCTGTAATTCCGACTTCAGCGTCAAGACCATTTTGAAGCAATTTGTCAAGAACTAATTCACATTTTTGTAAGGTTTCCTTTAGACTAAATTTCTCAATTAAGGTTGCCGGTGCCACAAGGATCTTTTCAGCAGCTAAATCCTTAATGATTTCCCCAACTTTCCCCTTAACCCCTGCTTGTCCCTTAACTTTGCAGACGTTAGCTCCAATAGCTTCGGCGTTTTGCTTAAAACTTTCAAAAAGTTCTGCGGGATTTTTTTGTCCGTCAGTTTCAATTTCTAATCTTCTAATAGCCATTTATTTCACTCCTTATTCGCTAAAAAAATGGTAGGGTGGTATGACCACTGATATATATTATATCACAATAAACTAAATATTAAATATAATTGTCGAAAATTAGAGGAAATATTTGCATAATTTAATCAGTTTGAAATTTAGCCACGTTATTGGAAGTCTAAGTCTACACAAAAGAGACCACCTATTAGGGTGATCTCTCAAGGGTAAAGCTATTTTACTGCGCCTTTTTCACTTCCGGTATCATAGCATTTTGATAAGCTTGGTCAAGAAGCTGCATTGTGTGAAGAACTTCTTGTTTCTTGCCAAATCGATTAATTCCATCTGCAATATGCATTCTACATCCTGGACATCCAGTGATTACAACCTCAGCACCGGTTCCATTAATGTCTTCGATTTTTCGTTTATTAATTTTCATAGACATGTCATAATTTGTAATACTGAAGGAACCACCACCGCCACAGCAGGCATCAGGCTTTTTCATTTCCTTAAAAGTAAGTCCGGGAATGGAGGTTAATAGATTTCTTGGTTCTACGAACACGTTTGCCCCCTTCTTAAGATGGCAAGAGTCGTGATAAGTAACTGTAACATCAACATTTCCAAGTTTATTTATGTCGATAGGAACAACCTTAGTTAAGAACTCAGAGATATCATAAGTTTTAGTTGTCCAGGCTTCTGCTTTTTTGGAATAGACAGGATCTTCGGCGAGTATTTCGTGGAACCCATGCTTCCAGGAACCACCACAAGATCCACAAGCAACAACAATAGCATCTACGTCATGCTTGTCCATAACGTCAATATTTGATCTAGCCATATCTCTAGCAGCTTCAATGTCACCACTTGCCCAAACCACTAGACCACAACAGTGTTGATCCTTTGGCACTACAACTTCTACGTTGTTTTCTTTTAACACATTCATCAAAGAATGGCCGATATCAGGTGACATATAATTTAGAGAACAGCCAGTATAGAAAGCAACGCGCTTAACAGGCTTAGCCACCTTAGTTACTTCAGAAACAGCATCTCTAAAAGATGTTCTAGCTAGTGGTGGTACAATTCTTTTCATATCCAAGCCCATAGGGAAGCGTGGACTGTTGGCATTAATCTCAGAGTGATGCTTAAAAATTAGGGGTTGGAATCTACTTCCGATTTTTAAACCAAGGTCAAAAAGACCAGGTCTTTTCAGAGTGCCAAAGATAACTTTCTTAATCGGATGAAGACCTTTCTTCCTTTTCATTTCGGCTCTCATGGCTAAAGCAATTTTATCAAATTTAACTTTACACGGACAGTTGGTCATACAAGACATACAGATTAGACAATTACTCATTCTGTCAATTACAGACTCAGTCAATTCAAGCTTTCCGTCAAGGACTGCTTGGGCTAAAGCAATCTTACCCCTAGCGACACCTGCTTCAGTAGTATCTTCTTTATAAATAGGGCAAACTGCTGTACAGTTTCCGCATTTCATGCAGCGCTCTACTTCGGAGCGGATTTCTTGAAAATTATCATAAATACTCATTTAATTATTCCCCCTTTAAAGGAACCATTTTACCCGGGTTAAGAATAAAGTCAGGATCTAAAGCTTCCTTAACTCTTCTTAACAGGGCAACACCTGTAGCACCCATTTCTAACTCAAGATACTTCATCTTAGCGAATCCGATTCCGTGTTCTCCAGAAAGAGTACCACCCATACCAACAGCAATTTCAAAAAGCTCATCAACTGCTTTATGAACTCTGGCCATTTCATCCGTGTTAGCAGAGTCGCAAAGAATTGTTGGATGAAGGTTTCCGTCGCCTGCATGACCAAAAGTTCCAATGGTAAGGTTGTATTTCTTGCCAAGATTTTCGCAAGCTACCAACATATCAGTTACTCTACTTCTAGGTACGGTAGCATCTTCTAAAACAGTAGTGTTACTTAGAGAAGCTAGAGCCGGTAAAGCTGCTCTTCTTGCAGCCCAAAGCTTAGCTCTTTCATCTTCAGTTTCCGCAACTTGAAGTTCACCATTGTTTTTAAGTATTACTTCTTTTACAACTTCCGCATCACGGTTAACCACTTCTTCAAGACCGTCAACTTCGATTAGCAAAAGAGCTGCTGCATCAACAGGAAGTCCAACTTTTGCAAAATTTTCAACTACTCTAATTGTACTGTTATCCATAATTTCTAAGGTAGCAGGAATAACTTTATTTTCAACGATTTGAGAAACCGTATTACCGGCATCTTCTAACTTTTTAAAGATAGCCATCATAGACTTTTTAGTTTCAGGGGCAGGAACTAGTTTCACAGTTAGTTGAGTAATAATTGCTAAAGTACCTTCAGAACCAGAGAAAAGAGCAACTAAATCATAACCTGTAACATTCTTAACTGTTTTACCACCTAATTTTACGATGTCACCGTTGGCTAGAACTACTTCCATACCCATTACATAATGCTTGGACACACCATATTTAAGACCTCTTAAGCCTCCTGAACTTTCAGCAACACTTCCACCCATTGTAGCAGTTGCTACAGTTCCGGGATCTGGCGGATAAATCAATCCAAAAGGAGCAACAGCCTCATTTAATTCGTTGATGATTACACCTGGCTCAACCACGGCAACCAAGTTTTCAGAATCAACCTGCTTAATTTCATTCATTTTGCGCATTGAAAGAACAATACCTTTCTTTAAAGGAATTGTTCCGCCACTTAGGTTTGTACCACTACCACGAGTGTAAATAGGAATTTTATTAGCTGCAGCGATTTTTACAACCTCAGATACCTGTGCAGTGTTTAATGGAGATACAACTACATCAGGTATTTCTGTTGGCACATCGGCAGTTGAGTCGTAGCTGTAAGTAAGTAAGTCTGCTTGATCTGTAATCACATTATCAGCTCCGACTACATCGGTAAGTTGTTTCAGTATTTCTTGGCTAAGCATTCATTAATCCCTCCATATAGTCTAAGTTTAGTTAGGTTAACTTTAGGTGGCTCGATGGTAAGACCATCTACCACATTATATCATAATATACGAAAAATTAAATAAATTTCCACATAATTCGACAAAATTCTAATAATTATTAGATAACTTAATTTTCATTTTCATTTTTTGTTTGTAATGAACAACCATTGGGAATATAATAGTAGAAAAGGGAAGGAGGTTTTTAAATGGCCAAAACCTGTAAGCAATGTGGCGCTACATTAACCCAAAACTGTCCAGTGGATGATGAAAACTTTTGCGAAAAGAAAAAGGTAGCTGTTTGTCCAGACTGTGATTTTGTTGAGATGCAAGGAGATTATCCCTCAGGCTGTAATTTTCCAAAAGATGAGGATCAAAAAAAATAAAACTTAAAGAAGCACTTCCTAGAAGTGCTTCTTTTTAATTGACAAACAAAGAGCCTTTAGTGTAAAGTTACACTAAAGAAGAAAATTATTCTTAAGTTCTTTGATACATTCTGGTAGCTAAAATAGTGAGGAGAATTTATTATGAATAAGGAAGATGTAGTAAAAGTTTTAGCTGATAAATTTAAACTAGTAAGAGTTGAAAGAGATTATACTCAAGATAAGATGGCAGAAATACTGGGACTTTCCAAAAAAACTCTAGTTCAAATTGAAAAAGGCAGAATTCTACCTGGCTGGACAACGGTGGTTGCCCTATGTGCTCTTTTTCGAGATAGTGTAATTATTAGATCTCAACTTGGGGACTCTCCATTGGAGGTTTTGGAGTTAGCAGCACATCATAACTACGAACGTCCAAAAGAGCAAACCTTAGGAGGCAAGGTTTGGTGGAAGCAGATTGCTGAAAGTGGCGGATATGAGATTCAACAGAACCTGATAAGTAACCATTATAGGATATTAGACACAAAAAGTCGGAGATGGTGCAGTTCTTTTGACCGGGACTATGTACTAAAACGCTTGGAAGAACTAACTAAAGGAGGTGGCTAATTAGCCGCCTCCTTTTCACATTTGGTTAACTTACCTTATTTTTACATATTTTTTAGAGGAAAAATTAATAAAATACCGAACTTTTTTAAAGGCTATACGTTTTATTAAAAAGAGGTGGTTTATCCTGGAAGAGTCCTTACTTATTAAAAATGCAAAAGAAGGAAATAAAAATGCGTTAGAGACTTTATTAAAGGTCAACTACACAATCGTGAAAGGTTACTTATTAAAAACCACTTTTAATCAACAGTTGACGGAGGATCTAACCCAAGAGACAATGCTAAAAGCTATCCTAAATTTCAAAACCTATAAACAAACAGCTAAATTTTCAACGTGGTTAATAACTATTGCCACTAACCTTTACCGTGATTACCTACGAAAGAACAAGAATATAATCTTTGACGAGGAATTGGAAAATAAAATAACTAATCAACTGGATAGCAGTGAGAATCCGGAGCAAATCCTATTACAAAAAGACGAGTTTAAAGATATTGCACTTTTACTAAAAAAACTGCCTGAAGAAAAGAGAATGACTTTGATTTTAAAACATTACTACGACTATAAATATGAGGAGATTGCAAAGATGATGGATTGTCCTGTAGGCACTGTTAGATCTCGTATCCATGATGCGTTAAGGTTTTTAAGAGCGGAGTTAAAGGGAGGTAGAAAGCATGTCTAAGTGTCTTGTATCAGAAGAACAGCTTCTGGACTATTATCATGGTGAAACTAAGAACTTAAAATTAAAAGAACATCTTGAGCATTGCTCTAGATGTCAAGAATATCTAAATTCCTTGACTGTCTTAGAGGAGGAACTTAACCTTTTTGATTATGCAGTAGAAAGCCATCTTGTAAACCAATTCGAACCCAATTTAGAGTTTGTCTTTCAAGAAGCAGAAGTCATTGAAAAGAAGAGACTGTTAAAGGAAACCTTCTTTTTTGGAGGAGTTTCACTCGGATTATTACTTGTATTCTTCGGGTTGATTTTATCCTGGGAAGTTAAGTTTTTAGTATACTTTCAGATAGTAGCCTATGTTTTAATGCCTTTAATTTTGTTACCCTTACTAAAACTCAAAGAGGAAAAGGGGGTTAATTAGGATGAATAAAGCTGATGTCATCACCATTGGTGTTGCAATTCTAACACTACTTGCTCAAGCCCTTTGGGTATTTCAAGATGCTCGAAAAAGGGGACAAAATCACTGGATGTGGGGATTGTTTGGACTGCTTAGCGTGCCTACTTCTTTAATTATCTACCTAATCGTAAGCAGGGTTAATAAAACCACTTGCCCCGATTGCCATCGGGAGATTAAGAAAGATTATATCGTGTGCCCCTATTGCCGTAATGAATTGCAGAAGTAAAAGTTATTTGTTAATGACTTTGGAATATAGATATTAAAGTGTGTAAGAGTGTAAGAGTGGAATTTGTAAGTATGATTGGAGGAATCGGAATGGAATGGTTAAAGTTTTTATTAAAGAGAAAATTATTGGTTGGTTTACTGGTAGTTTTCATATTATTTACTGGGGTCTATTCTACCAGTGTGATGAATTCACAGCTACTACCATCGGTAAGCTTTGATATGGCAGCGGTATATGTAGATGCAGGGCAAATGTCAGCATTAGATGTTGAAAAGAAACTTGTTGAACCAATAGAACAACGAATCTCAGCAATTGATGGCGTTGAAGCTTTTAATTCAACAACCAGCTTAGGTATTAGTTCTATACAGATAACCATGGAAAAAGGAAAAGGCAAAGAGGTCTATGAAAAAATAGAATCAAGCATGAGGAATGCTGAGAAGGAGTTACCCGGAGTTAAGTCGATTAACTCATACTTAGCTACCACTGACGCTTCTTTTGAATTTTTTATGGACATTTACGGTAGTGAGGATCTTGAAGTGATGTCCAATTTTGCCGCTAAGGTTCTTAAGCCTAGGCTTGAAGCACTTCCTGAGGTCAGAGAGGTTAAATCAATTGGTTTAATTGAGAAGGAAGTGGTAGTAGAGCTAAAACAAAAGAAATTAACAGAAGCAGGTGTCGGTATCCACGAGATTATTCAAATTCTCCAAAGTGAAAATCAAAACGTAGCTATCGGTCAATTAGCAGGGGAAACAGATGAACCGAAGCTTCGTTGGAACACCAGTTTTGCTAATATTGAAAACATTAAAAACGTTACAATCCCCTCACCTAAAGGTATAAAAAAGCTCAAAGACTTGGCTACCGTTGAAATTAAAGATCTTGATGGGAAGACCGAGGTATGGAAAGATGGAGATAGTAATTATATATTTGTTCAAATTGGTAGAGCATCAGATTTTACCCAAATAGAAATGGCCAAAGCAGTAAGAGCTGAAGTTGAAAAAATCCGCAAAGAGGGTTATGTTAATGGCTTCGAGTTTAAGGAATTGGTTGCTCAGGCCGATTATGTAAGCGAAGCTATTACCGGCGTAAAAAACAATATTATTATTGGTGGTCTTTTAGCTCTGGTAATTCTCTTGGTTTTCCTCCGAAATGTTAGGGCTACCATTATAATTGGTCTTTCAATACCTATATCTCTGCTATTAACTTTTACCGCAATGTGGGTCTTTGGTTACTCTATAAATATGCTAAGCCTAATTGCTCTTGGTTTGGGAATAGGGATGATGGTGGACGCATCGATAGTAATCTTAGAGTCCATTTATCGAAAACGAGAATTAGGGCAGAGTGGATTTAGCGCAGTTATTGATGGTACTAGAGAAGTGTCTGCTGCAGTTATCGCTTCAATGTTGACTACGATTGTGGTATTTTTACCCATAGGCCTTTTAAGTGGAGAGATGGGTCAATTTATGATGGAGTTATCAGCTGTAGTAATCATAACCTTAGTTAGTTCAGTATTGATATCGTTCACTTTAATTCCTATAATGTCAGAAAAGTTTCTAAAGCTCAAAGAAAACAAAAGAAATGCTCCTACGGGGGTCTTACAGAAATATGGTCAACTCATCTCATGGATGTCTCAGAGGAAACTTCGCCGCTGGGGTATTGCTTTTGTATTCATCCTTGTTTTTGGTGCCTCTTTATTTCTGCTAAAATCAGTACCATTAAGTCTCATGCCGGATGTATATAACCGCCAAGCTGAAATTCTGATAATGCTTAAAAATGAGCTTAAACCCGGGGAGAGGGAAGAAATAGCTGATGCCGTTCATCAGAAATTACAAAATGTGCAGGATGTTGCATCTTACACCGTATCCGTTGAAAGCGGTTACGTCTTTATATTTGCAAATATGACCTCAAAAGATGATGCAACCTTAACTCAGAAAGAGGTAAACTCAGAAATAATGAAGGGCCTAAGAGACCTGGAAAAAGACTTTCCAATTTCATCGGTGGGAGCAGCAATGAGTGCCGGTAGTGGTGGATACCCTGTACAAATTGAAATTAAGGGTAAGGACTACGAAAAGTTAGAAGCTATAGCTAAAGAGTTAACTAATAAACTAAGAACAGTTGAAGGATTAGAAGGAGTAAATTCCTCAATTCAGAGAATGTACGAGGAAAGGCAGTTTGTTTTAAAGACCGAAAAAATTAAAAAGGCTGGTCTAATACCCTCTCAAATTAGAGAGCAAATTAGTTTTGCCTTTAACAAACAACCTGTCGGTCAGATAGATATTGATGATACAGTTATGCCGATTAATATAAAAATAGATCAAGAGATAAAGACAGAAAAAGAACTTTACTCTCAAAAAATCATAACAATCGCCGGAACAAAAAAGCTATCAGAATTTATCGAATTAAAGACAATTGAGCTACCCACTGAGATAAGTCATATTGATGGGGAAAGAGTTGTTAAAGTTATGGCCGACATCGAGGGACGGGATTTGGGTTCTGTAAATTTAGATGTGCAAAAGGTTTTGGATGAGTACGAAACGCCAATGGGTTATTCATTATCTCTAGCCGGTGATTTAGAAACGCAACAAGAAGCTTTTACAGAGATAATACTTGTTTTGCTTATAGCCTTGTTCCTTGTATATCTGGTAATGGCAGTCCAGTTTAATAGTTTAGTGCATCCTCTAGTCGTTATGTCTATCATTCCCATGACCTTTGTGGGAGTGATTCTGGGCCTGTTAATTACGCAAAGGGAGTTAAATATAATCTCGGCTGTTGGGGTGATAATGCTAATTGGTATTGTTTTAAACAATGCTATTTTGCTTATAGACCGAACTAAACAACTGCGAGCTGAAGGGGCTTCTCGAGGAGAAGCATTGTCTGAAGCAGGAAGAACAAGAATGAGACCAATATTTATGACCACATTAACCACGGCTTTTGGTATGTTACCTCTCGCTATGGCCACAGGCAATGCTGCTAATTTTCAGACTCCGATGGCTACAGTGGTAATATCCGGATTATTGTTTGCTACCTTTATTACTCTAATTTTGATTCCGGCAGTATATATGATTTCTGAGGATATTTTGCAGTGGCCCAAACGGATATGGAATAAGAAAAAGGAGCAAAAATTAAATACTTAAAGTTTTGGACTATTAGCTTGATAGGGAGGGCTGCTTTTGAATTGGTTTGAGGAATTATTGGAATATGGCAAGGACACTTTCAACCTTTTAAGGAAAAGAAAAATTATCTTCTTGCCCTATGTTGCACTGATCCTTTTGAAAATGGCAATCTTTTTAGTTCTGTTTGGTTTTGGAGTCTACATTGCCAGGGATTTTATAGATGGCGGGATGAACCCAGACTTTATATTTGACTATTCCTTTTTACCAATGGGAATACTCGGTGGCCTTTTAGTGGGACTGATCGCTCTAGTGATTAAAAGTTATATTGACGCGGGAATCTCTAGCTTATTCCTATTAGCGCTAAAGGGTGAAGAAATCAGTTTGTCCGACTTTTGGGCAGGTGGAAATTACTTTTTTAGCAGAATTTTTGGTGGAAATCTCCTAATTATACTTACGGGTCTTATCTTAAGTCCCTTCTTGTTAGTAATTTACGTAATAGTTGGTATAATCACCCTTGGCTTAGGCTTTTTTGCCTTACCCCTTTTGATTGGTGTATTTTTAGGTATGTGGCAGGTTTCCTTGGTGACAAATGATAGTGATATTATGACCTCAATAAAAAACAGCATTAGATTCGGTAAAGATTACTTTTGGCCATTCCTATTTGTTAATTTTATCGAAGGCATCATCAGTGGAGTTACTTCCTTTAGTGGTGGGGGTTCAAACAATAGTAGTGGGATAAAGTATGATTTAGAGCTTAACGAATTAGAACGAATTCCTAGTTTTTTCTGGCAAGAAGGTATAAACTGGCTCATAGGTCTAGGCAGTGTAGTTTTTGGATTCTTTTTTATTATTACATCACTAATTAGCATGATTTTTGATGTATTCTTTAAAGGTTATTATTTTGTGCTTTATTTCAATAAACGGGCACATTTATAACAGACTTCTTGTAACAGGAGACAATGCTAGAGGAGAGTTTAGTTTCACTTGGGAAGTAAAATAAAAAATTTCGAGTTATTTTGGAACACAAGAAGGGATTATAACTTTTTAGTTGAATCTGTTAGCTGAATACACTTATTTATTATCTTGAAAAATTCAACATAATATGTTATCTCCGAACCTTGCTCTCCTAAAGCTCTGCTATGGGAGTCTGGTCGTATAGGGTATATAGGGAAACTTGTATGCCTCCCATTGTGGAAAGGAGGTTGGAAATTCTGTATGTATGACCAATTCTTCCTTTAACAGGAAGAATTTTTTTGTTTTCTGTTAAAGAAGAATCAAGTACGGAAGACTAGGTAAAATAAAGGCAAAGAAGTAGAAGAAGCATAAATCAATTTTTGGGGGACAACACTGTGAAAAGATTTAGAAAATTATTAAGCTTACTTTTTGTAGCATTAATAGCAGCAAGTGTATTTACGGGATGTTCAAAAACTAATGAGGAAAATAATAATCAAGCAGGAGAACCTAAGCAAGAACCAACATCTATTACTCTGGCTACTACGACAAGCACTGAGGATTCCGGGCTTTTAACTGAATTAATACCGGTATTTGAAAAAGACTCTAATATTAGAGTTAAAGTTATTGCTGTGGGCACCGGTCAGGCCATTGAGTTGGGTCAACGAGGCGATGCAGATGTTTTGTTGGTACATGCTAGAAAAGCTGAAGATGAGTTCATGACTGCCGGTTATGGGAAAGTAAGAGAAGATGTAATGTACAACGATTTTGTAATCGTGGGACCTAAAGCTGACCCAGCGGGAATGAAGGGTTTAAAGGTTGATGAAGCCTTAACTAAATTATCTACTGCAAATATTGCTTTTATATCTAGGGGCGACGACTCAGGTACTCATAAAAAGGAATTGGGTCTTTGGGAAAAGGTTGGTATTGAACCGAAAGGTGATTGGTATAAAGAGGTAGGTCAAGGTATGGGTGCAACTCTTCAAGTCGCCGATGAAAAACAAGGCTATACATTAACTGATAGAGCCACTTATCTAGCTCAAAGGGATAATTTTGATCTAGAAATAATGGTCGAGGGTGATGATAATTTATTTAACCCTTATGGTGTTATAGCAGTAAATCCTGATAAACTTCAACATGTCAAATATAATGAAACGATGAAATTTATCGAATTCTTAACTTCTAAAAAGGGACAAGACTTGATTGGTAAATTTGGTGTAGAAAAGTTCGGTCAACCACTTTTTATACCTGATGCCAAGTAATAGTTGTAAATGATTGTAATAGCAATTTTAAATAAGTTCTTCTTTTAAACGTAAAGAAGCTATTGGTTTAAGTTAACTAAACCAATAGCTTCTTTTATTTTGTACATACACCATAACTACTACAAAAGAATATGCTAATTTGAGAGCCTACTCTACGCGCTTAAATAGGTGAATAGAAAAATACAGGGAGGTATCGAAGTGGTAGAATTCTTAGAGGACCCCAGTAATCTCATTATTCTAGGTTTATTAGCTAGTCTTGCGGCGGGTCTAGCAACAGCGGTTGGAGCATTGCCGATATTTTTCACTAAAAATGTATCCAAGAAAGTACTTGATATAATGTTAGGGTTTGCAGCAGGGATAATGTTAGCAGCAACCTCATTTAGTCTTATCGTGCCAGCTATCGAATCAGGAGGAGGAGGCGCAAAGGGGGCAACGATTGCATTATTTGGAATATTATTAGGTGGAATCTTTCTGGATTTAGTAGATAAGTTTTTCCCCGATACCAATTTATTACAAGGTCCAAGAAAAAATCATGATAATCTAAGAAGGGCTTGGATCTTTGTCTTGGCCATCACTGTACATAACTTTCCTGAAGGTATGGCGGTAGGGTTGGGATTTGGGAGTGGTGATATTTCTAATGGTTTTAGTTTAGCCATAGCTATCGGTTTGCAGAACATCCCTGAAGGTTTGGCAGTAGCTTTGCCCTTACTAAGAGAGGGTTTAAAAACATGGAAAGTATTCATGGTTGCTCTATTGTCAGGACTAGTGGAACCTATCGGAGGGGTTATAGGTGTAGGGTTGGCGCAAATAGCTGAACCTCTTTTGCCTATCGGTTTATCCTTTGCCGCTGGGGCAATGCTATTTGTTATTAGTCACGAGATAATTCCAGAAACTCAGAAAGGGGCCGCTTCTAAGGCAGCGACCCACGCATTAATGGTGGGATTTGTGATCATGATGTTTCTAGATAACGTTTTAGGATAGTACAACAAAAGGCACCACTAAAGGATGGTGCCTTAAAAATGCTTTTATTTTACCAAAAGGGTTCTGTTAAAAAGTACTTGCAGGTACCATCATCATAAGTGGATATGCTGCAACCGGAGACGTCTTTGCAACCTCTACATTTGCATAATTCTTCATCGTAAACACATTCAGCACATGATGCGTTTTTTGCCATAACAATCAACTCCTGCTACAAATGTAATTCTTATTGTCATATTAGCATAAATTTTCTGATATTTCCCCTATATACCGGCGAACGGTCGAAATTTGGGGTTAAGTGGTCATGCACCTTTCCTAACGGTTATAAGAAATGCACCATTCCGAGTTCTTAATACCAGCCTTGTTGCTGCATGTATTGCTGAATTGCGAAGGCATGATCCTCTTCTTCTTTTTGAATGTGACTGATGGCTTGCCTTAATTGTTGATTTGAACTCTCCAATAAAGCATTTTCGTAAAAGGATGCAATTTGTTTTTCTACAGTAAGCATGTCATTACACACTGTTTGGTTATCGAGCATCCCAGTTTGATTATTATTAGTTGCGCCTTGAGTAGCCATTTGGCTCGAGTTTGCTTGCCCTAGACCAAGTTGGCTTTGAATAGCAGCTAGGGAGTTTTGTTGTTGACCTTGTTGTGGCTGTCCTTGGCCCTGACTTTGGGTAAGGTTTGCGGGAATCTCACCTTGCAACATTTGGTTAACTGAGTCTAAGTGGTTTTGCTCAATTTGCCCGGCCCATTGGAAGAGCTGCTTTAGGTTTTGGTCACTAGTATCCTGAGCATAATTACTATACTTGGCCACACATAGTTCTTCATGTTTTTTGGCATCTTGTAGATATTGTTGTTCTTTTTGGGTCAATTGTATCATAGGGAATTCCTCCTTTAAAATGAACTTAGTAGTATCTTTCCCAAAATAAATCATTAAATTCAAGTCTTTACCAGAATTAGACAAGGTTTGTTATTTCTATAGTTAAAAAAGCAAAAAACCGCCATTGGCGGCTTTTGCTATATGCTTAGATTATAAGAGGTTAGGTGCCTAGATATCTCAAATCTAGGTATTTTTCACTACATTGGTAGTTTAGCATGCATTACATATTAATTCTGTAGTTTTCTCTTGAAAGGTAGATTATGGAGGTTGAACAGTCGTGCAAGCAGGGTGAACGGAGAATGCTTACTTTAAAATCTGATAATTGCCGATAAGGGGCAGAGGATTAACTTGGCCTTTTGCCGCATTAACAATACCCATAATCGCAAGAATCAAAACTGCTAAATTTCCCAAAGGTAAGATAACTAACCAGCCGATCACAGGTACAAAACCTCCAACTACATTAATGACTAAAGTGGTAAGGAATAAGAGCAACCCTTGATTAGCGTGGTACATAGCAAATCTGGATTCTTTCGCGGCTAGAATTGGAATGAAAAAAATTATATATGCAAGAATTCCCATTACTTTGTTCTTTTCAACATCCATTAGATCAGGATTCCAATCAGAGTTAGTTTTCATGTTCAACACTTCCTTCCTTTTATATATTTATACAAAGCATTATATGTTTGACAGAAGGGTTTGTTGCTAAGTGGGATAAATTTGTCTATGCAAGTGGTAATACATTTTTGCTCGGTATGCTATAATAAGACTAGTATAAGAAATAGGGGGTATTTTGGTGACAGATAAGAATGTAGAATTAATGAAGCAGTTAATTGAGGACAAGAAGAAGAAAAGTGATAGTCAGATGGGAGATAAAAGAGCACCGGGCAGTATTGGTAGTGCTCGAAAGGGTATAAAAAAATATAAAAAAGGCGGATTATTTGACAAGTAAGAAAAGAGGCATCCTAAAATTTTAGGATGCCTCTTTGTATTGAGTTTGTTTAAAGTTGAGCAGTCTTTGGTGGACATACATCACAATCATCATTTATGTTTGGACGACAGAAGTCTCTTAAGTTATTAACACCAATGAAGAATTCACGCATAACCACTATCATATAATACATTCCCTTTTTAGTCAGAGTAATATTATCACCATTAGTCTCAACGGCACCCAGCGATTTTAATACACTAAGTTCAACCATAAACTTCTTGTGCATATCCACTCCGAACTTGGCTTTAAAGTCTTTAGCATTCATTTCTAAGCCGAATAAATGCATCATCATATAATATTCTCTCTGTTCAAAAGGAGTAAGATTTTTGGCTGCAAATATTGGGAACTTGCCATTTTTTATAGCATTATTATAGTCTTCTAGACTGAAGGTGTTGGCATAGTTGATTCCATTAATATAGCCAAAAGAGCCACTACCGGCACCGATATAATCATCGTATTCGATAATATATTCATCAACCATGGACTTGTTTCTGGAAAAACACCAAGCAGTAGAACCGGTATAGTTTTCTTTCATACGATCAAGAATTAAATAATAAAAATCTTTTTCTTTAGCATAGTCAACCTTACCCATGTTTTTTTCAATCAATTTTGTTGTGTTGTTAGAAACCATTAGTGGATAAAAGGTAACCTGCTCTGGTTTTAAGTTATCAATGATATCTAAATCATTCTCTAAACTAGCTCGATCTTGGGTAGGCATATTAAAGATGATGTCAAAGTTTAATGTGTCAAACTGTCCAATAGCATTTTTTAGTAACTCTTGAACCTTTTCACCAGAGCCATATTTATCATAACGCCCCATATCTTTCAGCACTTTGTTGTCGAAGGTTTCAACACCTACCGATAACCGGTTTACTTTTAACTTTTTAAGCCGATCGAGATATGGTTGTGTAATATGGTTAGGATTAGTTTCCAGAGAAATCTCTTTCACTGGATATAGTTCATTAACTGTACCAACTATCTCATCTAGTGCATCCATATTAATAGTAGGCGTACCGCCACCGATATATAAACTTTCAAATTTATATCCAAGGTCGGCATACATCTTTAACTCTTTCAATAAAGATTTGTAGTAGGTTTTGGCAACATCATCTTTAAAGGTATACCTGTTGAAAGAACAGTAGGTGCATAGGACCTGACAGAAAGGTATATGGACATATAACATTAACTTAGACTTTCCATCATAAGGTGGAATAATGATCGGACCAGTTTCCTTAAACTTAATGTGTTTATCCATCATTTTCCTTACTACTGAGGTCATCAGGTTTTCCATCATTGGCAGTTCATCCTCTCTAACCCTAAATCTGTATAAATAAATAGCTCTTAAAATTATATCATGTTTTGCCTCAAAAGGACACAGTGAAATTTCCTGCATTTTTCATAGCTTTTTAAAAACTACTTTAAAAATAGTTTTTTTTCTTGACATTTCTGTCAGAAAATTTTAAAATGAAGATGTAGAATGGTAGCACAGTAGGGGAATTTTAAGTGCGTTGTATAATAGTTAATCTAACTCCCTACGTCTATCGAAAAATAGAAGGGAGTTTTTTGTTATGAGAAAAATTATTGCTTTAACGTTAGGTCTTTTGTTAATGTTTGGACTTGTTGGGTGTGGAAGTGAAGACAGTAAGGAAACTAGTAGTAACCAAGTAGAAAAAGTGCAGATTGGTGTTATTCAGATCGTAGAACATCCTGCCTTAGATGCTGCTCGGGAAGGCTTCATTGAAACTTTAAAGGCTAATGGCTATGAAGAAGGCAAAAATCTCGTTATCGATTACAAAAATGCTCAAGGTGATCAACCAACCCTACAATCAATTGCGCAAAAGTTTGCTTCTGATAAACCAAAACTAGTTTTAGCTATTGCAACCCCATCGGCCCAGGCAATGGCTGCTGCATCTAGCGATATTCCGATTCTTATTACAGCTGTTACTGATCCTGTGGCGGCAAGACTTGTGGAGAGCAACGAAAAACCTGGTAAGAACGTAACCGGAACTAATGATATGAATCCAATTAAAGAACAGTTTGATTTATTAAAGCAACTAGTTCCTAATGCTAAAAAAGTTGGCGTTATCTATAACGCAGGGGAAGTTAATTCTCAAGTTCAAGTGGATATCGTAAAGCAAGTAGCTAAAGATTTAGGAATTACTATTATTGAAGCTACTGTTGCCAGTAGTGCAGATGTTTTACAAGCAGCTCAATCTTTAGCCGGTAAAGTTGATGCAATTTATGTACCTACAGATAATATGGTTGTTTCTGCGGCTCAGGCTGTTGTTCAAGAAGCTAACAAAAACAAATTACCAATCATAGCTGGTGAAAGCAGTGTAATCGAAGCCGGTGGTTTAGCAACAATCGGTATTAACTATAAGAAACTTGGTGCTCAGACTGGTGAAATGGCTTTAAGAGTGTTAAATGGCGATAATCCTGCTGATATTGCTATAGAAAGCCAAAAAGAATTTGATATTATTGTAAATCAAAAAACGGCAGATTTACTTGGTATTACAATTCCAAAAGAAATTCTTGATAAGGCAGCGAACGTAATTAAGTAATTTCCGACCTATAAATTTTAGCAGAGGTGTTATTATGTCTTGGCAAATTTTTTCAGGTACTTTAGAGCAGGGCTTGATGTATGCGGTAATGGTACTGGGTGTTTATTTAACCTTTAGAATACTTAATTATGCAGATTTGTCTGTAGATGGCAGCTTCACTTTAGGAGCTGCCATTACGGCTATCCTGATATTCTCCGGTTTTAACCCATGGTTAGCTACTCTTATTGCTTTTTTTGGGGGCACGGTAGCAGGTACTTTTACAGGTATTTTGCATACTAAGTTTAAAATCACGCCGCTTTTATCGGGGATTTTAACCATGACTGCTCTTTATTCTATAAACCTAAGAGTAATGGGCAAAGCCAACATTTCATTGCTCGGTAGTGAAACTATATTTAGTAACTTTAAAAAGCTCCCTTATATGAGCGAATATGGTGTTCTAATCCTAAGTTCTCTTACTGTACTCGTGATTGGACTTATCGTTTATTTGTTCCTTCAAACTGAGCTGGGTTTAGCTCTAAGAGCCACTGGGGACAACGAAGTAATGATTTTAAGCCAAGGCGTTAACACCGACTTGATGAAAATACTCGGTTTAGCTTTATCTAATGGTTTGGTAGCATTTGCGGGAAGTTACGTTGCCCAAAATCAACAATTTGCTGATGTTGGAATGGGTATCGGAATGATTATTGCAGGTCTCGCCTCCGTCATTATTGGGGAGGTAATTATCGGTACAATGTCCATAGGAAGAACCATTATTGCTGTAGTTTGTGGTGCGTTTATTTATCGATTAATTATCGCTGTAGTATTACAATTAGGCTTAGCACCAACTGATTTACGTCTTGTTACTGCACTAATAGTTATTATTGCCTTGGTGTCTCCCGCAATCAAAAAGAGCTTTCGTTCTAAAAAAGCAAAGCAAGCGATTAAGGGGAAGGAGGGTAACTATGCTAATTTTAAGTAACATTACTAAAGTTTTTAATGGTGGCACGATTAATGAAAAGAGTGCTCTTAATAGTGTTAACTTAAGATTAAATGCTGGTGATTTCGTTACTGTAATAGGTAGTAATGGCGCTGGCAAATCTACGCTTCTAAATGCTGTAGCGGGTAACTTTCCTGTTGATGATGGTCAGATTATTTTGAGTGAGCAGGATATAACAGCTTTACCTCAACACAAAAGGGCAGGCTTAATAGGTAGAGTATACCAAGACCCTATGTTAGGTACTGCTGCGTCAATGACAATTGTTGAAAACATGATCATGGCCTTAAGAAGAGGTGAAAGCCGTAGATTAGTAAGGGCTATTACCGAAAAAGATCGCAGTGTTTTTAGAGAGGAATTAAAGAAACTTGGTTTAGGTCTAGAAGATAGACTTACCAACAAAGTAAGTCTTTTATCAGGGGGACAGCGTCAGGCTTTAACCCTACTTATGGCTACGCTACAAAAACCCAAACTCTTACTTTTGGATGAACATACTGCCGCTTTAGACCCTAAGACTGCCGAAAAAGTTTTGGACTTAACAGATAAGGTAGCTAATGATGCAAAGTTGACTACGATGATGATTACCCACAACTTGGAGCATGCCTTAAAGTTTGGTAGCAGAACAATAATGATGCACGAAGGCAGAATTATTCTTGATATTAAGGGTGAGGAAAGAAAGAATATGACTATTACTAAACTTCTTGAAATGTTTGGTAAGGCCAGTGGAGCCCAAATGAATAATGATAGAATGCTTTTAAGTTCCTAAAAGAGTTCTATTTGACACTATATCTAAAACTGCCTTAAGGCAGTTTTATTTTTATATTTCTTTTGCCTAAGTGGAAAATAAATACTTGACATCTATGCTAATAGTAATTATTATTAATAATATATTTAAGACATAAATTTTTACCTTACTGGAAAAATAGGTGTAAAGGAGGCGGGGATATGAAACCTGTAAAGATTAAAGAGGATATTTATTGGGTTGGGGCCATAGACTGGGATGTAAGGGATTTTCATGGTTATACCACACAGCGAGGAACGACCTATAATGCCTATTTGGTTATCGACGAGAAAATTACTTTAATTGACACAGTCAAAGGTAAGTTTGCTGCTGAAATGCTTAAAAGGATATCGGAAATTGTGGATCCAGCAAAAATTGACTATGTAATTTCTAACCATGTGGAGATGGATCACTCAGGCTGTTTGCCGGAGATTATGGAAATTGCAAAAAATGCTACTCTATTTACCTCTCCTAAAGGGGAGTCCGGTCTAAAACGGCACTACAAGCAGGATTGGAATTTCAGAGCAATAAAGTCTGGTGAAAGCTTGAATCTCGGTAAGCGAAATATTAATTTTGTTTTAACACCTATGGTTCATTGGCCTGACAATATGTTAAGCTATCTAGTGGAAGATAAAATCCTTTTTTCAAATGATGCTTTCGGCCAACATATAGCTTCTTCAGAAAGGTTTGATGATGAACTTCCTTTACATATCATTCTTGAAGAGTCTAGCAAATATTACGCAAACATTGTTTTACCTTATGGAGCACAAGTTTCGAAGGCATTAGAGATTGCAGGTGGCTTGGAAATAGACGTTATTGCACCTAGTCATGGAGTCATTTGGCATTCGCAAATTCCGGAAATAATTAAAAATTATCAAAGGTGGGCAACAAATCTAACGGATAATGCAGCCGTAATTGTCTATGATACTATGTGGGGTTCAACTGAAAAACTAGCTTACACATTGCAAAATGTATTTGAAAGTAAGGGCATCACTACAAAAATGAGAAACTTAAAAACAACTCATATCTCAGATATAATGACCGATATTTTAACCGCAAAATACATTTGTGTGGGATCCTCAACTTTAAATAATAATATGCTACCTACAGTCGCAGGATTTCTCACATATTTAAAGGGCTTGGCACCCAAAAACAGAAAAGCAATCGCCTTTGGTTCCTTTGGCTGGGGAGGGCAAAGTATAGATCAAGTAGAACAAGTATTAAAAGAAACAGGTTTTGAGACTATCGAACAAGTTAAAACACAATTTATTCCAGACGAAGCCGATTTGTCTGAGATGATAAGAAAACTGGAAGGAGAGATAGTATGACAGTTTTAAGGGAGCTATACAAGTGTAATGTATGTGGGAACGTAGTTGAGGTAGTTCATGAGGGTGCTAACGCCTTAGTGTGTTGTGACAAGCCCATGAACAAGCTAGAAGCAAAAACTCAAGATCAGGGGCATGAAAAGCATGTACCAATTATCAAAGAAGTTGAAGGTGGAGTAGTGGTAGAGGTTGGCGGTACACATCATCCTATGGAAGAGAAGCATTATATTAAATTTATCGAAGTCCTAACTGCAGATAAAGTATTAAGAGCTGAGTTAAATCCTACTGAGCCTCCAAGAGCTGAATTTAAAATCAGCGTTGACGAGGTACTAGAGGCAAGAGAGTATTGTAACTTGCATGGCCTTTGGGGAACTAAAAAATAACTTTCACGGTAGAAACAGAAAATCAGGGCAATCAAGGATATTCCTTGGTTGCCCTTTTAATTTATAGAAACATATAGGGGGTGTGGTTACTGATTCATAGCATGCATGCAAACGTCCATTTTCGCGCACTCGGAGACACCTTTATCCATCTTTTGAGCGCATTCTGCAACACTTTGTCCACCTTTAGTAGTAGCCAGTTCTGAAACAGCATTTCCAGCAAAAGCTGATGTTGAGAAAGCAAAAACAGTTAAAGCTGTTAAACCACAAATTAATAGTTTTTTCATTTATAATGCCTCCTAAAAGTTTTTTTAACTACAAACTTATTCTACTATAAAGAGTAGTACTAGTCAACAAAATATTTAAAAATAGCAGTATGTTTTTAGTTTTTAGAAAATCATTCTAAGGAGCAGGATTGCTGGATTTTTCCATGAAATTAATGTAAGATAAAGAAGACTTATCTGCATTTATATCCCAGCTAAGAAGTGGGAGTTTAGTAACGCTTTGCTATAATACGTTGAGACAGGGGAGAGTCATGAAAATCGGGCCAAGGATTATCAAAACAGGTATAGCTGTAACTATTACAATGTTTATAGCGGAGAAGTTCAATTGGGAGCCCGCTTTATTTGGAGCAGTCTCAGCGGTTATTAATATGCAACCTTCAATCTATTTGACTTTTAAAACTGCCAGAACGCAAATACTAATTCATGTTCTTGGTGTAGTAACTGGGGTTGTAATTGGTTATTCATTAGGTGCCAATCCTTTGTCTATGGGATTTGCAGTTATTCTGATCATTGTTTTGTATTCTCGCTTAAAACTTCAGTCAGGTATTATGATGGGTGTGGTCGCAGCCATATTTATTTTAGGTTCATCGCCAGACCAATTCTTTCAGCATGCTTTAAGTAGATCCCTAGTCATATTTACGGGTCTAACGGTAGCAATGTTTGTTAATGTTTTGTTGTGGCCTCCTAAATATAAGGAACAGTTTCTAGATAAGCTTAGGCAAAATAACCAAGAGGCCGTAAGTTATTTTTGTCAGGCACTCTATGATTTTACAGCACTTGACAGTGGAGAATCTGTAAATTATGAAAATAATCCCCACAGAAAAAGGATTCTAACCCTTACAAGGGAAGCGGACACTTTAGCTGAACATTTCAGAATGGAAACAAGAGCTATTGACTTAAGTGTCCCCGCTGTAACGAAGGATGAGCATTATTTTCAAGTGGTTGAGAGGTTTTTAACCTATAATAGATTGATCATGGAAAAAGCTGATCATATTTATGGTTTAATTCCTGCAAGGCATGAGCGTAGAGTAAAGTTAGGAGCTCCCTCTGTTAGTAAAGAGTTTCAGGAGATATTAGAAATTTTAAAGGACAGTTGTCCAACTATTGTTCGGGTTAACGATAAACTAAGAGGTATGGTCTTTGAGGACCATAAGGGTGAATTAGAAGTAATTGATGAAATTTACTGGGAGAGATTGACGGATGCAGTTGAACATTGGCAACAGCACCTTACTAGTAGTTATTACCTTCATGCATTAATTGAGGTAGCCGTTGTTGCAAATGAGATGAGATGGGTAGCGCAGGAGGGGAAGAAAATAATCAACTCCTTGGTTGTGGGAGAAAGGGTTCAGGGTTTAGGCTAATAGAGAAGGGTAATATTAGTAAGGGATATCTTAAAGAAGTCGGTGAGAGAATTTGAAAAGAGTTGCATTAATTTTATTATTTATCTTTTTGTTTTTCGGTGGTATCAGCTACGGTTGGGCTGAAAGTAGTAAAACAGACATTACCAATTTGCAGGGCAAATTTATTATTGTAATAGTCGATCACTTAGGCATAGCAAATTTAGAAGATAAAGAACTTCCAAACATTAAAAGGTTAGTTGAGCAGGGAGCAGTTGGTTTAATGAATACTAATACTGCTGGCTCCAGAACCACAGAAAATACCTATATTACGATTGCCAACGGAGTTAGAAGTTTAGGTTCTAGTAACGCAGGTTTATCCTTTAATTCTAATGAATTTCTGCAGTTGACCAAAGACCAAGAGCCTGTTCTAAGTAAAATCCTTTATACCAATACCACAGGCGAAAAGGTACATGGTAAAGTTGTTCATGTTAGTGTCCAGGCAATAGCGAAAGCAAATGAAGATCTTCTTAGTACCATAAAGGTTGGTCTGTTGGGAGAAACTTTAAAAAATAATGGTCAAAGGGTTGGAATCTTCGGTAATGCTGATGCCTTCGGTCCTTCACGCCTAGCCGCCCTTTTGGTAATGGACACTAAAGGACAAGTTCCCAATGGGATTGTAAATCGAAGCCTACTGGAGAAAAGGGGAGATTTCCCCTTTTCTATTGGTACCGACTTTAATATCTTAGCTAGCGAATATAATTTGCAAAACGAGAATCTAGATTTTATTGTAGTGGAAACGGGTGATCTGTCTCGTTTAGAAAGTTATCGGGATTATTTATCTGATGAACAATACGAAAACCTAAGATTAGAGGCTCTATCTAAAATCGATAAGTTTCTGGGTACTATTTTTGGCACACTAGATTTTGCTAAGGATAGAGTTATGCTTTTAAGTCCAACACCCTCTAGAGATGCTATTGAAGAAAACAACACGGCCACACCTGTAATTTTAGCGGGCAAGGGGATAAGCTCCGGACTTTTGAGTTCGAATAGTACCAGACGACAAGGGATTGTTGCAAATACGGACATTGCACCAACGGTTTTAGATTTTTGGGAGATAGAACAACCACAGGAGATGGTTGGTAGACCTTTATTTACTGTCAAATCCGAAAAAAATGTTACCTGGTTGAGTAATCTTAACAGTCAATTAGTGACGAACTCAGAACATCGTACAATTATTCTTAGGTCTTTCTTGATTTTGCAAATCGGTTATTTAGTTGTCTCTACATTTTTGATTTTATTAATCAAGGAAAAAAAGATATTGCGATTCTTTGAAAAGTTTGCCATAGTCTTTCTGATTTTGCCAATATTAATATTAGGCTATCGATTGTTTAGGTTTGAGTCATTGCTTTTGACCGTTCCACTTTTCCTTTTACTGGCAGGACTTGGGTATTGGCTTATTAACAAGCTTAATGCATCCTTTCTATTTAAGCTATCCTTACTAAGTGCTGTTTCATCTTTGGGTGTTATAATTGATACACTGACAGGTTCTAATTTAGTTATGAATTCACCTTTAGGCTATGACCCGTTGATAGGGGCTAGGTACTATGGAATTGGTAATGAATTTACAGGTATTTTGATGGGGTCAACTATCTTAGCCTTGGCCTGTTTATTTGAAGAAATGAAGACCAGTAAAAAGGTCCTTATTGGTTTGACAAGTGGGTATTTAGTTCTAGTTACATATATTTTATATGCTCCGGGGCTAGGTGCTGACGCCGGGGGTTTAATTACGGCAGTTATCGCCTTTGGTTACTTCATTTTGCGCTTAACAGGTAAACAGATTCGGAAAAAAGATGTTTTCCTCTTGCTAAGTGGTACTCTATTGTTACTGATTCTAGGTGCAACCATCGATCTAATGCTAAATCAATCCGGAGGATCACATATAGGGCAAGCTTTTAGACTTTTAGTACAAGGCGACCTTGAAGAGATAACTAATATGATTGCTAGAAAATTAGCAGTAAATATAAAGCTAATCATGTATTCTATATGGTCAAAAGTTTTAGTAGCTACCTTAGTTGCGTTAGGTACTTTATACTATCGGCCACCGGGTTTTATGGCTTACCTTAAGGAGAAGTTGCCTTATCTTAAAATGGGGTTTGAAGCCACTTTCGTTGCGGCCTTTGTCGGCTTTATTGTAAATGATTCCGGGATTCTTCAGGCAATCACCACTTTTGTATATTTTATTTTTCCCTTAGTGAGTTTAGGTTTTGCTAAAAAAATAGATCAGCTATAGCAAAATGGCAGTCAACTCAAGTTGACTGCCATTTTCTCTACCACCAGGTAGCAATGCTGTAGCCTATTACTATTGCTAAAACCCAAAACCACCATTTGGTAAGAATAGAATCTTTTGTTTTTTCTCGAGCCATAAAATCTATTCCTCCATTCTTTAATATGTCATAACCATATTTTCTACAGTTTTAAAATTTGTATTCTCCCTTGTTATTATTAATGCTCACGCCTTTATTTGCTAATGCATATGTTGTAGTAGAATAAGTGAGAAAATTAACAAAGGAGGGTTTTATATGAGTGTTGATTTATCTGCACTCCACTGGGTTTACCTATTGTTTATCGTTCTAATCATTGCTGCTATGGTAATGAGGCGCGACACCAGCTTGATTTGTATTATAGGCATATTTGTTCTTGGATTATTAGCTACTGCATCTATTTACCAATCCGTCAGTGGTATATTCAATAGTTTTATCTATGCTATTACTGAGCTATTAGGAACTATTCTAGTAATTTCCATTATTGTCTCTATGAGTCGAGTATTAACCAAAACGGGCATCAATGAGGCTATGGTATTGCCCTTCACAAAACTAATCAGAACACCAACTTTAGCCTATTGGGTGATCGGAATTTTGATGATGGTAATATCCTTTTTCTTTTGGCCGTCTCCCGCTGTGGCCTTAATGGGTGCAGTGCTACTACCGGTTGCCGTTAGAGTTGGTTTGCCAGCATTAGGTGTTGCGATGTCAATGAATTTGTTTGGCCATGGAATTGCTCTTTCCGGTGACTTTGTCATTCAGGGAGCGCCAAAATTGACTGCGGATGCAGCTGGGATTCCTGTAAGTGATGTAATTTCAGCTAGCGTGCCATTGGTTATTGTCATGGGGGTAGTTACAACAGTAGCGGCTTTTTATTTTCTAAAACGTGATTTGAAAAGCGGTGCATTGAAGGTTGAAGATAATGATATCACTAAGCTACATAGTAATAATGATTCGCATGAAGGAGAGCAAGAACCGTTGTTATCAAGTGCCGTGAAAAAGACCTTGGCTATTATAATTCCATTGTTATTCATGCTTGATGTGGTAATCATGTCGGTTGCCAATTTACAAGGAGGAGATGCTACAGCTCTGATTGGTGGCACTTCAGTATTTATCTTAATTCTTATTTCACTGTTGTCATACCGAAACAAAGGTTTAGAAAAAATTACAGAATATTTAATTGAAGGTTTTCAATTTGGCTTTAAAGTATTTGGGCCTGTTATTCCAATTGCGGCGTTTTTCTATTTAGGTGACTCGGCTTTCATAAAGATATTTGGTGAAGTTTTACCCGCTGCATCCCAAGGTATAGTTAATGATTTGGGTGTTGCATTAGCAGATGCGGTTCCTTTGAATTCTGCCGTCGCTGCTGTAACGTTAACTTCAGTAGGTGCCATCACCGGTCTTGACGGATCCGGTTTTTCAGGTATTTCTCTAGCTGGATCGATTGCCAAACTTTTTGCTACGGCTATAGGATCCGGAATCGCTACCCTGACTGCCTTAGGCCAAATCGCAGCGATTTGGGTAGGTGGGGGAACGCTTATCCCTTGGGCTTTAATTCCTGCGGCAGCTATTTGTGGGGTTGACCCCTTTGAACTGGCTCGTAGAAATCTTAAACCCGTTGTTATTGGTTTAGTAGTTACTACCATTGTTGCTATGTTTTTAATTTAAATCTCCACAGCGCTAAAACCTGCAAGAAGTAAATTCTTGCAGGTTTATCTTTTGTCACATTGTCGCATAGCAGTTTTCTTATTTGGCATAATAATTTGTAGGAAATACCAATTGTGGAGGGGTTTTATGATTTCTGAGGAGCATTGGCGAAAAGTCTTAACTAAAGATCAGTATCGAGTATTGAGACAAAAAGGAACTGAAAGGCCCTTTACAGGTGAATTTTTTCTTCATAAGAAAGAAGGGCTTTACCACTGTGCAGCCTGTGGTAATCCTCTGTTTAGCTCCGTAGCAAAGTTTGATTGTGACTGTGGTTGGCCCAGCTTTTCTGAACATTTGACAAATGATAGTATAGCCACTGAGAAGGATAAAAGCCATGGCATGATTAGAACAGAAGTATTATGTAAAAAATGCGAGAGCCATCTTGGTCATGTTTTTGATGATGGTCCACCCCCAACGGGGAACCGTTATTGTATAAACTCAGTAGCCTTAAAATTTATACCTAAGGCGTAAACGCAATTGTATTAGAACCCTAGCCTTCTGGAGGGCACCTATGGAGAATAGTAAACTTGGAACATACCAAATTGTTATATTAATGATGGGGCTTATTTTAAGCACAGGATTTTTCACAATTCCGACCTTGGTTGCAGCTACAGCAGCGCAGGACGGCTGGATTTCAATGATACTGGCAACAGCAGGAGGAATTGGGGCTTTACTAATATATTCTTTATTGGCTAACTACTTTATGGAGGAAAAGGAAAATGTAATTTCTTTTAGTGAAAGGGTTTTAGGAAAGTTTTTAGGTAAAGTGATTGGTATTTCTTTCGCCTTATATTTCTTAATTTCAAATACTACCGCTATTAGACTTGGTGGAGAGTTGGTGGTTACTAATAATATGCCCAGGACTCCCATTGAAGTTATCCATATTGCATTAGTCCTTTTGGGGGCTTATGCAGCCTGGCATGGACTTGAGGTAATTGCAAGAATGACAACCTTTGTGCTCCCTTTATTGGTAGGTGCAATTCTGCTTAGTGTTTTTATGACAATACCCGGGTGGGATGCAGCTAATCTTCAGCCAGTGATGGAACAAGGTGTTAAGCCAATAATTTTAGCAAGTATCACTCCCTTTGGTTGGATAGCTCAGTGCGTAATTTTGCTTGTATTTTACCCCAGTTTACAGAGAGATAAAAACTTATTTTTGAAATCTTCCCTGGGAGTATTTTTTATAGGGAGCCTGCTCACTCTAATTGTAGTAAGTACAATTTTAGTCTTTGGGCCTAAGTTAGCAGGTAGCCTCGTTTTTTCGTTCTATCAGGTTAATGCCTATATTGATTTAGTTGAATTCCTTGAGCGCATGGAAATTGTTACAGCTTCGATGTGGTTACCGGGTGTATTGATAAAGGTAAGTATTTGGTACTACGCTTTTATGATAACTGTAGCTCAGACTTTTAATTTGAAAGATTACCGGGTTCTCCTATGGCCTACTGCTCTCTTACTTATTCCTCTAACCACTTATTCAGCCGAGAATATAATGGAACTTAGAGAATATTTGGGGTTAATCTGGCCCTTATATGCAACAACCACAGCTCAGCTATTTATTCCGTTTCTGTTATTGATTGTCGCTGTTATCAAGGGAAAGCCTAAGTCTCAAAAAAAGAAAAAACAAAACTAGTGCTCTATTCAATCCGAGGAGCACTAGTTTTGTTTTTCTTATAGTGTTTTTCCTAGGGAGTCACTAATTAGATATATTTGCCATACTATGGAAGTGTAAGAGTTAAAAAATTTAATTATAAGTCGGAGAATAGAAAGGAAGAAAGAATTGAAAAATTTATCTGAAATTGAAATGATGATAAGTCCAAGTGTGGCTGAGTTAAGGAATTCTGTGGATTTAAGCGTAGAATACTTAAAAGCCAATCCTAGTCAAAAAAGGCAAGTAAATGAACTTTGGGAGAATTTCCTTTTTGATTTTGTCGAATATGTTAAACAGAAAGAAAAAGATAGTGGTGAGGAATTAATTAATCTGCCGTTATCTAAACTAATTAAACTACTCAAATAAATAGATAAAGAACCTGAATGTCAATTTCAGGTTCTTTGCTATTGGATCTTGCATTTTTTTAATCTAGATACTCTGCTGCAAAGGAGTTTTCACCGGCATGCACAGATAAAAGAGTATCTGCATATCCAACTAACCGGTTAACAATCTCATCGCCTATAGCATAAACCAAATTATGAAGTTCAGGGTCATGTAACTTAGGGTCATCTAAGATCAGAGTAGTGTTTATAAAGATTTCCTTATTGCCCTGTAAGTCATAATGAATAATCACCTTGCCTGCGGCACCGCCAGTCTTAGGGTCTTCAAAACCCGTTAAAAACACATACCACTCTTCTGCGGTATGAGACCTAAAGTTTTTAGTGAATTTTAAACCTTCGGTTACCCTAAGAGTATCTTCATATTCTTTTGATCCTACTAAATCTAAGATTTTCTTTTTCATTGAATTCACCTGACCTGCTTGGAAGATATTCTTTATATATTATTGGCATTAGAATAGTACCTATACTCTAACCACAACATTATACTAATTAAAAGTCCGATGAAAGGAACCCAGCACAGTAATAAAGTTATAATAAAGTAAACCGTATCTTCCTCGGGAACCTTACCCAACTTAATGATATCTCTTATAATAAAACAAGAAATGACGATATGAACTAAATAAAAGATCAGGAAAACTTCCATTAGATTGCTCACTCCTTCAAACCATATATATATATATATTATGTTAGCAAAGGGATAAGATAAAGGATAGTTCGTTGAAAGGTAAACAAAAGGAACCCAGGTGTCGCCTAAGAAACTAATTGGTATAAAGGAGGGCACCCAGAAGTTAAAGTTGTTTTAATATCACGCTGGGTTAAAACTCCAAGGGGAAAACCTTGGAGTTTTTTACGCATTAATAAGAGCTTGATTTGGTATCTTAATATGGAAGTATATTACTAACAGAAAGCTAACGTGGTAATTTTAGGTATAGTAGTATTTGTGCTTGACAGTATGATTAGTATGATTTATCATACTAAGTAATTGGAGGTGCGTAAGGTATGATGATGAAACATGGTCGCAACGGTCATAGCCATGGAAAATGCTATGGTTCAACTGTTATGGGAGAACGTGGGCAAGTAGTGATACCTGCTGAAGCTAGAGAAGAAATAGGTATTCAAGCAGGTGAAAAAATGATTGTTTTCGGTAACCCTAAAAGAGGAACAGTAATACTAATAAAGTCAGATATAATGGCTCGCTTCGCGGACTTGTTATTTAAAAAAGGAAATTTCTTTGATGAATTATTAGGCAAAAAAGATAAAAACAGTAAGAGTGACAAAAAGGACGATGAATAGACAAGGCAGAAAGGACGGAAATATATGAGGGAATTTATCAAGTTGCTTTTTAATACTAGATTTAGAAAAGTATTCTTTCTATTTGTTTCCTTTGTAGCTCAGTTTTGGTGGCTTGGTAAAACTAAAAGGTATTTGAATGCAGAAAAAGTGGCAGAAAAATATAGGCACTTGTATGCCAAACAAGCTGAAACCTTTACCGATGTTGCTCTTGATTTAGGTGGCTTATTGATTAAATTAGGTCAATTTTTTAGCTCCAGAGTCGATATTTTACCTAAAGAATATACGGATGAATTAGCGAAGTTACAGGATGCTGTGACACCATTACCTACAGACATAATTGTGGAAAGAATTGAATTAGAATATGGTAAAAAGATAGCTGATGTTTTCCAAAGTTTCTCTCAGGAACCCTTGGCTGCGGCATCCTTAGGTCAGGTTCACAAAGCACAGCTTCACTCTGGAGAAACTGTGGTTGCTAAAGTTCTGAGGCCCGGTATCGAGGAAATTGTAGCTATTGACTTAGAAACTTTAAAGGTAATTCTATCTTTATCTAAAAGGTTCACCACAATCAGCAACTCCGTAGATTTAGATCAAGTATACAGAGAGTTTAAGGAAACTGTAAATGATGAGCTTAGTTATATTAAGGAAGGTCAAAACGCAGAGGTATTTAAAGAAAACTTTTCAGAAAGTCCAATCTACCTCCCAAAAATTCATTGGCCTTATTGTACTGATAAAGTATTAGTTATGGAATACATTTCCGGTGTTAAAATAAATGATTTTTCCTACTTAGATGAAAAGGGCATTGATCGAAAGAAGCTAGCTGAAACCTTATTTGCCTCTTATCTTAGACAAATCCTAGTAGATGGTTTCTTTCATGCCGATCCTCATCCTGGAAACCTTTTAGTCAAAGCTGATGGAACTTTAGTTTTTATCGATTTTGGCATGGTGGGTACAATAAATGCTTCCATGAAAGATAATATGGTTAAGCTAGTTCTTGCTCTCTTTAAAAAGGACGCAGGGGGAGTGGTTAATGCTTTTAAAGATCTTGGTTTCATCAAAGAGGGAATAGATTACAACCCCATAATTAAAAGCGTTGACTTAATGATTAGAAGGTTTTACGATGAGAAAGATGTTTCCAATCTTGACCTAGAAGAACTATCGCACGAACTAAGAGAGTTGATGTATTCACAACCTTTTCAACTTCCGGCACAAACCACCTTCCTGGGGAAGTCGGTATTTACTCTGGCGGGCATCTGTTATGGTTTAGATGAAGACTTTGATTTGGTAAAAGTGAGCTCGCCTTATGTTGGTATGTTATTCCCAGAGAACATGGCAGGAGACTCTGAGGGTTTAGGAAAATTCGATTTTATCTTAGATCAAGCTAAAACTATTGGCCTTGAAGCCATAGCCTTACCGGAAAAATTAAATCGTTTGATAAATGGTATAGAGTCCGGAGAAATAAGACTTCATCCAGCTAAGACTTTTGAAAAGAACTTAATTGAGCATCAAACCTTTCTAGCTAATCGCATTGTCAATGCAGTAATCACTACTGGACTAGGTATAGTGGGCGCCATACTTTATACCGGAAACTCGACTCAGCTGGGGATTGTCTTGCTTGGTTTAAGTGGATTTATTGGTCTAGGGCTATTAAGAGGAAAAGAGTCAGGAAGTAGCAGTAGAAGAAATAGGAGAAGAAGGCAAGGAGCTGGCCCTGGGGTAAGAAGACCAAGGTTTCATCCTTAGACAGCTTATATTAGATAGCTTATAATGGAGGGAGGTGGATGAATATGAAAGGACATAACTGGTTAAAGTATGACTGGTCAGTTGAAGAAAGAGAAGACGGCTATGCCATTATTATTAAAGGCGATAAAGAAGAACTAAAAGCTAAGCTTGAAGCCATGGAAGCATATCATAATTACTTAAAAAAGGCTAAAGCTGCAGGTATTCCAACACACGGTTCTTGCAAAGGTCATGGTTTTTTAAACAATATCCATAACCATTTTAAAGAGATGCATAAAAAGCATTCGAATGACGATAGCATAAAGTAAACTTAATGTAAAATAACATCAGAGGTGGTAAGTATGCTTATTCCAATGTCTATCATAATGAATAAGTTGAAGGGCATTAATTCAAATGTCTATAGTGATATCGTCCCTCAGGACACTACCTTTCCCTATATTGTTACGGAAGTTTCAGAAAATGGAGCTAGCAGTAATTTGGTGATTACTGTGTGGGACCATGAGCCCGTTGCTGCTGGTAAAAATCAAGCAAATCTTGTTATAGATAAGCTTAAAGACCTTGTATATAACTGTTGTGACTCATATTTCAGATTAAGACTACAGTCTGAAGCTACCCTTCCTTCGGAAGCCAATCCTAGGGTAAAGGGGCGAAAGATGGTTTTTAAAGAGGCATCGTATTTGATTTAGACCTAAACCGAGGTATATAATAATTATATACCTCGGTTTTTCATATATTGCATAAAGGAGTTGCTAAATGAAACCAAGATTAGGACATATCCAATTTTTAAATTGCTTACCCTTATACTATGGCTTGGTTAAGAAAAACATTTTACTAGATGTTGAACTGATTAAAGAAACACCGACTCAACTTAATAGATTGCTATTAGAAGGTAAACTAGATATTAGTCCAATTTCATCAATTGAATATGCCAGAAACAGTAAAGAACTGCTGTTGCTACCCGATTTTACAGTAAGCTCTGATGGTGAGGTTCAAAGTATATTTTTAGTGAGCAAAGTTCCTATTGAAGAATTATCAAAAGCAACAATAGCTTTAACAAACACGTCTGCCACCTCTCAGATCTTATTGAAAGTAATTCTGCAAAAATATGAAATAGAGCCTGAATTTTTTGTATGTCCCCCAGAACTACATCAAATGTTATTAGAGGCGGATGCAGCATTACTAATTGGTGACCCTGCGTTAAGAATAAAATATTTCCCTCCGGAGAACTTATATCTATATGACTTAGGAGTGGAGTGGAAGAAAATCACAGGTAAAATGATGGTTTTTGCCACTTGTTGTGTTCGGAAAGATTACTATGATGCTAATCCTGATTTAGTTAATATGGTATATCAGGGGATAAAGAGTTCAGTTGCTTATAGCCGTGTACATTTAGATGAAATTTCTGCAAGTGCCGCAAAGTGGGAAAAGTTCTCAAAGGAGGAACTTAAAAGTTATTATCAGGCTTTGAAATTTGATTTTGAGAAAGCCCAAATGGAAGGATTATTAGAGTTTTATAAGTATGCCCGCGAGTACGGTTATCTTGAAAGTGTACCGGAACTAAAGTTTATTGAAACAAAATAGCGCTTAAGGTCTGCAAAGATAGCAAGATAATACTATCAAAATATTTTGAAAATTACCAGCAACTGTGGTTTAATAGAGTTACTAAATACTAATTAGCATAAGGGAGGACTTGGCTTTGGAAAGACATAAAATCATTTTTCAACCAGGAGACGTGGAATTAGAAATAGAAGAAGACAGTACCATAATGAAAGCCATGGATTTAGCAGGGATCGAATTTGATTTTCCTTGTGGTGGAAGAGGCAGATGCGGAAAATGTCGTGTTAAAATTCTACAAGGCCTAGAATCGCCTTCAACGGTGGAGCAGGAGATGTTAGAGGAAAAAGAACTAAATGAAGGTATTCGCCTTGCTTGTCTTACAAAGATTAATCAGGATTTAAAGGTAGAGCTTCCTTTTAAATTGGAACACAAAATCTTATTATCTGCTGAGGAACGAAGTTTTACGATAGAGCCACATATTGTTAAAACTTTTATAGAAGTGGACAATCCTTCATTAGAGGATGTTAGACCCGACTGGTCAAGGCTCAGAGAGGCTCTAATGAAAAGAAACCCAACCCAACCACAGCTAAGTACCAGTGTCGATATTCTTAGACAATTGCCTGAAACATTACGAGAAGCAAAAAATTGCTTGACAGCCGTTAGCTTTGATCACAAGATAACAGGCCTAGAAGCGCAAAACACTACTGGGACACTTCTAGGAATGGCTTTTGATATTGGAACAACCACTATCGTGGGTTATTTGATGGATCTTAACACCGGACAGGAGCTAAGTGTTGTTTCAACCCTCAATCCACAAACTAAATTTGGTGCTGATGTTATTTCTAGAGTCACTTTCACAATGCATGAGAAAGACGGTTTGAAAAAGCTCCACGATTCTGTCATAACTGCAATCAATAAATTAGTAGCAGATGCTGCTGAAAAAGCAGGCGTTAGCACAAAAGAGATTTATGCTATAACTATTGCGGGTAATTCCACTATGCATCACCTTTTTCTGGGGATTAATCCTAAATATATTGCTTTGTCACCGTACATACCTGTTATAAGCGAAGAAGTTGTTGTGGAAGCAAAGGAATTAAAAATAGATATTAACCAAGGTGGTAGAATTTTTGTACTTCCTAACATCGCAGGCTTTGTTGGCGCCGATACGGTGGCCGTGCTTTTGGCAACTGAGATGGACAAGGCGGACAATGTTCGATTAATTATTGATATTGGTACAAATGGAGAAATTGCTCTTGGTTCTAAGGATAGGTTATTTGCCTGTTCGGCAGCAGCCGGACCTGCTTTTGAGGGAGCTCAAATAAGTAGTGGTATGAGAGGTGCCTTAGGAGCTATTGATCATTTCTATTTTAAAGAAGCCCTGGAGTATTCTGTTATAGGCGAGGTTAAACCTAAGGGAATTGCTGGTTCCGCATTATTAGACGCAGTGGCCGGACTGATAGAATTAGAAATAGTGGATTCATCGGGCCGAATTTTAGCCCCGGGAAAAATCAATAATCCAAAGGCTGAAAAGTTTTTGGACCGGATAATAGAGCATGAAGGTTCTAAAGCTTTCGTACTTGTAGATGAGAAATCAACGGAGCATGGAAATCCAATTTTAATTACTCAACGTGATATTCGAGAACTTCAGATGGCTAAGGGAGCCATGTCCACAGGTGTTAAGGTATTAATGGAGGAATACGGAATCGAGGCAAAGGGAATAGATGAGGTATTATTGGCAGGAGCCTTTGGCAACTATCTTAATCCCCACAGTGCCTGCGTTATTGGCCTTATACCTAAAGAACTTGAAAGTAAGATTAAAATGATAGGTAACGCCGCTGGTTCAGGATCAAAATTAGCCTTGTTGTCTAAAAGCGAATTTAAAAGATCTGCAAATATTGCTCAGTCCGTGCAATTTGTTGAATTAGGTTCCTATCCAAAATTTACAGCAATGTTTGCTGAATCAATGTATTTTAAGCAGTAGCAGGGAGGTCAAAAGTTTGGACAACAACTTTGTTTATAGTTCTCGAGAGAGGGTTTTGAATCTAATTAAAAATGGAAAGGCGGACAGGGTGCCGAAAGGTGAGCTTGTTATCAATGATCCATTAATTCAGACTGAACTAAAATGCGATTCAGTAAACTTTGCTCAGAGATTAGCCTTTGTTAATTCTCTAGGCCTAGACATAATCACATTATCACCAACCTATCCTAAGGTAGCTAGAGAACTACCGCGGCCACAGGAATATTTGTGGCCCGATCTAGAAAAATGGACAAAAGAGACTTCACTCTTTTCCTTTGCGATTCTTGATGGCGCCTTTGAATGGGGCATGCGTTTATTTGGTTTTGAAGAATATTTCATACTTCTGAAAAAATCACCTGATTCTTTATTGGAGTTCATTAAAGAGGTGGAAAAACTAAACACGTTGATGATTGAAAAGCTTGTAGGCCAGGGGATAAATGGTATAATCCTAGCTGATGATATTGCTTACCAGAGAGGTTTTCTGATAAACCCCAAAACCATCAGAAAGTACTTTATGCCTTCCATAGAAAGACAGGTTAAAGAAATTGATAAAGCAGGCGTACCGGCTTTCTATCATTCTGATGGTAATTATCGTGAGGTCATAGGAGATATTATAAATGCTGGTTTTGTGGGACTACATTGCTTAGAGAGAAATTCCGGTATGCTAGTTGACGAATTACAGCAAGAGATAGGGGATAAGCTCTGCTTATGGGGTCATCTAGATGTTAATGACCTCGAAAATTCTAAAGAACCTGCTTGTAGGGAAGAGTTAGTTAAGTCCATCAATAAATTAGGTAAAAATAACAAGTTTATTCTGGGTACCAATAGTGGTTTATTTGAAGCTATGGACATTGAAAGTTTAAAAACTCTTTACTCTGCTGTCAGTTAGTCTCTAGCAATCAAGTCCAGTAAAATTTTAATACCAAGTGCTGTTTTAATAAAGCACTTGGTATTTTTCTGTTTTTCATTGTTCAAGTTCAATTTCTCTTTCGAAATATTCGTGTTCAAGTATAAAACCCTTATTGATTTTCATAACGTCTTTTTTGAGATTTTGAAATTCAGTTGGATTTAGTTTTTCTTTTTGAAAACAGATAATATCAAGTTGCTCTTTTTCGGTTTTAACTATGAAGGTATAAAGATGCTTATATTCATCTAACATAATTCCTCCTCTTTACTAGATTTGAAACACAAAAAAGAAACTTTGTAAAGGAGAAAGACCCAGACTTAAGGCTGTATTATAGTTATGTACAGTTAACTCAATAGTATTCTAGTAGCCACTAACTTATTTTTGTTTTTCCTAGGATTAAAATCAGGCTAGGTACTATTAAAGCAAGTCCTGCGCCCATGTAAATATAGAATGTTGAGAGAAATTCCTTGAGCACCGTTAGATTTGGAAAAAGCCACAGTGACAACACTAAAACAGCGATACCCACTGGTATAATTAATTTCTTGTAGCTATTTACGCCAAGGAAACCCTGTAAGGTTTTTACCGAGGCGTAATAAAAAAGGCTTACCTTACCGAAGCTTCCAAAAACCCATAGAAAAATTGCTATTGGTTGAAGGTTCCCAAATACATCTATCTTCATATATGAAATTTGATGGTATGTCGGAAAAGACAATGCTTTCGGTGATGTCGATCCAAAAGTGGATATTGGACCGGTTAGTGGCCCTATAAACATTAGGAATATAATTATTAGGCTAATTATATTTAATAGCCATATTTTTGGCTTAGAGTTAGGAGTTACTTTATTTTGAATCATTCCGAGGACAACCAGCTCACTAAAAAGACCGATTAGAGGTAATGCTCCAAGCATTACTGGTTCGAATCCGTTTTCAAGAATCGGTAGGAGATTGACATAATCCTTTGAAGGCATACTAAAGACAGATGCACTTACCCCTCCAAGTATCAGGAGAGGAAGCATAAATTGGTATACCCTTGCAAATCCTTCAAGCCCCGAATAAAGGGCAAATATAACGATAATTAAAAAGGGAGAGATAATGGCTATCCCTGGAGTTTCAGGCAAAAAAGCAGTTGTCATAAAGTTTATTAATAACTTAAAGGTTAAAATGGTTACAAGCATAAAGTAGCAAAAGAATAAAAAAGTAAGTAATTTACCCACAGGTTTATTAAAAGCAATTGCAAAAATCTCCGCCAGTGAAAACTTTGGGAATTTTCCACCTACTTTTGAGATTAAATAAACAATTAATATTGCAGGGACTAATGCTAGCAAAAGAGAGATCCAACTGTCTCTACCTGCACTTTCAAAAACAAGTGATGTGATAACCAAATGACCTGTTACGGTAATAGAGCCGATTATTAGAAACGAAAATTGCAGTTTTGAAATATAAACATCCTTCAAAAAATCCACCTCTTACTGCTAGATATCCACCTTTTAGTTTGTCCAAAAATTTAAGATTAAAAGCAGTCCATAGTAATGCAGGCTAAGTTTTATTAGTTTGATCAAAAGAAGCCAAAGCAACTTATTAGTTTGCTTTGGCTTCTTAACGTTAATAATTTGTGCATTTGGTGAAACTGTTAGATAAGGTTTAAACCTGTTAACAAAATAATAATAATTAAGACTGGCGTTATATATTTCAGAATGAAATTTGTGATCTTAAGATAGTTTAGATTATTAATCTCACCCTGATTAGAAGCCTCAGTATAGAACTTAGACCAGCCCCAGGACCAAGCCACAAAAATAGCAACCGATAGCCCAATTAGTGGCATGAAAACATTAGATATTAAAAAGTCAAAAAGATCAAAAGCTATAAAACCAAAAACAGTATATCCTGATAAAAGGCCAAAAGACAAGGTTGATATTGAACCTAGAGCTAAAATAATTGTTAGTACTACCAATGTTGCTTTTTTTCTAGACCATTTAAATTCTTCTGAAAAGTAAGCCACTGGAACTTCAACTATGGAAAGCATGGCCGTAGTTGCAGCAAAGGAAGCTAATAAGAAAAACATAGTCATGAATACAGTTCCAAAGGGCATGGAGCTAAAAACTGTGGGGATTGTAATAAACAATAAAGATGGACCCGCACTTGGCTCAAGGCCATAGTTAAATACTGCTGGGAAAATGGCAATTCCAGCTAATAATGAAACTAAGATATCTGCAAACACAACCTTTATAGCTGTAGAAGGTATATTTTGTTTTTCGCCAAAATAACTTCCGTAAGTCATCATTGTACCGATTCCTAAAGAGAGTTTAAAGAAGGCTAAGCCTAAGGCTACTAGTACTACTGAACTGGTTATCTTTGAAAAGTCTGGTTTAAATAAAAACTCTAAACCTTGGGTGGCACCAGGCAAAAATAGAGACCTGATGGCTGTGATTAACAATAGGATAAAAAGAAGAGGCATAAGAACTTTTGCCACTTTTTCAATACCTTTGCTTACGCCGGCAGTAATAACAATACCTACTGCAGTTAAGGCAGCAACTTGCCATAAAATTGGTTCAAAGGTCGCTCCGGTAAAACCATTAAAGGAGGCTCCAAGGGCTTCGGCATTTGTGGTCGTTAAGGCGCCGCTAATAGCTTTAAATACATAGGCATAAACCCAACCTACTACCGTACTATAAAAGGCCATTAAGATTAAGCTTGCTACCACTCCGGCAATCCCCACCATAAACCAAGGCTTACCGGGTGCCAACTTCTTAAAAGTTGTTACTGTATTAGATTTTGAATTTCTACCTAGAACCAGCTCTGAGAGCATTACCGGCAATCCCACTACAAACACACAGGCTAAGTAAACTAAGATAAAGGCCGCCCCGCCATTTTCACCTGTCACATAAGGGAACTTCCAAATGTTACCCAAACCAACGGCAGAGCCTAAGGTTGCTGCGATTACTCCTAAACCGGTGCTAAACTTATCGCGTGTTAATTCTTTTGCTTTTGTGCTCATTTGTTAACTCCTCCGCATATACAATTGCGTATTAAATTAAAAAAGATAAAATCTTTCTAATTATAAACTACGAAGGTAGGTGCTGGCAATAGAATTAAATTAAATTGAGATGGATTTAAAACTCCATCTGAATAAGTTTTCTTTATAGATTTGCGCAAATCGATAAAGAAATTTTATGAATATCATAGAGGATTATTATAATAAGATGTAGAAAAATATAAATAGTTAACATAAAAGGTGAGGTGAATAAATGCTCTACTTAGACAATGCCGCTACAAGTTGGCCTAAACCGGAAACTGTTTATCAAGAGGTTGAAAAGGCCTTGCGAATGGGTGGGAACCCTGGAAGAGGAGTAAATACTACATCTCTATCAGCTAGCCGCATTTTATTTGAGGCACGGCGGGAATTGGCTGATTTTTTTAATGCACCTAAACCGGAGCGAATTATTTTTACCCAAAATGCTACTGAGGGCATTAATTTAATCTTAAAAGGTTACTTATCCTCTGGGGACCATGTATTAATTTCTTCAGTAGAACATAATGCAGTAGTCCGGCCTTTGGAGACATTAAAAGAACAAGGTATAGATTATTCATTAATTCCCTGTGATGAAACGGGCCTTATTGATATAGCTTTAATGAAAAAATTAATTAAACAAAATACTAAACTTATTGTTCTGACCCATGCCTCAAACGTTTTAGGAACAATTCAACCTGTTCAAGAAATGGGTGCTATAGCTAACAAGCATGGTATCTATTTTATGGTTGACGCGTCTCAAACGGCAGGCATATTACCAATCGATGTTCAAAATATGAAAATCGACTTTTTGGCTTTCACCGGTCACAAGGGTTTAATGGGTCCTCAAGGAACCGGCGGAGTCTATATACGAGAAGGCTTACAAGTTAAGTCACTAATTCAGGGAGGAACGGGCCATCATTCGGCTTCTTTGACTCAACCTGTTGTTTTGCCTGAGGGATTAGAAAGTGGCACCAGAAATCTTCCGGGAATTGCCGGTCTTTTAGCCGGTGTTAGATACTGTCGGACTCATAGAGCAGAAATGAGAGCCCATGAACTTAAATTAATAGATAGACTAATCAGCTATCTTAAGCAGAAACCTAAAGTAAGCTATTATGGTCCCAGAAAGGCTGAAGACAGAGTAGGCTTAATTGCTTTTAATATAGAAGGCTTTAGTGCGGATACAGTGGGAACTTTACTTGATCGTACTTATGGTATAATTTCGCGCACAGGTTTACACTGCTCACCCCTGGCCCATAGAGTCGCCAAGACAATTGAAACCGGGTCTCTTCGGATTAGTGTAGGACCCTTTACTACTGAGGATGACATTGAATCACTAATACAGGCTTTAGATAGCATAATTGGAGGGTAAAGACCTTGGAATATCAAATAATCATATTTCCTAGTGTTCATTTTACTTTGGCTGCGGAACAGGTCTTAAAAGAAAATGATATTGAGCACCAGGTGGTTCCCGTACCTCCGTATATAAATGAAGGTTGTGGTTTGGGAATTAAAATAGGGGCCTCATTAACCGAGAAAGTGCTGAATTTCCTAAAAATACGTGAAGTAGAAACTGAAAAAGTTATTGAACTAGAAGCTAGTAAGCAGTAATGGTAATAAGCGAAAAGATTTAGGAGGTTTATAACATGAGTAATTTTGCTGTTTTAATCACAAGTAACTCTATTGGGAAAGACGCTAAAGAACTAGGAGAGAAACTAATGGGGAGTTATCTTTATGCTTTAGCTGAGGCTGAGGAACTCCCGACCCATATTCTTTTTCTAAACACGGGAGTAACTTTACTATTAGAAGAAGTACCAACTTCACAGACCCTGAAATTTTTGCAGGATAAGGGTGTTAAGCTATTAGCCTGTGGAACCTGTGTGGACTATTTCCAACTTAAAGAGAAAATTAATGTGGGTGAAATTAGTAATATGTATACCATAAGAGACATCATGGCACAGGCAGATAAAGTCGTTACCTTAGGCTAGTAAAAAATCAGGAGGATTCTTATGTATTCAATAGGCATAGACATAGGTTCAGTTTCAACAAAAGGAGTTATCTTTGACGGAGAAAAGTGGGAAGCTGTCGTTCTCCCTACCGGCTGGATGCCAAAAGAAATGGGTGAGGTGGTTTTAGACAAGTTATGTAAAATGAAGAACATTCCCTCCTCAGAAATCCAAAAAATTGTCGGTACCGGCTATGGCAGGATTCACCTGCCTTTTGCGGATAAAATCGTAAGTGAATTGTCCTGTCATGGTCGCGGGTCACATTACTTATTTCCGGAAGCTACCGGAGTAATAGATGTTGGTGGCCAAGATAGCAAAGCTATGCTTTTAAATGAACGGGGAAGAGTAATCGATTTTGTTTTAAACGATAAATGTGCCGCAGGCACAGGAAGGTTCTTGCAGGTAGCTACTCAGGCTTTAGGTGTGGACTTAAAAGAAATGGATAGCCTCGCTCTTGAGGCTGAGCCCTTGGAAATCGGAAGTATGTGTACTGTTTTTGCAGAGACTGAGGTACTTAACTTGTTGATGCAGGGGAAGGCCAAGGCTAATATCGTGTCCGGGCTTTTAAAATCCATCGCAAATAAAGTAGTGCCGATGGCTCGAAAAGTTGGTTTAGAAAATGAAGTGGTTTTCACCGGAGGTTTAGCTAATAGTGCTGTATTAAGGAATATGATTGCAGAGATTTCCGGCTGGAGAGTTAAGACTGCTATAAACCCACAAATAACAGGTGCTTTAGGAGCAGCAGTAATAGCTTATGAATTAGTTGAAAAGGGAGTGAAGTAAGTGAGAGCAAAAACAATGGAGTATTTTGATCAACTAATTGCCAATAGTGCAATAAAAATTAAAGAGGCCAAGGATGAGGGTAAAAAGGTAGTAGGCTACTACTGTGTATTTTCACCAATTGAATTAATTGAGGCAGCTGGTGCCATTCCCGTTGGCCTTTGCGCCACTAAACAAGACCCAATCGCCGAAGCCGAAAAAGTATTACCAAGAAACCTTTGTCCATTAATTAAATCCAGCTATGGTTTTGCCGCAAGTGGCAAATGTCCTTTCTTCCATTTTGCGGATGCCATTATGGCTGAAACAACCTGTGATGGAAAGAAGAAGATGTATGAATTAATGGCCAAAATGAAGCCCATGGTTGTTCTTGATATTCCTAATTCTTCGAATTTTGCAAAACGTAAAGAACATTGGATGGATGAAATTGCCAGAGCTAAATCCTTTTTAGAAGAGCAATTTGGGGTAGAGATTACAGAAGAAAAGTTATCTGAGGTAATTAAAGTTTACAACGAAGAACGTAAACTTCTAATGGAGCTGGTAGCTTTAAATAAAACCAACCCTGCTCCCATTGCGGGAACAGATCTACTAAAAGTCCTTTGGGGACGTAGTTTCCAATTAAACAGAGAAGAATTTACAGCTAAAGTAGGAGAACTAATCGAAGAGGTTAAAGATATAGTGGCCATCAGAGGAGAAATCGAGGATAAAGGACCACGTATTCTAGTTACAGGTACTCCTACAGGGGTTGGCCAAGAAAAAGTATTAAATATCATCCAAGGGGGACCGGCTCAAGTTATCTTACAAGAGGCCTGCTCGGGGATTAAGGGATTTGTTGATTTAGTTGAAGAAGAGATTGACCCCTACGAAGCTTTAGCTAAAAAGTATATGGATATCCCATGTTCTTGTACTTCGCCAAACCAAAGCCGTTTTGATCTTATCGGCAGATTAGTGAAAGAGTATAACATCCAAGGTGTGGTAGATGTAACACTTCAAGCTTGTCACACCTATAACATTGAGTCGTATTCACTTAAGGAGTATTTAAGAAATGAGCACAAAATTCCCTTACTACAAGTGGAAACCGATTATAGTGAGTCAGATGTACAACAGATTAAACTTCGAGTTGATGCATTTTTAGAGTTATTGAATGAAAATTCTCTATGCCATAGTAGGTAAGATGAACACAAGGCTCAACTGAGCTTTGTGTTTTTTCCTTTCAGCGGTAAAGTTTAATTAGTTGTAAAATTTCACAAAATTTTGATATAATTAATAAGGTTTGATTTATATAATTGTCCATTTGTCCATGATATTGCCTTAGGAGGTAACCCAATTGAAATACCAAATAGTCCCCCTATTAGCTTTTTTCGGATACTTCATTATTTTCCTAATCATGCTTAGAGGGGAAAAAACTAAAATTAATCGTGTTTTTACATTATATATTGCGGTGGTTTTATTTTGGAGTTTTGGTGCTTTTATGATGAGGACAGGTTTGCCTCCAAGTGCCCTTTTTTGGAATAGAATCCTGACAACCGGTTTTATCACAGCACCCTTTGCCTTTTATCACTTTTCTTTAGTTTACAGTGAGAAAAGTCTTGTTTTTAAGAAATTAGCTCTTTCTTACTCGATTGCTGCCATGCTTGTTGTCGCAAATTTTGCCGGTGCATTAGTCACAAGTGCGACCTTCATTAATGGTGAGTTCCATTATGAGCTAGGAGCTTTCGCACCTGCCTTAGCTTTTTTTGCTGTGTTATACGCTCTAGTAGCAACTCTAAATATCTATCAAAAGGATTTTAAAGGTGTTAAACCAAAGAAGAATAAAGTTGTGTTGACGGGAGCCTTAATTTATACAATTTCTAGTTTTCTTAACTTCTTTCCTAGTATCGGAAAATACCCTATCGATTTAATTGGCAGCTTTTTATTTGCAATTTTCATTACCTACTGTATATGTAGACATGGCTTTCTTAGAAATCTTAGCTACGTTAAAACCACTATTTTTTATGGATTAGTTTCAGGAGCTATCAGTACGATCTTTTACTTTGCCATAACCTTATTAAATGAGTACCTCGAAACTACCTATGTATATATAATCGTGTCAGCTATAGGTTTAATTTCAGGAATTTTCTTTTTCTTTTTTCAGAAAGTAAAGATTGAATTAATTGAGAGCGAAAAGCGGTTTCGATTACTCGCTGAGAATGCAAGAGACATTATTTATCGTTATAACTTCTACCCAGAAGAGAAACTTGAGTATATAAGTCCTGCAGTGAGAATTATAACAGGTTATGATCAAGAGGATTTTTATAAATCACCAAATCTTATTGACAATCTGTTAGGTGTCGAGGTATTGAAAAAAATTAACGACTTTATTTTGTTACCAGAATCAGATGTAAAGCCCATCGAGTTGCAGATTAGGTCTAAGGATAATAGACCCATATGGCTAGAGGGTCATTTTATTCCCTTTTATGACAAGAACAAAAGGTTACTGGCTGTTGAAGGTATCATTAGAGATATTAGTGAAAGAAAGACTGTCGAACAAGAAATGAGTAGATTAAATCAGTTGCATATTCTCGGGCAGACAGCTGCTACAATTGCTCATGAAATAAGAAATCCAATGACTACCGCCAGTGGCTTTTTACAGGTATTAAGGGGAAAAGCGGAGCTTAATAGTTATCAGGATTGGATCAACCTAGTAATAGAGGAGATTAATCGGGCAAACCACATCATTACGGAATATCTTTCTTTTAGTAAAGAAAGTCAAGGTGAGCACCGGAAAGAAGACTTAAGTGAAATCATACAAAGTATCTTCCCTTTAATGGAAAGCGACGCTGTAGCAGGTACCAAAAGAATAGAGTTAAATCTTACAAGTGATATCAAGCTTTTTGTTAATAGCAAAGAGATTAAACAGCTGATTCATAACCTTGTTAGAAATGGATTAGAAGCCATGGATAGGGGTGGAATTTTAAGAATTGAAACATATTTAGCGCCAGGTCATGTGGTTTTAAAAGTGCAAGATCAAGGAAGTGGTATTGAGACAGAAGTCTTAGAGAAATTGGGAACCCCATTTTTTAGTACAAAGGAAGAAGGGACTGGGCTCGGTCTTGCTGTTTGCTATCAGATCGCAGGGAAACATGGAGCGAAGATAACTGTAGAAACAGGAAGTGGAGGAACAACCTTTTTCGTTACTTTTAATAGTTGCGATTAGGGATAAAGTTAAATTGGTTGTATTTCTATCACTAATGGGGGTAGAAAACAATCCTATTCCGCCTCATCATAAGATCGAAAAGTAATGACCATGTTGTACTTTATGACAAGACTAGGTACAGCTAGTGCGGTACACAACGATTTTGAAATAATAACCGGCACCAAGCCACGCACATTTAAGCAATTTGCTAACTGAAAATGATAGTGCATGGGTTTAGCTACATGGCGCCATAATTGACACAACTACATAAGTAGCTATATAATTAATTAACTAGAGCTTATGAGGTGTTAGACTTGGATAAAGATAAACTAAAAGAATTAATTTTTCGCTACGAGGTAGCCTCGTTTTCAGTAACGAAAAAGACAAACGCCCTTATTCGAGAACAAGTCCGTGAAAACATTACTGTAGATCAATTTCAGACTTTGAGGTATATCCATAACCATGGACCTTGTACTACATCAGAGTTAGCAGATGTATTTGGAGTTTATAAAGGCGCAATAACTGCAATTATAAATAGGTTAGTAGACCGTGAATTAGTAAAACGTGTTCAGGATCAAAAGGATCGGCGGGTAATCTGCCTTTCTGTAACTGAAGAGGGAGCTAAGTTGTATCAATCTGCTCAAGGTCCAATTCATCAGCAAGTGGCGGAATTCTTAACTGAGTTTTCTGCTACTGAGATTGAGGATTTTGTTACCTCCTACGAGAAACTTAATAAAGCAATTCAACTTAATCAAATAAACAGATTAGATAGCACCTATTGAGCCACCTAGGATTATTAAGGTGGCTTTTTGCTACTTAACAATAAACTTTTTTCGGACTTATTCATGATTAAATTATACCAAGTACTGTGGTATAATGGGGAAATCACTAATAACTAAGGAGACTTAAATGAACTATCTAAACATAACTAATGCGGCACTGCATATTCTAGACAATACTACAGTTACCCCAATTTTATCTGTTAAAGAGCTCGAGCTAGAGATTGAGACTAGCCAATTCTTTGAAAAACACATTAACAAAATACTGGTAGACGGAGCAGTAAAAAAGGGCTATTTCAATCCGGAAAATAATGTTGTTCGGGATTTTTGTATTCAGTTAGGTGAAAGCTCGGCTTCTTTTCTTGACGTAAGCAGTAGCCTCGGTAACTCTTTATTTTCGATAATGAAAGAAAATCCAACAATTCCTCCTGCCGATGTGGCTTTTGTATTGTTCGAGCTAGGAGAGATTAAATACTTTTGTATCCTAAAGCTTAATTATAAAAACAGCTTTACTCACTATGTGGTAAATACTGAGGATGGCAGTTTTAATCAGCTTATTAAACATAAGACCACATTACCAAATGATTCCCAGAAGGCAGATGAGTGCGTTTTAGTTAATCTATCCACGTTGGAAATAAACCTGTTAGAAAAACAGTATGAAATTTGCGGAGAGAAAGATTTTTACCTTTCAAATCACTTCTTAAAATGTAAAAGTGATCTTTCTAATCTTCAGAAGGTTAAAATAATAGAAAAAGTTGCGGCTAAAGTAAGCAAAAAATATTTCGACGAAAGCTTTGATAAGGTCTCTAAACTAAAAAGCTGTGTAGCGGAAGAGATTGAAGAAACCAACACGATTGAAATAGATAAAGTGGCTCAAGCTGTATTTGGGGAAGTCACTGATATTAAAAATTACTACATGGAGGAAGTCCAACGGGCGGGTTTAGTTGAGCGAGTCGTTGAGATTCCAGAAAACATTAATATGAACAAACTAAAAACCCAAAAAATCAAAACAGATAATGGCATCGAAATAAACTTCCCGGCGAACATGTATTCCGATAAAGACAGTATTGAATTTATCAACAACCCGGACGGAACCATTTCTATTCTAATCAAGAATGTGGGTAAAGTGATCAACCGATGACCTAAAAAAACAAGCAATGAGCCACCACGTTTATTAATGACGAGGTGGCTCATTGCTATTATAACTATAACTTTTGGAATTAACTGTAATACTTTCTACTTGCTGCAAAAAAATTGTGAATTAATGTCCAGCTGGCACATATACTAATAGGGGGTAGGGGTAATTAGGATACATAATTAAGTGCCTTATTAATTTTTAGGAGGTATGGAAAATGGAACAACAGCTCAGAGCGATTTTTGGGGAATGGGTTAGTTTTGATCAAGTAGAAAGAATGCTCTATAGTCATGATGTGGCAAACTTACCGTCAACTGTTGAAAAGCTAGTACAAAAAAACTGTGATGCCGTAGTGCAACCTGAAAACATTAAGCAAATTACAGAATTAGTGAGCTTTGCACAAAAAAACAATATTCCAGTTGTGCCCAGAGGAGCTGCCACTAGCGGATATGGTGGCGTAATACCCATCAAAGGCGGTATTGTAGTTTCCTTTGGCAGGATGAATAAAGTGACCTCTGTAGATACAAAAAAGAAAACTGTTACAGTTGAACCAGGGATAATCTGGACAAATCTAGAAGCGGAACTCAAAAAACATGATCTTATGTTACGAAACTATCCTTCTAGTGGTCCCGGCGCTACAGTAGGTGGTTGGGTTGCAGAGGGTGGTTCGGGAATTGGCAGCTATGAGTATGGCTTCTGTGCCGACAATGTAATGTCTGCCAAGGTGGTCACACCCCAAGGAGAAGTTAAGCTTTTCAGTGGTTCAGAACTAGATGTGATTAACCGTGCTGAAGGCATCACGGGCTTTATCGTTGAAGTTACCCTAGCAGTCCGTAATCTTGAAGAAGAGCAAGTAGTTCTTGCTGCCTACGATCGTGACCAATTGCACAATCTCGTGGACACCATCAAAGAAATTAATAAGGCGGGACTGCCTTTATGGCATGTTAGTTTTGCTACAGCCACCTTTGTAGACTCAAAGGAAGAAGCGGTAGAGCTAGCCGGCAAAATGGAAGGAAATGAACATAGTCCACGTCTGGAGAAACCTTTTCCGGCCCCTAGGGGAAAACATCTATTAATGCTGGTCTATCCTGAGTCAAGAGAAGAGCAGATTAGCTCAAAGCTGATTAGTATTATTACCAGATACGGTGGAGAGCTACAACCTGATGTCACTGCCAAACACGAATGGGAAGAACGTTTTTATTCTATGAGGGTTAAAAACCTTGGACCCTCTTTAATTCCTAGTGAAGCCATTATCCCACTAGAAACTATTGCTGATGTGGTTATTGAAGGTGGCAATAAACTGCCCGGTATCGCCATAGAAGCTATTATGGCTAATCCTAACGAAGTTACCTTACTAGCCTTCCTAACAGGAGATGAAAGAACTTTCGCCTATAACATTGGTTTTGCCAAATCTTTAACCATGATGAATATAGCAAAAAAACATGGTGGTCGTGCCTATTCAGTAGGTCTCTACTTTACTAATGATGCCGAATCTGCATTAGGCTCTGAAAAGTTGAAGAGCTTAGAAGAATACAAAAAGATTAATGACCCAAAGAACCTGTTTAACCCGGGCAAAATATTGGCTTACACAGGTACTCCCGGCCTACTAAGAACGGCCATGGCGGCAGCTGGTCCGGCAGAACCACTTTTTGATATCTTAGAGAAATTCCTGAGTGATAAACCAAAAATGAAGCGTAAAATTGCACAAACCTTAACCAGAGCTTCCTTTGCTTGTGCTCAGTGTGGTTATTGTGTAGATACTTGTACCCTGCATATGGGTTATGGCTGGGAAAGTACTTCTCCGAGAGGTAAATTCTATATCTTACGTCAATATCTAAAAGGTAAACTTGAAATCAATCAAAACATTGTTGATAAAATGCTGATGTGTACCACTTGTAATCGTTGTAGTCCTATTTGTCAGGTTAGTCTGCCTATTATGGAATTATGGGATACCTTACGGCCAATTCTTACAGTAGAAATGGGGCGGCCAACTTATCCGGCTTTTGAAATGATGGGGGCAAGTATGGAAATGAACCTAAATATTTGGGCTAACAAACGTGAGAACAGAGATGCTTGGGTCCCTGAGGACATTCAAGTTCAGGAAAAAGGTGAACTTGCTTACTGGGCAGGGTGTACAGCTTCATTCGTAACCACCGATGTTGCCGAGAACGCGGTGCGGATACTAAAAGAAGGTGGTGTTGAATTAACCTATCTTGGTAAGGATGAGGGGTGCTGCGGTATACCTATGTTGATGGCCGGTAAGCCCGAAACCTTTGAATTTATCTTCAGAAACAACATGGAAGGCTTTAAAAAGCGAGGAATTAAAAGGGTAGTTCTTTCTTGCCCCGGTTGTTATGTGGCCCTATCACGTCATTACCCTATCTGGGCTGAGAAGTTAGGCTTGGATTGGGATATCGAGATTTCCCATATTAGTGAGATTATTGAAGAGCTTATTAATGATGGCAAACTAAAGTTTAAAAATGAAGTTAATAAAAGAGTTACCTGGCATGACTCATGTCATATTGGACGTCATGGTGGAGTATATGATCCACCTAGAAACGTACTAAAGGCCATTCCGGGTGTTGAATACGTGGAGATGAAACACTGTGGCGAAGATGCCTTATGTTGTGGCAGCGTTTTAACAAGGATCGGTAATCCTACCGTATCTAACAAATTAGGGGCTATGAGGATGCAAGAGGCGGCTGATGCCAAGGTAGATATGATGCTTGCTACGTGCCCTTGTTGTGAGGTTCAGTTAAGAGTCTCCGGGGATAAGGCCAATATTCCTATACCTGTGCTGGACTTTAGTGATATTGTGGTTGAAGCCCTAGGTTTCGAATCTAAGAATACGATTGAGTACACCTTGGAAGCCTGGTCTGTATTTGAAAAAGCCATTGAGATTATGACTCGTGATGGTATAGTAGAGATGATGACTGAAATGATGCCGGAGGTCATGGAAGCTATGCCACCGGCCATGCAACCCATGATGGGTTTGATGAAGGGTCTACCAGGCGGACCAATCCAAAACGGAGCTTTAGGGATGATGGAAAAGATGGTGCCTATGCTAATGCCCCTGTTACTCCCAGGCATGATGCCAAAGCTAATGCCAAAGGTTATTGAAATAATGAAGCAGGAAATTCCTAATATGCCTGCAGAAATGGAAGAAATGTTACCGGAAATGTTACCAAAAGTAATGGCAAAAATTATGCCGGGTCTGTTAGGAGAGGTGGCACCACTTCTAGCACCGCACATGACCGATCATATGAGAAAAGAGAAAGCAATTTAAATTTAAGCTAGATCCTGACTACTTGCATTTGTATTTGCAGGGATCTCCTTTACGAAACGGTCAGATCCTAGCCAGGCAGCAAGGGCAAAGATTAGGTAAAGGGCAACTCGGGCTTGTGCTCCTTGTAAAAGTACTTGAAGACCTACACCCAGACCTAAGGCAGGAATAACAATAAGAAAAGTTCGGATAACTCTTTCAAACCCCGGTTTTGGTGATATGGGCCATAGTTTAGAAAAGTTTGCCCCTAAGCTTACCCCTAAGCCAACTACAACTAGAATTTGCACTATGGTGAGAGGCGATGGAAAAGGCCAGTAGCCTAAAAAATTACCTGTCAAGTAGAAAATTTGTAAAAACAATGAGATCCGTAAGACCTTCCTTAAATCCTGAAAGCCTAAGTACGGTTGCAAAAGGTATAAACCTATCACTACTAACCCTAATAATACAGTCCAGAACATCAATTTAACCCCCTTAGAACTTAGTTATAGTTATTGACACCCCAGTCTTAAATAGCCTGGGGTGTCAATATTTATATAATAGTATTAATGGTCAATTGTTTCCCCAACCCCCCTAGGAGTCCGAATGTTTAGAACTAAGTCCTGAATTTCTTGTGGAGGAGCAGGTGTAAATCTTGAAACAGTAAAGGCTAATGTGAAGTTAATAAGCATACCGACTACGCCAATCCCTTGTGCGTTTATGCCCATGAAATCGTTAAGTAGTGGTTCAGCAGTTCCAAGAATCGGAACTGACTTCATCAAAACGATCATGGTCCCGGTAAAGATAAGGCCAGCCAAAATTCCCGTAATAGCACCTTCTTTATTCATCCTTATATCAAAGATTCCTAATAGAATGGCTGGGAAGAGACTGGCTGCAGCTAAGCCGAAGGCAAATGCCACCACCTCTCCAACAAATCCCGGCGGATTGATTCCGAAATAGCCGGCAGCGGCTACTGCAACTAAGATTGCTATTCGTGCTATCTTAAGTCGCTCTATATCGGTAGCCTTGGGTCTGAAAATCCGGAAATACAAATCGTGTGATACTGCACTGGACATGGCCAGTAGTAATCCTGAGGCTGTTGAAAGTGCAGCTGCTAGACCTCCTGCGGCAACAAGAGCAATTACAAAAGGTGATAATTTTGCAACTTCCGGAGTAGATAAAACGATAATATCTCTATCAATAGTTACGTTGTTTGCTTCAGGATCTCCACTGAAAACAACCTTACCGTCTCCTTTGGTTTCGTCAAATTGAAGTAACCCGGTTGATTCCCATTTTTCTACCCAATCAACTTGTCGTACTTCTTGAATGGTTTTACCCTCTAAACTGTTAATCAAGTTGTATTTCGCAAAAACACCAATTGCAGGAGCAGTGGTATAAAGTATGGCGATGAACAGAAGGGCCCACCCTGCAGAATATCTTGCTGCCCGAACGCTTGGAACTGTATAAAAACGGGTAATTACATGGGGTAATCCTGCAGTTCCAACCATTAAGGCTAAAGTAATGGTGAAAACATTTATTGCTGATAGATCAGTAAAAGGTTTCAAAAACTCTGTCATTCCCAGATCAATCTGGATGGCGCTAAGCCGTTCAGCCACATCCGTGAAGGTTAAAGCCAATTGTGGTATAGGGTTTCCTGTCAAAATATAGGCAATGGCAATAGCCGGAATAAGATAGGCAATAATCAATACTATGTACTGAGCTGCCTGAGTCCAAGTTATTCCTTTCATTCCTCCCATTGTAGCAAAGAAGGCAACGATTGCCATACCGATTAAAACTCCAATACCTAGATCCACCTGTAGGTAGCGGCTAAATACGATACCTACTCCACGCATCTGACCAGCAACATAGGTTAAAGAGATGAATAAGGTTGCAATGGCTGCTACCGCCCTGGCCCACTTTGAATAGTAACGATCACCAATGAAATCTGGAACCGTGTATCTACCAAACTTTCTAAGGTAAGGGGCAAGCAACAACGCTAATAAAACATAGCCACCGGTCCAACCCATTAAATAAATCGTACCGTCATAGCCAAGAAAGGCAATTAAACCTGCCATTGATATAAAAGACGCCGCTGACATCCAATCAGCTGCTGTTGCTGCACCGTTAATAATTGCCGGCACTCCCTGGCCGGCTACATAAAAGCCTTTGGTATCTTTGACTCGCATAACATAACCGATGTAAAGATAAAAACTAAAAGTCAAAATAACCATTATCAGAGTTAAAGCCTCTACACTCATAATCATACCCCCTTTATCCTTAGAATTTAATTGTCGTTGTCAACTCCAAACTCCTTATCGAGTTTATCCATTCTCCAGGCATAGTACCAAATAATACAGACAAAGATAAGGATTGATCCTTGGTGTGCAAACCAATAGGAAAGTGGAACTCCAAAAAATTGAACACTATGAAGAGCAGATGCGAAGAAAATTGCGGGAATAAAGGAAACTGATGCCCAAATAGTTAGAAGACCTAAAATAATAGAAATATTCTTTTTCCAGTACGCCTGATCTCTTTCGGTAAGCTGTTGGTTTTCATTACTCATAAATACACCTCCCAATTTTATAGGTACTAAAACTACTTCACTATTCTTTGGGTGATACCACCTCCTTTTGATTTAAACTATAGAAATTTTGTTGCTACGTTTAATTGCTACTAAGAGTTTCAAGTATTGGCTGATTTTTAATAATTGTATGGAAAAAACATGCAGCACTCAATGGATTTTGAGTAAATTGACTTAACTAGGCAGTAAATTTACTAATCAACTTAATGAACAGTAAAAGTCTCTCAAAAAAACCAATGACAATTATGTGAAATAAGAAATTTGCTTTTGAAAGTGTATAATAACCATATAACCCAAGGTGGAGACCATTAAAGGTCATATAAGACGCTAATTAAATAAAGGGCCAGATAGCTTGTTAAAGCCATCTAGCCCTTTAAATTAAAGGTTTCGAATAGATTAATTTAAATATTGAAGTCGTGGTATATGTGCTTTCTGTAACATGCTTTTCATTATCAGCCTTTAGGCTTAAAAGTTTGGCATAGAGTTTGATCAGAGGTATTTGACTGAGAAACACCGTTGTGATCAACCTCAACCATTGGTGCATCACACATTACATCAGCATTATAATTACATTCTGTTACTTTGCATTTAATTTTTGGCACAAATATCACCTCCTTGTATTCGCTAAAGGTTATTATGTACTGAGATATTACTTTTAATTCACTCATACCGGAGTTCTATGTCGTTTTATCATAGAAGTTATAATTGGAAAAATAAAGTATTGACACGCACTGAATTGATGTGGTAAGATATTATTTTACATTTGCATTAATATATGTTATACTTAGTAAGTTACTCTTAGAGGGGGGTGTTTGCTTTATGTTTCAAATTGGTGATAAGGTTGTTTATCCTGCTCATGGAGCGGGTACAATTGAAGCGATTGAAGAAAGAGAAATATTAGGAAGTAAACGTCTTTATTATGTAATGAATATCAGAAACATGGAAGTAATGTTTCCTATGGAATCGAATATAGGGATTAGGGAAATTGTTGGAGCTGAGATTATAGAAGATGTTCTTTCGGTTTTTGATAAGGAAGTACCACCTACCCTCGTTAGTCCAAGCCAAAGATATAGAGAAAATATGAATAAGTTAAAAAGTGGCGATATTTACGATGGAGCTCAGGTTATCCATAACCTAACTACCTTAGGCAAGAAAAGAACGCTTGCTACAGGTGATAAGACTATTTTAGACAGCGCTAAACAGATTCTGATTAGTGAGCTTGTTCTAGTTAAAGGGATTGATGAACAGCAGGCTGAGGATTTATTAAATGATGCTATCGACAATGCTATTGATAATGCTATCGATACTGCCATCGACAATTAGTTAAAAAGTAAAACTGCCCTAAGTCGTGTAAACGAGTTAGGGCAGTTTATTTTTGGTTTAGATTTTTACAATGTTTTCTGCTTGTGGTCCACGATTGCCTTGAACAACGCTGAATTCAACACGTTGACCTTCGTCTAATGACTTAAAACCGTCACCTGAGATTGCACTAAAATGTGCAAAAACATCGTCTCCGCCACCATCAACTTCGATAAAGCCGAAACCTTTCTCTGCATTAAACCATTTTACTGTACCTTTTTCCATAATATTACCTCCAAAATTTATAATTTAGCGTGTCCTTCATAGTGTTCCCAAAAAAAATAAATTCAGTACAAGAAAATTTAATATCTTATTGGTACATTGGAATAATAGAAAAATAACCAACTTACATAATAAAAGGAGTGTTATTAATGATTCCAGAAAAAATGAAACAAGTTTTGCAAAAAGAAGGGGTGGTAGCAATCGCCACCCAAGGAGATGATGGACCTCATCTGGTCAACTCTTGGAACTCCTATCTCAAACTAACTGAAGATAACAGTTTATTAATCCCTGCTGGCTTCATGCATAAAACTGAAGAAAATATTGCTAAAAATAAGCAAGTATTACTTACCCTTGGTAGTCGGGATGTGGAAGGGAACCACGGCCCTGGTACCGGTTTTCTGATTAAAGGTACAGCTTCTTTTATGAAAGAAGGAACAGATTTTGAGGACTTTAAACTAAAATTTCCTTGGATGAGAGCCATACTAAAAGTCGAGGTTACCTCCGCCCAACAAACACTTTAAACTCTTTAAAAGACATTTTCTAAAAACAAAGGCTTAACGGTTCGTGCCGTTAAGCCTTTGTTTTAGTTGGGTTCTGACCTCCCCTATTCTAAAATTTATTATATTCTCCTCTTCTGTTTCATAGAATTTCTAAAAAACAGTAGTCTTACATTTAGAAAATTCATATATTATAGAAGTAAGGAGATGAGTATTATGGCTAATTATTACAATGGCTTTAAGGGTGACAAATGGCAAAAGGTAATTCACGTGAGAGATTTTATTTCCAACAATGTTAACCCGTATTCAGGGGACCACTCTTTTTTGATGGAACCAACTCAGAAAACAAAAGAATTGTGGACTAAATGCACTAGGTTATTAGGTCAAGAAGTAGAAAAAGGCGGTGTTCTTGATATGGATACTGACACTGTCAGTACCATAACCAGTCACGGACCCGGTTACATTGATTCTAATCTAGAGGTGATTGTTGGCCTACAAACAGAAAGCCCACTCACGAGAGGGGTAAACCCCTTTGGTGGCATTAGAATGGCTATGGGAGCCTGTAAAGAATACGGATATGATTTGGATCCTAGTATTATAGAGGTCTTTACCAAGTATAGAAAAACCCATAATGAAGGGGTATTTAATGTTTATACCGATGAGATGAAACTGCTACGAAAAACAGGTGTTTTAACGGGTTTACCGGATGCTTATGGTCGGGGCCGAATTATAGGGGATTATCGGCGGGTAGCCTTGTATGGGGTAAATAGATTAGTAGCAGAAAAGAAGAAAGATCTGTCTAGTATGGATCAAGAAGTAATGAATTCTGATAGTATTCAATTAAGGGAAGAAATAGCTGAGCAGATTAAGGCCCTTGAAGAGCTCAAGATGATGGCTGCCAGTTACGGTTATGATTTAGGTAGACCGGCCGCCGATGCCAAGGAAGCGGTGCAATGGTTATATTTTGCTTATCTTGCATCCGTTAAGGAAAGTAACGGTGCAGCAGAATCTTTAGGCCGGATTGATGCCTTTTTGGATATCTATATCACAAGGGATTTAGAGGCCAAAAAGATCACCGAAGCAGAGGCACAAGAATTGATTGATCAACTGGTGATTAAACTGAGATTAATTAGACAGTCGAGAACTACAGCCTATAATGAGCTTTTTGCGGGAGATCCTAACTGGGTAACCATAGCCATCGGTGGTGCGCATATTGATGGGTGGTCCATGGTTACAAAAACCTCCTATCGAATATTACACACCTTAGAGAACTTAGGCCCGGGTCCGGAGCCTAACTTAACAGTACTATGGTTGGCCTCGCTGCCTGCTCCTTTTAAAAAATACTGTGCTCGGATATCGATTAATTCAAGTTCTATTCAATACGAGAACGATGATCTTATGCAAACTTACTTTGGGGATGATTATGGTATTGCCTGTTGTGTATCAGCAATGCGGATGGGTAAGGATATGCAGTATTTTGGTGCCAGATGCAACTTGGCTAAGGCCTTATTATTAACCGTAAATGGCGGCATAGATGAAGTTACCGGACTTAAGCTTTGTCCAGCCTATTATAAAGCCGGTTCAGATCCCCTTGTTTTCAGTGAAGTGTGGGAGGCCTTTAACAAAACTATTGCTTGGTTAGCAAAGACCTATGTTAATGCCATGAACATTATCCATTTTATGCATGATAAATACGCCTACGAAAGAATCCAAATGGCTCTTCATGACACTAACGTCAGACGTTTAATGGCTTTTGGTTTAGCTGGTCTGTCCGTAGCTGCCGATTCTCTAAGTGCCATTAAATACGCAAAGGTAAGACCAATTTTCAACGATGACGGATTGGTTACGGACTTCAAAACCATAGGTAGTTATCCTAACTATGGAAACAATGATGATCGGGTAGATCTTATTGCCGTAGATTTGGTGAGGATGTTTGATGAGAAATTGAAGGAACAGGAAAAGTATCGGAAGGCTGAAAGTACCCTATCCATATTAACCATTACCTCTAATGTGGTTTACGGCAAAAAAACCGGCAATACGCCTGATGGTAGAAAAAAAGGCGAAGCCTTTGCTCCAGGGGCAAACCCTATGCACAATCGGGATACTTGTGGGGCTTTAGCAGCGCTAAACACTGTGGCCAAAATACCTTATGAAAACGCTATGGACGGAATTTCTTACACTTTTTCCATTACCCCTAAGGGTCTTGGAAAAAATCCGGAAGAACAGGACACCAATCTTATTGGGCTATTAGATGGTTTTTTCGCCAAAACAGGGCACCATCTAAATGTAAATGTCTTTGATAGAGAACTGTTGATTGATGCCATGAAGCACCCCGAAAAATATCCTCAGCTTACTATTAGAGTCTCGGGATATGCTGTCAATTTCGTTAAGTTGACGAGGGAACATCAGGAGGAAGTTATCAAGCGAACTATATTTACAAATATATGATGGGATATTACCACTCCATCGAAACCATGGGCACTCATGATGGTAGAGGTATTAGGTTTGTTTTATTTCTACAAGGTTGCCAAATGCAGTGCAAGTTTTGCCATAATCCCGACACTTGGAAGTCAGGTGGAAAGAAGATTTCGGCAAAAGAGGTAGCTAAGCAAGTGCTAGATTATAGACCCTATTATGAAGCTACCGGAGGTGGCATTACCCTTAGTGGTGGTGAACCACTCTGTCAGGCAGACTTTGTGACAGAAGTTTTTCGCCTTTGCAAACAAAAGGGTATTCATACAACCCTTGATACTTCGGGTTACGGCTCACAGCAGGGTCTAGAAAAAATCTTAGCAAGCACTGACCAGGTTTTATTTTCGATTAAAGTAGTTAGTCTAAAGAAACACCGCTGGCTCACAGGTGTGAGTAATGAATTAATCATCGAAAATTTAAAAACAGTGATGGACGTAATGGGAGTAGTGGTCTTGCGCTATGTAATTATTCCTGAAATAAATGACGGAGAGAAAGAAATAGATCAGCTACTAGAGTTAATCAATAGCCTAAGGGGCGAGGTCAGGCTGCAATTACTGCCCTACCACCGGGGAGGAATTTTTAAGTGGAACAATATGGGCAAAAAATATGAGTTTGAGCAGATAAAGGAGCCCTCTCAAGAAAGAATGAAGATGTTAAGGCGGTTTTTTCGAAAGAGCTGCACATTGCTTTAATCTAAATAACTAGTGTAAAAGGGATAGCGATTATCGCTATCCCTAATTATTTAGACAATTTCCTCTTCTTGATCAGAATCCGAAGATCTAGCAGGGGCTATTTTTAGAAATATTTCTTTAACTTTTTCCCGTTGATTCTTGGCCACAAGGACATATAATATATCATTAGCTTGCACTACTGTGCCACCTTTTGGGAATACCAGGTGATCTTCTCTAACGATGGCAGAAATGAGCGACTTTTCAGGAAGTGAAATATCTTTTATTTTCTTTCCAGCAACCTCTGCCTGTTCTTCAACCATAATTTCAATCATCTCGTTATTCGTTTTTCCGATGGAAACAAGCTCTAGGCTGTGTGGAGCAGATATTTTAGTGCCTTCTGTAACTTTCAATAAATTGGCTAGAGGTGTAATTGTTGAACCTTGTAACAAGGCTGATGTAAGAACAACGAAGAAAACAACATTAAATATCAGCATGCTATTTTCTAGCCCTGCCATGAGCGGGTAGGTTGCAAGTACAACAGGAACTGCACCTCTTAATCCGGCCCAGGAGATCATCATCTTATCCTTAAAGGAATATTTCAAGAAGATCATACTAAGGAACACCCCAATAGGCCTAGCTACTAACATTAACAAAAATGACAGCAACAATCCTTGCCAAATAACAGTAAGAAGTTGGTCAGGGAAGACCAGTAACCCCAAAAGGATGAACATGGTGATTTGCATCATCCAGGCAAAGCCTTCTTGAAATCTAATAATTGTATGTCTGTAGGTCAAGTCTGAGTTTCCGACCACAATGGCCATGACATACACAGCCAGTAACCCGCTTGCCTGCATAAGACTTGTAACTCCAAAAGTCAAAACAGCAAGAGATAGAGCAAGAACAGGATAAAGGCCCGATGAATCAAGATTGATATTATTAATAACCCAGAGGGATATTTTTCCGAAAATTAAACCTAAAATAATTCCAACACCCATTTGCCAGAAAAAACTAGGAATTAATTCTAAATAAGTGGCATCAGGCATCCTAATTAATTCAATAAAGGATACTGTTAGGAAGATTGCCATAGGGTCATTAGAAGCAGATTCGGTTTCCAGCGTTGCTTTTAGCTTAGGTCTTATATTCTTATCACCAAGTGCGGCAAAAACAGCAGCAGCATCGGTTGAACCAACGATTGCCCCGACTAAAAGCCCTTCTAACCAGGTAAGTCCCAAGATGTATTTTGCAAAGAAACCCATCACAAATGTAGTTAGAAGAACCCCTAATGTGGCTAACGTAGCCGAAGGAACAATCACCTGTTTCATGCTTTTCCATTTTGTATTAATACCACCGTCAAATATAATCACGATTAATGCAATTGTACCTACCAATAGAGTCAACTTCGCATTATCATAATAAAAGAATCGGTTTAAAAACATACCGACCACGATAAAAAGTACAAGTGCAGGTACTCCCAACCTAGATGAAAATTTTGCAGTCAAAACTCCTACAGTTAATAGAATCGAAAACACAAGAATAAGCTGTTCAATTGTAAACTCCAAAAAACTCCCCCTTTTTTGTTAGTTTTATCAAATCATTACTTATTATAACTAACTAAATAATGATGATTTACACTAAAATAAAAAAGCCACAGAAAAGCTATGAATTAATCATAACTTTCGTGGCTTATGCTTACGAGGTTAGCTGGCGGGTTAGGAATAGCCATCCCTTTTCTGGTTAGAAATTCACCCCGAATTTTGGGTCCCCCGTTTCTAAGAACGAACTCAGCATTAAAATATCTTTTTATCTACATAAATTATACCATGAAAAGGTTAGAGCGACAAAGATTTTCTCACCATGTTACAATTTTTTTAGATAGGTCACCTTGATATAAAGGAAATATCAAGGCTAGGTTGAAGTATAACAGTTTAGAAGAGCAGGTAGCGAAGAGCAGGTAGCAAATTAACCGAACATATGTTTCTTTTTCTGTTGATATATGGTATAATAAGAATATCAAAACACGTGTGACTTATAGAAGATTATAGAAGATTCCAATGTTTGGGGGGAGATTTTTGGAGGAAAAAGTTTATATTTTTTTAGAGAAACTGTACATCGAAATGCAAGATATGAAGGCAAATATGGCAACTAAGCAGGACTTAGAAGGCATGGCAACTAAGCAGGACTTAGAAGGCATGGCAACTAAGCAGGACTTAGAAGGCATGGCAACTAAGCAGGACTTAGA
>JUEG02000405.1_pt1 | contig 190407 bp, 189 predicted proteins | sample 432341 | NCBI WGS metagenome assembly JUEG02 (sample SAMN02953476, study PRJNA257561) | rock porewater metagenome | biome: terrestrial; feature: Opalinus Clay rock; material: porewater; isolation source: Opalinus Clay rock BIC-A1 borehole | place: Switzerland: Mt Terri URL, St-Ursanne ... | reverse complement strand
GCTTTTCGTATACACGAACACGGAAGTTAAGAATCCACACTGCAGGAGCGTGCGTTACAAGTCGCAGTGTGGCGAAAGGCTCGTCCGCCTTTCGTTCCAGGGCCAAGGATACTTGGGGCATAGCCCCTGGGAAAGTAGGGTCCAAACGGCAGGAGAATTCGTCACGGGACGCCGTTTGGCGAAAGTCTCCACTGGAGACTTTCGTATCGCCAGGTAAACAAGCGAAAGGACTATCTCTTAATGAGTTAGTCCTTTCTGTGTTTCGTAATTAAGATACCGGGTTTCCACCCGTTCGGGATCCACACTGCTGGAGAGTGCTTTATATGTCGCAGTGTGGCGAAAAGCTCGTCCGCTTTTCGTCACATTGCAGGAGATTGCGTTATGAGTCGCAATGTGGCGAAAGTCTCATCCGACTTTCGTCACACTGCAGGAGTAAGCGTTACGGGACGCAGTGTGGCGAAAAGCTCATTCCTTCGCCACAAGTGTTCCTTTGTGGTGGGTGGCTCGGCGATAGTCTCCACCGAAGACTTTTTCGTATCGCCAGGTAAACAAGCGAAGGACCTATCTCTTTGATATGCTCCCCCTATGGTAGAGAGGTTGAATAAAGAAAGCCTACTACCAAGGGGGAGTGTTTTTTAATGTTAAAAAGATTTAAAAAGGAAAATTGTTCCATAACGGACATCGCGTGAATAGTATACACTATCTCTTAACAAAGGAGGAAATGCAAATGGCATTTGGCGGTGTTGATGGAGCAGCTTGTGGTCATGGCCTTGGCGCAGGAATTGCAGCGGTTGTTGTAATTATTCTTTTGCTTATCGCAATGGGAATCGTATTCTAATTAGAAAGGAGGAAATCATAAATGTACGGATATGGTGGTGCAGGGTATGGCGGCGTTTGTGGCTGTCCTAGCGGTGGAAACTATGCCGGCGCGGGGATAATTGCAATTGCAATTTTAATTCTTATCGCTTTAGGAGTTATTTTCTAGAAATTGAGTCATAGAGGCTATCGCCAAATTGGTGGTAGCCTCTAAATATTTTTATGTAGAAAGCGATTCATCGACATGAAGACTTCCAAAGGTTATGGGACTTGGGAAGCTTTGATACTGAAGAATCCGTCAGGGGAGTTGCGAAGGAGCAAAAACACAAATAACTGAATAGTAATAATATAAAGAAAATTTGAATAAGTCTATACTATTATCAAGAGAAATGTGCTAGAATATGTAAAAATGAATGACTAAACATTCAATAAGTCAACAAGGGGGATTGAAATATGGGATTAACTTCAGAGAGACCCTGGTTTCGTTTTTATGAATCGAATGTTCGTAGACAATTACAAATTCCACAACTCACTCTAGTAGATGTATTTAAGCAAACAAAGTTAAAGTATCCAAATAACCCTGCACTTATTTTTGGGGGAAAGACAACTACGTACAGTGAGATGGATACTCTTATTGAACGCATGGCAAAGGCACTCATCAAAAGGGGAGTAAAAACAGGGGATCGCATCTCAATATATATGCCTAATAGCGCTAACTGGGTAATATCATTTTTTGCAATCCAAAGAATAGGGGCTATCGTTGTCCAGACGAATCCACTCTATGTTGAAAGTGAACTTAAAGCGTTGTTACAAGATTCTGGGGCCATTGGAATAGTTTCTATACCACAACTATTGCCTCGTATTGCTCCAGTTCAAAAAGAAATAGGACTTAAATTAATTGCCTTAGACTACTTAAGTGGATTTTCAGGGTTAGCCGGTTTGGGTTTAGCGGATAACCCTGAATACATGGATCTCGAGGAACAACTTTCTGATCTTAGTTTAGACGAATTAGAGTCCCCGCCTTTTGTAAGCAATTCGAAAGATATTGCAGTATTGCAGTACACAGGAGGGACAACTGGGACGGCCAAAGGAGTTATGTTAACTCATCATAACCTAGTGGCCAATGCATTCCAAGCTTGGGAATGGATTGTGGGTCATGAGGGGAAGGAAAGAATTCTAACTGTTTTGCCCTTGTTCCATATTTACGCTTTGACAGCTTGTATGAATTTTTCAATACTATCCGGAGGGGCTATGATTATTTTGCCTAGATTTGATGTCGATGCCGTCCTCCAACACATCAACGATTATGAACCAACATTCTTTCCCGGTGCCCCAACTATGTATGTTGCGGTCATTAATCATCCAAAGATAAAGGATTATAAAGTATCATCAATTCGGTGCTGTCTAAGTGGCTCGGCCCCGCTTCCTAAAGAAGTGGCAATCCGTTTCGGGGAACTAACGGGTGGGAGGTTGGTAGAGGCTTATGGTTTATCGGAAGCATCCCCAGCAACCCACCTAAATCCGATCTTCAATTCTCGAGTAGGCTCAATCGGTGTCCCGGCTCCGAATACAGACGCTAAAATTATGGACTTAGAGACAGGGCAAAAGGAACTCCCACCAAGAGAGATTGGGGAATTGGTGGTTAAAGGAGATCAGGTTATGCTAGGGTACTGGCAAAAACCTGAAGAAACTACAGCTGTTTTAAAGGATGGATGGCTTTACACTGGAGATATCGCATATAAAGACGAAGATGGGTTTTTCTATATTGTTGATCGAAAGAAGGACATGATCATCACTGGAGGTTATAATGTCTATCCACGCGATGTTGAGGAAGTCCTCTATACTCATCCTGCCGTGAGGGAAGCAGTGTGCGCCGGAATTAGTAACCCTTATTGGGGAGAGATGGTTAAAGCCTATGTCGTTCTTAAAGAAGGAACTAGTGTTACGGAAGAGGACATCCTGAAGTATTGTAAAGATAAGCTGGCAGTGTATAAAATTCCGAAGATGGTTGAGTTTCGAGAGAGTTTGCCTAAGACAGCCGTTGGCAAAGTGTTGCGACGTTATTTAGTCGACGAAGAGCGAGAAAAAATGTTGCAACAAGAAAAGGATGCGACAGTACAGGTGGCTGCGGGGAGCTCGCAATAAGTTATTTTACTAAAATGTAATTATCAATGTTCGAATGAAAATATAAATGGCTGCAAAAAAGGCTTTAATGTAACTGAATTACAGGTGTCTTTGCGTTGTCCCAAGTCATTGTAAGTAAGTTTTACGTAAAAAATCACAGTGTTAACAATTCGTTGACACCGTGATTTTTTATCTTTGCCGGTTCACTTTTTTATAACTTCTAAATAATGAAGCTGATGCCCTTCTTTTTGGTGCACTTTAAATGTGTATCCATCGATTTCAAAATCAGACCCTGTCTCTGCTTCGATGTTTTGAGTCAAGAACCACCCACCTATGGTATCAACATCTTTGTGGGCAAAATCTGTACCTAGCAAATTATTAACATCCTCAATGAGTAATTTAGAGTCTAGGATATAATGATCTTCATTTATTTTTTGAATCTCCGGTACTTCGTCTTCGTCAAATTCATCTCTAATTTCACCAACAATTTCCTCAAGTATATCTTCAACTGTGACTAAACCGGAAGTACCACCGTATTCATCCATTAAGATGGCGATATGGGTGCGTTCTTTTTGCATTTTTACAAGCAAGTCATGAATAGGGATGGTTTCCATAACATGGATAACAGGATTAATGAAGCCCTCTAAATTCATGTCGTCCTGGTTTATCCTACTTATGAGATTGGCAGTTAGAAATTCTTTAACATTTATGAAACCTCGAATATTGTCTTTGTCTCCATCTAAAACAGGATAACGTGTATAATTTTCTGTTTGGATAATATTAAGAATGTCCTTAAAGGTATCATCAATAGAAATAGTAACAATTTCTGTACGCGGAACCATGATTTCCTTTGCAATTCTTTCATCGAACTCAAAAATGTTGTTCATGTATCTTAATTCGTTTTTATTGATCTCCCCGCTTTTAAAACTTTCGGTTAGCAAAATCCGAAGTTCTTCTTCAGAATGTGCTATTTCATGTTCTGATGCTGGCTTTAATCCAAATAGGCCAACAAGAACACGTGCTGCCCCATTTAAAAACCAAATGAATGGATACATTATTTTGTAAAACCAGATAATAGGTACTGCAAAGGCTAAAGTAACGGCTTCTGCTTTTTGAATGGCAACCGTTTTGGGTGCAAGTTCACCAACCACAACATGTAGGAAGGTTACTAAAGTAAATGCAATACCAAATGATAATAAATGTGTAATTGATTGACTTAATTCAAAATACACAAACAACGGATACAACAGATCTTCAACTGTAGGTTCACCAAGCCAGCCTAAACCTAACGCGGTAATTGTGATTCCAAGTTGGCAGGCTGATAAATACTCATCTAAATGAGTTACGACTCTCTTAGCAGCCTCTGCTCCTTTTTTTCCTTCAGAAATAAGCTGATCAATTCTGGAAACACGGATTTTTACAATGGCAAATTCAGTTGCTACAAAAAAAGCGGTTAATACAATTAATAGAGCAATCGATAATAAATTAATATTCATCAAAGAGTAATCTTACTTGGAGTAAGACATACACCTCCTAAAAATTATTTATAGCTTTCTACATAAAGCTAATACAGCTGGATTAGCACTTTTAAACTTGTTCTATAAAATCCTATCAGAGGGCATTTAAGTTTCTCTCAAAATACAAATGGAAAAGTAATTACCTAAAAGGATACTACAGCTATAGCTGATAAAAGTATTATGCCAATACCTGTTATTAGTATGCCCAACCTCACGGAGCACTTCCAGCAACCAATAGGGAAGGATACTTATTAAAGTTATTCTAATCACAAAACTCTTAACTTCATTTAAGACATTCTCACCTTCTATCCAAGATTCCGCTAATTCTATTGATGATGTTACCTGAATTATTCATGAAGGAGTTCGTAATTCGATAATCAATGAAAAGGCAATTAAATACTTTTCTAAGAATGTGCAGTAGCTATTTCGATGTAAACAAAAAGCTTAAACAAAGGAATACTAAGTATAACATAGCAAGTGAGGAAGACCAAATTTATCTAGTCTTCCTCTTTGAGCTTCTAGAACTCCTTAACGAAACCCGTAGCCTTATGGGAGATACCTGCTTTTCATTAACTTGTTTTAGGAACAAGAACTTATTCAGGTTAAGCTGATATTGTATACCAGAGATAATCACTTCTTAGATCTTAAGGCTTCTTCTTTTGATAATCCATGCCCGTCTCTGGAATCCATGCTGGGTTGATCTTCCGGTCGAGATGGAATTGGCTTAGTGCTAGGGTTTGCATTTCTTTCCGGAAATTTCTTAATCACAGTTATGTCACTCCTTCCTAAGATAAGCAGTTATGTTATATGAACAAAGGTATTCTGCCCTTTTTGTTCAAGGAATACTACTTTCTAAATAATTAAAACTAGTGTTAAGCAAAAAATGAAGGAAGAAAACGATAGTGAACAGAAATCAGCGAAGGAAAAGAAGAACAAGCTAAATAAGGCCCATAGGACTATTGACACACAACATATAGTATGATTAAATTCAATAGGACACTATATGTTGGGGGTGGTACTATGCATTGTCCATTCTGCGGAAACGAGGACACAAAAGTTCACGATTCTCGTCAAGTTGAAGAAGGAACTGCGGTCCGTAGACGCAGGGAATGTGAACGCTGTTCGCGGCGATTTACCACCTTTGAAAAATTTGAGGATTCTCCCCTCATCGTTGTAAAAAAAGAGGGGCGGCGCGAAGGTTTTTCTCGCTCTAAAATGATGGCAGGCATGCTCAGAGCTTGCGAAAAACGACCGATTTCTATTGAAGAAATCGAGAATGCATCCTTTGCCATTGAAAAGAGACTGCGTAATCGCCATGAGCGAGAGGTGTCTAGTTCCGAAGTTGGGGAAGCAGTGCTGGAGCAATTATTTAAAATGGACGAAGTTGCCTACATACGTTTTGCTTCTGTCTATCGCCAGTTTCAAGACATCCAGCGCTTTATGGAAGAGTTACATGAACTTATCGAAAAGCGGGGTATAATTGAAAAAAAGAATAGTGTAAGTAGTGATTAAGGAAAGTTGGGGATAAGAGTTGAGTTTCGAAGGACAAGCACCAAAAACCTGGCCAAAAGTTGATTTAACGCCTAATGCACGAGTTGTATTGGCTAGAAGGTATTTAAAACAAGAAAATGGGCAAGTAATTGAAACTGCGGAAGATATGATTTATCGAGTAGCTAGTGTAGTTGCAAGTATTGAAAAGGATCTATATGGGAAAGGCAAGGAAGAAACACAATCCTTGACTAAAGAATTTTACACCATGATGGCGAATCTCGAGTTCATGCCAAACTCGCCTACATTGATGAATGCCGGGCGAGATCTCGGCCAATTGAGCGCTTGCTTTGTGTTGCCTGTTGAAGACAGCATGGAAGAAATCTTTGATGCCATAAAAAATGCAGCAATTATTCATAAATCCGGTGGAGGAACTGGTTTCAGTTTTTCTCGTTTACGCCCTAAAAACAGCATGGTTCGGTCAACGGGTGGGGTAGCCTCCGGTCCAATTTCATTTATGAAAGTATTTAATTCGGCGACGGAAGCAGTTAAACAAGGTGGCACTCGACGGGGAGCCAATATGGGTATTCTCCGTGTGGATCATCCCGATATTATAGATTTTATTCAATGCAAAGAAGATAACAAAGAGATTACAAATTTTAATATCTCAGTTGGAATTACAGAAGAATTTATGAAAGCCGTTCGAGAAGAGCGTCCTTATGATCTCATAGATCCCCATACTGGAACTGCAGTCGGGCAATTATCTGCTCCAGAGATCTTTAATAAAATTGTAGATCATGCATGGCAAAACGGAGAGCCTGGAATTGTCTTTCTTGATCGATTAAATGAAGGGAATCCTACCCCACTGTTAGGGGAAATTGAGGCAACCAATCCTTGCGGGGAGCAACCCTTGCTTCCGAATGAAGCTTGCAACTTAGGCTCGATCAATCTAAAACTAATGGTGATTGAAAGAGACGGAAAAATGGTCATTAATTGGGAGAGATTGAGTCAAGTCACCCGATTATCCGTCCGTTTCTTGGACAACGTCATTGATGCCAATCAGTATCCGTTGCAAATTATCGATGACGTGGTAAAAGGAAATCGTAAAATTGGACTTGGAGTCATGGGATTTGCAGATATGCTCATTTTACTACAGACCTCGTACTCGACTGAAGAAGCCGTTGAATATGCAGAGAAAGTAATGAATTTTATCCAGACAGAAGCCCGCATTGAATCCCAACGCTTAGCTGAAGAAAGGGGAACCTTTCCGAACTATGAAGGCTCTATCTATGACGGGGTCATGAAACTGCGCAATGCCACCTTGACGACAATTGCTCCGACGGGAACAATTTCCATGATTTGTAGTGCTTCTAGCGGAGTAGAACCCCTCTTTGCGGTAGCATACACTAAAACCGTGATGGATGGAACAGCTTTAATTGAAGTCAACCCGCTTTTTGAAGCCTTTGCCAAAGAATTTGGTTTCTATTCTGAAGAACTTATGCGAAAAATTGCGGACATGGGGACTGTCTTAGGCTTGCCTGAAGTTCCTAACTGGGTACAGGAAGTTTTCACCACAGCTCAAGAGATCGCACCTGAATGGCACATTCGTATTCAGGCTGCTTTTCAGAAATATACGGATAATGCGGTTTCCAAAACCATTAATTTCGCTAACTCTGCGACACGAGAAGAAATTGCAGAGGCCTATCGATTGGCAGATGAACTGAATTGTAAAGGTTTAACCGTTTATCGTGATGGTAGTCGGGATGAGCAGGTGCTTTCCACAGGAACTTCAGCGGCACAAGGCGAAACCGAAGAAGCGAGTGAGGAGACCGAACAACGAGGCGAATGGGTTATCCCGAAAACACCGTTTATTCCAGAAGTGAATACCGTTGTTCCCCGCCCACGTCCGACAACTACCGTAGGGGTTACAGAAAAACTTAAAATCGGTTGTGGTAACCTCTATGTGAGTGTTAATGCAGACGAAAAAGGAATTTGTGAAGTCTTTACGAATACAGGTCGAGCCGGGGGGTGTTCATCCCAATCCGAGGCAACAGCACGCTTGATTTCCATTACACTGCGTTCGGGCTTATCCGTGGATGCAATTACTGAGCAGATCAAAGGAATACGCTGCCCAGCTTGTATGCGGAGGGAAGGGGTTAATGTCACGTCCTGCCCAGATGCAATTGCCCGCGTAATTAGAAAGTATAATGAAGTAGGGATTAATTTTTCGGATGTTCAGAAAAAGGCTAAAGCAACAGCACTAGAGGCTGAAAGCACCGGTGCCGTTAAGCGAGAAGCTACCCATTCAGAAAAAGTTGCAGAAAAAGTGACAGGGAAAAAGGGCCGGTCTAAAGTCTCCGCTGCAAATGCTTGTCCAGAGTGCGGCAAATCAATTAACCATGAAAGCGGCTGTGTAGTATGCACACACTGTGGCTATTCAAAGTGTGGATAAAAGGTTTAAAATCCGGATTATGCAAATGCATGTCCGGATTTTTCTCAGTACTACTTAAGTAATCCATAGCCCTTAATACTACAGTCAACTTCAACTTCAATAGGTATTGTGGGGTAAATCTCATTCCAATTTAGGGATTTGAATTCCTTCGAGTAGGTTTTTTGAAATGCTTTATCAAAGCCGAGGTAATCGGCTTTGATTTCTTTTTGAGATTTTTCTATAGATGACGTTACCTGTTTACGAATTGCTTCATTAAAGACGCCCTCCATTTTTTTTAAATTCTCTGGCTTAGAGAAATCTAGATTTTTCCCTGCTTCCTCCATTAATGGTCCTTCAGTGGTTACCTTAACAACAAAGGAAGGCTTTCCACTATCCAAGCTTGGTTTAAACTTCGTATCCTTCTTTCTAACCTGATAGGTATATGTATTTTCTCCTTCTTTAGCTACCACAATGGCCTGGTTTTTTTCCAGAAGCCAGTTGGAGGCTTGAGCTTCATCTGCATTGAGCCAGGCGACCAGCTTCCAATTCTTAAACACAGCAGCCCCATCACGAACAGCTACATTGTCACCTTTTGGGATAGTAATTCGACTGCCCGAGGCCACTCCGTTGGATCTGTTTAAGTCAATGATAAAATCTAGGAAATTATTTGTTCTAACAAGATCAAGTTTTTTTTGCAGCATGCCCATTGCTACCATTTCCGCCGCGAGCCGTTTTTCAAATCTGGGATTGGTATAGAAATAGTCTCGAGCTTGGGCCTGTTGTACGAATACCAGTCGGAGTCTTAAGGCCAATTCGGGCTCTCGAATGAGGTAGTTAGTAAGATTCCGAAAGTTTTCCTTTCGGGCAATATCTTCTCCGATAACCACCGATCGCAGATGGCTCAAAGAGATTTTTCGACTGATACTGGTCTGGATGCGTTGTATCGCTTGAAGAATGCTGTCCGCATCCGTACTGACGACTAAACTCTGGGTAACAGGGTGCTCTCGGGTTGAGAGAGGCTTGGCAAACTCAAAAGTCACCTTATACTTTACAGTATCCGAATTTGAGGGTGTATCAATACCGATTCCAAGTACAAAAGCTGTATCGTTCACATCCTGAAGATCCCAGCAGCCAGGGGTAAGTATTAAAAGAGGGAGGATTAGGAATAGCGCTAACTTACTTCTCATGTTGTCCTGCCTTTCTTCCGGACAACCGCTAGGATAAGGGTCATTACAGGAAGTAGATAGACGATAGGTACTGATACAACGGTCAGGTATAGTCGGAGCTGCTCATGCCATGCCTCATTAGGCAATAGGTAAGCTATCGTTACAGGGATTGCGGTTATAATAAATATAAGCCATGTCCGACGTCGTAGATTGAATAATTGAAAAGTACTTGAGCATAGAAGATAGAGATAAATAGCTAGAGTAGAATAAATTGCAATTAACCAAGGCAGTGTGAGCAGAAGACCGAAACGCTCCACGGGGAAACCTGGAAATTCAACGAGGTTGACAACGTTAATTCCGGGTAAAACTGATTCGTTTAGGTTCTGTACGCCAAGAATCCCAATGGCAGCAACAGTATTTGACCAACCAAAAAAGATCGTTATATTGTAGGCCAGCAGAGAGGATTTTACTCCTTGCTTGATTTTCATAAAAAAGGGAGCGGCAAATAACAGAACTTCCGGGCCTTGATAGGCTCCAAGAACGCAATAAGAACCTTTTAAGACTGGTAGTAATCCATTTTCCAGAACTGGTAAGAATCGATCGATTTTGACGGATGTAGTGAACAGTAGGGCCAATATGAGTAGGGGAATGGCCAGAAAGGGTAGGAGCAACTGGAAGAAACGGATCACTGGGATAAGTCCGGAAGAAACCAGCCAAATAAGGGAAAGGGCAAAGAGAATGAGAGGTATTATTGTGGGAGTCTGCGGAAGAAATAACATTTTATTAGCTAACAATGATTCGTAAAAAATAGAACTTAAGAAGGCAACCCAGAATAGGAGATAAAGACAACAAATTAAAAAGCCAAGGGGTTTTCCCCAGACAATTGGCAGGTACTGAAAATAGCTCATATTCGGAAAGCGAGCGGTTAGTTTTATAAACAGATAGACAATAAAACTGCCAATGATTGCACCGATAAGGATAGAAAGCCAAGCATCCTGCTTGGCTGCTGCAACTGTAGCTTTCGAAAATGTAAAAACTTCATACTCTACAATAGTTAAGATTAACAACGGTACAAGGGCCCGCGTATGAAGACGATCCTTTAGCGCAGGGATTTTTTCGTTCATAAGTATCACCTTTTCTTCCTCTATCGAGGGTCTTGAGGTTTATAAGTATCATCAATAGGCATTTCTTTAGAATTTCCACGCAGGAGGGTATGACCCCAGGCATCTATTTCCAGGGTTGCCAGGGGTGCCATGTAGGGAATACCAAAGGATTTCAAGGTGGAGAGGTGGATGCAGATAAGGAAGAAGGATAGTGCGAAACCGAATAAACCAAAGAAGCTGGAAATAATCATTGTCACGAATTGTATTATTCGGATGGAAGAACGCAGATCATAATCTGGGATGCCAAAAGAAGACAAAAAGGTTAAAGTAACAACTATTACTAGACCGGGACCAATAATATTAGAGAATATACCTGAAATTACCAGAGTAATCCCGCAAAAGAGCGCCACAGTAGAACCCAGTAGAGAAGGTGATCTTATTAGCATCAACCGAAGAGCCTCTCCTATCCCCATCATTAGAAAAACCTCAAAGTAGATAGGAAAGGGTGTCCCTTCCCGTGAATTAAGGATAAGAAGGAGAATTCGGGTCGGAAGCATCTCTGGGTTATAAGACAGCAAGGCTATATAAAACCCTGGAAGACAGCCAGCCAGTAATAACATGACATAGCGGGCAACCCTAAAAAAGCTAGCAGTAATGAACCAACGAGTATATGCGTCATCGGGGGTATCCATAAGGTCAAAGAAGGTGCAAGGGGCAAGCAGGGTATTCGGGCTACCATCCAGGATGATAATAATTCTTCCTTGAAATAATGCGCTTACTGCGACATCGGGACGTTCTGTTGCTTCAACCTGTGGAAAGGGGCTAAGCGTTGAATCCTCGATATTTCTTTGTATATAACTGCTTTCGTATAGGGTTTTTGCTTTTATAGTCTTAATTCTCCGCTTGACTTCCGCGACAATACTGAGGTTGGCTATGTTACCTATATACACTATAAGGACTTCTTTGGGAGCTAGATTTCCTAGTAAGATAGTTTCTGTAATCAACTCCGAAGTAGGGACTGAATCCCTTAATATTTGAAGGTTATATTGTGCATCCTCCATAAAACGCAGTTTTGAGCCACGCAAAAGCTGGTCTTTATCTCGAGCAATAGCTCTTACTATGGGGAATCCGTCAAGATTATTTTTAAGTTCAGGTCCTTCGGATTTAGATCCAGTATCTTCTGATGAATATGAATTTAATTCTTCAGCGCTGCTTCTAAGATCGATTCTTTGAAAGCTAATATCCTTATTTATAGGGGGTTTGTTGTTTTTTTTCCAGAAATTAAACATCCTTATACCTCTGTTTTTTAGTCGTATAATAGTATCTCTAGGAATGTGAAATATATGTAATATAGAAAGCCCTGTCCACTAAGTATGATGGACAGGGCTTTCCCATAACTAAGTCGTTACTGAATTAATCAATCTGCCAGTCAATCGGCACTCTATTATTGGATATCAAGAAACTGTTGGCTCGAGAAAAAGGTTTGCTTCCAAAGAATCCTCTACTGGCAGATAGGGGACTGGGATGAGCGGATTCGATGATTAAATGATGGGAATTGGTAATAAGTTTCTTTTTGGAACGAGCATTATTACCCCATAAAATAAACACTACAGGATCTGTTTTATCGTTCACTAAGGAAATAATTCTATCGGTAAAGATTTCCCAACCTATGGTTTGATGGGAATTAGGTTTTCCGGCCTCTACTGTAAGTGATGTATTAAGCAGTAAGACACCTTGGTCAGCCCATTTTCTGAGAGAACCATGTTTAGGAATCTTACAACCAAGGTCGGATTGGAGTTCCTTGAAAATATTTTGGAGGGATTTCGGAAAGGGTACTCCAATATTAACAGAAAAACTAAGCCCCATTCCCTGACCGACATTGGGATAGGGGTCTTGCCCTAAAATTACGACCTTGGTATTCTCGTAAGAGGTATATACTAAAGCATTAAACACATCTTCCTTTTTAGGGAAGATCTGTTTATTCCGGTACTCATTTTTTACCCACGCTAACAACTGAATATAATAGTCCTTTTTGATTTCATCATCGAGTAGTCTTTTCCAATCGGCTTGAACTGGCATTATTTGTTACTCCTTCCTCTTTTGTTACACAATGCATAAGTGTTCTGTTCAATCACCAGACTTTTCTGGCCTCTTTCTTTATAACACAAAAGTGGCAGCGACGATAGCGCTGCCACTTTTGTGTATTAGGCTGGTTTACAAGAAACCTGCCACATCACTCCAAATTTATCAGTAAACTTACCGTATAATGGGCTAAAGAAGGTTTCTTGCAGCTCCATATCAATCGTACCACTTTCAGATAATACCTCATACATTTCTCGAGTTTCTTCTTTTGTATTGAATTCTAGAGAGAAGGAAATGTTATTGCCGGTATTGTACGGGTTATTAAGGAAAGTGTCTGAAAAACGTATGACGTGACCATCTTTTCTTAATTCAGCATGCATAACGAGATTTTTCATATGATCCGGTACTGGAAATTCCGGGTTTGGGGGAGCATCACCAAAATGAAGAATCTGACTTTCTCCGCCTAAAGCTGTTTGGTAGAAGTTAACAGCCTCCTCGCAGTTTCCGTTAAAAACAAGGTAAGGTATTAACCAATCACTCATCTTGAAATCCTTCTTTCGTTTATACTCTTAAGACTCCCACTTCAGGGGTTAATACCAGAATATTATGTTCAGTATCTGATTAATCAATTCAGAATATCCCTTCTATATGAGATGTTTCAGCTCCTTTGCCCCTCTGAAAATATTCAAAGATCTAAATAACCAAAAATGTCCACATCCTTTTGTCTAGGACATGATCTATAATAAGATTAGAGATATTGGTGGTGGTTGAAAGGAGCTAGTAACCATGCGGATTTTACATACATCGGATTGGCACCTTGGGCGTACTCTCGAGGGGCGTAGTCGGATTGAGGAACAAATGACATTTATCAATGAACTTTGCAAAATTGTGGAAGACGAAGCGGTGGATCTTATCCTGATTGCCGGCGACGTCTTCGATACAGTTAACCCTCCTGCCATTGCAGAAGAACTTTTTTATGCTGCCTTAGATCGGTTATCAGCTGGAGGTAGTAGGGCAATCGTAGCAATTGCCGGGAATCACGATAACCCTGAGCGACTTTGTGCGGCTAGTCCACTTGCTGAACGGAATGGGATTACATTATACGGCCTTCCCAAAGAGGTATTGAAGCCTAGCAACCCTAATCTTTTAGCCCAGACGAATCAGAAAAGGGTCACAAGAGTTGCAGCAGGTCAAGGGTGGGTAGAATTAGATATTCCTAATTGCTCAGATCCGGCCATCGTAGCTATGTTGCCTTACCCTTCCGAGTCACGGCTTAATGAAGTTTTAAGTGAAAGTTTAGATGAGGAAATCCTACGTAAAGAGTACTCCAAACGGGTTCAGCAATTATTTTCCTCATTTAGTCAGCACTTTCGCCCAGATGCGGTCAACCTTGGTATAAGTCATCTCTTTGTACGTGGAGGAATGGAGTCTGAGTCAGAACGACCAATTCAACTAGGAAGTGCTCCAACTGTCGAAACAAATGCTCTGCCTTCAGGCGCTCAGTATGTTGCTCTTGGGCATTTACATCGTGCCCAAGTTGTTAAAGGAGCAGTGGCTCCGACTCGTTACTCTGGTTCCCCACTGGCTTATAGCTTCTCTGAGACCGGATATGCCAAGTCCGTGACCCTTGTCGAAGCGTTTCCTGGTCGAGCGGTAACGACCCGTGAAATTTTTTTAAGCGCCGGATTCCCTCTCGTCAAATGGCAAGCTAAAGAGGGGTTAGCTCAGGTGCAGCAGTGGATTGATGAGGGTAGGGATCTTAATGCCTGGATTGACCTGGAGATCTTTGTGACAAGCCCACTTCAATCTCAGGATATCCATAGTATACGCAGGCAGAGAGAACGCCTGATTAATATTCGTCCTGTTTTCCCAGATACAGAGAAGATTGTCGCGGAGGCGCGTTCTAAATTGCCTATTGATGAGCTTTTCCGCAAATTTTATCAAGATCGAACAGGTGGAGCAGAGCCGGAGCAGGAACTGGTCTCATTATTTTTATCCTTAATTGATCCAGACAGTACAACATCGCCATCGACCACAATTGATGAAGCTATAACTACTTTATCCCCTCAATCACAAACAATAAATGATGAGGAGGTAGAGACAGCGTGAGACCGATTCGCTTAAGAATAGCTGGCTTAAACAGCTTTAGAGAAGTACAGGAAATTGATTTCTCCAAACTATGTGAAACAGGTGTGTTTGGAATATTCGGCTCGACTGGCAGCGGAAAATCAACGATTCTTGATGCTATCACCTTGGCCCTATATGGAACTGTTGAGCGGGCTTCCAACAATACTCAAGGGATTCTTAATCATGCGGAAGACCAGCTAACAGTGGAATATAGTTTCTCCTTAGCTACAGGAGATCAACGGATAGGGTATCGTGCAGAAAGGGCCTATCGCCGCTCAGGAGAGCGAACAGTGAAGGCGTCGACTTGCCGATTAGTAGAAATTGTTGACGAAGTTGAAACTGTTTTGGCCTCCAAAGCCGATGAGATGACCAAGAAGATTGAAGCCGTGTTAGGTCTTAATGTCGAGGATTTTACCCGAGCAGTGGTTCTTCCTCAAGGGAAATTTGCTGAGTTTCTCACGATTAAACCCAAAGATCGGCGCTTAATGTTGGAGCGGTTATTTTCCCTTGAAGCCTATGGCAGGGAACTCACAGCTCGACTTACAGAACAAGTGGAGAATACTAAATTCAACCTAAATGGAGTAGAACAGCGGCAACAGGGTTTGGGAGATGCTTCAGTCGAGCGTGTTAACCAAGCATATGCTGATTTACAGGCTATCATCGCAACCTCAGATACTATTTTTAAGGAATTGAAGAATTTAAAAGGTCAGTATGACGAAGCCAAAGAAATATGGACTCTCCAAGAACAGCTACATCACCTTAAGAACGAAGAGGCTGAGCTTGTTCTTAAACAACCAAACATTGATAAACTTGCAGAACGCTTAAGTCTAGCTGAACGCGCAGAAGGGATCCGTTCCCTCTTGCAAGAGATCGTGATATCCGAACAGAAATTAAAGGAGGCTAAATGTCAGGCTGAAGATACAGATAGGCAACTTATAGAGGCTAGACTTGAAAAGGAAACTTCCGAAGGTAAGTGGGTTGAAGCAAATCAAAAACGACTACAAGACGAACCACGCTGTTTACGCAGGCTAGAACAACTTGAGCAAGCAAAAAGTCTAGAGATTGATATCCAAGCACGCCAAGGGCGCATAAACGAAGCGCGTCTTAACTATAGCACCCTTGACCAGATTCGAAAGGACTTAGAGCAAAGAATCAAAGTTGCTGCCGATAAAAAAGCAGAGATTCAAAAACTACAACAAGATGTAAAAATCCATATTCAGCAAATCACGGTAGATCCAGCTCAGCGGAGTCGGGTTAATGCCTCAGCCCAAGCCTTCGAAGGGTATGAAATGGTGTCAAAGCAAGTGGAGAACTTGCAAATAGACTTGGAGAGAAACTTTTCGGAGCTCGAAGAACGGCAATTAGAATTGCAGACAGTTCAAGGGGAGGTTCAGGCTGCCCAAACAATAGTAGAGAATCTAAAGGAAACGTTGAGGAGTATGTACCAAACTCCGCCTGTTCAGGAGGAACGTTTAAGTCAACGAGCTCAGGGATTAGAACGTGATCGACACATGATCACGAATATTGAACGAGCTGAACAGGAAGGCAGTGAAGAGCTTGAACATCTGCAAATCATTTCAAAGGAACGTCGAGAATCAGAAGTCCAAGTAGGAATCAGGCTGAAGACACAAGGTGAGATTGCTGCAGCCTTGGAAGAGGCAAGAGCCTTTGTCGAAAGACAAATAGCAGAAGTGAAGAATCTAGAGCGAGAAAATCTTGCGGGATTACTGGTTGAGAACCTGGTGACCGGAGATCTATGCCCAGTCTGTGGTTCCACTCACCACCCTAAGCCCGCTCAGAGCTTGGGTAAGGAGTTGCTGGACAAGGTAAGGAGTGAACTGGAGCGGGCATCAAAAGGGCTCCAAAGTCTGGAGAAGAAAAACGCTGAAGGTATGACAGCTCTTGCACTAGCCAAGGCTCAGTTGTCCTCAAAAGAGGAGCTGGAGCAAAAACAAGCAGGTCTTGTTGCAAACAAACAACGTGCTATTTCTACTTATCGTGGGGGATTAGCTGAGGCAGACCGCAATAAGGAAGTTCATAGTTTAAAGGCACAGCTAACGGAACAAGAATCCAAGTTGGCCAAGGATCGTCGGATTATGAACCAATGGAAAGCGGATCAAGAACAAGGGAATCGTCAGTTGGAGAATGCCCTCCAAAAGCTAGCCGAAGTGGAAAAAAAGCAGCATAAAATCGGAGCTCATATTGCCTCATTACAGGGAGTGGGAAAAGAGGTTCAAAATCGTCTAAGCCTATTAATAAATGACCAAGCTCAACGAAAAACAAATTTGGACAAGTTGCGTGGTGAGATTCCTATAACAGAAATCTTAGCACTACAAAAGCAATATTCAAACTGGGATGAGATGATGAGCACTCTAAATCAGAAATTATCTGGTTTTGAAAAAGAGTTGCGAGAAGTAAACAACGCTCAGGAACGTTTTGTTTTAGATAAGACGAATTGTGAGCTTGACCTTCAAAATTTAAAAACAGTGGGCACAGAAGCTGCTCGGGATCTCGCCGAACTGCAGGTAAAATGGAATGGTTTAACTGAAGGAAAGCCAGCCAGTGAAAGCATTGAGCAAGTTAAGAAGGAATTGTCGTTTGTGACGGGTACAGAAGAAGAGTTTAAAAAAGCTTATGAACTAGCTAAAGAGGTATTGAAACAAGCAGAACAGACTCGCGCAGTTAGCTATAAGACCCTGGAATTGTCTCAAGAAGGGTTTGATACGGCTCAACGAAAGTTAGACTTAGGTCTTCAAACAGCTCAATTCCTGACCGTGGCAGAGGCAAAGAATGCTTTATGCGAGGCTGGGGAGCGGCTGCAAATGGAACAAGATATTTCAACCTTCCGGCAAAATGTACTAGTTAACCAACAAAAAAAGAAGGATGTCGAAATTGTACTTAAAGGCCGACACATTCGTCCTGAGGAATGGCTCGCTTGGCCGGTTAGGCTCAAAGAGCTGGAAAACTCCTATACGGAAGCGATTGAACAGCGGGGTGCAAATCAACAAAGGTTGGAGAGACTGAAAGTGGCCCATGAAGAATGGTCACGTCTAGAAGGGGAACGAAAAGCCCTTAGTAAACGCCAAAATTTACTCAAAATCTTGCAAACGGTTTTCAAAGGGAATGCCTTTGTAGAGTATATTGCCCAAGAACAATTAACCAACGTCTCTTTGGATGCCTCCGAACGTTTGAGACAATTGACAAATCAACGTTATGCCTTGGAGGTTGATTCTGAGGGCGGCTTTATCATGCGTGACGATGCCAACGGTGGAGTACGTCGACCCGTAAGCAGTTTGTCAGGTGGAGAGACTTTCCTCACCGCTCTTGCCCTTGCCCTGGCTTTATCAACTCAGATTCAACTACGTGGGGAAGCACCCCTGGAATTCTTCTTTCTAGATGAGGGGTTTGGGACTCTAGATGCTACTCTTCTGGAGACAGTGATGAATACACTTGAGAAACTTCACTTACAAAACCTAACAATTGGCATCATTAGTCACGTGCCAGAACTAAAAAATCGCCTTTCCCGTCGACTAGTCCTCACTCCCGCCGTAGCTGGCGGGCTCGGAAGCAAGGTCAGGTTAGAGATGGCGTAGAAACCTAATCCCGAATCCAGCAAACAAGAGTCCTTCGCGCACGTCATTTCAGTGTAGAACTGCCCCCTGACAGGGGGCAATGTGCGCTGTTGTTAAGTTTTAAGAGTTTTTCATTTACTTAGAAAATTAGGCTATTGACTAAAGCCCTAAAAAGGGTCATACTACATAAAAGAGTAAAACATAGTTTTATATATTGAAACTTAATCTGCTAATCAGAGGAGGACTATCCCGTGTCGGAAAAATATGTGCAAACTCTCGAACGATCCCTCGATGTATTGGAAGTGCTAGCTCATGCCGAAGAACCATTGGGAGTTACGGAAATTGGAAGTCGCATTAGTTTGCATAAAAGCACAGTTCATCGAATTTTACAAACCTTATGTCATAGGGGCTATGTCGAGAGGAAAAAAGAAAATGATCGGTATCAATTAGGGATTAAAATTATTGAACTAGGAATTCGCTTTTTCAATGATCTGGAAATTAGAAAAGTAGCTGCCCCTGTTCTAAGTGACTTAGTAAAAGTATTGGATGAAGTTGTTCACTTAGTGCTTCCAGATGATGGAGAAATCGTGTATATCGATAGAGCAGAAAGTTCTCAAGTCGTTAGTATGCACTCTAAGGTTGGCCGTCGGGCTCCAATGCACTGTACAGCAGTAGGAAAAGCATTACTATCAACCTTACCGGAAGAGGAAGTCAGGCATATCCTCGAACTTAAAGGCATGACTAGATATACTCCTAACACTATCACTGACCCAGAGATCCTGCTCACAGGTCTTAGAACTATTAAGGAAAGCAAGATATCAATTGAGAAGGAAGAGAACGAAATCGGAATTATATGCCTTGGGACACCAATTTTTGATTATTCTGGGCAAGCAATCGGTGCGATCAGTGTTTCTGGACCAGCGAGTAGGATCACTGAAAAGGGAATTGAATGGATTGGTGAAGAATTGAAAAAATCCGGAGAAATAATCTCAGCGAAACTTGGATTTAGCTTTTACAAAAGCAACTAATTATAGTGACTTAAACAAGTCTTTTAAAAGTCATAGTAATAACTAAAATTATTTGAAAGTTTGCTATTGACGATTTACTTAGATAAGGTAATAATAGAGTCATGAATATTTTGAAACTTTGTTTTAACTAATGAAACAAAACAATTTGACTACTTTGAGAAGAAAGGAGCAACTTATCAAGGTGTCAGGTCACTTTTTAAGACGCTGTAAAAGAAGGGGGAAGATCAGTGGGAGTATTACAAGACGTATATGAAATGCTAAATACGTGTAACAAGTGTGGTGGCTGCCATACAGCTTGTAAGACCTATAAATTGACTGGGGCAGAGACAATGGTTGCACGAGGAAGAATCCAGCTCATCAAAGCTGTCGCCGATGGGAAATTGGAACCTAATCAAGAGTATGAAGACGCTATCATGAGCTGTCTGTTGTGTGGAGAATGCGCAGTCACTTGTCCAAACGGTGTACATGGTAATGAACTCGTCATGGCTGCCCGGCGAGATCTAAAACTCAAAAAAGGAATCAAACCATTTGTCAAGTCCTTTGCTTTAAATACCTTAGCAAGTCCAAAGAGATTAGATATGGGATTTAGACTTTTCAAAGGAATGGGCAAAAGTTTCCTCAACAAAATTGATGGATTAGACTATTTTCGCGGTATTGATATTCGAAACTTCCCTACTGCCAAAAAACCATTTTTGGAGCAGGTCCCTGAGAAGATTACGGTGCAACATCCGAAGCACAAAGTCGGATTTTATGTGGGCTGTTTTCTCAATCACGCCTTAGACCAAACCGCTCACTCTGTCGTTAAAGTATTAACAAAAAATGACTGTGAAGTAATTATTCCAAAAGATCAAGTGTGCTGCGGTCTTCCGCAATATTGCTATGGTGACTTCGAAACAGCGAAGAAAAACGCCCGCAAAACGATTGATACCTTTTTAGATAAGTATAGTGATGCTGAAGTTATTCTCTCAGCATGTGGGTCCTGTGTAGCCATGCTTAGACATGATTATCTAAAGCTCTTTGCTGATGAGCCGTCCTATTTGGAAAAAGTTAAACTATTTTGTGAAAAAGTGGTAGAGTTTTCGGAATATATGGAAAAAATCGGAGTTGATCAGACGAAACTTCATAATTCAACGCCTCTTACAGTCACTTATCATGATCCTTGCCATATGGTTCGTGGTCTTAAGGTAACAAAGCAGCCCCGGCAATTGTTGCAAATGGTTCCTCGAATTGAATATAAGGAAATGTTTGAAGCCAACCGTTGTTGTGGGGCCGCCGGTTTAATACAAGCCTTCTATCATGAGGTATCAACAGATATCACAGATCAGAAGACACAAAACATCAAAGACACCAATGCGGATTTAGTGGCTACAAGTTGCCCGGCTTGCATGTTGAGACTTCAAGGTGGCATAAACAAAGTTGGTCAAAAACAAAAGGTTATGCATGTTGCCGATATAATGGCCAATGCTTACGAGGACTAAATTGGGTGTCAAGAAACTGAACATTATAAATTTCCCTTTGCGGAACATGCTGACCGCAAGTTCTAGTAAATGAGTGGAAGGGCGGGTAGTCATGAGTAACGTCAATATCAGTAAGTTAAAAGGGATTGTCGGTGATGCCTATGTCATCGATTCTCCTTCCGAAATGGCTAAATATCTAAAAGGTCAAGGTAAGCCTGCAGTCGTCGTCTTACCTGCTAGTACTTCAGAAGTTTCCAGTATCGTCAAACTGGCTAATGAGAAGAATGTGAAATTAGGGGTAGGCGGGGCCGTCGTCGATACCCAGGGGATTACGGGCGGGATTGCCATGGTTATGTCCCGGATGAACCGACTTTTAGAAATGGATCAACTAAACCTTGTGGCTGTGGTCGAACCAGGACTTCTTCATAAAGAATTCCTTCTTAAAGTTGCGGAATTCGGATTAAACTTTCCTCCGGAGCCTTATGAAATCGAAACCAGTTCGGTTGGCGGCTGCTTTGCGATTGGGGATTCCGATTCTAAATCCTTTGAATATGGTCCTACCCGGACGTTCCTTTTGGGATTTGAAATGGTTCTCCCGACTGGGGAAATTCTGGAGATTGGAAATAAATGCATTAAGAACGTTTCAGGTTTGGATTTCATCCACTTCGCAGTCGGAAGCCAAGGAACATTTGGGATTTTCACCAAACTTCTTGTGAAGCTCTTACCTGCACCGGCAGCAAAAAAAGCAGTCATTGGAACCTTCGCATCCATGCATAAAGCGAATGCAGCCTTCAATACCCTGATTAAGCGGAATGTCCATCCAACCCGGATGAATCTCATCAATGCATCTCTTGCGAAAAATGCAAAACCTGGAACGGAAGGGCAGCTTGTGATCGTTGATTTACAAGGATTTAAAGAGTCAGGGAAAAACATCGCTAATGAAGTTGCTTCAGTTCTTACCTTGGGTGGAGGCTCTGATGTAAAGATCATTGAGGAGGGCGCTGAGTATGATCAAGTGATCAATGGTTGGCTTAAAGTTCGCGCCGAACTCAATGCAAAACGATCGCGAACCGTGGAGTTTGTGGTTGGCCCGATGAAAATGCCTCAAGCCTTAGCTCAGCTCGAAGCCCTTACGGGGGATCTAGGGGCTTATCCTGGTGTAATTGTCGAAGGACTTCTCGGATATGTTTGTTTGGCTCTGCCTGAGGGAACCGATAAACTTGATTTAGCCACGAAAGTGAATAAACTGGCCATGTCCCTTGGCGGGAACGTGAAGGGCCTCTTGGGTCATAAGCTCAAAGCTGATGTTTACAATGATGCGGAAATGTGGAAGCAAACCACAAGTTTGCTCAATGAACTGCGTCAACAATTTGACCCCAAAGGGATTCTCAATCCTGGGGTAAGTCTAGAGGCTTAAGAAGAAGGAGGTCTGAATATGTTAAGCCAAGCGGTTGTTAAGCGGCTGAAGGAAATTGTTGGGGAGAAAAACGTGGTTACAGACAAAGTTGGTCTGTTGACCTATGGTTATGACGGCACCTTATTATCTGGTGAAGCGTTAGGAGTCGTTTCTCCGACAACAACGGAACAAGTCGTTGAAATTGTCAAATTGATGAACGAACACGATATTAAACTTGTTCCCCGGGGTGCTGGTACGAATGAGAGTGGTGGAACCATTCCTTCTGAAAAATCTGTGGTTATTAGCTTTACTAAAATGACTAAAATTCATGAAATAGACACTGAAAACTTTGTAGCAGTTGTTGAGCCTGGAGTAATCAATTTTGACCTTCAAGTTGAACTCGCAAAGAAAAATTTCTATTTTCCTCCGGATCCTTCTTCCTTTAAGGCCTCAACAATAGGAGGAAATCTAGGTGAATGTTCTGGTGGACCGAAATGTTTCAAATATGGGGTTACCCGGGATTATATGTTGGGTCTAGAAGTCGTTCTCCCCAATGGTAAAGTCATTCAAACCGGGGGGCGTAATTTCCAAAGTGAACCCGGTTACGATTTGACTCGAATCATTGTTGGCTCGGAAGGAATCCTAGGATTGGTTACCAAAGTTTTCGTCCGTATCCTACCGATACCTAGAGCCAAGAAAACGATGCTAGCTCTTTACGACAAAGTTGAAGATGCTTCTCAAACGGTTGCCGATATAGTTGCTGCCGGTATTATTCCGACAACCCTGGAATTAATGGATAATTTGCTTATCAATACGACTGAGGATTTTACTCATGCCGGGCTTCCACGTGACGCTGGAGCTGTTCTCATTATTGAGGTTGACGGATATCAAGAAGATATGGACGAACAAGTCAAAACCATCGGTGAAATCGCTAGTAAAATTGCTAAAGAATTTAAAGTTGCTCAATCGGCAGCAGAAGTGGATCAAATTTGGACTTCAAGGCGCAGTGCCTTCGGATCTGTTGCTCGCGTTAGACCATCCTATGGAGTTAATGATATTACAGTTCCGAGGAGTAACTTCCCAAAAGCGATTGGCGGAGTCCTTAAAGTAGCAAAAGATTTTGGGGTGACCATTGGAGTTGTGGCCCATGCCGGTGACGGAAATCTTCATCCGCTCATTCTTTTCGATCAACGGAATAAAGAGGAAACTGAAACCGTCCATGCTGCTGAACAGGCCCTCTGTATGATGGCTCTTGATCTCGACGGTACAATAAGTGGTGAACACGGAATCGGACTAGTCAAGAAGAAATATCTTGATAAGGAATTTACTCCCGCTGCTATGGAAGCTTTTAGAAAGATTAAGAGAAGCTTTGATCCGAGCAATCGCTTTAACCCAGGGAAAATCATCGACCTATAAATCTAAGAAGAAAATTTAATACTTTGCAACACTTTTTGATAATCAGGTGGGGTAATACCCACCTGATTCGGGAATATTGATTATAATCAGGAAAGCATTCTCTTGGCTGCAGTAGGATGTTTTATCATACATATCCATTGTTAACTAGACCTCACTTGTTAACATCACTTGGTGCGCGTATTTGGAGGTCCGAAAAGAGGAATAAATCACCTAAAATTGTCGAAATATTCTTAATAGTAGAATTTTAGCTTTGGTTTAAAACTATAGTTTAATGGGAGGTAGACGAATGAAAGAAAGAGTTTTTAAGCTTGAAGAATTGACCCAGTTTGATTTGAATGCTCCTCAAAAAGTAATGGTTTATCAGTCAGATAAGACCTTAGGAGCCATGTGGTGTTTAGAACCAGGCCAAGAAGTATTCCTCCATCAACATCCTAATGCTGATGATGTATGGATTTGCTTAGAGGGTGAGTCAGGTCTTTATTTTGCAGGGGATGATCAAGAAGTAGAGATAAAAAAGGGTATGGCTATTTTAGCTAAAGTGGGTCAAACCCATGGAATGCGTAATACAGGTACAGATCGTTTCGTCTTTATTGGTATTGCTGGTCCGGTACCAGTGGAGACAGTTAAGCTTGGATAATCCTGGCTTGCATATCTTCAGTGATGAGCTTAGATTAAACTAAGATAAATAAAAAATACTTAATTTAAAAAAAATACTCGCTAAGCGGTTGACTAAATAGCAAATAAGATAGATAATGGTCCTAAGGGAAAATGAAACTGAGTTTTATATAGTGAAACAGTGCTTGTAGAATCTCGATTTTCCAATACCAAGTTATTATTACTACGATGCCATAAGCAGTCTTTGCTAACTCCGCAAATCTTTTTGAAAATGCAGAGTGGAAGGGAGGGACACAACCTTTAACTGTTTGTACTAAAAGTACTAAGGGTATGTTTCTAGTAAAATAGCTGATCTTTTTAGGCGACCGAATGTTGCAAGAAAATTTCATTATGGAAGTGATAACGTATGGCAAAATTCCTAGAATTCCAGGGAAAAGAGTGGCTTAGAAAATCAGGACTACCAGTGCCACAAGGACGTGTAGCCTCAACTCCAGAAGAAGCCAGAAAGATTGCTGAGGAGATTGGTAAGGCTGTTGCCGTAAAGGGACAGGTTCAAGCCGGAGGCCGAGGTAAAGCTGGAATTGTTAAATTAGTTAATACTCCTGAGGAAGCTGCAGAGGCCGCAGCAGAAATTTTTTCCAAAAACATCGGCGGGAATCCTATTGAACAAGTTCTTGTCGAGGAAAAGCTTGATATTAAAAAAGAGTACTACTGTTCTTTCGTTATTAATGGTGCAAGAGAAGCACGTTCACCTATGCTGATGTTCAGCACTGAGGGTGGAATGGACATTGAAAGTGTTCCCGAGGAATTACTCTTGAAAGTTAACATCGATCCAATCAATGGTCTACAAATTTACGATGCCGTTGATCTCTGTGCACGAGCTGGAATTCCTGCTCAAGATTTGAGTAAATTTGCAAGTTTCTTAGCTAAGCTTTCGCAGGCGTACAAGAAACTTGATTGTCAAACTCTGGAGATCAATCCCTTCATTATGACGGGGAGCGGCAACTTAGTATGTGCAGATTGCAAAATGGAAATTGACAACAGTTCGGTAGGACGTCATCCGGAATTCGGCATCTCAATTGCTCGGGATTTACCCGGTGCTCCTACAGAGTTAGACCTTATTGGCTGGAGTATTGAAGAGACCGATGCCCGTGGTACAGGCTTCCTCATGAATATGGGGTATGACGAAGTAAGCCCAGGTTATATAGGCTACCATCCTATCGGCGGCGGTTCAGCAATGATGGGGTTAGACGCTTTGAATCAAGTTGGCCTTAAGCCGGCAAACTATGCTGACACCAGTGGTAATCCAGTTGGTTCAAAGATTTATAGGGTAGCAAAGAGTGTCCTTTCACAGCCAAATATTGATGGTTATCTGCTTGGCGGGTTCATGATGGCAAACCAGGAACAGTGGCATCATGCCCATGCCATCGTCAAGGTGTTAAGAGAAATCCTTCCAACTCAGAAACCTGGATTGCCCTGTGTACTGCTACTCTGTGGCAACAGGGAAGATGAATCGCTGGAGATTCTAAGAACGGGTCTTGCAGACCTTATGAGCTCTGACGGCCCAGGCAAGAGAATCGAAATTTATGGTAAAGAGTATGTGACTGATACAAAATTCATTGGACAAAGACTCTTAGCTCTTAGTAAAGACTATAGAGCCGAGAAAGAATCTCAAGGAAAGTAGGGGAAACTTGTGCTGGAATTCGCAGAAAAAACTCTAACTGTCAAAATCGATACCAGCAAGTGTGATACATGCGAGACAAAAGCATGTGCCGACGCGTGCAAAAAGTTTGCCAGAGGTTTACTTGGGATTGATGACCAAGGTAGAGCTTCTGTTGCACATCGCGATACTGAAGAAGTTTTGCGTCTCGGAACGGAATGTTTAGCATGTGAACTCGCTTGTAAGACCAAAGGTAACAATGCGATAACCATCGAGATACCTGTTAAAGGTTTGGATGAGTACCTTTTAAAGAGGCAATAGTAGTAGAGTAACTAAAGTAGGTCGTCTAGGTAGAACGAAGCAAAATGTTAAATGAGGGATAAAAATGGGCATTTTGATCAATAAGAGTACCAAGGTTATCGTCCAAGGGATAACGGGTCGGGAAGGATCTGTTCGGACAAAATACATGAAAGAATACGGTACTAAAGTAATTGGTGGAACCAGTCCGGGAAAAGCCGGAGAAGAGGTTCATGGTATTCCGGTCTTTAACACCGTTAAAGAAATTGCTCGCGAGCAAGGGGAAATTGACTTTAGTGTTATCTTTGTACCAGGCAAAGTCTTAAAAACAGCTGTTTATGAAGCAGTCGATGCAGGAGTTAAGAATATTATTCCTTGCGTCGAGGGAACTCCGATTCATGACATTATGGAAATGATAGCCTATGCTAAATCTAAAGGCTCAAGACTTCTAGGACCCGGTTCAATCGGAATTATTACACCAGGCGAAGCCGTCGTAGGTTGGCTTGGTGGAAATAAAGAATGGGCCAATAAGTTTTTCCAAAAAGGTAATATTGGGGTGTTCTCTCGCAGTGGCGGGCAGTCGGGAACGATTCCTTGGTTGCTTAGAGAAGGCGGATTTGGGGTTAGTACTGTCATTCATACGGGAACAGAACCAGTCCTGGGAACATCAATGGCCGATTTACTACCTTTATTCGAGGCTGATCCGGAAACAAAGGGTGTAGCCGTTTATGCGGAAATCGGTGGTACGCAAGAAGAGGAATGTGCTGAAGTTATCGCAGCAGGTCAATTCACAAAGCCATTTGTCATTTACGTTGCAGGTGCATGGGCTCCTGCGGGTATGAGATTCTCCCATGCCTCTAATATTGTAGAGCGTGGTCGTGGATCAGCCAAGAGTAAAATGGAAGCGGTTACCAAGGCCGGAGGGTTTGTTGCTGAAACTCCAACCGATATTCCAATTATTTTAAAAGAGAAAATCAAAGATTAATCGACATGAAGTATAGTTTCTCTAGGCCGGGCCTAGGATAAAATTTAAAATTATTAGGGGGTAAAAAATCATGACAATTATGAGATCTGTTATGTATATTCCAGGAAACAATCCTAAAATGGTGGCTAAGGCTCCTGAATTCCCAGCTGATATCGTTACTTTGGATCTTGAGGATTCCGTTCCACCAGCGGAGAAAGAAGCAGCTCGTAAAATTGTTGCTGAAAACTTAAAATATGCTGCACAAGGTGGCGCTCAGGTATATGTACGTATCAATAACTGGGAAACTGAATTAACCAATGACGATTTAGAAGCTATTGTTCATGAAGGACTTCATGGGGTAACTTTAGCTAAAACCGGCTGCGCAGATGATGTAAAACGCTTAGATTGGAAACTTGAAGAGCTTGAGCGTCGTCGTGGCTTAGAAGTAGGCTCAATTAAAATTTCCATGCTTCTTGAAACCGCTAAAGGTATCATTAACGCTGCTGAGTGCTGCCTAGCTAGCCCACGTAACGTTAATGCAATCTTCGGAGCAGTTGACTATTGCCGTGATATGCGTGTAAAGCTCACCAACGAAGGTGTTGAGCAACAATATGGTCGCGCTCACGTGGCAGTTGCTTGCCGTGCAGCAAGAATTGTTGCAATCGATGCACCTTTCGTTGACTTCAAAAATATCGAAGCCTTTGAAAGAAACGTTGCAGAAGGACGTCAAATGGGTTATGAAGGCCGCATGATTATTCACCCAGGACAAATCGAGCCTTCCAATCGCATGTACTCCCCAGATCCTGCTGATGTTGAGTGGGCTACCGGAGTTGTTAAAGTCTTCGAAGAAGAAGGTATTGCAAAAGGTAAAGCTTCCGTTTCCTACAATGGTAAAATGGTTGATACCCCTGTATACTTGAATGCTAAAGACATTTTGGCAGCTCAAGCTGAGATTGACGCCAAAAACGCTAAGTAAGACACTAGGTAAGGTACATTAATAATTGTTTGGTTACCTCTCCACGAGGTGACCAAACAATTTATTACTTAACTTTCTTTTCAATAGTTATGGGTGAATAATAAAGGGTTAAAGGAGAAGATGTACGTGAGCCGAATTAAGAATCTTCGCGAAGAAGCCTTGGCATTTCATGCCGTGAAACCAGGCAAACTCGAAGTTAGGGTGACCTGTCCTGCTAAAGACAGAGATGATTTAACCCTCGCTTATTCCCCAGGGGTTGCAGAACCAGTAAAAGAGATCGGCAAAGACATCGAAAATCTTGATATTTATACTAACCATGCAAATTTTGTGAGCATCGTCTCTAACGGAACAGCTATTCTTGGACTTGGTGATCTAGGAGCAGCAGCTTCTATGCCAGTTATGGAAGGAAAAGCACTTCTCTTCAAAGCTTTTGGAGATGTAGACGCTTTCCCAATCTGTGTCAATACCAAAGATGTTGACAAAATTATTGAGATCGTCGAATTGACCGCACCTACCTTCGGAGGTGTAAATTTAGAAGATATTAAAGCACCTGAGTGTTTCCAAATTGAGGAAGGCCTCAAGGCTCGTGGGATTTTCAAAGGACCTATTTTCCATGATGACCAGCATGGAACAGCTGTTGTTACCTTAGCTGGACTCTATAATTCACTTAAAGTTGTTGGCAAGAAAATTGAAGATGTTAAAGTTGTCGCAAATGGGGCAGGGGCAGCAGGAATTGCCATTATTAAACTTTTGATGAGCGTTGGTCTCAAAAACGTAATTATGTGCGATACTAAAGGCGCCATTTACGAAGGTCGTACCGTAGGTATGAATCCCTGGAAGGAACAAATTGCTGCAGCAACGAACCCAGATAAGTTCAGCGGTGACCTTGCCGGCGCACTCGTAGGAGCTGATGTGTTTATTGGTGTATCCGCAGCAGATGTTCTTACCGAAGATATGATTAAATCAATGGCAAAGGATCCCATTGTCTTCTGTCAGGCTAACCCAATTCCTGAGATTTGGCCAATTGAAAGAGCTATTGAAGCAGGAGCAGCAGTTATTTCTACAGGCCGATCTGATGTAATTAATCAAATTAACAACGTTTTAGCCTTCCCAGGAATGTTCCGAGGTGCTATTGACGTTCGAGCCACGGATATCAACGATGCCATGAAAATTGCAGCAGCACAAGCAATCGCTGATTGTGTCTCTCCTGAAGAACTAAATGCTAGTTTCATTATACCAAGTACATTGAATCCTGAAGTTGCCCCGGCTGTAGCTGCTGCAACTGCCAGAGCTGCTATCGAAAGTGGGATTGCTAGAAATCCCATTGACCCAGCAGGTATAGCTGAAAATCTTAAGAAAAGATTAGCAAACCAGTATAAGTAATCGATTTGCTAACCTTCACTTGTTTGACACTAAGAGTCCTCCCAAGGTAGAATTGGTTTCTACTTTGAGAGGACTTTTTTAACGTACCAGAAAGTATAAGTTTAGGGACCCCTTTCACTCATGTCATCCTGAGCGCGGCGAAGGATCTAGATCCTTCAGTCGTTCCTCCTTCAGGATGACGCATCACTCGAGTTGCTTTCATAGAGTTAAACGAATCACTACGCATTATTATGATAACTGAGGTAGTAATTAACTTGACACTGTGGAATAATGACGAGTAGAGAGTTGTATGTAAGGATACATAGATTACCGAGACTTGCACAGGACGTATATAAAAAAACGATAGGGGTAGCATTATGCATAAACCGAATAATGAGTTGAAACTTAAGACAGGACATGAGAAGCAAACTTGTCTAGAAGTGAAGGAACCGGCTGAACTAATGAAGTTTTTAATCGCTGAGCTTCCGACTAAAAGTCGTAAAGACATTAAATCTCTTTTGGCTCATCATCAGATTTCCGTTGACAATGAAGTCATCTCCCAATTTAATCATCCTCTCTTAAAAGGTCAAAAGGTCGTTGTAAATTGGACTAAAGTAGTGATAGAACAACAGCCTCAAGGCCTAACTATTGTATGGGAAGATCCCCATATTGCAATTATTGAAAAACAGGCAGGATTACTTTCCATAGCAACTGAAACGGAGAAGGAACTAACCGCTTATAGTATCTTAAGTGAGCATGTAAAGAAAAGAGATCCAAGAAATAAGATTTTTGTCTTGCATCGTCTTGATCGAGAGACTTCTGGAGTAATGATGTTTGCAAAAAGTGAGAAGGTACAGCAAATGTTGCAAAAGGCCTGGAAAGAAGCTGTTTTAGAGAGAACTTATATTGTGGTTGTTGAAGGCCCAGTGACAAAAGAGGAAGGAACCATCACTTCTTGGCTTACAGAGAGTAAAGCGTTTATCATGTATTCCAGTCGTACTCCTAATGACGGTCAAAAAGCGATAACTCACTATAGGGTTCTTAAGAAAAATAAACATTATTCTCTATTGGAAGTAAAGCTAGAAACAGGCCGAAAGAACCAAATTCGCGTTCACATGAAAGATATTGGGCATAGTGTCATTGGGGATAAGAAGTATGGAGCGATTAAGCAGCCTATTGCAAGACTAGGACTTCATGCTCGAGTCTTAGCTTTCAAACATCCTATTACTGGAGAAGAAGTTCGTTATGAGACGGCTATACCCCAGGAGTTTTTGAACCTTTTCAAACAATAGCTGAAGATAACATATACAAAAAAAAAAAGCCGGGTTTACACCCGGTCTTTTGATACATCTTTGCCAATTTTATCAGAGTCATGAGGAAAAGGAATTTTCTCAGTGTTATCCGGTTTACGAGACTTGTCGTTGGTTTTTTTTGCCACTTGTCTTTTGCCCCCTTTAAGAGTTTCACAACTATATTTCCCCGATTAACTAAGTTCATACTTACCGTAAAACTTGTATATTAGCGAAATGGAGTTGGGACGAAAAATTGTCAAAACGATTAGATCGTGAAAAAGCAACTGTTCAGATGATGATTGAGTTATATTGTAAAGCTCATCATAACCCTGATACTAAACTATGTTCAGGATGTCAAGAATTATTAGAGTATGCTATGACTCGTCTGGCTCATTGCAAATTTGGAGAAAGCAAACCGACCTGCGCTAAATGTACGGTACATTGTTATAAACCAGAAATGCGTAAACGAATCCAAAAAATAATGCGTTATTCAGGCCCCAGGATGATTTATACACATCCGATTGCGGCAATTAGACACGTCTTTGATGGAATGAAAAAAGAACACTAATGTGGAGAGTGGATTATGGGGATCAAAGAATATTCTTTAGAGATGAGAGGCATGCCACGTCGTGACTTAGAAGAGTATTTCCTCTCGATAGGGGGGGAACTGAAGGGGAAGGGTAGTTTTCTTGGCCCGAATTGGGAAGTTAATTTGAGTGATACTTGGTATTGTTCCTTAGGGAAAATTCAAATTCCGGCGACTCAATTGACCTTTCGAGTTAACGAGGAGGATGGGGATAAATTTGTCTGGGCTTTTCGCTTAAAATTTCTTTCGGCAGGTGGATGATAGAGCAGAAAGGTTAAGGGAATGGAACAAAAGAGCCTAAAACAAATTAGGCTAGGACGAGATTTGATAGAGTGTTGATAACCTACCTATAAGATCTGCGTTTGTATTTAAGACGAGGCCCCGAGAAATTGAATGGGATGCTTGGATGGCGCTCAAAGTTAGCGAGGGGATTTTGAAGGTCTGACATTCTTCAAGTGTAAAGAATCCCAGGTTGCTGACTTCTTCTAATTGAGCATGAAGGGTTCCCCCTAGCATGGTCATCATAAAAATAATATAGACGTCATGTTTTTCAGATGGGCTGTTTGAAGGGCGATCTCGTAAGGCAATGATGGAAAGAGGTTTAGTCTCAATACCCGTCTCTTCTTGAATTTCTCGTACAATCGCTTCTCCGATGGATTCTCCTTGATTCACATATCCCCCCGGAATTGTCCATACTCCTTTCCCTGGATTATGGGCGCGTTGAACCAGAAGGACTTTCTCTTCATGCCAGAGAACCCCTCCGACGCCGAGGGAGAAATTTCCCCAATCGACATAAGAACAGTTAGGACATGAGCTACGAAGATGGTTATCAATAATAGACTTTTGTAGACGCTCGGCACATACTGGGCAGAAAACATAAGGTACTGTGTTATTTGACATATGATTACTTCCTTTCCAACAATTAACTGAGGTGAAAATATTTTTGTACGGATTTAGGTTTAAACAGATAAAGAACAGGAACATGAACATATGGCGCTCCTGACAACTCCTGGTAAGGTTTATTTCGAAATAAGACACTATGTTTATTGTAACAGTCAGCGACCACCTTCGCTTGCAAAAAAGTCAACACATACGAAGACAGTGTCTGCAAGAAGGGCTACTATGTGCGAAGACAGTGTCTGCAAGAAGAGCTACTATGTGCGAAGACAGTGTCTTCGTGTGTGTGTGTGTGCGTGAGGAGTACTAGCTAGTTTCCATAATGAGCATATAATTATACGACATTTGAATAAATGAAACCTTCAGCATAAATAGTTGCCAATATGAGAAACTATTTAAAAAAGGGGTGTGAAGCATGATATTCTCTGAAACCGAATCATTCAAAAATCTAAGCGATGCCTTTGCAGGCGAGTCACAGGCGCGCAATCGTTATGTTTTTTGTGCTAGTGTGGCTAAGAAAGAAGGGTATCAACATATTCAAGCTGTTTTTGAGGAAACAGCCGATAATGAAAAGGAACATGCCAAAGTGTTTTATAAGCTTCTTGTTGCTCATACTAAGGAAGAAACAAACACCCTACATGTTGATGCGGATTATCCGTTAGTATATAAAGATACTCTGACGAATTTAAGGGCTGCTGCAGCTGGAGAAAGAGAAGAATGGGCAGAAATCTACTCAAAGTTCGCCGCTACTGCAGGGAAGGAAGGATTCCCCGATATCGCTAAGGCTTTTCAAACAATTGCCGAAATTGAAAAGCACCACATGACTCGTTTTGATCATTACGCCGATGAACTTGAAAATGGAACAATTTTTAGTAAAGATAAGCCGACTGTATGGAAATGTACAAACTGTGGCTATATACATGAAGGCCCTGAAGCGCCCGGAGAATGTCCAGCTTGTGCACATCCACAAGGATACTTCTCAGAACTTCCTGAAAAATACTAATCAAGAAGGCCGTATAGGTTGAACTTATTTGTAATGACTCCTAAAGATTAGATGAGGTTATTTCGCTAGGCGGCTTGTTGGGTTTGAGTTCGATATTGTATCGGACTCAAACCTTTTAACTTTCCTTCTGAGATTTGTATTTTTTTTCATAGCACAACATTTTAGAATAATTTCTTCATGACTCAAACAACTGTACTTCCAATTGTCAGTAATGTCCTGCAATTGGGGTGCAGTTATTTTTCGGCTGTAACAAATTATTGAAAAATCTATAGGAATTTGTAACGGATACAGACTATTTGCCAGGCACTATTGGTATATATTTTAGATCTACGATGGGGGTAGATCCAAAATATTATAACAGTAAACAGGGTTTTAACGAACGTTTACAGAATATTAAAGAAGTTAAGCCGAAATCCAAAATACCCATTATGCTATCGCCTGTGTTTATTTCACAATACAATCGTTTGCGGACCAGGACAAAGTTGAAGAAATTTTAATTTCTAAGAATGTAATGAGTAAAATGGTTAACGAGATATCTAATATCCTAAGTGGAAAGGGGCAATATGAAATGGAACCAATAATTCTTCATCTTCCTTTTGAACTCTCAGAGGAACAATTGCTAAAAATGCTTCGATTGAAGGAAGGGCATCCATATCGAAGTCGAATATTAGAATTAGCAGAAGAAGCAAGAAATATTGCTAAACCCAAGGTGATTTATAAGCATGCCTATGTGGATTCAAGTGATGAACATAACGTTATTATCGATGGAATCAAGTTCAAAAGCCGTATTTTAAGTGTTAACTTGGAAAATATTCATCGGGTTTTTCCCTTTGTGGTAACTAGTGGTGTGGAATTAGAAGCATGGGGAAAGGGAATTACAGATATGTTTGAAAACTTTTGTGCAGATACAATCCAAGAAATAATACTTGAATCGGCTTCGGAAAATTTCAAAACCATCCTTGATGAGGAATTCGGATTAACTTCTGCTTCGAATATGAACCCCGGTTCGTTGCCTGATTGGCCGATAACAGAGCAAAAACCCCTTTTCCAATTGCTCGGTCAGGTTAAAGAACAAATCGGTGTGGAACTTACAGAAAGTTTTCTTTTGCTGCCTGTGAAATCCATTTCCGGAATTCGTTTTCCGAAGGAAGGAACCTTTGAAAATTGCCAACTATGTCCACGGGAAAAATGCCCTGGGCGAAAATCACCGTATGATCCGGAGCTTAAAGCAAAGTATCAGTAAGTTTTCTTTAATTGGAGGGATTAAATTGGGGTGGATTTTAGGGATAGATACTGGTGGAACGTATACCGATGGAGTGATTATCGATCCGGCTTCAAAGGAAATAATTGCAAAATCAAAAGCTCTTACAACACTTGAAGACTTAACAATTGGAATTCGCAACTGTCTTGATAGTCTAGGCGCAACAACCTTTAATACATTGTCTATGGTCTCCCTTTCAACAACCCTTGCGACGAATACAATTGTTGAAGGCCGCGGGTGTGAAGTTGGATTAATCCAGGTTGGTCGTAAACCCAACGGAATTCTGCCAACTGAGCACGTCATCCTGACTCCTGGCGGACATGATATAAAAGGATGGCCCATGGAAGATTTGGACCTGGACTTACTGCGGGGGCAGCTTGTCTCTTTTAAGGGTAAGGTTGAAGCCGTTGCGGTTTCCGGATACCTCAGTATACGTAACCCTGAACATGAACTTCAGGTTCGGGATCTTGTTCAAGAAGTGCTTCATATACCGGTTGTGTGTGCCCATGAATTGACCACAACCCTAGGTTTATATGAGCGTACTGTGACCGCAGTACTTAATGCTAGACTTCTCCCAGTCATTGCAGAACTTATTCAATCCGTTAAAAAGGTTCTTGCCGAACAAGAGATAAATGCACCTGTAATGATTGTTAAAGGCGATGGCAGTTTAATGAGTGAACAAGTCGCTCGTGAGAAACCCATCGAAACAATTCTATCTGGTCCTGCTTCAAGTATTATTGGAGGTACATATCTTACCCCCACGGATAATGCTTTAATCGTTGACATAGGGGGAACAACGACCGATATCGCCCTCGTCGAGGAAGGTATTCCTCGTTTAACCCAAGAGGGGGCGGTAGTAGGCGGGTGGTTTACTCGTGTCCATTCCGCTGAAATAAATACCTATGGACTTGGCGGGGATAGTCAGATTCAGATGACTAAAGACCGGAAGCTCCTTGTGGGACCTCGGCGTGCTTTTCCTCTTTGCTATGTGGCTTCCCAATATCCTTCTATCGAGAAGGAGCTTCTTCAATATGCCTCAAAGATAGTAAACACTTCAGTTATTCAGTCTGTTGATTGCTTTGTGGCCTTTCCCCGTCAAAATCGTGAAACGCTGTCACCTTCAGAAATTAAATTGCTTAATTTACTGGGATCGGGACCCCATACTTTTTACTATTTAGCCGAAAAAATGGAAGTAGACCCTATTCTCTTCAGCTCAGAGTCCTACCTTCAGAAACTAATAAATCTCGGGCTGATTGCCCGTGTTACTCTAACACCTACAGACATCCTTCATGTACGTGGGACTTATACAGCTTGGAATGATCAAGTTGCAAAGCTGGGATGCGAGCTTTTAGCTCAAAAAATGGGGAAATCCTTAGAAGATTTTTTGAATGCAGCCTCTGAAAGGATAATTGATAATCTTTGTTTTACCATAATCCAAAGCTTCCAAATGTATGAAGGCAACAGCAGCAATCCTCTGAGCAATGAACAGGTTATGTATTATTTAAATAAGGCCCTTCATCCACAAGAGAATGGTTTGCTTCATTGTCGACTTAATGCGGGTATGCCTATCATCGGAATTGGTGCACCGGCCCATGCTTGGTTACCCCAAGTCGCTAAGCTTTTAAATACACCATTGCTTGTTCCAGAACATGCTGAAGTAGCAAATGCGGTAGGAGCCGCAGTTGGAAAAATTGTTGTAAACGTTGAGACGATGATTCGACCGGATTCAAACTTTGGCGGGTTTGTCGTTTATTCGCTAAAGGGACACAAACATTTAGATGAATTTGAGGAAGCGGTCGATTATGCCGAGAATGAAGCCCGGAAGCATGCTTCACGGGAAGCAGAAAAAACTGGAGCCCAGCACTATGAGCTTATTGTTAAACGTGAAGATATTAACGCTGAGATCAATTATTCTCCGGATCATCCCCTTTTTATTGAATGCAAAATTAAAGTCACAGCAATCGGAACTTCGACTGGTCATAAATTAAAAGGCTTGCAATTCAGCGGAAATATGAACATAATGGTATAGAACATTCTGAATATTACACAAAACGGAGGGGAAGGAATGAGAGTACCTAGTAAAGAATTAGAAAAACGAGTTGCTGATTTTCAAGTCAACCTAAGGAAGAGGGAAATTGACGGAGCACTATTGGTTCAACGAGCGGATACACTCTATTATACGGGGACTGCTCAAAATGTTCATATCTACATTCCGGTGGAAGGAAGGCCGCTTGTCCTTGCCTATCGAGATTTCGACAGAGCTCAGAAGGAAAGTTCTTGGGAGGTCTTTCCCCTTAGAGGGATGTCAAAAATTCCTAATAATATCCAAGAAGCCGGACTCCCCTTGCCAAGAATATTGGGACTGGAATTGGATGTTCTCCCTGTAAATCAGTATGAGCGTTATTTAAAAACATTTCCGGAAGTTAGGATGGTGGATATCTCCAAAGAGGTACGCCGACAGCGTTCAGTTAAGACGAGTTGGGAGATAGCTCGACTTGAAGAAAGTGCAAGAATCTTACCCTTGGTGCTCGAATTTGCCAAGGAAGTTCTTCATCCTGGGATGAGTGAGGTCGAATTCGAAGGATTGTTAGAAGGCAAGGCAAGGTCACTCGGTCATGGTGGTCACGTTCGTATGCGAGGATTTGATTCTGAGTTTCATGTTGGTGTAATCGCTTCAGGTGCTCGAGCAGCAGTTCGTAGTTGCTTTGATGGGCCTGTCACAGGACAAGGTATCTCCATTGCCCATCCGAATGGAGCTTCTATGGAGCAGATTCAGAAAGGTGAACCGATTGTTATAGATATGGTGACCGTCGTTAACGGTTATCAGATTGACCAAACCCGAATTTTGAGTTTAGGACCTTTATCCGAAGAGCTGACAATCGCCTATGAGACAGCAAGACAGGTGGAGGAGAGAATTCGCAGGGCCTTGATACCGGGACGGGTAGCGGGTGAAGTTTATGAAGAAATTCTAAACTGGGTCCAGGAGAATACGCCTTACGGAGATAATTTCATGGGCTATGGAACAGCGAAGGTCCGCTTTGTTGGGCATGGTGTAGGCTTAGAACTTGATGAGCTCCCAACCATTAGCAAAGGATCCAGTGAGGTCTTGGAATCTGGAATGGTAGTGGCTATTGAACCTAAGTTTGTTTTCCCCGGGGTTGGAGTCGTTGGGATTGAAGATACAGTCGTCATTGAATCTGACCTGGGTGCAAGATATTTATCCGTAACACCAAGAGAATTAATAGTTCTTTAAGATTATTTTTGATGATTTGGTAATAAGACATTGGAGTATGTGCGTTTGATGATATAATAGCGTAGATTTTGTAGAATTTCAGGACAAAGGTCCCTGCCTAAGCGGCAGGGATTTTTTGGTCCTAGATAGAAACTATAACTAGTGGCGCTAATTCCCTAGGGAGATTGAACCACTAGAAACTGGGGAATACTTACCTTAATCTGATTGGATCGAGGACTAGTGGAGGAAAACCATGAAAGAGAACTATGTTTGGCTAAGTTCCAAGGAGCTTAACCTAATGCTAAAAGGCTCGTTGCAATGGATAGATATATCCCCTCGGGTGACCTCATCTAAAGTTGGAATGCGGAAACTGAGTGAATCTCTGGGCAAACCATCCATTGCTAAACCTACTGAGCAAATAGAGCGAAATCCCTCACGGCTACAAGGGATATATTCAAAACGACTTGAAGGGCAACCTGTCATTTGGTTGTTGGGCGGTGTTGGTTTACTAACACTATCTTCTTGGTTTTACTTTGTTATAGTTTCAAAGTAGTTGTAAACAGATATTTTTCAGAGAGGAGAAGGGGTACGTCAGAAAATAGACGTAACCCTTTTTCAGTTAAACTCGTCTAACTAAGGCTAGGGTTAAATCCAATAAATACATCTTGCAATAACCTATTAAATTTTTGCAAAAAATCTTTGCAAAAATATATAAATTTGGGTATCATATAACTAGAAGGTCAGGGAAGGTCAATAATATGTATCTAGAAATATTACGTTGACAAGGAGACATAAACAATGGGAAACCTAGCGGATCGCATTGAGGAATACTTGAAACAGATTCTAGAAAAAACATCAGAAGGATATATTGTGTTACAACGAAGTGAGCTCGCAGGTGAGTTTGCCTGTGTTCCATCTCAGATTAACTATGTATTAGACACTCGTTTTACAGTTGAAAGAGGGTACCTTGTCGAAAGTCGCCGAGGGGGCGGAGGATATCTGAGAATAATTCGCTTAGGATTGGGTATTGAAGGGCAGTATCAACAAGTAATGCGTCAACTAGTTGGAGAACAACTTTCCCGTGACCGATCAAATGCCTTGGTGGAACGGCTTTTAGATGAGGAACTAATAACTCCTAGGGAAGCGGCGCTGATTAAGAGCGTGCTTTCTGGCAATAATTTAGGTGGAGAATTTAGAGATTGGGATGCTTTGCGGGCACGCCTTATGAAGGATATTTTAACAACCTTAAGTAGAGATGATTTGGTGTAAAGGAGGAGTTAGAATGCTTTGTCAACATTGTCAACAGAAAGAGGCTATTATGCAATTGTTTATAACAGAAAATGGACAAACTCGTGAGGTCTACCTCTGCGAGACTTGTGCTAAAAAAACTCAGGAAGTAAGTTTTGTTTTTCATCCCGCTATTGTACCGGAGTTTTTACAAGCACTTTTTGGCTTTAATGCTACGACAAAAGAGCAACCTATGGAGATGAAGTGTCCTAAATGTGGAATTAGCTTTTCTCGAATTACCCAAGTCGGAAAGCTCGGCTGCAGCACCTGTTATGAAACCTTTGAAAATCAGCTTGAGCCGTTGTTGCGTCGAGTGCATGGTGGAGGGCAAAATGTCGGTAAGATCCCTGTAAGACGTGGAGCTGAGATTAGAAGTCGAGTGGAACAACGAAAATTAAAGGAAACACTTAAAAACTTGATTGAACAAGAAGCCTTTGAGGAGGCTGCTATAGTAAGGGATCAGATTCGCAAAATTGAACAATCGACGGGAGGGGAAAAAAGTGAGTCGTAAGGAACTTCTTTTACAGCAAAGTGCCTGGATGAGCGAAACAGATTCTCCAGTCGTTATTAGCAGTCGAGTGAGATTAGCGCGTAACCTCGAGGAATTTCCTTTTCCCCATGGCCTAAGCCAAGAAAATGCTGCCGAAGTTGAAAAAATTATTTCCCAAGCCTTAGGCTATGTGAAAGGAAATGACGAGAATCTTCACTATATATCCCTAGCAGAGCTAAATAATGTAGAAAAACAAGTGCTGATCGAAAAACATTTAATAAGTCCTAGTTTAGGCGGCACGACCAGTGCGTGTGGTGTAGCGTTGAACTCTGATCATCGTTATGCAGTCATGGTAAATGAAGAAGATCATTTAAGACTTCAAGTTCTTTTACCGGGTAATCAGCTAATTGAGTCACATCGCTTGGCAACAGCCTTAGATGATCTTCTGGAGGCAAAGCTGGATTTTGCCTATAGAGAAAGTCAAGGGTACCTCACTGCATGTCCTACGAATGTAGGAACTGGGCTTCGGGCTTCAGTTATGGTCCACTTGCCTGGCTTGGTTATTACTAAACAAGTTCAACAGGTTCTAGGAGCGGCGGCCCGCTTAGGTTTGGCTGTCCGTGGGTTATATGGGGAAGGTTCTCAGGCCTTTGGGCACATCTATCAAATCTCCAATCAGATTACCCTGGGTAAAAGTGAAGAAGATATCTTAACTCATTTAGATGCGGTAACCAGACAGATCGTAGAGCATGAACTTCAAGCCCGAGAAAACCTGCGTCAGCAAATGCCTATGCTTTTAGAGGATAAAGTTTGGAGGGCTCGAGGTACTTTGCAAAATGCACGGCTGCTTTCTTCCGAAGATGCGATGCATCTTTTGTCGCATGATAAATTAGGGTCTGATATGGGGATATTACCGAAGACCAAGGATTGCTTTACTACGTTAATCGTCGATACCCGCCCTGGATGCTTGCAATACATTCTCGATCGGGGGCTTGATCCTAGCCAACGGGATGAGGAGCGGGCTCGTCTAATTCGAAGCGCCATGTGCGAAGACCGAGGCACGATACAGTAATGAAACTTCGCTTTCACTACTAGTTCAAACTCGGCGTCGAATCGCGCGCATCACATAAAGAAAGGATGAAGGAATAATGAAAGGTCGTTATACTGAACGTGCACAAAAGGTATTAGCAATAGCTCACAGTGAAGCCAAACGAATGGGACATCAAGTAGTAGGAACTGAACACGTATTGCTTGGGTTAATTCAGGAAGGGGAAGGAATTGCTGCCCAAGCCTTAACTGGAATGAACCTAGACCTTGCTAAAATTCGAAGTCAGGTTGAACAAATAACCGGGGTAGGCCAGCCTTTTAATGGAGAAGTCGGTTTTACACCCCGAGTCAAAAAAGTTCTAGAATTAGCTAATGAGGAAGCTCATCGGCAAGAAGTTAATTATATTGGAACCGAACATTTACTGCTGGGTCTGATTATGGAAGGTGAAGGAATAGCGGCCCGCATCCTGGGGAACCTCAATGTGGGGCCTGAAAGGGTATGGAAACAGGTTGTTAAGTTATTAGGTGGAGAATTAGATGAATCCGCAATACCAGCCCCAAACTCCGTACCGACATCTAAAAATGCGGGGCCGGTTAATACGCCCGCTCTTAACGAGTTCGGACGAGACCTTACTTTGCAGGCGCGAGAAGGACGTCTTGATCCAGTGATTGGAAGGGAAAAGGAAATAGAACGGGTCATTCAGGTCTTAAGCCGACGAACCAAGAATAATCCTGCGCTTATAGGAGAGCCTGGTGTTGGTAAAACAGCCATTGCTGAAGGACTGGCACAAGGCATTGTGAATAACAGAGTTCCGGAAATTTTGGTCAACAAACGAGTTATTACCTTAGACCTTTCCTCAATGGTGGCAGGAAGTAAATACCGTGGTGAATTTGAAGAGCGCTTAAAGAAAGTAATGGAGGAAATCCGTGCGGACGGGAATATCATACTTTTTATTGATGAACTTCATACCTTGATAGGTGCTGGTGCTGCAGAAGGTGCAATCGACGCCGCAAATATCTTAAAACCCGCTCTAGCCAGAGGCGAATTACAATGTATAGGGGCTACAACATTAGAAGAATACCGAAAATATATTGAGAAGGATACAGCCCTAGAGCGTCGTTTCCAACCGATCAATGTTGGTGAACCTACCGTAGAGGAAGCAATAGGGATTCTGAGTGGTCTAAGGGATCGTTACGAAGCTCATCATCGAGTGAAGATAACGGATGAGGCGATTGAGTCCGCTGCACGCCTGTCAGACCGTTATATTTCGGACCGATTCCTGCCGGATAAGGCGATCGATTTAATGGATGAAGCAGCTTCACGTGTTCGACTTACTAGTTATACTGCTCCTCCTGATTTAAAACTTCTGGAAGAAGAAGCGGAACGCCTGAAAAAAGAAAAAGAGGCAGCGGTTTCTAGTCAAGAGTTTGAGAAAGCTGCTCAAATCCGAGACCAGGAACAAAAAATTCGTAGTGAACTTGCTGAGCAACGAGATGTGTGGCAAAATAAGCGCTATAAAGAAAATGCCATGGTGACTGGGGAGGATATCGCACAGATAGTAGCTAGCTGGACAGGAATTCCTGTCAAAAAACTTGCCGAAGAAGAAAGTGAACGTCTCTTGCATTTAGAAGATCTTCTTCATCAACGACTTATTGGGCAGGAGGACGCCGTTACAGCAGTAGCTCGGGCGGTACGGAGAGCACGGGCAGGGCTGAAAGACCCTAAACGTCCCATAGGTTCCTTTATTTTCCTTGGACCAACAGGCGTTGGTAAAACAGAACTTGGTCGTGCTTTGGCAGAGGGAATGTTCGGGGATGAAAAAGCTTTAATTCGCATTGATATGTCAGAGTATATGGAGAAACATGCGGTTTCTCGGCTTGTAGGAGCGCCTCCTGGATATATTGGACATGATGAAGGAGGTCAGCTTACCGAGGCGGTAAGGCGAAAACCATATAGTGTCGTTTTATTGGATGAGATTGAAAAGGCACACCCTGAGGCCTTCAATATTTTACTCCAGGTCCTTGAAGATGGGAGATTAACAGACACTAAAGGACGAACAGTAGATTTTCGAAATACTGTGATTATCATGACCTCGAATGTAGGCTCTTCCTTCCTTAAGAAGGAAGCCATGGGCTTTGCAGCAAAGAAAGATGAAAAAACGGATTACAAAAATATGCGAGGACATGTAATGGATGAGTTAAAACGCTCTTTCCGTCCTGAGTTTTTGAATCGTATTGATGAATTAGTCGTTTTTCATTCACTCCAAAAAGAACACTTAGTAAAAATTTCCGAAATTTTGGTTCGACAGGTCAATAAGCGTCTAAGGGAAAATGGCTTGGAACTTCAGGTTGATAACAGTGCGGTCGAACTGATTGCTAAGGAGGGAAACGATCCGATTTTTGGAGCTCGACCTCTTCGTCGGGCTATACAACGATTAATCGAAGACGCTCTTTCCGAGAAAATTCTCGAAGGAGAGTTCAAAAATGGTGATCGAATTCGCGTGGAAGCAGAGGAAGGGAAAATGAAATTTTCCAAGCTTTAAGTAGTGTTGTAAGAAACAAAGAATAATTGATAGAAGTAGGGGCAATTTGTGAATTGCCCCTACTTCATTAAATCGTTGATATACTATTAAATAAGTATTTATTTTGGGGTAAATCCAGGGATTCCCAGAGGAAATGAGGCGTTGCATGAAGATCAAAGTAATCTATCGCTGTTCTAACTGTGGATCAGAAAGTCCTAGATGGCTGGGTAAGTGTCCAAAATGCGAGGAATGGAATACCTTTGAAGAGTCAGAGAGTCAACCCAAAACAATGTCTTCACAGAGTAAGAGAAAGACCTATCCGAAGAAGCTATCTGACGTTTTAGCTGGCAACAGCGATCGTATCGTGACGAGCATCAGTGAATTTAATAGGGTTCTTGGTGGAGGTATCGTTAAAGATTCCATTATTATTTTGACAGCTAGGCCCGGTGCAGGAAAATCAACCTTACTATTACAAGTGGCGGATGACGTTGCCTCGAAGGGCTATAAGGTTTTATATGCCTCAGCTGAAGAGAGTGATAGCCAAATAAAAAATAGGTCAGATCGCATTCTTAAAGAAAGTAAGAGCGACATATGGATTTATTCTGATACAAGTATGAACCATGTTCTGGCCTCGATTGAAGAGCTCGACCCGGATTTGATTATTATTGACAGCATCCAGACCTTTACCCTCGATGAACATAATTCTCGTCCTGGTTCTCCCATTCAGACCATGGAATGTGCCAGCGAACTTTTGAAAGTTGCCAAGAATAGCAAACGTCCTAGAGCAGTAATCATGGTAGGTCAAATGACGAAGGATGATGAAATTGCTGGGCTCAGGGCCTTGGAACATCTGGTTGACGCCGTGTTAATTCTCAATGGTGAAAATGGAGAAGAATTAAGGGGAGCCTGGTGCTCCAAGAATCGATTTGGGAGTACAGGTGAAATAGGCTTCTTCTCGATGACCGAACAAGGAATGTTGTCCATTGATAACCCGTCGGAGTTCTTTATGACCCAAAGGGGACAGGGGCAAACGGTTTCGGGCAGCGCCTTAGCAGTGATCAAAGAAGGGACACGGCCAATTATTGTAGAAGTTGAAAGTCTGGTCTCGAAGTCCTTCACTCCTTATCCGTCCAGAATAGCAGAATGCTTGAGAAGAGACCAATTAAATACCTTGATTTCTATCCTTGAACAAAGAGGCAAGATTAACCTCTATGATAAAAATATCGTCATCAAGACCACAGGTGGGCTTCAACTTAGAGAACAATCAGTTAGCTTAGCGATTATCATGTGTATTGTTTCATCAGTGAAAGATAAAGCGATTCCCAATGATATTGTTTTTGTGGCAGATGTAGGGCTAACTGGAGAGTTGAAAAAAGTCCCATCAATTGAAGCCCGAATTCGTGAAATCGATAGAATGGGCTTTAAACGAGTCTACGTTGCTAAAAATACCGTTAGAGATGCTTCGAGATTTAAAAATCTAAAAATTGTAGAACTAAACACTTTGTACGATGTTATTATGGATTTGAATATGAAGCCTGCTAAGGCTGATAATGAGTTTCATATTATTGAAGAACTAAATTAGCACTTTGTAATTGTAATTAATACTAATTAGTGATAAAATCAAACTAAGGGGGTGGACAGTGAATTGAACGAAGAAAGCAAAATGTGGCAATGCCAAATATCAAGTTGTGGTTACATATATAATCCAGATAAAGGCTGTAAGAAAAGTAAAATTCCCAAGGATGTTGCTTTTGATCAGTTACCGGATGATTGGAGATGTCCATTATGCGGAGCAGGTAAAAAAATGTTTAAACCAATTTAAAAATCCCTTTTCTAGAAAAGCAGTCGGCGGAAGCCGACTGCTTTTTACTATAGACCAGAAAGTACAAGTTTAACGTTATTGTTTATGAAAGAACTTTCTTAACATTGATCGAATTACATAGGGAGAAAAGGATAAACTTAAGAAGTTCTTAAGAATTACAACAAGCTTATAGTAAGATTTAGTTGATATCATAGCCTTAAAGTAAATCGTAGAGGATGTGATACAATTTGTGTAAATCAATACGTTGGGGTGATAGATCATTAATATACTAGTTTGCGATGATGATAAAGAGATATTAGATGCCATAAAAATCTATTTAACGAACGAAGGCTATAAAGTATTTAAAGCTTCCAATGGTTTAGAAGCCTTGGAAGTCGTTGAGGAAAACGAAATACATCTGGTTATTATGGACATTATGATGCCTAGAATGGATGGACTAAGGGCAACGATGAAGTTAAGAGAAGAAAGGAATATACCGGTTATTATGCTATCTGCAAAAACTGAGGATACTGACAAAATAATGGGTTTAAATATGGGAGCGGACGATTATATTACGAAGCCCTTTAACCCTTTAGAATTGATTGCAAGGGTAAGGTCTCAGTTAAGAAGATATACCACACTAGGGAGCTTGGAAAACAAAAGTAATGTCTATAAAACAGGCGGACTTGTTATTGATGATGAGAGAAAGATGGTAACGGTTGATGGTGACGAAGTCAAGCTCACTCCTGTCCAATATAAGATTTTAAAATTGTTGACTGCAAATGCGGGAAGAGTTTTTTCTATCGACGAACTATATGAAAAAGTATGGAAAGAAACGGCCTTTAGTGCGGAAAATACCGTCGCTGTCCATATCAGAAAAATAAGAGAGAGGATTGAAATTAATCCAAAGGATCCGAAATATTTGAAGGTGGTGTGGGGAATTGGATATAAAGTGGAAAAAATATAGCCACTTAGTAGTAATAAAGCTGATTGCCATTATAGTTGCAATCGTCTGTTTTACGAGTGCCCTAATGATATTTGTAAACATTGTTATAATAAAGAATGCTGATTTTGGTATTGCCTTTGAAGAGAGCTATTTTCTCGGTACTGATTACGTGAGTGACAGCAGTAATATCCTCACAAGCTTAAGAAATATAACAGAAAACTATAAGAGTGAGGAACATATTTTGAAGGGTGGTTCTCTCAAGGAGATAGAAATCAGACAAAGGGAAGAAAATTTGTTTTGGGATTTTCAAAACAATTCAAGAAGTTATAATCCGAATTTAACACATGAAGAAAATTACGTACTCTTCAAAGAAGTTTATGCTGCTGAACTTACAGAGTTAAAAGATCGGTTAATAACCGAAGAACTTCAAGCCTATAATTCAGTTTTACGGGAATTAGAAAAATATCAAGGTCTTATTTACTATGCAGTTGATAGTGAAACTGTATTCACGAATAGTACTAATAAAACCAAAGAGTACTTCCAATCGTTTCCATCCTACATGGTATTCGATGGACCGGAATACAAGGTCTTTCCGCAAGAAATACAGGAAAACCCTCATTATTACTGGATTACCTCAAATACCAATCAATTAGGACACCAAGACAAGATGTATATTGCCTTTAATGAAGAATTCTTAAATTCCAGAATCGGAGAGTGGAAAGAAAATAAAGTATTAGTCACTAAGGGTCTATATCAAATAACAGGTTTTTCTTTGGGGTTGGCTTTAGCGCTTATTTATCTGCTTGTAGTCATTGGTAGAAAGAATGGGGAGAGTCAAGAGACTCCATTAAACGTTGTCGATAGAATCTATAATGATTTTAAGATTGTGATTTGCTTTACCCTGATAGCCATTTGGATCGCAGCTATAAGTCAAATAAATCATGTCCCAATCTATAACCTTATGTACCCGGTGACTTTGTTCATCGCCTCTTTGGGCTTAATATTCCTTCTTTCCTTCGTTAAACATCTGAAAAATAAGACGTTTTTAAAACACACTTTATTCTATGCCATTTTCTATAAAATTTTCAAATTCATTAAAGAGATTTACGATAGTGGGAGTGTTGGAATAAAGGTTGTTTTAATCGTAATAGGGTATCCAGTATTAGTAGCCATAACCTTCTTTATGTTTCCAATAACTCTAGGAATAGCAGCCTGGATTGCTCTTAGAAAGGTTAAGGAATTCAGCGCTATAAAAGAAGGGGTAAAGCGGGTAAAAGAAGGAGATATCAACTATACTATAAATGTGTCTGGAGGCGGAGAGTTTGCCCAACTTGCTGGGGATATAAACAGTATCACTGATGGGTTATATAAAGCCGTTGATAATGAGATTAGAAGTGAACGGCTGAAGACTGAATTAATTACTAATGTATCCCATGATATTAGAACTCCTTTAACATCTATTATCACCTATGTCGATTTATTAAAGAGTGAAACGGATCTGGCGAAGGCAAAAGAATACCTAGAAATACTTGACCAAAAGTCACAACGCTTAAAAACCTTAACTGAGGACCTATTTGAAGCGTCTAAGGCCTCTAGCGGAAATATCCCAGTAAACTTTGAAGAGATAGACATTGAGTCTTTAATAACTCAGGGATTAGGGGAACTCGACGATAAAGTTCAAGATCGAAAGTTAGAATTCAGGATTAACCGACTTAAAGATAAAGTATTTATCAAAGCAGATGGTAAATTATTGTGGAGAGCTATCGAAAATTTGTTATCTAATATATTTAAATACGCGTTGGAAGGGTCAAGGGTATATATTGATATTATTGATTCAGGAACTGGGGTAATGCTAATTATTAAAAATATCTCTGCCTATGAGTTGAATATTTCTTCTGAAGAATTAATGGAGCGATTTAAAAGGGGAGATGAATCCAGAAGCAGCCAGGGTAGTGGACTAGGACTATCTATTGCCAAAAGTCTAGTTGAAATTCAGAAAGGAAGTTTTGATGTAGAAATAGACGGCGATTTATTTAAGGCAATAATTCACTTGCCTAAGTGAAGTTAGGGCAGGCAGGAGGCATCTCTTTCGCTTAGTGAAGTGGGAGACTTTACTGAATTGGATAAGGCTATAGTAAATTAGAGATTAACAAGGTAGTAACTAAGGAACCTCTCTATAGTTCCTTAGTTACTACTTGTTTATCTTCGTCAATTAATCGTTTAAATAAACTTGAAAATTCGGAGGTATCTACAATAACCTCTAACCAAGTATCATCCTGCGGATCATCGGGATACATAACAAAAGCAATTTTCCCAGGCTCCGTTTCAAAGATTTCCAGAACGTTTTTTTCCCCCGTGATTTCAATCTTTAATTTTCCACCCATGTTTAGTCCACCTCACCTTTAGTTACACCAATCATGGTTAGAAATATGCGGGATAAGTCAAAGGAAGGTGAACCAATATTAGTATCTTCATACAAACGCCATAAAATGATCACAAATTTAAAGTAATATAACAATAAACGCTCTAATAATCAGGCTAAGTGTTATATATGTTGTGTTTTAACATTTTTGGTCAGAGGTTGAAGAGTAAACTATAAAAGCTCCTGCAAGGCAGGAGCTAAATCATTAAAACTAAAATATTATGGGTCTGGTTAGGTTAAATTGAAAATTGTTAACGTCTGTAGTTTTTTGAGTTCTTGGTAGAGGACATCGCTTAGGGAGATGTCTAAAGCGTTGGACAGAGCTGCTATATAAAAGAGCTGCTTGCCTAATTCTGCCTCTATAATATCCCGGCAGTTATCGCAAACATATCCTTCAAGTTGGCTGTCCAAGAGCTCTCTCAAATCGGCAACACTTGAATCTGGTGGAATCGGTTTCTTACGCGCATTCACTGCGTGGCAACCACAACTAGTCACAGATTTGACAACGGCTCGGTTAACACGAGCTGAAGTTTCTTGCCCTTTGGACAAGATATCCAGAATGCTTTGATGTCGGATTAACAGAGATTTTACCGTGCCTTGGAATTGGTCAGTGAGTTGCTCCATGTGTGCTATCCTCACTCCTTTCTGCCATCTCTATTATAACGAGGAGGCTAGGCTGTTGTCAATTTTCAACAGATTTAAGGCTGAAAAAGGGAAATTGACAGGCTAAAGACATGTGTGATATAATTTTAAAATTTTGACCCCGGCTATGTTCCTTGCTATAATATATAGATAAGGGGGTGGCCGAATGTTTAAGGTTGGTGACAAAGTTGTCTATCCGATGCACGGTGCCGGAATTATTGAGTCGATCGAAGAACGAGAAGTTCTTGGGGAAAAAAGCCAATACTATGTAATGCATTTACCAGTAGGGAATATGAAATTGTTTATTCCCTTGAACAATGTGGAGAACCTTGGCTTGAGACAAGTTATTTCTCCTTCCATGGTCAAAGATGTTTTGGAGGTACTGAGAACTAAAGATACGGCAGCTACCTTGGCCTGGAATCGGCGCTATCGTGCCAACTTAGAAAAAATCAAGAGTGGAAATATCTTTGAAGTTGCAAATGTTGTTCGGAGTCTCGCCCAGAGAGATAATGAAAAAGGCCTTTCGACGGGGGAGAAGAAGATGTATGAAAATGCCTGCCAGATTTTGATTAGTGAACTTGTTTTGACTGAAGGGTCTGAAGAAGAAGCAGTCAGACAATGGCTTTCATCTGCTTTGATTTTGGCCTGAGATTAGCGACTTAAGGACCAACCAATGGTACATTCGCTATTATCATAAAATGCTCTTATTAGACTAGGCTGGCGCCCACCACACACACGAAGACACTGTCTTCGCACGTATTAACACCTTCTTGCAGACACTGTCTTCGCATGTTTTAACTTTCTTGCAGCTGCAGGCGCCGGCAGTGCTCGCAGACCATGAAAATACCCATTAATCGTCAAGGCTTTCCAGTTAGGTTACTGCCAATTATTTGCTTAATCAAAGACTTAAAAGGATTAAATTACCTTTGGTTGAAAATTAATGAAATACAAAGTATAATTGGAAAGACTTTTAGTCAAAATATGTTAAAAGGAGGTGAAAAGATGATTCGCAATTTAATACGCGGTATCATCACTCTATTATTTGGGGCGGTAGGTTTTTATCTCAACCATATACTTATAAGCCTGGATTTCTTTCAAACGTTTGGATGGAATGGATCGCCTGTTTGGACTTACGCAATAATGAGTATTTTATTTGGTATCATAGGATTTTTAGTTGCTCCGTCTAGTATCCGCTCTTTTATTTCTTTAATGCGTTGGATGGATTCGCGCTTAACTAAGGTTCCTACAAATGATCTTATGGGTGGGGCCATCGGTGGGATTATTGGACTTATTATTGCAAGTTTATTTAGTAACTCGTTTATTAGTATTAAATTCTTTGGTCCACTTTTGGCGGTCTTAATAAGTCTTTTTGTAGGTTACCTGGGTTTGACAATTGGAATGAAACGGAAAGAGGATGTCTTGGGCTTCCTTAACTTCTTTCCGAAATTCCGTGACCGAGGAGACAAGTCGGAAAAAACTGATAAACAAAAAGACAGCAAGGAAGTTAAAATTAGCCGTTCACGTGAGTCAGTAAGTTATAAAATTCTAGATACCAGTGTAATTATCGATGGCAGAATCGCGGATATAGTTAAAACTGGATTTTTAGAAGGAGTATTACTTATTCCGAGTTTCGTTTTGGAGGAGCTTAGACATATCGCCGATTCTTCAGACTTACTCAAACGAAATCGTGGGCGCAGAGGACTTGATATTCTTAATCAAATTTCCAAGGAAACGATCATTAAAGTTCATATACATGAACAGGATTTTGAGGATATCAATGAAGTCGACAGCAAATTGGTACGGTTAGGGCAAGTTTTAGGAGCTCCTTTATTGACGAATGACTACAATCTTAATAAAGTAGCTGAACTTCAAGGAGTTAAGGTTTTAAATATTAACGAACTGGCCAATGCCCTAAAACCCATTGTTTTGCCTGGAGAAGAGATGCTGGTTCAAGTTATGAAAGAGGGAAAAGAGCCTGGTCAAGGTGTCGCCTATCTTGATGATGGAACCATGATTGTTGTGGATATGGGACGGAGGTATATGGGACAAAATGTTCTCGTTTTAGTGACTAGTGTTCTTCAAACGGCTGCCGGGCGCATGATTTTTGCCAAACCCAAAACTTCCCTAGAAAAAAAGCCGATGGGCCTTCGTTCGACGGATGAGGTGAATGCGATTGGCTAATATCGGGATCGTCATTCCTGCAGCTGGTCAAGGCAAACGGATGGGGGCCGGCTATAACAAACAATTTCTTACTTTAATGGGACGACCGATTTTAGCCCATACGGTAGGACTCTTCGAAGAATCTAATGCTGTTTCTGAAATTGTTATTGTGGGGGCAGAAGGTGATCTCTCCGTTATAGAGGAACTTGTTCATAGCCAGAGGTTTAATAAAATTGTTGCAATCTGCAAAGGTGGCGTTTTTCGTCAAGATTCCGTTCGTGCAGGGGTTCGAGCTCTAAGTACCACTATTCAACGGATAGTGGTGCATGATGGGGCGAGGCCCCTTTTAACATTACAGGCATTTCATAAATTTATAGATGAAACCCAAGAATACCCTGCTGCAATTATGGGAGTTGCAGTTAAAGACACCATTAAGAAGATTGACATAGCAGGAAACGTGCTCGAAACTCTCCCGCGTGAACTTTTACGTGCTGTTCAAACCCCACAAATCTTTGACCGTGGGATATTAGAAGACGCACATGATCGAGCAGCTTCCGCAGGATACTATGGCACAGATGATGCATCCTTGTTAGAATGGATGGGGCATCCTGTACAGATGGTAGAGGGTATGCAGGAGAATATTAAGGTGACCACGCCAGAGGACTTGTGGTTAGCTGAACGAATACTAGCGACGCGCGAGACGTAGATAGTCATCCTGAGCGATAGCGAAGGATCTAGATCCTCCAGTCGCCCCTCCTTCAGGATGACAAAGTGCTTGAGCTGCTTTCATTGCAATGACAGCTGATCGTGGGTCGTCGAACTTCGAACCACGAACATCGAATTTCGAGAATGGGGGGTTGAATATTAAAGTAGGAATCGGTTATGATGTACACGCATTGGTTGAGAAACGATCATTGATTCTTGGTGGGGTTGAAATTCCGCATGAACGTGGTTTGCTGGGGCACTCGGATGCCGATGTACTAACTCATGCGATTATGGATGCCCTTTTAGGTGCTTTATCTTTGGGAGATATCGGAGGACACTTTCCCGATCATGATTCACGCTATCGTGGTATTTCAAGTCTAACCTTATTGGGTCACGTCATGGGACTCGTTAAATCACAGGGGTATCGCGTAGGAAATTTAGATAGTATAATTATGGCGGAGCGCCCAAAACTTGCCCCGTACATATCTAAAATGCGCTTTAACCTTTCACAAGTATTGAATGTTGAGGAAGCGTGTGTCTCTGTAAAAGCAACAACCACGGAACGACTTGGATTTGTAGGAAGAGAAGAAGGAATTGGTGCTCAAGCAATTGTTAGCTTAAAGAGGTTGGAGGATTAATGATGAAGATTCGTGTTCGATTTGCACCCAGCCCAACAGGTCCGCTTCACATAGGAGGGGCAAGATCGGCTTTATTTAATTATTTATGGGCTCGCAAAAACAAGGGAACATTTATTGTCCGTAGTGAAGATACTGACTTAGAACGTTCTAGTAGAGAATCCGAACATAATATTTTAGAAGCCCTTCGGTGGTTGAATATTCAATGGGATGAAGGGATCGAGGTTGGCGGAGAGAATGGTCCTTATCGCCAAACAGATCGCCTAGAGCTTTATAAGGAGTACACCGAGAGGCTTATTACTAGTGGGCACGCTTACTATTGTTACTGCTCTGAAGAAGAGTTAGAGCATGAACGAGAAACTTTGCTCGCCAAAGGGGAAACTCCACGTTATATGGGGAAGTGTCGGCAGTTAACTCCAGAGCAACGAGCGGCGTTGGAGCTTGATGGTCGAAAGCCTGTGGTGCGCTTCCGTGTGCCCGAAGGGCAAGCAATTCACATTTCGGATCAAGTTCGCGGGGATGTTGTTTTTGAAAGTGATGGGATCGGAGATTACGTTATCGTTAAATCGGATGGAATTCCTACCTATAATTTTGCTGTCGTTGTGGATGATATTACCATGTCAATGACCCATGTAATTAGAGGAGAGGAACATCTTTCTAATACCCCACGTCAAGTTCTGATATATCAAGCGTTAGGAACACCTGTACCTGAGTTTGCACATATTTCTCTTATTCTTAATACAGAAGGAGGAAAGATGAGCAAGCGTGATGGGGATACTGCGGTTATAGACTATCAGAAGAAGGGATATCTCCCGGAAGCAATAGTTAATTTTATTGCCCTGCTTGGATGGTCACCATCAGGGGAAGAAGAGTTTTATACCCTGGATGAATTGGCAGAGGCATTTTCTTTAGATCGGGTATCAAAGAGTCCGGCGGTGTTTGATCGATATAAATTGGACTATATTAACACTCATTACATTAAAAAATCCTCTCCAGAACGATTAGTAGAACTCGCTTTACCTCATTTAGAAGAATTGGGTATTCGTCCAGATGAGAAGCGGTCGGACAAGCAACAGCAATGGTTGATTGGCTTTATTAAAGCTATTTCAGAGAAAATATCCTATATGGCTGAAGTGAAGGACTATATCCACTATTTTCATGGAAATGTTCCGTTGGAGCCTGAAGGGGAAGCATTAGAGGTACTCAAGGGAGAGCAGGTACCGAGAGTGCTGGAATTGTTTATGGAAAAAGTACAGAGTTCAGAACAGCTTTCTGGAGAAACTGTGAAAGTCCTTTTAAAGCAAATGACAAAGGAGCTTAAGCTCGGAGGCAAATTTGTTTACATGCCGGTTCGAGTGGCTTTGACTGGGCAGATGCATGGACCGGAGCTCTATGATATTATCCCCTTGTTAGGGCTTGAGAATGTTTTAGAGCGGATCCGGGTAACAAAGGTGCGTTATTTAGGTTAGTAGTTAGAGTTGGAGTTAGTCAGTTGGACGTAGTGATTGACAGGGATTGGCGACTAACCTATAATAGAATAAAATTGCTTTTAGTGTTTTAGATTATTAAATTTAATGAAGATCTAAGGCGATGATGAGAAAGAGTACAAAGAGGAATTGCGACTAGCGAAAATGGGGTAGTGGAAGCCATTTGCAAGGAGTTTTTGGAAGTGCGTCTCGGAGCTGATTGGAAGAATTTTAAAGTATTTCAATCCGTTTGACTGCGTTAAAGTCTTAAGCTGGAGCGGCATGTCCGTTCAAACAGAGTGGGACCGCGGAACTTTCGTCTCTGGACGAGGGGTTCCGCTTTTTGTGTTGTCCAATAATTTTTTCAGGGTAGGGACAATTCATGAATCCCTACGTCAGAAAGGGTGAGGCTAAAGATGTTCGGACAGATGAAGCGCGATATTCAGGTTATTTTCGAACGAGATCCTGCAGCAAAAAGTATTTGGGAAGTCATATTTTGTTACCCGGGGTTTCATGCAGTGCTTTTCCACCGAATGGCTCATTGGTTGTACTGTCATAATCTGGTCCTCTTACCTCGTATGATCTCTCAGCTTTCCCGCTTTCTGACAGGGATTGAGATACATCCAGGTGCGAAGATTGGGCAAGGTCTCTTTATTGACCATGGAACGGGTGTGGTCATTGGTGAAACGACAGAAGTTGGTGACAATGTTACTTTGTATCAAGGGGTTACCTTAGGTGGTACGGGCAAAGAAAAAGGCAAAAGGCATCCGACCATTGGAAACAATGTCGTGATTGGGGCAGGAGCAAGAGTACTAGGTTCCTTTAAAGTTGGAGATAATGTAAAAATTGGAGCAGGATCGGTTGTTAATAAGCCGGTGCCTAGTGATACGACGGTAGTAGGGGTACCGGGGAGGATTGTCCTCCATCATGGGGTACCGATTAAAGATCCTGATTTAAGACACGATGACCTTCCGGATCCAGTGAACGAGATGCTGAAATGCTTAATGCAGCGTGTAGAATATTTGGAAGAACGATTAAAGGAAGAGGAGAGTCGATACAATGTCTTTGAAATTATACAACACCATGACACGTCAAAAAGAGGAATTTCAGCCACGAGAGAACGGGAAAGTTGCGATGTACGTATGCGGTCCGACGACGTATAACTATTTCCATGCGGGGAATGCACGAATGTTTGTAGTGTTCGATATGATTCGTAGATATTTTACCTATAAGGGGTATGATGTCCGTTACGTTCAGAACTTTACTGATGTGGATGACAAAATCATTCAACGAGGACACGTCGAAGGGATGGACCCTTTGGCTTTAGGGCAGAAATATATCGAGGAATACTTTAAAGATGCCAAAGCTCTAAACCTGTTACCGGCAACCATTCACCCAAAGGCTACAGAGCATATTCCTGAAATGATTAAGATTATTCAAGGCCTTATTGATACAGGACTAGGTTATGCAGTTGACGGGGATGTTTACTTCGCTGTAGACCAGTTTCCTAACTATGGGAAACTATCGGGCAGAACACTTGAAGATATGAAGGCCGGGGCCAGGGTTGAAGTGGATGAACGCAAACGCCATCCTATGGATTTTGCCCTTTGGAAAAAGGCAAAACCCGGAGAACCTGCTTGGGAAAGTCCCTGGGGTGAAGGGCGTCCGGGTTGGCATATTGAGTGTACTGCTATGTCACTGAAATATTTGGGGGCGGGATTTGATATTCATGGTGGAGGAGAAGACCTCGCCTTTCCTCATCATGAAAATGAGATTGCTCAAACCGAAGGATACCTAAAAGGGAACACCTTCGCTCGTTATTGGATGCACAATGCGTTTTTGACCATCAATCAAGAAAAGATGTCCAAGTCCTTGGGCAATTTTTTCACAATCCGCGAATTGCTGGTCAATTCTCCGGGAGAAGTAATTCGCTTTTATTTACTAGGGACACATTACCGCAGTCCTTTAGATTTTAATGATCAAAACCTAATTATGGCTCAAAAGGGCTTGGAACGCTTACAAACCAGTGTTCGTTTGGCTCAGGAGGCCATGAAGCGAGAAGGATCTTCAAAGAAAGAGGGGAGCCATGAGGAGTTATTAAAAGCTGCAAAAGAAGCGCGTAAAGCCTTTGAAAAAGCTATGGATGATGATTTTAATTCCGCCCTCGCCTATGCAGCCCTCTTTGAATTAGCTAAAACGATGAATGCAAATGTCCAGGAGGATCCTGTACCGTCACATGGGCTTGCAGAGGCCCAAAAGACGTTATTAGAACTGGGAGATGTCTTAGGGTTTGACTTGCTTCATCCGGCCCAAATTCAGGTCGAAAACGATGAAATACTAACTGAAGTTATGGATGCTGTAATGCAGATCCGTTCTAAATCTCGGCAGAAAAAGGACTGGGAAATGGCTGATTTTATTCGGGATGTGCTCAAAGAAAAAGGGATTGTCATTGAGGATACTCCTCAAGGTGCAAGATGGCAAATTAAGAAGTAGTTGAAAGGTGACCTTATGCGAAATTGGCAGGAAATGAATGCCTTAACCCTAGCGTATTTGGGAGATGCAGTCTATGAACTTTGGGTTCGGACCCACTTGCTTGAGCTGGGACATGAGAAGGTTAAAGAACTTCACAAACAGGCAATTAGCTATGTTCGTGCTGGTACCCAGGCCCGAGTTTTGCAGACGCTTTTACCTGATCTTAATGAGGTTGAACTGCAGATTGTTATGAGGGGGCGGAATGCCAAGGGTGGACATCCTAAGAACGTGGATGTTGTGACCTACCGTCATGCGACAGCCTTTGAGAGCCTAGTAGGCTATTGGCAATTGAAGGGTGAGAGTGAACGCATGGGGTGGGCATTCAATAAAGTGGATGAACTGATTTATCATGAAGATGAATCATCAAAGTAGTGCGAGGGAACCGCTCTCATTTATCGAGTGGGAGTCGCAGATAAAATTATGCTAATAGTAACGGAGAGAGGGGGGCTTTAGAGTGAGAGTAGATCTTATTCAGCACACGCCAGATCCAGAAAAAGTAGTTGCTGCTGCTGCGCGTTTGTGCTATTCATCCGACTCCGTATCGGATTTATGTGAGCGATTAGATGATAAAACGGTGGCGAGCTTTGTCCGAAAGCTTCGGGAGATGGGCCATCTTTCCCCTTTTGAACATGTAAGCTTTCAGTTTGCGATAGATGGTGTCTCTAGAGCTTTATCCCATCAGCTTGTACGTCATCGAATTGCAAGCTACTCTCAGCGTTCTCAACGTTATGTTGAAGAGAAGGGATTCGAATTCGTCGTTCCTCCGAGTGTTCAACGAAATCTTGAGGCGTTGGAGCAGTTTGAGACTGTTATGGCTCGTTTGCAAAAAGATTATCGGGAACTCTTAAATTGTGTGCCTGCCGAGGATGCTCGCTATGTTTTGCCAAATGCCTGTACAACCTCTGTAATGGCAACCTTTAATGCTCGATCACTTTTGAATTTTTTTGAACATCGTACTTGTATTAGAGCCCAATGGGAAATTCGCTCTCTAGCGGAGAAGATGCTGGAATTAGTACGTGGTGTGGCTCCTAACCTATTTAGCGAAGCGGGCCCAACCTGTATAACCCAGGGAGTCTGTCATCAAGGTACCTATAGCTGCGGTCGATTGAAAACCCTCGAAGGAAAGAAGTGAACTAATTGAACGATGAAATAGTTTACGGAAAAAACCCCGTATTAGAGCTTCTTAAAAGCGGAAAGCCCATTAATAAAGTTCTCCTTATCACGGAAGGGCCGGGTGGTCGTAATCAAGAAGTTATCTCGTTGTTGCGTGAACGAAACATACCTTATCAATTTGTAGATCGTCAGACCCTTGACCGTCTAACAAATCGTGAACGCCATCAAGGAATGCTTGCTTATGTTGCAGCAACGGAATATGCCAGCATAGAGGAAATCCTAGCCCTGGCTGAGGAACGGCAAGAAGCCCCTTTTATCTTGATGCTTGATGAGATCGAAGACCCTCATAATCTGGGCGCCTTGTTAAGGACGGTTGACGCTGTTGGAGCCCATGGGGTGATTATTCCCAAGCGCCGAAGTGTATCTCTGACGGGAACAGTAGCCAAAACATCTGCTGGTGCAGTTGAATATGTTTTAGTGGCTCGGGTTAGCAATTTGGTACAAACTTTGAAAGAATTAAAGAGTAAGGGGTGTTGGGTATCGGGGGCTGAAGCAGGGGGAAAAGGGGCCTTCGAGGCAGATCTCACTGGTTCTCGAGTTATCGTAATTGGTAGTGAAGGGAGGGGCATAAGCCGCCTGCTTAGAGAAAACTGTGATGAAATTGTAAGTCTACCGATGAAGGGGAAGGTAACGTCCCTAAACGCAAGTGTGGCAGGGTCAGTCATGCTTTATGAAGCTTTCAGACAAAGAGCGATGTGCGAGGCACGAGGCACGAAGCACGATTAACAAGTTGTGAAAATCGAGGTGAGGCATTTAATGCTTGCTGATATGCAAATTCTAGGAGCTTTGGCTCTTATGATTTCGGACATCAACATCGTACCTCGTGCCTAAGAAGCAGACCTCAGACCTTGGGCCACGGGTCTCAAACATCGCAATTGCCTCCCGTAACCGACAGAACAACCAAAACTTCGCCTTGACGCTTTTCTTTAGGGTCGAGTATAATGAGGATGTTCTCGTGGACGAGGGCTAGCCGAGATTGCGTCTTCTTCGGAACGACATAGTAGGGGGGATCAACTTGACTCTTCAAGCCCAACCAGAACTACAGGAGTGCGAAATCATCGACGTTATCGTGGATGAAGAGGTGGTTGAGCTTGCCAAGGAAGGCGACGCTGCAGCACTAGAGTATTTAATTAATAAATATAAAAACTTTGTTCGAGCTAAAGCACGTTCTTACTTTCTTATTGGCGCTGATCGCGAAGATATTATCCAAGAGGGCATGATTGGACTCTATAAGGCAATTAGAGATTTTCGTGGAGACAAACTCTCCTCCTTTAGAGCGTTTGCTGAATTATGTATTACACGTCAGATAATTACTGCAATTAAAACCGCTACAAGGCAGAAACATATTCCGCTAAACTCGTATGTTTCTTTAAATAAGCCTATTTATGATGAGGATTCTGACAGAACACTTCTTGATGTTATCTCAGGAACTCGAATTACAGATCCCGAAGAGCTAATCATTAGTCGGGAAGAATTTGATGACATCGAGGAAAAAATGGGGGAGATTCTCAGTTCCTTAGAATGGAAAGTTCTTATGTCGTACCTGGAAGGCAAATCCTATCAGGAGATAGCTGTAGACTTAAGAAGGCATGTAAAATCAATAGATAACGCATTGCAGAGAGTTAAACGGAAGCTGGAACGATACCTTGAGCGGCGGGATGAATGATTTTACATAGATCTTTCTGAGAAAAGACTTGCATTTCTAAAGAGGAAGTGGTAAACTACGTAAGTGCCCTGAGGTAATGAGTGTGGCACTTAATAGACGCCGACGTAGCTCAATTGGCAGAGCAGCTGATTTGTAATCAGCAGGTTGCGGGTTCGAGTCCCATCGTCGGCTCCATTTTAAGAGGTAACATCGCGGGGTGGAGCAGCGGTAGCTCGTCGGGCTCATAACCCGAAGGTCGTCGGTTCAAATCCGGCCCCCGCAACCAAGTTAGACATAGACAGCGACGCTGTCTTTTTTGACGTATCAGAAGGTATGACCTTAGGGTCCTCTTTCACTCATGTCATTGCTATGAAAGCGACTTAAGCACTGTGTCATCCTGAAGGAGGAACGTCTGAAGGATCTTAACTTGGCGTCTACGGCGTAAGCTGAGTTCTTTCATAATGTTTTTCCTTGACAGTGAAATTATCTTATGATAAAGTATTTTGAGTAATGGAAAAAATACAGCGTCCTACCGTTGTCCGGGAGGTGTTCGTGAATGCGTGTTGGCATTATTTTAGCGTGTACGGATTGCAAGCACCGTAACTATGCTACTATAAAGAATAAGAAAAATAACCCAGATCGTTTGGAAACTCAAAAGTTTTGCAAGTTTTGCAAGAGCCATACTCTGCATAAAGAAACAAAGTAATTTTTTTTTTGCAAGTTTGGATGTACGCCAGGAGGCGTTGTCACGAAGTCAATGATGTGGATGTCTGTAAGGATGTGAAGTGATGGGCGAGTTGAAGAAACCGGCCAATACTCAGCGACAGAAGGAAAAAGCGACAGAGTATTTCCGCGGGGTTTTGAGCGAACTCAAAAAAGTTCATTGGCCAAGCCGCAGGCAGTTGCTAACCTACACAGTAGTTGTGTTTATTGCGGTGGCGATTGTATCTATCCTAATGTGGATTGTTGATAGCGGTTTAAGTGCGGCCTTGACCAAGCTGCTGCCCTAAACATATTAGTTTTCCAAGGCAGCGTCTGAGGAGGTCCCTGAGAAATGGCAAAAGATTGGTTTGTGATTCATACCTATTCTGGCTATGAGAACAAGGTTAAGATGAATCTTGAAAAACGTGTTGAATCCATGAATATGGAAGAGAAAATTTTTCGAGTGCTTGTTCCCATGGAAGATGAAATTGAGTTCAAAAACGGAAAGCAAAAAATTACAAAACGCAAGGTGTATCCGGGCTACGTCCTCGTGGAAATGGAAATGACTGACGACTCATGGTATGTTGTTCGCAACACTCCTGGGGTAACTGGATTCGTTGGTTCCGGAACTAAACCTATTCCGTTGCTTGAGGATGAAGTTGTAACAATCCTGCAACAAATGGGGATGGATGAAATCCAAACGCGAATTGATTTTGAGATTAATCAAAGCGTACAGGTTATTGCCGGCCCATTCAAAGACTTTGTTGGAGTGGTACGAGAGATTCTTGCGGATAAAGGCAAGTTGCGGGTTGAGGTTTCCATGTTTGGGAGAGAAACTCCTGTTGAACTTGAGTTCACACAGGTTCAAAAATTAGACTAATACGAGGTTATCCTAACAAGGGGGTGTAATGATAATGGCAAAAAAAGTAATTGGTTTGGTAAAACTGGCGATTAATGCGGGAAAGGCAACACCGGCACCTCCGGTTGGTCCAGCTTTGGGTCAGCACGGGGTTAATATTATGGGCTTTTGCAAAGAGTACAATGAGCGTACTAAGGATCAGGCAGGGCTAATCATTCCGGTTGAAATTACTGTCTACGAAGATCGCTCCTTTACCTTTATTCTCAAAACCCCGCCAGCAGCGGTATTACTCAAGAAGGCTGCAAATATTACGTCAGGTTCTTCAGAACCAAATCGTAAAAAGGTAGCAGCTGTGCCTAAATCGAAAGTGCGCGAAATTGCGGACATAAAGATGAAGGACTTAAATGCAGCAAGTGTCGAGGCAGCAATGCGCATGATTGAAGGAACTGCGCGGAGCATGGGAATCGACGTTGTTGAAGGTTAAAAACTAAATTTTGTGGGAGGGCTAAGCCCGCATTACCACAAGGAGGTTAATGGAATGGCTAAAGTAGGTAAAAAGTATCAAGAGGCGGTAAAATCATTTGATCGTATTGCACTCCATGATCCAGCAGAGGCTTTATCAATTGTAAAGACGAACGCGAAGGCTAAGTTTGACGAGACTGTAGAGGTTGCCTTTAAATTGGGCATTGATACCCGTCATGCAGACCAACAGATTCGTGGCGCAATTGTGCTTCCTAATGGGACAGGCAAAACTAGATCTGTATTGGTATTTGCAAAAGGTGAGAAGGCCAAAGAAGCAGAGTTAGCAGGAGCGGACTTTGTTGGAGCCGAAGACATGATTGCAAAGATCGAGCAAGGCTGGTTTGACTTTGAAGTGGTTGTTGCAACACCAGATATGATGGGAATGGTGGGTAAATTAGGTCGAGTTCTTGGACCTAAAGGACTTATGCCTAACCCGAAAACTGGAACAGTTACACCTGATGTAACTCGTGCGATTAAAGAAATCAAGGCTGGTAAGATTGAGTACCGTGCGGATAAGGCTGGTATTATTCATGCGCCTATCGGTAAAGCCTCATTCAGTGTAGAGCAACTATTCGAAAACTATCGTGTGTTAGGAGAGACTTTGCTTAAAGCGAAGCCTGCTGCTGCCAAGGGCCAATACATGCGGAGTGTCACGGTATCCTCAACAATGGGACCTGGCGTACGCATTAATCCCGCTAAAGCGATCTAACACGGGTAAGCTTGACAGTGTTCTGCAAATGGGATAAACTTATCAGGAATTTAATATGTCCGCTGTAGAAAGCAGGTGCCGTAAGGCTTAATGTCCTGCCGAGGTTGGAAGATTACGCCGAAAGATATTTATTTGGCATTCTTAACCTCTGCAAGCGCGGAGGTTTTTTGCTAAGTTTATCTAATGGGAAGGAGGTACACAGAATGCCTAACATCGAAGAAAAAAGTCTAATAGTCTCGGAGATTAAGGAAAAGTTCCAACAATCTTCTGGTGTAGTTTTAGCTGACTACCGCGGTTTAACTGTGGCCCAAGTAACTCAATTACGTGCTGAATTGCGCAAAGCTGGAGTGGAGTATCGGGTTTTAAAAAACACCCTCGTACGTCGTGCGGCTGATGAGTTAGGGGTAGAGGGGCTTGAACCTTTCCTTAAAGGACCGACAGCACTTGCTTTTAGTTCGGATCCTGTTGCTCCAGCCAAAATACTACTTGACTTTGCTAAAGCAAACAAACTCAAGAAATTCCAGATTAAAGCTGGAGTTCTAGAAGGAAGAGTTATTGAGGCTGAGGGAGTTAAAGCCCTTGCTGATCTTCCTTCTCGCGAAGTCCTACTCGCTATGGTTCTGCGCGGCATGCAAGCGCCTCTCGCAGGTATGGTTAATGTTCTTCAAGGACCGATCCGTAAGATGGGATATGCTTTAGAAGAAGTGCGTAAGCTTAAGGCAGCTCAATAATAAATCGTCTATATTAATAAAAATTCTTTTATAATTATTAAGGGGGAAATTTAAAATGTCTAAAATTAATGAAATTCTCGAAGCCGTTAAAGGCTTAACCGTTCTTGAGTTATCAGAACTCGTAAAGGCTTTTGAAGAAGAATTTGGCGTAAGTGCTGCAGCTCCAGTAGCAGTAGCAGGCGTAGCAGCAGCAGCTCCTGCAGCTGATGCAGCTGAAGAAAAGACTGAGTTTGATGTTATTCTTATGAACTGCGGAGCTTCTAAAATCGGCGTTATCAAAGTTGTTCGTGAAGCAACTGGCCTGGGTCTCAAAGAAGCTAAAGATCTCGTTGACAACGCACCAAAACCAGTCAAAGAGAAGGTTTCCAAAGACGAAGCTGAAGCTTTAAAAGCTAAATTAACTGAAGCTGGCGCAACTGTCGAAGTTAAGTAAGACGTTATTAAGTGGAAGGTACTCTCTTGCAGAGGGTACCTTCTTTATATTGAGGTTGTGTAACTTTTTAGTCTTACAATGAATAATAATCTTCATTGTAAAAACTTAAGTATGTAAAAACCTCCAACTAAAAATACGAAAATTTGCTTGACATAGAGCCTCCGTTTTGTTATACTTTATAAATGTTACTATACGTAAATGGAATTTATTACTTAATCAGTCCATGCAATGGTAATTAATTAAAAGCTTTAAGATAATAAGGAGATTTATCTTTGAAATTGTCGGAATGATAGCGGAACATCATAAACAGTTAAGCGAGGTTCTTTTAAAGGCCTTGCTTTTGGCTGTATATGTCAATATATTATTAGACCTCAATGAGAGAAAACCACACTGAGGGGTGAAACGTAAAATGTTCTATCCTGTTAAGGTTGGGACACGGGAACGTTGGAGTTACTCCAGGATCCGTGAAGTTCTCGACATGCCAAATTTAATTGAAATCCAGCAGAACTCCTATCGTTGGTTTCTTGATGAAGGGTTGCGCGACATGTTTCGCGATATTTCACCGATTCAAGATTTCACAGGCAACCTTGTTTTAGAATTCGTTGATTACAGCTTAGGAGAAGCCAAATATCAGGTGGAGGAGTGTAAAGAACGCGATGTTACATATGCCGCGCCGCTCCGGGTAAAAGTACGCCTGATTAACAAGGAAACAGGGGAAGTGAAAGAACAGGAAGTCTTTATGGGGGATTTCCCGTTGATGACAGACAAAGGTACCTTCATTATTAACGGTGCCGAACGTGTTATCGTCAGCCAGCTTGTTCGCTCACCAGGAGTCTACTATGCAGAACAAATTGATCCGAGCGGGAAAAAACTCTATGGAGCTACAGTTATCCCGAATCGTGGTGCTTGGCTAGAGTTTGAAACGGATGTTAACGATAATATCTTTGTAAGAGTTGATCGGACTCGGAAGCTTCCAGGGACTGTTCTTATCCGTGCCCTGGGATATGCCAGCAACGGTCAGATTTTAGAGTTGTTTAACGATAACGAATATATCCGCGCTACTTTGGAACGAGATAACTCAGAGTCTACGGAAGAAGCTCTGGTCGAAATCTATAAACGATTAAGGCCAGGCGAACCACCTACTGTTGACAGTGCGCGTTCATTATTGGAAGCTCTGTTCTTTGACGCCAAACGGTATGATCTGGCTAAGGTTGGCCGATATAAACTTAATAAGAAGCTAGGCCTTGATATTCCAATGGATGTACGACATTTAACCCGCGGTGATATCGTGGCTAGTGTACAGCGTATGCTTGCCTTGATGGATGGCGAAGGGCATAAGGACGACATTGACCATTTAGGAAATCGTAGGTTGCGTTCAGTAGGAGAACTTCTGCAGAATCAATTCCGAATTGGATTATCACGTATGGAACGAGTCGTGCGTGAAAGAATGACGATACAAGATGTAGAAGTAATTACTCCTCAAGTATTGATTAATATCCGACCTGTCGTAGCTGCTATTAAAGAATTCTTTGGCAGCAGCCAGTTGTCTCAGTTTATGGATCAAACGAATCCGCTAGCTGAGTTAACGCATAAGCGACGCTTAAGTGCTTTAGGACCAGGGGGATTGAGCAGAGAACGTGCGGGATTCGAAGTGCGTGACGTTCATCACTCTCACTATGGAAGGATGTGTCCGGTAGAAACACCGGAAGGTCCGAATATTGGCTTAATTGGATCCCTAAGTACCTTCGGCCGCATTAATCCCTATGGTTTTATTGAAGCCCCTTATCGCAAGGCAGATAAGGAGAACGGTCGAGTAACCGATGAGATTCATTATCTTACTGCTGATGAAGAAGAGAAATATGTCGTGGCGCAGGCCAATGCACCACTTGATGAGAACGGCAAGTTTCTAGGGGAGAAAATTGATGGTCGACATGGACCGGATTTTGTGCATGTGTCGCCAAATCAGGTTGATTACATGGACGTCTCTCCTAAGCAGATGGTATCCATTGCTACGGCCCTTATTCCCTTCTTGGAGCATGATGATGCGAACAGAGCCTTGATGGGCTCAAACATGCAACGTCAGGCTGTACCCCTCTTGCGTACGGATTCGCCCTATGTGGGAACAGGGATGGAATACAAGACGGCTAAAGACTCTGGTGTTTGTGCCATCACAAAACGAGCCGGAGTAGTCCATCGTTCTACAGCGGATGAGGTCATTGTCCTTGGCGACGATGGGATAACAGAAAAGCATAAACTTCTTAAATATTCCCGTTCTAACCAAGGAACTTGTATTAATCAACGCCCTATTGTTAAAAAAGGTGAGATCGTTGAAGCAGGTCAAATTATTGCAGATGGCCCATCAACTGACCATGGAGAACTGGCCTTAGGCCGCAATGTTCTGGTAGCCTTTATGACATGGGAAGGGTACAACTACGAAGATGCGATCTTGATCAGCGAAAAGCTTGTTCGTGAGGATTACTATACATCGATTCATATAGAAGAATATGAATCAGATGCTCGGGATACGAAACTCGGACCAGAAGAAATAACTCGAGACATTCCAAATGTCGGAGAAGATGTCCTGAGAGATCTAGATGAACGTGGGATCATTCGAATCGGGGCTGAAGTTCGACCAGGAGATATCCTAGTTGGTAAAGTAACTCCAAAGGGAGAGACTGAACTTACTGCAGAAGAACGCCTGTTGCGTGCTATCTTCGGAGAAAAAGCTCGTGAGGTACGGGATACGTCGTTAAGAGTACCTCATGGAGAAGCAGGTAAAATCGTCGATGTTAAGGTATTTACCCGGGAAAACGGAGATGAATTGTCTCCAGGTGTTAACCAACTGGTACGTGTCTACATCGCTCAAAAACGGAAAATATCGGTTGGGGACAAAGTAGCAGGGCGTCACGGTAACAAAGGGGTTATTTCCCGTGTTATGCGTCAAGAGGATATGCCATTTATGCCAGATGGTACGCCGATCGAAGTTGTTCTTAATCCATTAGGTGTTCCATCTCGTATGAACATCGGTCAGGTTCTTGAAACTCACCTGGGCAGGGCGGCTAAGGCTTTGGGGATCCGTATTGCAACTCCAGTCTTTGACGGTGCTACTGAGGATGATATTTTTGAGACACTAGAGAAGGCAGGGCTTTCCAGCGATGGGAAGACCGTATTGTATGATGGACGAACTGGAGATCCCTTTGATAGCAAAATCACTGTTGGCTATATGTATGTGCTCAAACTGCACCATTTAGTTGACGATAAGATTCACGCCCGTTCGACGGGTCCATACTCTCTCGTAACTCAGCAGCCATTGGGTGGTAAAGCTCAGTTCGGTGGGCAGCGTTTTGGAGAGATGGAGGTCTGGGCCTTGGAAGCCTATGGAGCATCCTATACACTTCAGGAAATTTTAACTGTTAAGTCGGACGATGTAGTTGGAAGAGTAAAGACCTATGAAGCTATCGTCAAAGGAGAGAATATTCCTGAACCGGGAATCCCAGAATCCTTTAAAGTTCTGATTAAAGAAATGCAGAGTTTGGGACTTGACGTTAGAGTCTTATCGGCAGATGATCGGGAAATCGAGATTCATGATACCGATGAGGATATAACGGAAACAGCAAAGGAACTTGGTATTGATTTACATGAAGAACTCCCGCTTCCATCCACTCGAGTAGCAGGTGAAAAGGGTGATGAGGAGGACAACATGGTGGACGAAGAAGATCCGCTCGATGAATTGAATGTCGAAGTTCTCGAGGAAGAAGATATAGATCTTGGCGATCTCAAATAGTCCCGGACGAAAGGAGCGATAAGGATTGCTAGACGTCAATAACTTCGACCGTATGCGTATTGGTTTAGCTTCTCCAGATATGATTCGTGAGTGGTCATTTGGAGAAGTAAAGAAACCAGAAACTATTAACTATCGGACCCTAAAGCCCGAACGTGAAGGTCTGTTTTGTGAAAAGATTTTTGGCCCTACTCGAGACTGGGAGTGTCACTGCGGAAAATATAAACGGGTTCGTTATAAAGGGATTGTCTGCGACCGCTGCGGCGTTGAAGTGACCCGTTCTAAAGTTCGCCGAGAGCGGATGGGACACATTGTTCTAGCTGCTCCGGTATCCCATATTTGGTATTTTAAAGGAATTCCCAGTCGCATGGGATTGCTTTTGGATATGTCTCCTCGTGCTTTGGAAAAAGTATTATATTTTGTTTCTTACATCGTAACAGACTCTGGGGATACATCTCTAATGAAGAAACAACTTCTTACAGAGACAGAGTATAGAGAATACCGTGACAAATATGGAGATCGATTCCAAGCTAGCATGGGAGCGGAAGCGGTAAAAGAGCTGCTCGCAGAAATGGATTTAGAAAAGCTGAATGAGGAGCTGCGACTAGAACTAAAAGAAGTATCTGGACAACGCAAAATCCGGGCGATTCGTCGTCTTGAAGTTGTGGAAGCCTTTAAATCCTCGGGAAATCGCCCTGATTGGATGATTATGGACGTTGTCCCCGTGATCCCGCCTGAACTAAGGCCGATGGTTCAGTTAGATGGTGGTCGATTTGCGACTTCAGATCTCAATGATCTTTATCGACGGGTGATTAATAGGAACAACCGCCTAAAACGTCTCTTAGATCTTGGTGCTCCGGATATCATTGTGAGAAACGAGAAACGGATGCTCCAAGAAGCTGTTGACGCCTTAATTGACAATGGTCGGCGTGGACGTCCAGTGACCGGTCCGGGAAACCGTCCGCTTAAGTCTTTAAGTGATATGCTAAAAGGAAAGCAAGGCCGTTTCCGGCAGAATCTCTTAGGAAAACGTGTTGACTATTCCGGACGTTCAGTTATTGTAGTTGGTCCTAACCTTAAACTTCATCAGTGTGGTCTTCCTAAGGAAATGGCTTTAGAGCTCTTCAAACCCTTCGTGATGAAAAAGCTTGTTAATGAGGGGCATGCACACAATATTAAGAGCGCTAAACGTATGGTTGAACGGGTACGTCCCGAGGTGTGGGATGTCCTCGAAGAAGTTATTACAGATCACCCTGTACTCCTTAATCGTGCTCCAACCCTTCATCGCCTAGGAATTCAGGCCTTTGAGCCAATCTTAGTTGAAGGTCGGGCGCTGCAGATTCACCCCTTAGTTTGTACGGCGTATAATGCTGACTTCGATGGTGACCAAATGGCGGTACACGTTCCATTATCGGCAGAAGCTCAATCGGAAGCAAGATTGCTGATGTTATCAGCGCACAATATCCTCAACCCCAAAGACGGACGACCAGTAGCCACTCCTACTCAAGATATGGTTTTAGGATCCTATTACTTGACCATGGAACGTCCTGGTGCTTTTGGAGAAGGAAAAATATTTAAAGATTATGACGAAGCTGTTTTGGCTTACGATACCAAAGAAGTTCACTTACAGGCTAGCATAAAAGTTCGGCGTAATGGTGAGCTTCTGGAAACGACGGTTGGTCGATTAATTTTCAACTCCGTTATTCCTTCCGAAATTGGGTATTTCAATGAAGTTGTCGGCAAAAAAGGCCTGGCTGATATCGTAGCGAAAACCTATCGCAAGGCAGGCTATGCAGCAACGGCTAACTTGTTAGATGGACTGAAGAGTCAAGGATTTAAGTTTTCTACTCGGGCAGGGATGACGGTTGGTCTGACGGACATTACAGTTCCGAAAGAGAAAACGGAGATTCTTACCAGTGCAGATGCCTCTGTTGCTAAAACCGAACAACAATATCGTCGTGGTTTGATTACGAATGAAGAGCGCTATAATCTGGTTATTGATACATGGGCTAAGGCAACCAAAACCGTAACCCAAGCTTTGATGGATACTCTAGATGTATTCAATCCCGTGTATATGATGGCAACTTCAGGAGCCCGCGGAAACATTCAGCAGCTGAGACAATTGGCTGGAATGCGCGGACTCATGGCAGACCCATCTGGACGAACCATCGAATTGCCCATTAAGGCCAATTTCCGTGAAGGACTGACAGTTTTAGAGTACTTTATTTCTTCTCACGGCGCACGTAAAGGTCTGGCAGACACTGCATTAAGAACGGCTGACTCAGGTTACCTGACTCGTCGCTTAGTCGATGTTTCTCAAGACGTGATTGTTCGCGAGGAAGATTGTGGAACCTTAAATGGAATTATGGTGGAAGATATTAAAGACGGTCCAGAAATTATTGAACCCTTGGTAGATCGTCTAGTGGGTCGGTTTGTGCTAGAAGAGTTACGACACCCGGAGACGGGGGAAGTGCTAGCTACACCCGATACCGAAATGACGGAAGAACAGGCTGCTGAAATTGCAAAACTCTTTGATTCGGCCATAATCCGATCGGTTTTAACCTGCAAATCTCGCTTTGGCGTCTGCAAGAGATGTTACGGTCGAAACCTGGCCACCGGTCGACCAGTTGAGATGGGAGAGGCTGTAGGAATCATTGCAGCTCAATCCATTGGAGAACCTGGAACACAGCTAACCATGCGTACGTTCCATACTGGTGGTGTTGCTGGTGACGATATCACGCAAGGTCTTCCAAGGGTAGAGGAGTTATTTGAAGCACGTAAACCTAAGGGGCAAGCGATCATCTCTGAAGCAGTAGGGAAAGTGTCAATCAGCGAAATTAAAGGACGTCGTGAAGTCGATCTCCTTACCGAAGCTGAAGAACACATAGTTTATACAATTCCTTACGGTTCACGCCTCTGTGTCAAAGAAGGGCAGATGGTTGAAGCAGGAGATGAGCTAACTGAAGGAAGTATTAATCCACATGATATGCTGAAGGTTAAGGGTCAACGTGGAGTTCAAGTCTACCTATTAGGAGAAGTCCAACGCGTGTATCGTCTTCAAGGGGTAGACATTAACGATAAGCATATTGAGGTAATGGTGCGACAGATGTTACGCAAAGTGAAAGTTGATGATGCAGGAGATACAAGCCTGTTACCTGGCGGTCTCATAGATGTATTTGACTTTCAAGATGAGAACGCCCGCGCGATTGCTGAGGGCGGAGAACCTGCTGTTGCTCACCCAGTACTATTAGGGATTACAAAGGCTTCATTAGCTACGGACTCTTTCCTATCGGCAGCATCTTTCCAAGAAACAACTCGAGTTCTTACGGAAGCAGCTATAAAAGGGAAAGTCGATCCACTACTTGGCCTGAAAGAGAATGTCATTATCGGAAAGTTGATTCCTGCCGGAACAGGCATGTTAAGATATCAAAATGTAAAATCTTTGGAAACAAATCCGACCGAATTATTGACACACTAGACCTCAAATGCTAAACTACTATAGTGTGATTTAAGGGGGAAAGCATTTTGATGCTTGATGAAGCCTTCAAACACGCCAAACAAAAAACAGTTGGGTTAAAGCAAACCCAACGGGCCCTTGAAAAAGGGCACGTTCGGCGAGTTTACATGGCCAAAGATGCCGAGGCACATGTGCGACGACCTGTTCTTGAATGGTGTAATAACCATAATGTTGAATGCATTGAAGTTCCTACCATGAAGGAATTAGGGAGAGCGTGCGGAATTGAAATAGGCACTGCAGTAGCGGCCCTATTGAATGATTAACTCTGCGTTAGACGACCGAACTAAAGAGCTGGTTTTGGAATTGCTTGTTAGATGCTGCAGCAAGCAATTCCTTGTATATTGATTTCATTAGAAAGGAGGCGGAGACATGCCAACAATTAATCAACTGATTCGTAAGGGACGCGCAACAATCGAACAAAAATCTACAGCTCCGGCTTTACAGTGGGGCTATAACTCACTTAAACGTAAGCAATATCCCTCAGGAGGTTCCCCTCAAAAACGAGGAGTTTGTACTAGGGTTTATACTACTACTCCGAAAAAGCCTAACTCAGCGCTTCGGAAAGTTGCCCGTGTGCGTTTGACAAATGGACTTGAGGTGACCACTTATATCCCAGGAATTGGACACAACTTACAAGAACACTCGGTTGTTCTTATCCGTGGAGGTCGTGTTAAGGACATTCCTGGTGTGCGTTATCACGTTATTCGTGGCGCATTGGATACAACCGCTGTACAAAAACGTGCGCAAGGACGTTCGAAATATGGTGCAAAACGTCCCAAGAAAGCCTAACTAGGGCACTTGGATTCTTAAAATTGATACAAAGGAGGTTGCCAAATGCCACGTAAAGGATATGTTGCGAAACGCGATGTTCTGCCAGATCCGATTTACAAGAATCAAACGTTGACTAAGTTCATCAATCAAATTATGTTAGATGGTAAAAAGGGAACGGCAGAAGCTATTTGCTACGGCGCATTTAATATGATTCAGGAAAAGTCCGGTAAAGACCCTCTTGAAGTCTTCGGTACTGCGCTTAAAAATGTTATGCCGGTACTAGAAGTCAAGGCACGCCGGGTTGGTGGAGCAAATTATCAAGTTCCTATTGAAGTACGTGCGGAGCGTCGTACGACGCTAGCTCTTCGCTGGCTTGTCGCTATGGCTCGTAAGCGCGGCGAAAAGACAATGCAAGAGAGAATTGCAGGGGAGTTACTTGATGCCTCTAACAATACCGGAGGTTCTGTCAAGAAAAAAGATGACATGCACAAAATGGCTGAAGCTAATAAGGCTTTTGCGCATTACAAATGGTAATTTGAGACACACTTATTTTGACAGAAAGGGGGATTCTCAATGGCAAGACAATTTTCGCTAGAGAATACACGAAATATCGGAATTATGGCTCACATTGATGCAGGAAAAACGACAACGACAGAGCGTATCCTTTTCTACACCGGACGTGTGCATAAAATCGGAGAAGTTCATGACGGCGCTGCAACGATGGATTGGATGGTTCAGGAGCAAGAGCGTGGTATCACTATTACTTCTGCGGCGACAACATGCCAATGGAGGAACAATCGGATTAATATAATTGACACACCAGGGCACGTGGACTTTACAGTGGAAGTTGAACGGTCTCTGCGTGTGCTTGACGGTGCAGTAGCGGTGTTTTGCTCAGTTGGTGGGGTTGAACCACAATCTGAGACAGTATGGCGTCAAGCAGACAAATACAAAGTTCCGCGTATCGCTTTTATCAACAAAATGGACCGACTAGGTGCTGATTTCTTCCGGGGCGTTTCGATGATTTCTGATCGGTTAGGTGCGAACCCTGTTCCTATCCAATTACCGATTGGTGTTGAAGAGAACTTCAAAGGAATTGTGGACTTGGTAACCATGAACTCTGTTGTTTATACAGATGATTTAGGTACTACCGCGGAACACAATGCAATCCCAGAAGACTTGGTCGAATTGGCGAATGAGTATCGTGAAAAGTTGATTGAGGCAGTCTCTGAAACCAGCGAAGAACTTATGATGAAGTACCTCGAAGGGGAAGAGCTCACAGAAAAGGAAATCCGCGACGGTATTCGACGCGGAGTTGTAGGAAACAAATTTATTCCAGTAATTTGTGGTTCAGCCTTCAAGAACAAGGGAGTGCAACCGTTACTAGATGCTGTTGTTGAGTACATGCCTTCTCCGCTTGATGTACCTCCTATTAATGGAGTGCATCCGGATACTGGGGCAGAAGATCACCGCACAGCCTCAGACAGCGAACCTTTCTCAGCTTTAGCCTTTAAAATCATGGCTGACCCATTCGTGGGCAAGCTGGCCTTTTTCCGTGTTTATTCTGGCGTGTTAGGTTCCGGTTCTTATGTCTTCAACTCAACTAAAGGTAAACGCGAGCGCATTGGACGGATACTCCAAATGCACGCTAACCATCGTGAGGAAATCCAAGAGGTACGATCGGGCGATATCGCTGCTGCCGTCGGACTGAAGGATACCTCCACAGGGGATACTCTGTGTGACGAGAAGAGTCCAATCATTCTCGAGAAAATGGTGTTCCCTGAACCTGTTATCTCGGTCTCGATTGAGCCTAAGACGAAAGCTGACCAAGAAAAAATGGGGGGAGCTCTTGGCCGTTTGGCTGAGGAAGATCCAACCTTTAGAATGCACACGGATACTGAAACAGGTCAGACGATCATCGAAGGAATGGGTGAGTTGCATCTCGAGATTATCGTTGACCGATTACAGCGTGAGTTTAAAGTTCAGTGCGATGTAGGACGTCCGCAAGTTGCTTATAAAGAAACCATTCGACGTTCGGTTAAAGCAGAAGGAAAATTTGTTCGTCAATCCGGTGGACGTGGACAATACGGACACTGTTGGGTTGAATTGGAGCCGCTTGAGCCGGGTAGTGGATTCGAGTTTGTTAACAAAGTTGTCGGAGGGGTTATCCCACGTGAATACATCAATCCGATTGGTGCCGGTATTGAAGAAGCAATGCAAAATGGTATCTTAGCTGGATATCCTGTTCTCGATATGCGTGCTACTGTCTATGATGGCTCTTACCATGATGTTGACTCTTCGGAAATGGCCTTTAAGATTGCAGGATCGATGGCATTTAAAGCAGGAGCCCTCAAGGCGGATCCAGCAATCATCGAACCAATTGAGAAAATCGAAGTGACAGTTCCTGAGGAATACATGGGAGATGTCATTGGAGACATAAGCTCACGTCGAGGACGGATTGAAGGAATGGAAGCACGGGGCAATTCTCAAGTAGTACGTGGATTCGTACCACTTTCCGAGATGTTCGGATATGCTACTGATCTTCGCTCTGCTACCCAAGGCCGTGGAGTCTATGTAATGCAGTTCGACCATTATGAGGAAGTACCGAAAACTATTGCTGATGGCATTATTGCCAAGCGACAAGGGTCATAAGCGAGGTTCGAGGCACGAGGCACGAGTCGCGAACTTCTGAAGTCCTTGCTTCGTAACCTCCATGAAATTATATAGTTTTAGTATATTAAAGGAGTGAAAAAAATGGGAAAAGCTAAATTCGAACGTAATAAACCACATGTTAACGTAGGAACCATTGGTCACGTTGACCATGGTAAAACCACCACAACAGCAGCAATTACCGTAGTTCTTTCTAAACATGGTGGAGCTGTAGCTACCGCGTTTGACCAAATCGACAAGGCTCCTGAGGAGCGCGAGCGTGGAATCACCATTTCTACTGCACACGTTGAGTATGAGACAGATAATCGTCACTATGCGCACGTGGACTGCCCAGGACACGCTGACTATGTTAAAAACATGATCACTGGTGCTGCTCAAATGGACGGCGCAATTCTCTGCGTTTCCGCTGCAGATGGCCCTATGCCACAAACCCGTGAGCACATCCTCTTAGCTCGCCAGGTTGGTGTTCCTAGTATTGTCGTTTGGCTCAATAAAGTTGACATGGTTGACGACGCAGAATTGATCGAGCTCGTCGAAATGGAACTTCGTGAACTCCTCACTGCACAAGAATATGATGGCGACAATACACCAATCATTCCAGGCTCAGGACTCAAAGCACTTCAATGCGGTTGTGGAACACGTGAATGCGAGTGGTGCGGTAAGATTTGGAATCTTATGGACGCTGTTGACGCATATGTTCCAACCCCGGAGCGTGACACTGACAAGCCTTTCTTAATGCCTGTCGAGGACGTTTTCACAATTACTGGTCGTGGTACCGTTGCTACAGGTCGTGTTGACCGCGGAGTTGTTAAGGTCGGTGACGAAGTTGAAATCGTTGGTTTGACCGAAGCTGCGCGTAAAACCGTCGTAACTGGAGTTGAAATGTTCCGCAAGTTGCTTGATCAAGCTCAAGCTGGTGACAACATTGGTGCACTTCTTCGTGGAGTTGAGCGTAAAGACATTGAGCGCGGACAAGTTTTAGCTAAGGCAGGGTCCATCAAGCCTCACACCAAGTTCACTGGTGAGGTTTATGTCCTTACTAAAGAAGAGGGTGGACGTCATACACCATTCTTCCACAACTATCGCCCACAATTTTACTTCCGTACAACAGACGTAACTGGCGTAATCACTCTTCCAGAAGGCACAGAAATGGTTATGCCTGGCGACCGTGTAACGATTGAAGTTGAACTCATCACTCCAATCGCTATGGAAGAAGGACTCCGCTTTGCTATCCGTGAGGGTGGCCGTACCGTTGGTTCAGGAATCGTTGCTAAAATCAGCGGCTAATATTGATTTTGATAGACGTATTGACGAAAGGAAGCGTTGTCTTCCTTTCGTCATTCGTAGCAGAGGTTCAGTTGCCAATCCGGCCTCTGACCTCTGACTTCTGGAATGACGTAAAAGGTTGCTAGACGAGTAACTCCGCTCGCACTAGGGAATTTTTGCGATCGAAACCCGTAGAACGGGAATTATGAGGAGGTTGTACTAACTATGAGCCAAAAGATTAGAATTAGACTTAAAGCATTTGACCACAAAACTCTTGACCAATCAGCAGAACGCATTGTTGAGACAGCAAAAAGAACTGGCGCACAGGTAAGTGGACCAATTCCCCTCCCTACTGAGAAAAGCATTTATACAATTCTGCGTTCTCCGCATGTCAATAAGGATTCGCGGGAGCAATTTGAGATGCGCACTCATAAGCGGCTTATTGACATTCTCGAGCCAACGCCTAAAACCGTGGATGCACTAATGCGTCTGGATTTACCCGCGGGTGTCGATATCGAAATTAAGTTATAATAAGCTATAATTGGGCTAGCAAATCACTTTAGTTTGTGATATACTATCGTTATGTTTGTTGCGAGAAACACCCGGGGGCGTGGAGTTGCTGCCGAGTGAATCCCGACAATATAAATAAAATAACGTTTTCGTGCTCTAGAGAAATCTAGTGCACTTCAAAGCGTTTAGGAGGTGGCATTCGTGTCAAAAGGAATTTTAGGCAAAAAAGTTGGAATGACTCAGGTTTTTACAACTGAAGGACGTGTGGTTCCTGTTACTGTCGTAGAGGCAGGTCCTTGCCCAGTGGTACAGAAGAAAACGATTGCAACAGATGGTTACAACGCTATCCAAGTCGGTTTTTCTATCCTGCGTGATGGCTTGAGTAACAAGCCTCGAAAAGGGCATTTCCAAAAGGCTTCACTTAAGCCGATGCGCTATGTTCGTGAGTTTCGAGTTAATGATGTCGAAAGCTATGAAATTGGGCAAGAAGTAACCGTCGATCTGTTTGCAGTAGGCGACAAGGTTGATGTTGTAGGTACTTCGAAGGGGAAAGGGTTTGCGGGCATGATCAAGCGTCATAACGCACACCGTGGACCGATGGCACATGGATCCAAGTATCATCGTCGTTCAGGTTCCCTTGGCGCGAAAGGCCCGGCTCGAGTATTTAAAGGTCGCGCTCTGCCAGGACGTATGGGCGGCGAACGTGTAACTGTACAAAACCTGGAAGTTATCCGGGTTGATTTGGATAAAAACTTGATCTTGATTAAAGGGGCTGTCCCTGGAGCGAAAAAGTCATTGCTCATTCTGAAGCCTTCTGTCAAGGCGAAGTAACACAGAGAAAGGAGGAATAAGCAATGCCGAAAGTTCAAGTATTAAATATGCAAGGCGCAGCTGTTGGAGAAATTGAACTCAGTGAAAATGTGTTTGGGATTACTCCGAATGTCCACGTTCTTCACTCAGCAGTTGTCTCGCAATTAGCAGGAGAAAGACGCGGAACTCAGTCCGCTTTGTTGCGCGGTGAAGTGCGCGGAGGTGGACGCAAACCATGGCGTCAAAAAGGAACAGGTCGTGCACGGTCAGGTAGCACCCGTTCTCCATTATGGAGAGGCGGCGGTGTAATATTCGCACCAAAACCACGTAAATATGGTTTTAAGTTACCTAAAAAAGTCCGCCGTTTGGCGTTGTACTCGGCACTCTCTTCGAAAGTTATGGAGCAACAGCTGATTGTCCTTGATGCTTTAAGCTTAAGTGAGGCAAAAACCCGGGAGATCGTAAAAGTTCTCAAAGCTCTTAATATTGACAAGAAGGCCATGATTGTGATGGATAACGCAGATGAGGCAGTGCTTCGTTCTGCACGTAATATCGAAGGCGTGAAGGCAATGGATGTTGCTGGAATGAATGTTTACGATTTGTTGCATCACGATATTCTAGTGATGACCAAAGATGCCGTAACAAAAGCAGAGGAGGTGTTAGCGTAATGCGCGACGCACGAGATGTCCTCAAGAGCCCAGTGATCTCTGAGAAGTCAGTAGGGCTTGTCGAAGAGAATAAATACACCTTCTGGGTAAATCCTGCTGCGAATAAGATTGAAATCAAAGCTGCGGTAGAAAAGATGTTTAAGGTTTCTGTAGTGGAGATCCGTACATTATCCGTCAGAGGAAAAATGAAACGGGTTGGCAAATATCTTGGCAAGACACCGAACCGCAAAAAAGCGATTGCTACGCTTAAAGCTGGAGATAAGATTGAAAACTTCGCGGGCCTATAAGCAGCTTGAAGCAAAGGAGGATAAAGAAGACCTATGGCAATAAAGACGTTTAAACCGACCTCGCCAAGTCGTCGGAATATGACAGTTTCGACCTTTGAAGAGTTAACTAGAACAGAACCTGAGCGCTCTTTAGTCAAGTCATTGACTAAAAAAGCAGGTCGCAATAACGACGGTCGCTTGAGTGTGCGTCATAAAGGCGGCGGACATAAGCGAAAATACCGTGTCATTGACTTTAAGCGGAATAAGGATGGAATTCCCGCACGTGTTGCTAGCATTGAATACGATCCAAACCGATCTGCGAATATCGCATTATTGTACTATCAAGATGGTCTGAAAACCTATATCTTAGCACCGAACGGATTGCAAGTTGATCAAATGGTTGTTTCTGGTCCTGATGCTGACATTAAGGTTGGTAACGCTCTACCACTCCAAAACATTCCGGTTGGTACCTTGTTACACAACATCGAGATGAAACCTGGCAAAGGCGCACAAATGGTTCGCTCAGCTGGCGGTTCGGCTCAACTGATGGCTAAGGAAGGATCTTATGCAACCCTGAGACTTCCCTCCGGTGAAATGCGCATGATTCGTATTGAATGCCGCGCAACCATCGGTGAAGTTGGTAATCTCGATCATGAAAATATTAATATTGGTAAAGCTGGTAGATCGCGCTGGATGGGTGTACGCCCAACCGTCCGTGGTTCCGTAATGAACCCTTGTGACCACCCACATGGTGGTGGTGAAGGCCGTAACTCCATCGGTCGTAACCCAGTTACTCCTTGGGGAAAACCTGCACTGGGAGCAAAAACCCGGAAGAAGAAGAATCCGTCGAATCGCTTTATTGTGAAACGACGCAGCAAGTAGTCGAAAGGAGGCCCATGAATGAGCAGATCTCTTAAAAAAGGACCTTTCGTCGAATCTCGTTTACTCAAACGTGTAGAAGCGATGAACGAATCCGGTGACAAACGCGTCATCAAGACATGGTCCAGACGCTCAACAATTTTCCCGCAAATGGTCGGACTCACCATTGCGGTTCACGATGGACGAAAACATGTTCCGATTTATGTTACTGAAGATATGGTTGGGCATAAACTTGGAGAGTTTTCGCCTACTCGCACCTATAAGGGCCATGCTGGCAGCGAAAAATCCAGCGGCTTACGATAATTCGAGAGGGGGTTAAGGCACATGCAAGCAAAAGCAGTGGCAAAATATGTACGTATCTCTCCTCGTAAGGTGCGCCAAGTTGTTAATTTGATCCGTGGTAAAAAGGTCAGTGATGCTTTCGCAATCCTTCAGTTTACACCTAATGGATCCACCGACGATGTGACCAAGGTACTGAAGTCTGCAGTTGCAAATGCAGGGCATAACTATGATATGAATGCTGATGAGCTTTATATTACTGAAATATGTGTGGATCAAGGACCGACTTTAAAACGCATCAAGCCTCGAGCTATGGGACGTGCTGACCAAATCCGGAAACGGACTAGTCACATTACTGTAGTTGTAGGCGAGAAGAAGGAGGGCTAAACTGTGGGTCAAAAGGTTAATCCTAAAGGCCTCCGCGTCGGAATCATCCGGGACTGGGAAAGCCGTTGGTATGCAGATAAGAACTACATGGAACTTCTTCATGAGGATCTGAAGATTCGTGAGTTCGTTAAAAATAAACTCAAACAAGCTGGATGTCCTAAAGTAGAGATTGAAAGGGCAGCTAGTCGAGTTAAAGTGTCTGTATATGCTGCGAAACCGGGTATTGTTATTGGACGTGGCGGCGCTGAAGTCGAAAACCTGCGTAAACAACTTGAGGCCATAACTGGCAAACAAGTAGCTGTAAATATCGTAGAAATTAAGAAGCCTGAGCTTGACGCCCAATTGGTTTCAGAAAACATTGCACTACAACTTGAAAAACGCATATCTTTCCGACGAGCCATGAAACAAACCGTTGGCCGTACGATGAGACAGGGCGCTCAAGGTATTAAAATTCAATGCAGCGGTCGTTTGGCTGGAGCCGAAATTGCCCGAACCGAATGGTATCATGAAGGGAAAGTACCCCTTCACACCCTGCGTGCAGATATTGAGTACGGATTTGCCGAAGCCAATACCACGTACGGAAAAATTGGTATCAAGGTCTGGATTTATAAAGGTGAGGTTCTCCCCGCTAAAAAGGCCGTCGCTCAGGTGGAAGGAGGAAACTAGATGTTAGTCCCAGCCAGAGTGAAACATCGTAAACAACATCGTGGCCGTATATCAGGTAAGGCTACACGAGGTAATAAAGTTACTTTTGGTGAATTCGGCCTAATGGCTATGGAAGCAGGCTGGATTACAAACCGTCAAATAGAGGCTGCCCGTATTGCTATGACCCGTTATATTAAACGTGGTGGTCAAGTTTGGATTAAAATCTTCCCGGATAAGCCTATTACAGCAAAACCAGCTGAAACACGTATGGGTAGTGGTAAAGGTTCGCCGGAATACTGGGTTGCAGTTGTAAAACCCGGTCGAGTTATGTTTGAATTAAACGGCGTAACAGAGGAACAAGCTCGTGAGGCCTTGCGTCTTGCAATGCATAAGCTCCCGGTAAAGTGCAAGTTCGTTACCCGTGCAGATCAAGAAGGAGGTGACGCAAATGAAAACTAAAGATTTCCGAGATCTAACGGATGAAGAAGTACTAAAGGAAATCGACGAGTTCAAGACAGAACTGTTTAATTTGCGTTTCCAGTTGGCAACGGGACAACTAGATAACCCAATGCGAATTCGTGAAGTCCGCAAAGGAATTGCGCGCGGCAAAACGATTCTTCGTGAGCGCGAGCTAAAGATTGAACGTGCCTAAGATGAGAAAGGAGGCATTTTAACGTGGAAAGAGCCCAACGGAAAGTTCGCTATGGCAAAGTTGTCAGCGATAAGATGGATAAAACTGTCGTTGTAGCAGTTGAAATCACGGAGAGTCATCCGATCTATAAGAAATCGATCACTCGCACGAAAAAATATAAGGCTCATGACGAGAACAATGATGCCCGCATCGGGGATACTGTGACGATCATGGAAACTCGCCTCTTAAGTAAGGATAAGTGCTGGCGCGTAGTTGAGATAACCGAGAGATCAATTGCTCTCTAATCTTTGATATTTAGTTCGGAAGGGGGTCAATGGAATGATCCAAGTACAAACTAGGCTTAGAGTTGGTGACAACTCAGGCGCTAAAGAGTTGATGTGTATTCGCGTGATGGGCGGTTCAATGCGTCGATATGCAACGATTGGCGATATTATAATTGCTTCCGTTAAACAAGCAACGCCAGGGGGCGTTGTCAAAAAGGGAGACGTCGTTAAGGCTGTAGTCGTGCGGACGAAGAAGGAAATTCGTCGTACAGACGGATCTTATATAAGGTTTAGCGAAAACGCTGCAGTTCTTATTAAAGACGACAAAAGTCCTCGTGGCACCCGTATCTTCGGACCGGTTGCTCGCGAGTTGCGTGATAACTATATGAAAATTATTTCCCTAGCACCGGAAGTTATCTAAGACCCATGATGGGTGGAGGTGAAGAAAGTGGCTGCTACTAAGCATAAGGTACAACCAGGTAAGATACACGTAAAAAAAGGTGACTACGTCATGGTTATCAGCGGTAAAGATGCTGGTAAGAAGGGCAAAGTCATTGATGTGATTCGTAAAAAAGGTCGTGTTGTGGTTGAGAAGGCTAACATGATAAAGCGTCATACCAAACCTTCTCAAAGCATGCCTCAAGGCGGCATTGTTCAAAAAGAAGCCCCAATGGCTAGCTCAAACGTAATGCTATATTGCCAAGAGTGTAAATCCGTGACTCGTGTCAGTTTTAAGGTAACGGAAGACGGTAAATTCCGCGTCTGTAAAAAGTGCGGCGTGAATCTACCGGAATAAACACTAATTGCGAAAGGAGGGACCTTAGTGGCTCGTCTGCATGATAGATATCTAAACGAAATCGCTCCTGCCTTACAGCAGAAGTTTGCTTATAAAAATGTGATGCAAATCCCCAAAATTGATAAAATCGTTATCAATATGGGCATCGGTGAAGCAGTTCAAAACTCCAAGGCGATTGATTCTGCTCTTGGAGATCTTATGAAAATCTCCGGACAAAAACCGATTGTCACACGAGCTAAGAAATCCATTGCGGCCTTCAAGCTACGCGAAGGAATGCCCATTGGATGTAAAGTCACTTTACGTGGTCAACGTATGTATGAATTCATGGATCGTCTCTTAAACGTGGCACTGCCTCGTGTTCGTGACTTCCGAGGTATTTCAGCAAAGGCGTTTGACGGACGCGGAAATTACACCTTAGGAATTAAGGAGCAGTTGATCTTCCCTGAAATGGAGTACGATAAGATCGACAAGCTGCGCGGAATGGATGTAGTCTTTGTAACAACGGCAAAAACCGATGAAGAGGCACGTGAGTTGCTTCGTGGATTCGGAATGCCATACCGTGATTAGAGAAAAGGAGGTTCAAGAACGTGGCTAAGACATCAATGGTTGTCCGTCAAAATCGTGGACAAAAATTCGCAGTGCGTTCGCATAACCGATGCAAGCTTTGTGGACGTCCCCATGCTTACATGCGGAAATTCGGAATTTGCCGGATTTGCTTCCGGGAGTTGGCTCACAAAGGGGAACTTCCTGGGATCACGAAGGCCAGTTGGTAAAACATTGTAAGGAAGGGGGACGACTGAAGTGTCAATGTCAGATCCGATAGCAGATTTTTTAACTCGTATCCGCAACGCTGGAATGGTTTACCATGATAAAGTTGAGGTGCCAGCATCTCGTATTAAGAGAGAACTTGCTGAACTGCTTAAAGCAGAAGGCTACATCAAAGACGTAGAATTTATTGCGGACGACAAGCAAGGCGTAATTCGGATGTATTTGAAATACGGTCCAAACCGTGAGCGTGTTATTACCGGCCTAAAACGGATTAGCCGTCCGGGATTGCGTGTTTATGCGAAAAAGGATGAAATGCCGAAAGTGCTTGGTGGACTCGGTATTGCAGTTATTTCAACATCCAAGGGGATAATGACAGATAAGAGAGCCCGTAAAGAGGGTCTTGGAGGAGAAGTAATCTCCTACATTTGGTAATTTTCTAAGGCGGAGGTGCAGTGAATGTCCAGAATTGGCAAGCGCCCCATTGGGATACCCAGTGGTGTGGACTTCAAAATAGAGAATAACGTTGCCACAGTTAAGGGCCCCAAAGGTACCTTAACAAGAGAACTCCATTCATTAATGAACATTGCCGTAGAAGACAATCAAATCATTGTCACACGGCCAGATGATCAACCATTAAGCCGCTCCCTGCATGGACTGACCCGCACGTTGATCGCCAATATGGTAGAGGGCGTTACGAACGGGTTTACCAAGGGATTGGATATGGTGGGGGTTGGATATCGGGCATCCAAGCAAGGTAACAAGCTTGTTTTAACGGTAGGAAAGTCACACCCAGTAGAACTGATTCCTTCTGAAGGAATCGACATTGAAGTTCCAGCACCTAACAAGATCTTGATTAAAGGGATGGATAAAGAACTCGTAGGTGCCTTTGCTGCTGTTGTCCGTTCAGAACGACTGCCTGAACCTTATAAAGGCAAAGGGATCAAATACGAAGGTGAAGTTATCCGTCGTAAGGTTGGTAAGACCGGTGGTAAAAAAGGCGGCAAGAAGTAAGATTAAATAGGCAAGGGCAAAATCTCTTGCCAATTGTGAAAGGAGTGAGTTCCCTTTGATTAAGCGCATCGATCGAAAAGCTATTCGCATGAAAAAGCATAAAAGTATTCGCAAGAATGTTGTCGGAGTCGCCAAGCGCCCTCGATTAGCAGTGTTTCGAAGCTTAAATCATATTTACGCTCAAGTTATCAATGACGAGCTCGGCGTAACCCTTGTAGCTGCTTCTTCACTCGATCCAGAGTTTAAGGCTGCAGAATTGTCAGGCGGTAACACCGCAGGCGCTCAAAAAGTAGGCGAACTGGTTGCGAAGAAGGCCCTTGAAAAAGGAATCACGCAAGTAGTATTTGACCGTGGAGGAAATGTCTATCACGGCCGAATTTCAGCATTGGCGGAATCAGCGCGAGAAGCTGGACTCAGCTTCTAAGCTTGGGTAAAGGAGGAAATTTCAAATTGGCGAAATTCGAAGCTAATAAATCGGACATGATTGAAAAGGTTGTTCACATTGCCCGTGTGGCCAAGGTTGTAAAAGGTGGACGCCGCTTTAGCTTTAGCGCACTAGTTGTGGTCGGAGACGGCAATGGTCGTGTTGGTGCCGGACTAGGAAAAGCTGGAGAAGTGCCTGAGGCAATTCGTAAAGGCATCGAAGATGCAAAGAAGAATCTCGTAAGTGTTCCGATGCACGGTACCACAATTACTCATCCCATTATTGGAATTTTTGGCGCAGGACAAGTACTGTTAAAGCCAGCTTCTAAAGGAACTGGAGTTATTGCTGGCGGCGCAGTTCGTGCGGTTCTCGAAGTTGCAGGAGTTCATGACATTCTAACGAAGTCATTAGGCTCGGCAAACGCGCATAATATGGTTAATGCGACGATGGCAGCCTTAAAATCTCTTAAGCGTCCAGAAGAGATTGCCAAACTCCGAGGCAAGACAGTTGCAGAAGTTCTAGGTTAAGGAGGGTCGGTCATGAAAATTAAAGTGACACTGACAAAGAGCCCGATCGGATATTCAAAATCTCAGCACAAAGTGTTACAAGCGCTTGGCTTAGGAAAAGTCGGATCAAGTGCAGTTCATGAAGACAGTCCTGGAATTTTAGGAATGATTCATAAATGCATGCATTTGGTTACGGTAGAAACACTAGCTCAATAGAAGGAGGTGTGGCGAGCATGAAACTGCATGAACTAAAGCCTGCTGAAGGATCAACACATGCACCTAAGCGATTGGGTCGGGGCATTGGTTCCGGTCATGGAAAAACTTCCGGTAAGGGACACAAAGGGCAAAATTCGAGAGCTGGTGGCGGAGTACGTCCAGGTTTTGAAGGTGGACAAAATCCACTGTTCCGTAGAACACCAAAGCGCGGCTTTAATAATATTTCAAGGAAAGAAATTGTCGCCTTAAATGTTCGTGACTTAGAACGTTTCGAGGACGGTGCTGAAGTTACCATCGAAAGCCTCTTCGAAATTGGTTTAATCAAAGCGTATAAAGATGGCGTAAAGATTCTGGCAACAGGGGATTTGACCAAAGCACTGACCGTCAAAATTGACAAAGTCAGCCCAGCAGCGGCAAAGAAGATAGTTGCAGCGGGTGGAAAAGTAGAGGTGGAATAGGATGGCTGTCGATTCCCTGAAGAATGCGTGGAATGTAGCGGATCTCAGGAAAAAAATCGGTTATACACTGTTGATGTTCCTGATTTTTCGTATCGGAGCACACATTCCTACTCCTTTTCTAGATCGTGACATTCTGAATCAAATGTTTGGGTCGGGAGCCATGATGAATTTCATGGACACAATTTCAGGTGGTTCCTTTAAGAGCCTATCTGTCTTTGCGTTGAGTATCACTCCCTATATCACAGCATCCATTATTTTTCAGCTACTAACCGTTGTCATCCCCACCCTTGAACGACTTTCCAAAGAGGGAGACTATGGGCGTAAGAAGATCACTCAATATACGCGCTATGCAACCGTAGGACTTGGATTTATCCAAGCTATCGGACTCACCTATGGAATTCGGGGTGCAGTTACAATCACCGACCCGGCAATGAAGTGGCCGACCTACCTACTAATAGCATTAGTTTTGACGGCTGGAACTGCTTTTCTAATGTGGCTCGGAGAGGCAATTACCGAAAAAGGGATTGGAAATGGTATTTCGCTAATCATTTTTGCAGGAATTGTTTCCCGTGTCCCGTCAGCACTCGCATCCTTATGGGGAATGTTAAGGGTTGGAGAGATCAATGCGCTCTCTCTTATTGGATTGGCTCTTATCGTTGCCTTTATCACCGCGGGGGTCATCTATGTTCAGGAAGGTCAGCGCCGTGTCACTGTTCAATATGCTAAGAGAGTGGTCGGTCGTCGAGTATACGGGGGGCAGAGTAGTCATATTCCGCTCAAAGTAAACCAAGCAGGGGTAATACCAGTTATCTTTGCCATGTCGTTACTGGCTTTTCCACAGGCAATTACGTCCTGGATGCCGACGTCAGGCTTTGCCAGATTTGTAAACACGTGGTTTAGCATGAATGGCAGCCTTACCTCGATCCCTTATCTACTGCTCTATGGTGCGCTCATAATATTTTTTGCGTACTTCTACACGTCGATTACATTTAATCCAACTGATGTAGCAGACAACTTGAAGAAGTATGGGGGATTTATCCCCGGCCTCCGACCTGGGCGACCTACGGCAGAATATTTGTCAAAAATATTAAACCGTATTACTCTCGCAGGTGGTTTATTTCTAGCTTTGATCGCAGTCCTACCGACACTAGTTATTGGACTTACCGGACTCAAGAACATCTATTTTGGTGGAACATCCCTTCTGATTGTAGTTGGGGTTGCGCTTGATACGATGAAACAGATTGAATCCCAACTTATGTCGAGGCATTATCAAGGGTTTATGAAATAAGAGGAGGAAGAGGAAGATGAAGATAATATTAATGGGTGGACCAGGTGCAGGTAAAGGGACACAGGCAAATCCTCTAGTTGAGAAATTCAAATTTCCACATATTTCAACGGGTGACATGTTTAGAGCAGCTATTAAAGAAGGAACAGCCTTAGGTTTAAAGGCTAAATCCTATATGGATGCTGGAGGCTTAGTCCCCGACGAAGTGACGATTGGGATTGTTGAGGAACGCTTAGCGCTGCCTGATTGTGCGGAGGGATTTCTTCTTGATGGATTTCCACGGACACTGGCCCAAGGTAGTGCTTTAGCCGATATTCTAGACCGACTTGGGATGAAACTCGATGGTGTTATCAACATTGAAGTTGACGAAGAGGTATTGATTCCTAGACTTACTGGACGACGCGTTTGTCGGAAGTGCGGATCTTCCTATCACATGATCTTCAACCCACCAGCACAAGAAGGGGGTTGTGGTCAATGTGGAGGAGAACTATATCAGCGTTCTGATGATACGGTTGAAACAGCTAAGAATCGCCTAAATGTCTATAACTCTCAAACAGAACCTTTGATCGCGTTCTATGAAGAAAAAGGTCTGTTAAAGCGAATCAATGGTGACCAAAAAATTGACCAGGTATTTCAGGATATTCTGAAAGCCTTGGCCTAATCAGCATGATAAAGCTGAAAAATGCGAATCAATTGGCTCGGATGCGTAATGCGGGGCGAATCGTGGCAGAAACACTTTCCTTAATCCGTGAGCACGCTAAGCCCGGTGTTACGACCCTTGAACTAGATCGCATTGCTGAGAAATATATTCGTGCACAGGGTGCCATACCAGCGTTTAAAGGATATAATGGATTCCCTGCAACGCTGTGTACCTCTGTAAATGAACAGGTAGTTCATGGAATACCCGGTTTAAGGAGTCTAGAATCTGGGGATATTATCAGTATAGATTGTGGAGCGCTCATAGAGGGATACTTTGGGGACGCGGCTGTAACTTTACCAATTGGCGAAGTTGGTGAAGATCTCCAAAAACTCTTAAGGGTGACTGAAGAGTCCCTATTGCTGGGTATCGCACAAGCAAACGCGGGCAATCGTCTTTATGACGTCTCTAATGCGATTCAAACGCACGTTGAATCAAATGGGTTTTCGGTAGTGCGCGATTATGTTGGGCACGGGATTGGAAAAGCCATGCATGAGGATCCCCAGATCCCTAATTTTGGCAAACCGGGCCGGGGGCCACGACTCGAGGTTGGTATGGCCTTGGCTATTGAGCCCATGGTGAACATGGGTACGTATGAAGTGCAGACGCTAAAGGATCGCTGGACTGTGGTTACGAAAGATAACCGGCCATCGGCCCATTTCGAACACACGGTTGCAATTACGGAAAATGGCCTAGAAGTTCTAACTCGATGTTAGGTGCAAGGCGTATGGAATGCCAGAGGAGGGGTAGTAAGCATGTCAAAAGAAGACGTTATTGAGGTAGAAGGTAAAGTCTTGGAGCCATTGCCGAACGCAATGTTCCAAGTAGAATTAGCGAATGGACACAAGGTTTTAGCGCATGTCTCAGGAAAAATCCGTATGAATTTTATTAGGATTCTGCCGGGAGATCGGGTCACTGTGGAGCTTTCCCCTTATGATCTGTCTAGAGGAAGAATCACATACAGATTTAAGTAATGACCAAAGGGAGGGATTACAGTGAAAGTAAAGCCTTCTGTTAAAAAGATCTGTGAAAAATGTAAAATTATTCGTCGCCATGGTAAAGTCATGATCATTTGTGAAAATCCGAAACACAAGCAAAGACAAGGCTAAAAAAGTTTCGGTTGCGCGGCTGATTGGAGTAATCCTCCAATGCACCGATTTTATATTGTTTTCCAGAACTGAAATAGTTGGAGGTGTAAATTTTAGATGGCACGTATCGCTGGTGTTGACTTACCGCGCGAGAAACGTTTAGAGATAGCCTTAACCTATATTTTTGGGATTGGGCTACCGACTTCACATAAAATTCTCGCTAAAACGGGTGTAAGCCCGGACGTCCGAGTGCGTGACTTGTCAGAAGACGAAGTCGGCAAGCTTCGGGAATATATTGATAAAGAGATTAAGATTGAAGGCGACTTGCGTCGCGAAGTTTCCCTCAATATCAAGCGTCTTATGGAAATTGGTTCCTATCGTGGCCTGCGACATCGTCGTGGACTTCCAGTTCGAGGTCAGCGCACGAAAACCAATGCCCGAACCCGTAAGGGCCCGGCTAAGACTGTTGGAGCAAAACGTAAAAAGTAATAAGGGGGGATAACCGAGATGGCACGTAAAGTTGTCCGGACAAAACGCCGGGAACGCAAAAATATTGAGAGTGGAATTGCCCATATTAAATCCACTTTCAACAATACCATGGTGACCATTACGGATACCAGCGGGAACGCACTCTCCTGGTCTAGTGCAGGTTCCCTAGGTTTTAAGGGATCACGTAAAAGCACGCCTTTTGCAGCGCAAATGGCTGCAGAAACCTGTGCTAAAGTCGCAATGGAACATGGCTTAAAAGATGTTGAGTGTTATGTAAAAGGACCTGGAGCTGGACGAGAAGCTGCTATTCGAGCCCTGCAAGCTGCAGGTTTAGAAGTTAATTTAATTAAAGACGTGACACCGATTCCACACAATGGCTGTCGGCCACCGAAACGTAGAAGGGTATAGGAGGTGTGTAATCATTGGCTAGATATACTGGACCAGTCTGTCGCTTATGCCGACGTGAAGGAATGAAGTTATTCCTTAAAGGAGAGCGTTGTTATACCGGGAAATGTGCGATTGACCGTCGTGCTTACGCTCCTGGACAACACGGTCAAGCCCGAGCTAAGAAGCCTACGGACTTCGGTCTTCAGTTACGAGAAAAACAAAAAGCTCGTCGCTTATACGGTGTAATGGAAAAACAATTCCGTAGTTATTTTGATGAGGCCGCTCGTCGCAAAGGTGTAACTGGTGAAAACTTGCTTTCACTTTTAGAGCGTAGACTAGATAATGTAGTCTTCCACTTGGGTTTTGCGTCATCGCGCCCAGAAGCTCGTCAACTCGTAAATCACGGACATTTTACGGTTAACGGCAAAAAAGTCGATATCGCTTCCTACTCCGTTCGTGTTGGTGAAGTTATCGCTGTTAAAGAAGGCAGTAAAAGCTCACCACGTATGAAACAACTCCTCGAAAACCTGGGTTCTCGTACAGTTCCCGGTTGGTTGAGCTTGGATGCTAATACTGCTGCTGGAACTGTAGTTGCACTACCTACTCGCGAAGATATTCAACTGCCTATCCAAGAACACCTCATCGTGGAGAAATACTCCCGTTAATGTTGACGTTCAACCCATTTGGGTCGGATGGTTTGTATATCAAGTTCTCGAGAAAGAAGGTGCATTCCGATGTTAGAAATCGAGAAGCCCAGAATCGAGTGTATCGAGCGTTCTGAAGATAACTCCTATGCAAAATTCATTGTTGAACCTCTTGAGCGAGGATATGGAATCACTTTAGGTAATTCACTAAGGCGAATTCTCCTTTCCTCACTCGAGGGATCAGCGGTAACATCAGTCAAAATCGAAGGAGTACTACACGAGTTCTCAACGATTCCGGGTGTTTTGGAAGACGTTACGGACATTATTCTCAATTTAAAATCCCTCGCCTTGAAAGGCTATACAGATGAACCTAGGGTAATTCGCATTGAGGCACAAGGTGAAGGGGTTGTCACGGCTGGGGACATTATAACCGACCCAGATATTGAGATTTTGAACAATGACTTGAAGATTGCTACATTAGATAAAGATGGCAGACTTTTTATGGAAATGACGGTGGAACGTGGTCGTGGCTACGTTTCGGCTGATAAAAATAAAAAGCCAGATCATGTCATCGGAGTTATCCCTATTGACTCCATTTTTGCCCCGATTTACAAGGTCAACTACACGGTAGAGGATACCCGGGTTGGTCAAATCACGGACTATGACAAGTTAACTCTTGAAGCATGGTCTAATGGCAGTATTTCACCGGAAGAGGCTACCAGTTCGGCAGCCAAGATCCTAAGTGATCATCTGCGCCTTTTCATGGGACTCACTGATAAGCTCAATAATGTTGAGATTTTAGTGGAAAAAGAAGAGGAAGCCAAAGATAAAATCCTCGAAATGACGATTGAGGAATTAGATCTGTCTGTTCGTTCTTATAACTGCCTGAAGCGGGCAGGGATTAACTCAGTTGAAGAGTTAACCCAAAAGACGGAAGAAGACATGATTAAAGTACGTAACCTTGGTCGCAAGTCTTTGGAAGAAGTGGAATTTAAACTGAAAGACTTAGGTTTATCGTTCCGACCTGCTGAAGACTAATTCGGTGCAAAAGGAGGGGAATGTAATTGGCTTACCGCAAGTTAGGAAAAAATTCTGGGCATCGCGGGGCAATGTTGCGTAACATTGTCACTTCCCTGTTAAGACATGAGCGTATTGAAACGACAGAAGCACGTGCCAAGGAACTAAATGCTATTGCTGAAAAGATGATATCACTTGGCAAGCAAGGAGATTTGGCTGCTCGTCGTGCAACAATGGCTTATCTTATGGATGAAGATGTTGTTAAGAAATTGTTTGATACTATCGCGCCGAAATATGCTGACCGTCAAGGCGGCTATACTCGAATAATGAGACTCGGCTTACGTCGGGGAGATGCTGCCACCATGGTAATCATCGAACTCGTATAATGCGGTACTTAAAGGCCGGGTTGCTTATAATGGTAAGCATGCCTGGCCTTTGCGGTTCCTACTAAGCAGCGGAGGCTTTACGTATTATGCGAAACATTCGGTTGAAACTAGCCTATGATGGAACAAACTATCACGGGTTTCAAAGACAGATTGAAAGCGTTGGCCCCACGGTCCAAGGGACCTTGGAAACAGTCTGGGCAAAATTAGTTGAGGAAGAGGTAACCTTAGCAATGGCTGGTCGGACGGATGCTGGTGTTCATGCATCAGGGCAAATCGTAAATTTCATGACATCAGCCAGGATTCCCGAAGAGAAAATTCCTAAGGCCTTCAACAGCCTGCTTCCAAGAGATATACGAATCCTTGAAGCAAAATGTGTTCCCCATGAGTTTAACGCCCGATGGTCAGCAAAGTGGAAACGCTATGATTATCTAATTGACAATAAACCCATTCCGGATATATTTAAGCGTTTATATACTTCACATGTCCCCGTTCCACTAAATGTTGCTCAGATGCAAGAAGCGGCTTGCTATTTAGAAGGCTGCCATAATTTTAAAACCTTTGCAGCAGCTGGTGGAGATAGTAAACGATTTGAACGTACTATTTACAGATGTCAAGTTAAAGAAGAGGAAAACCGATTGGTTAGAGTATCCTGCGTAGGAGATGGATTTTTGTACCACATGGTACGTATTATAGTTGGCACGCTTATGGACGTAGGAAAAGGTCGAATTTTCCCTCAACAAATACCGGAGATCATTGCCAGCCAAGATCGAACCCAGGCTCGTATGATTGCACAAGCGCAAGGCTTAACACTTGTCCATGTCAATTATACGGATGAAGGCCCCTTTGAGGTTTTTAATGACCTGATATAGTACTATTATTATAAGGTTGTTTAGTAATTAGAAAAAATATGAACTTGACATTAAGACAATATTTAAATACAATATAAACATGAGTTTTTATGCCTTGGTTATGATTGAGCCCCATGCCCCTGGCATACGCAAGCATGATTGAGCCCCATGCGAGTGAGAAAAAACAGTCAAAACTTCTAAATTGGAGGGAAAGTCATGTCCACGTTTTTTGCGAAAGCACAAGACCAGGAGCGTAAATGGTATATTATTGACGCTGAGGGAGTCTCCTTGGGTCGTATTGCTACGGAAGCAGCACGTCTCCTGAGAGGTAAACATAAACCGACATTCACCCCTAATGTTGATACAGGGGATCATGTTATTATTATCAATGCAGAAAAAATAGTATTAACAGGAAATAAACTAAACAATAAGATGTATCGTCGTCACTCTGGATTTCCTGGTGGGTTAAAAGAAGTTCCTTACAAAAAGTTAATGCAAACTATGCCAGAACGAGCTATGGAACATGCTGTGAAGGGAATGCTTCCTCATAACAAGTTGGGCGCCCAAATGTACACAAAGTTAAAAGTGTATAAGGGAGATTCACACCCACATCAAGCTCAACAACCTGAAATTTGGACAATTCAGTAGGAAGGAGGAAGTAAAACATGGCAACTAAATTACAATATGCAGGAACTGGACGACGCAAAAATGCAATTGCTCGTGTTCGTCTTATTCCGGGTGAAGGAAAGTTTATCATTAACAAACGTGAGTTAGCTGAGTACTTTGGTAAAAAGACTTTGGAAATGATTGTTCAACAACCATTTACCATTACTGATACACTTGCTAAATATGACGTTATTGCTCTCGCTCATGGGGGAGGCACCACCGGCCAAGCTGGTGCGATTCGCTTAGGCATTGCTCGCGCACTACTAAAAGCAGATATCAGTCTTCGTCCAAGTCTCAAAAGAGCTGGTTTCTTGACACGTGACCCACGTATGAAGGAACGTCGTAAATACGGCTTGAAGAAAGCTCGTAAAGCTCCACAATTTTCAAAACGTTAATTATCAAGAACCCTCAAACCATTTCGGTTTGGGGGTTTTTTATTGTCATGCCCCTGTCATGGGTAATTTTGTGACAAGCTAAACGCATATTCTGAAGTTCTCCCCCATAATGTAAGACGGAGTAGACTAGGGGAGGGATAGTATGAAACCGATTTGGGTTGTAAGTATGAAACGACGCAAGGTACTTATAGGGATTGTGCTTACGCTTATATTAATGGTAGCCCTAGCAGCAGGTTTTAATGGTCAGGACAAAGAAATTTGGAGTTGGACTTTGGGAAATCGTGTGGTGCTGATCGATGCTGGTCATGGAGGGGTAGACCCAGGGGCAGTTGGAGTAAGCAAGGTATTGGAGAAAGACATTACCTTGGGTGTATCTAAACGTTTACAGGCCCTTATTCAGCAAAGCGGCGCAAAGACAGTTATGGTTCGGGAAGATGACCGTGATTTGGGAACTTCTCAGGGCCTTTTGCGAAGGAAACGAGAGGATTTAGCGCAGCGGATTCAATTAGCAATGGATACTCAAGCGGAAGTCTATTTAAGCATACATGCCAATAGTTTTCCGGATTCCAGGCTTACTGGAGCACAAACCTTTTATCATTCGGATTCCCCTGAAAGCAAGTTATTGGCTCAATCGATTCAGCAAGAACTTAATAATATGACGAAGGGTAATAGAGTAGCAAAGGGCAATCAAGACATATATGTTCTGAAAAAAGCCAACCAAGCTGCTGTAACTGTCGAACTCGGCTTCCTTTCAAATCAACAAGAAGAACAGTTATTGACGACCCCTGAATACCAACAAACCTTAGCAATTGCCATTTACAAAGGGTTAAGTGTCTATTTTACTAAACAAGTCGATAATTAGATTATTACCGAAGTAAATTAAAAAAATTTGTGGAATAATGTAAGTATATGCAGGGAAAACATTTTGCTTTCTCGAATGTAGATAGGTTGAGATATCTAAGAAATGAGGAAGCGTATGTGGACATTTTGTCGATCTTTTTATTCATTCTTGGAGTTGGGTTTCTAATCTTGGGTTGGCGTTGGCAGAATCCATCAAATGAAGAAGCCCTGACCGCCCTGAAAGGGCTTGCGTATTTGAAACGAGAGACAATTCGTCTTGAAGACCAGGTTCGCGATTTAGACAGCAAACTATTAGAGTTAAAGGAGATCAACTGCCAAAAGTCAGAGTCCTGTGAAATTGACCAACCTCCACAAAAACGCAGTCTTTATCTGTTAAATACTAAAGACAAAAGAGAAAAAAAGTCTAAGGTCGAAAAGTCTCCACAGCTCTCTCCTAAGTACCAAGAAGTATTAAAACTTGCTGCAAATGGGCAATGTATACCGGAAATTGCACAACGTTTAGTCTTAAGCCAAGATGCCATTAGGATGGTATTAAGCATGCGGTCAGATGGAGGGAACACCCCTTGAAAGTAACACGTTCCTATTGGCTCGGACTGGGTTCAGGACTCATTCTGAGTGCAATGATGGTTCTGATCTTCTCCCCTCAAGAAGAAATCTCAGACGTTCAATCCATTGTTAACTCGCAAGAAATACTTCCTATGACTGAGGATACAAAACAACCGGATTCTCCTCCGCTTGTTCAGTCTTCTGAGTCCACTCCCAAACAAAATACCCCCCCTATGGTAAAAATTCCTAGCCCAGTTGATCAGGATTTTGTTATCCCAAAAGGCACCAGCGCAGAGCGGATTGCAGAGTTATTGTTCGTCCAAGGCTTTATAAAAGATAAAGATGTCTTTTTAAATATCGTTCATCAAATGAGAGCAGAAAGACAGTTTAGAGCAGGGACGTTTAGTTTATCGTTTGGACTTACCGAGGAAGAATTGATTCATCGGTTGTTGAAGTAGGGGGGCTTGTGTGACAAAGCCCTCGGTGCTTACGACGCAGAGCAAACTAACCGTTTAAGCTCCTGGCTATGGGGAGTGGGGTACATCCTTCGGCGCGATAGTATCCGTCTGTGGGTCTGCGCCTTCGGCGATACTCTCCACTGGAGACTATCGTGCCAAAAGCGCCATCCTTGGCGCATTGGCGGCAGCGCACGTCCGTGTGCGCTGCCCCGTGTCTGGGGTCGGTCGCTTAAACGGAAGTTTGCCTTTTCTGCTTACGTAAAGACCTCGTGCTCATGTCACACTGCGCCCCTGGCTAGGGTCTTGGGAACGGAATGGAAGGGACGGTAGATTGGGGGTCGGCCCATTGCATGGGCATCATCGTATGACTGTGGATAGTAGATGTGTTTTTGATATACGCTTGCAAATTATTGCAAGCTTTTTTGATTTTAGGGGTACATTAATATGTACGGAGAAATCGGACAATATTAAGAGCACTCTTGATTAAAGAAAATTTGTATCAAATTACTTTGAGTAGTAAATTAGGAGGTATAACTTATGCAAAAAAAAGTTATCAGGATTATTGGGGTCCCCATTGATTTGGGTGCTGATCGCCGTGGAGTGGATATGGGACCAAGTGCCATTCGTTATGCAGGATTAAATAAGCGATTAAAGCAAATTGGTTGGAAGGTTGAAGACTATGGAAATTTAGAAGTCCCGGTTCCTGAGACCCGAGAGATCAAGAACAAACGGCTAAAGTATTTAGAGGAAATTGTCATGATCAATGAACAACTTCATCTCATAGTAGCGGAGGCAATAAAGGATGGAGTGATTCCTTTAATTCTTGGAGGAGACCATAGTTTAGGTATTGGAACCTTGGCGGGGTTGGCTTTAAGTAAACAATCATTTGGATTAATCTGGTTTGACACACATGGAGATTATAATTCCCTTGATACTACGGAAAGCGGGAACATTCATGGTATGCCGTTAGCCATAGCTAATGGGATTGGTGCTCAAGAGTTAACGTCGATCGGCGGAGGAATAAAAAAAATTCGAGAAGAAAATACAGTTATTATTGGTGCTCGTGAAATGGATCCTCAAGAGAAGGAAATGCTGCGAAAATCAAAAATCACAGTATTTACGATGAGAGATATCGATCAAATGGGAATGATGGAAGTAGTTAGACAAGGAATAAAAGTTGCTTCCGAGGGGACTGATGGGATTCATGTTAGCTTTGATTTGGACGTGATTGATCCTGAAGAAGCACCTGGCGTTGGGACTCCAGTTCCGGGAGGGGTTACATATCGAGAAGCGCATTTAGCAATGGAACTATTGGCAGATTCTGGACGACTTTCAAGTATGGATGTCGTAGAAGTTAATCCCATCTTGGATACCAATAATAAAACAGCAAAACTTGCGGTAGGTTTAATTTCATCAGCTTTTGGAGAACGAATTTATTAAAAGGGGTGTTCTCAAATCTAAGTAAACTATTCAAATATAATATATTTTCGGATTATTAATTGCGATCAAAAGGGATTATGGTAAAATAAGAGGGAACCTTTAATAGAAACTACAGATAATATCATGAGAAGAGAGATGGGGTACCCATGGATGCGATTAAGGCATTTTTCAGGGATCAGGGACGGCATCTTCGCAAAGAAGTATGGGAAGTTGCTCGTCAGATTGGGGAGCGCCCTGAGTTAGGATATAAGGAATACTTTGCCTCTAATTGTTTAAGCAATTTTTTAAAGAAGCACGGATTTAGTGTGGATCTTGGGATAGCGGGAATGAAAACTGCCTTTTTGGCAAGATTTAAAGGTAATCATCCCGGGCCAACAATCGCCTTCTTAGCAGAATATGATGCTTTGCCTGTTATGGGGCATGGCTGCGGACACAATTTAATTGGGGCGGCAAGTGCTGGCGCAGCAGTCATTTTGAGCAAAAGTCTGAATCTTGCAGGTGAAATTTTAGTGATTGGCACTCCAGCAGAAGAAACGAGTGGAGGAAAAGTAACGTTAGTTGAGAAAGGGATCTTCAAGAACGTAGATGCAGCGATGATGTTTCATCCTGGCAGTCAAAATGTCTCTGTCATTTCAAGCCTAGCCTTAGATGCCATAGAATTTACGTTTCATGGACGTTCTGCCCATGCTGTGGCAGCCTCCAATTTTGGGATTAATGCCCTAGATGCAGTGATTAACCTTTTTGTTGGGATCAATGCACTGAAAAAGCAGGTTAATCGAGATATGAAGATTAACGGAATTATAACGGAAGGAGGGACTGCACCGAATGTTATCCCGGAACGTGCTGTAGCACGGTTTTATCTACGCGCCCGAAAACGTTCAGACTTAGATGAATTGAGAGAGCAAGTGATACGCTGTGCTGAAGGCGCAGCTTCCATGGTTTCTGCAAAGGTGACTTGGCGTAAATTTGAATTTTCATATGATGAGATGCATACAAATTTATCATTGGCAGAATGCTTTACTAGAAACCTGGCTGAAATGGGCATCGATCAAATAGCCCCTCCTCAAACGGCTATGGGGTCCGTAGACATGGGAAATGTCAGTCGAGTTGTTCCCGCAATTCATCCCTATCTAACATTAGGAACGGGTACAGAGATCCCGCATACACGAGAATTTGCTCAAGTTTCACTATCAGCTAATGCCGAAAACTTAGTTTTGCTAGCGATGCAAACCCTCGCTTTAACAGGGTGGGATGTTTTAAGTGATAAAAGGCTCTTGCAACAGATCAAGCGAGAGTTTCGTCAATTCAGAGGATGAATCTAATCTATATAAAGAATAATAATTTGTATTAGGTGGAAATATAAGTCATAATCAAATACTGCACCATGCAGCGTATTGGTAGAAGGGGGAAACCCTTTCTTTTTTTTGTACTGTCAGAAAGTATAAAAGTATTTAATTAACGGTTGAATGTTTATGCAGGTATATGTATAATTATTAAAAGTGAAATTGATATCAGAGAGAAGGGTTTAAGATATGAAGGTCGGTATTCTTGGAGCTACAGGATACGCAGGACAGGAATTAGTACGGCTATTACAGCGCCATGAAGAGGTGAAGGAGTTATATCTTTCATCGTCAAGCGTAGCCGGGGAAAATTATGATACGGTTTATCCACATTGGCTGGATCAAAATGTGGGGATTTTGCAAGATGAAAACATACCGGATGTAGATGTCCTTTTTTGTGCGCTTCCACATGGCCTAACGGCGGAAAGAACAAGTGCTTTCTTAGCGCGTAAGATGAAGGTTGTTGACCTGGGAGCCGATTTTCGGTTGAATGCAGCTGAAATATACGAGGAATGGTACAAGATAAAACATCCAGCAGCCGAGCTGCTTAAAGACGCAGTATATGGGTTACCTGAGCTTTATCGTGAACAAATACGAGGAAAGTGCTTAATAGCAAACCCTGGGTGTTATCCAACGGCAACTCTCCTAGCCCTGGTCCCCTTGCTTCGTAGACAATTACTTCAAACAAGCTATTTAATAATTGATGCCAAATCGGGTGTGTCGGGAGCAGGACGAGGAGTCTCGCTAAATACGCACTTCGGAGAGGTAAACGAAAACTTCAAAGCCTATGGTGTGGCAAATCATCGTCATACTCCGGAAATAGAACAAGAACTATCTCGGGCGGCAGGGCAGCCATTAACCATAAACTTTACACCACATTTAGTGCCTATGACACGAGGGATGCTGGTGACGATTTATGCTAAAGTTTCGGATGGGGTTGAAGAGGAAGACCTACGCAACTGTTGGTCAGATCAATATCAAAACGAAGAATTCATTCATCTTTTGCCTCCAGGGACTTGGCCCCAAACAAAGTTTTCCAGTGGAAGCAACCATGCCTTTTTGCAATTGACTTTGGATAAAAGAACAGGTAATGCAGTTATTGTTGCTACCATTGACAATCTGTTGAAAGGTGCGGCAGGGCAGGCCGTTCAGAATATGAATCTTGCTATGGGATGGCCTGAAAGCCAAGGTCTTAAGGGAACAGCTCTTTGGCCATAAACCTACTCAGACAATGGGTGAGATAGCGCGATCGACTAGCAAATCAGCAATTTGTTCTCATGAAGACTTAAATGGATAAAGTGAAGGAGCGTGTAAATTAGTGGATAGTACAGAAAAGGCTTGGAAGCCAACTGATGGAGGTATAGCTGCTCCCAAGGGTTTCTATGCAACTGGTGTCCAGGCAGGCATTAAATATAAGGACAAGTACGATGTAGCAATAATTTTTTCAGATGTGCAAGCGCAAGCTGCGGGGGTATACACTCGGAACTTGGTCAAAGCCCACCCGCTTTATTTAACACAGCGCCACTTGAAGAATGGTATGGCCCGAGCTATTGTCGTAAATAGCGGAAATGCCAACGCTTGTGTTGGAGAATTCGGTGATCAGGCAGCCTTTGCCATGGCGGAAGTTGTAGGGATGTATTTGGGTTTAGAGCCTGAGGATGTTTTAGTGGCTTCAACAGGTGTAATTGGGGTTGAAATGCCGCTTGATCGAGTCTTAAACGGGATTCGTACAGCGAGTTCCCTTCTTCTTAACGATGTGGTCAAAGGGATCCGTGGACATAAGGAAATGGCTGATGAAGGAGCACATCGGGCAGCATTAGCAATTATGACCACAGATACCATGGTGAAGGAGTATGCATATGAGCTTCCCTGTTCTCAAGGTGGTGTGATCCATCTGGGAGCGATTGCTAAAGGATCTGGGATGATTCACCCTAATATGGGTACCATGTTGGGCTTCATTACCACAGATGCTTTCCTGCCTTCGGAGGATCTGCAACGTATCCTGCGTGAGGCAGTCGAAGAAAGCTTTAATATGGTAACGGTTGATGGAGACACTAGTACCAACGATATGGTTCTCCTATTGGCAAATGGATCCTCGGGAATCGCCCCAGTCGGGGAAGACCGAGTAAACTTTGAAAAAATGGTTAAGTCCATGTGTATTGAGCTGGCTAAAGATATTGCCCGGGATGGAGAGGGAGCCAGTAAGCTAATGGAAGTGTCAGTCTCAGGAGCTAAAACAATCGAAGATGCTCGTAAAATTGCCCGGAGCATTTGTGGCTCTAGTTTAGTGAAAGCTGCGCTTTTCGGTGAGGATGCGAACTGGGGCCGAATTTTGACAGCGGCAGGATATTCTGGAGCGGAGTTCAATCCGGAAAGTGTTGATGTCCTTCTAGGGGATTTAATCGTCGCCCAAGCGGGAAGAGGAGTCGCCTTTTCGGAAGACAGGGCCAAAGAAATTCTTGGTCACAAAGAGGTTCACATTCGCTTAAACCTCCATAACGGGGAAGAACAAGCAACGGCATGGGGCTGTGACCTAACTCATGAATATGTAACGATCAATGGGAGTTATAGAACTTAAAATGAAAGCGACTAAAGGATCCAGAATGACAAGTTTTTGAATTTAAGGAACGAGGAGTAGACGTGGCTTTTCTTAAAAGTACGTAGGTATAAAATTAAGTTGGAGGTGTTTAGATGACCCCCATGGAGCAGGGATTAGGTAAAGCGCGGGTTTTAGTAGAAGCCCTTCCATATATCCAGAAATTTGCCGGAAAAACTGTGGTAATTAAGTACGGCGGTCACGCCATGGTTGATCCAGTTCTCAAAGAATCGGTGATGTTAGATATCCTTCTTTTACATTCTGTAGGGATTCGTCCGGTCCTCGTTCACGGTGGAGGACCGGAGATTAATGCTATGCTGAAGAAGGTCGGAATAGAAAGTCAATTTGTGCAAGGGTTAAGAGTTACGGATGCTCAAACCATGGAGATAGCACAAATGGTTTTGTTGGGGAAGCTGAACACTGAAATGGTTTCCCTGCTCAATCGCTTTGGAGGTAAGAGTGTTGGATTATCAGGAAAGGATGCCAAACTGCTCAGAGCGGTTAAGAAGCCTATGCAGATGCCCAATAGTTTAGGAAAGATGGAAGACGTTGATTTAGGGCTGGTAGGCGAAATCCAGAGTGTTACCCCCGACATCTTAAACACCTTGTTGGGGCAGGGATATATTCCGGTAATCTCACCGGTGGCCAGCGGAGACGAAGGAGAGACATTCAATGTCAATGCGGATACGGCTGCGGGAAAAATTGCTGAGGCGCTGAAGGCAGATAAGTTGTTGCTCTTGACGGATGTACGTGGAATACTGAAAAATGTTACGGATCCAGAATCTCTCATTTCTACGATTTCCAGAGGGGAAGTGGCGATGCTAAAGGAACAAGGAGTTTTAAGCGGTGGAATGCTCCCTAAAGTAGAGTGTGCAGTTTCAGCGTTAGACAAGGGAGTTGGCAGCGTGCATATCCTTGATGGTCGACTCAGTCATGCAATTTTATTAGAGCTATTTACGGATGGTGGAATTGGCACGATGTTCAAAAGCGATGACTGATCATTCTGCTAAAAGTCTTATCCAGTTGCCATTGATAGAATTGTTGGAGGGCGTTTATCGAACAACGAACCACGAAGGCTGAATTATCCAGTAAGGAGGATGAATTAGAATGTTAGAAGGCTTAACAACCGAAGCGATTATTGAACGTGGAAAAGATGTGGTAATGAATACTTATGGTCGCTTACCCATGACAATGGTCAAAGGGGACGGGGCATATGTTTGGGATTCGGACGGAAAACAATATTTAGATTTCGTGACGGGGCTCGCAGTTAATTCTTTGGGACATAGCCATCCTGCGGTTGTCAACGCCATTCAGGAACAGGCTAAAGAAATTTTGCACACTTCAAATATTTACTGGATACCAAACCAAGTGGCTTTGGCTGAGCGCTTGGTGAAGCATTCATTTGCGGATAAAGTATTCTTTTGCAATAGCGGAGCAGAGGCTAATGAAGCAGCATTTAAGCTCGCTCGTAAATACTCTAAGAAAAATTTTGGTGAGCATAAATATGAAGTTGTTTCCCTCGAAAACTCTTTTCATGGGCGAACCCTAGCGACCCTTACCCTCACCGGACAAACTAAATATCAGGAAGGGTTTGACCCACTACCTGCAGGCTTTACATATGCCGCCTTGAATGATATCGAAGGTCTAAGAGCAAAGGTTAGCAATAATACTGCTGCAGTATTTATTGAACCTATTCAAGGTGAGGGTGGTGTGATTCCAGCCTCGATAGAGTTTCTCCAGGAAGCACGGGCACTGTGTGACCAATATGGTGCGTTATTGATTTTTGATGAGGTACAGTGCGGGGTTGGCCGGACTGGGAAGCTCTTTGCCTATGAGTGGAGCGGTGTTCATCCGGATATCATGACATTGGCGAAGGCTTTGGGCGGTGGAGTGCCGATTGGAGCTATGTTAGCTACAGATAAAGTTGCCAACGCTTTTCAGCCAGGAGATCATGCTTCAACTTTTGGAGGAAATCCCTTAGCCACTGCGGCAGGGTGTGCCGTCTTAGACTTGATGCTTGAGGATGGATTTTTTGAGGGAGTACAAGAGCGGGCGGAATACTTTCAACAAGGACTTGATAAATTGGCACAGAACTATCACACAGGTGGTCCCGTCCGAGGAAAAGGATTTATTGTGGGGTGGCCAGTTTCTAAGTTTGGCCCTGAAATCGTTGCCGATTGCCTACGACATGGGCTTTTAATCAACTGTGTCGGGGGGAAAATCTTACGATTCCTTCCTCCATTAACGGTCGAGAAGCAAGAAATAGATAAAGCTTTGGGGATTCTAGATGAAGTGCTCTCGAAACTATGGAAGTGATTCCAGAGGACTGAGGCCCGAATTAGTTTGAAAGATCCAGATAAAAGGGACTTAGGAGATAGATAGAGATTGTTCCGAGGAGGGATAGGATTGAAAGCAGCACTCGTACTTGAGACTGGGAAAATTTTATTGGGGGAGTCTTTTGGGGCAACGGGAGAGGCCTTTGGAGAAGTTGTCTTTAATACAGGAATGACTGGTTATCAAGAGGTGTTAACCGATCCATCGTATGCTGGACAAATGGTGTGTATGACCTATCCTCTCATTGGAAACTACGGGATTAACAGAGTGGATGATCAATCAGATAAACCTCAGGTCCAAGGGTTCATTGTTAAAGAAGCCGCACGCAATCCCAGTCATTGGCAGATGGAAAAAAACATCTCCAGGACGTTGGCGCAATCCGGAGTTGTAGGGATAAAGGGAATTGATACTCGTGCTTTAACCCGCATTATTCGAGAACACGGTGTTCTGCGTGGAGTAATAACGACTGAAGTAGAGAATGTCAGTGAATGGGTTCCTCGCTTGAAAACAAAATCTGTTCCAAGTGATGTTGTTAAAAAGGTTAGTACTCCTAAGATCTATACCTTACCTGCTATCAAAAACGAGAATGAAGCCGTTCATGTGGTGGTAATGGACTTCGGGATTAAGAGGAATATCCTTCAGGCCATGCAAGAAAGCGGGTTTCAGCTAACCGTTGTTCCATATTCTACCTCCGCAGAACAAATAATGAAGCTTCAACCGGATGGCGTCTTTCTCTCTAATGGTCCGGGAGACCCTAAAGAGGTAGCAGTCGGTATAGAAACTATTCAAGGGTTATTGGGCAAACGACCTATCTTTGGTATTTGCTTGGGACATCAACTCTTATCCCTAGCCTTAGGAGGAGACACCTATAAGATGAAGTTTGGGCATCGGGGAGGTAATCAACCCGTACAAGATCTAGAGTCTAAACGAGTGACAATAACTTCACAGAATCATGGTTATGCAATTTCAGAAGAGAGTCTAAATCAAACTCCTCTCTACGTAACCCATCGTAACCTTAATGATCAAAGCGTTGAAGGGGTTAAGCATCGAGAGTTACCTGTTTTTTCGGTTCAATACCACCCGGAGGCAGGACCGGGACCAAGTGAATCACTTTATCTCTTTGAGGAATTTGCGCAATTAATGCAGGAATGGAGGGCTGGATATGCCTCTTAATCCGGCGTGGAAGAAGGTCCTTGTCATTGGATCAGGGCCTATCGTAATTGGGCAAGCTGCAGAATTTGATTATGCGGGGACCCAAGCGTGCAGAGCTCTTCGTGATGTGGGATTGGAGGTAGTGCTGGTTAACAGTAACCCGGCAACCATCATGACGGATGTGCAAACAGCCGACATTACCTATATCGAGCCTTTGTTGCCTGAGGTACTAGAGCGGATTATCAGTAAAGAACGCCCGGATGCCTTACTGCCTACACTAGGTGGGCAAACAGGTCTTAATTTAGCTATGGAATTAGAGCGCGGTGGACTTTTAAAACAATATAACGTGGATCTCATTGGTTGTAACTCAGAGACAATTTATAAAGCAGAAGATCGGGATGCCTTTAAGGAAACAATGCTCTCACTGGGAGAACCGGTGGCCGAAAGCGTCATTGTAACCACCTTAGCAGAAGGCAAGGAATTCGCCAAAAGACAGGGGTTCCCGCTGATTATTCGGCCTGCGTATACTCTTGGCGGAACGGGTGGCGGGATTGTCAAAAACCACAAACAACTCGATGATATTTTAAGGGGAGGGTTACAGGCCAGCCCCATTGGACAATGTCTTTTAGAGCGGAGTGTGGCTGGCTGGAAGGAAATTGAGTATGAAGTCATGCGTGACGCGGCAGATAACTGCATTACAATATGTAACATGGAAAATATCGACCCCGTAGGAATACATACTGGAGATAGCATCGTCGTTGCCCCCTCGCAGACCTTGAGTGATGTTGAATATCAGATGCTGAGAGCATCATCATTAAAGATAATCCGGGCCCTGGGGGTTAATGGAGGATGTAATGTTCAATTTGCTTTAAATCCAGTCAATCGAGAATACGTCGTAATTGAAGTAAATCCCCGGGTTAGCCGCTCGAGTGCCCTCGCCTCTAAAGCCACTGGTTATCCCATTGCCAAGATGGCGGCTCTTTTGTCTGTGGGCTTTACTCTGCCAGAATTGACGAATCCAGTGACCGGTCATACCAGTGCTTGTTTTGAGCCGGCTCTTGACTATGTAGTTGTAAAATTCCCTCGTTGGCCTTTTGATAAATTCCCGGCTGCTGACCATCGTCTGGGCACACAAATGAAAGCGACGGGAGAAGTAATGGCCATGGAGCGGACGTTGGAAGCCGCTCTTTTAAAAGCAACCCGTTCTTTAGAGGTTGGCACAGTCGGTCTTCGGATTAAAGCTTCTGGGGGTTGGACAGAGATGGAGATCGAAGACAAACTTACGTCAGCCGACCATGAACGTTTTTTCGCAATTCCTGAAGCCTTTCGTCGGGATTGGACCATATTAGAAGTTCAAATGCTTACTCAGATTGATCCTTTCTATTTGTATAAGATTAAAGAGCTGGTTCTACTGGAACAACGCTTGCAAAATGAGCCCTTAACCACCGAGTTACTGCGCTTGGCAAAAGTTCTAGGGTTCTCTGATCTAGCCATTGCCAAACTTTCGGGGCGCTCGGAAGAAACCGTTCGTGAGATGCGTAGGGACTTGGGGATTATTCCAGTTTATAAGACTGTAGATACCTGTGCAGCAGAGTTTGCTTCGGCAACCCCTTATTATTATTCCAGCTATGAGGAAGAAGATGAGGGAAAGGTGAGTACAGGTCCTAAGGTTGTCGTCTTAGGTTCAGGACCTATCCGAATCGGGCAAGGAATTGAGTTTGATTATTGCTCTGTACACGCACTCACAGCTTTGCAAGAAGCGGGTGTAGAAGCCATTATGATCAATAATAATCCGGAAACAGTATCCACAGATTTCGATATTGCAGATAAGCTCTACTTTGAGCCCTTGACCATAGAAGATGTGCTTCATGTCTTAAGTAAAGAAAAAGCGGATGGAGTCTTAGTTCAATTTGGAGGACAGACAGCCATAAATTTAGCGGGCCGTCTAAAACTTGCGGGAATAGAAGTTCTAGGAACCCCCGTTGATGCGATTGATATGGCTGAGGATCGGGAGCGGTTTGCTGAATTATTAGGTCGTTTAGGAATCCCTCAATCTGAAGGGCGAAGTGTTATATCAGTCGACCAAGCCAAGAAAATTGCCGAGGAACTGGAATTTCCTGTGATTGTCCGCCCATCCTATGTCATTGGTGGTCGTGCTATGCAAGTGGTAGAGAATCTAGATGAACTGGAAGATTATTTAAGGCGGGCGATTCATCTATCTCCAGAGCATCCGATTTTGGTGGATAGATATTTGGATGGAAAAGAAGTTGAAGTTGACGCGGTTTCAGACGGAGAGACCACGATAATAGCAGGCATCATGGAGCATATCGAACGCGCCGGTGTCCACTCAGGAGACAGTCTGGCAGTTTATCCGCCCCAGAGTTTAACCCCTGCTGAAATCGAACAAATCGAAGATTTCACCTGTCGTCTGGCTGAAGGAATTGGAATCAGAGGACTTATCAATATTCAATTTGTCGTCGTGCGAGGCAAGGTATATGTTCTAGAAGTGAACCCACGTGCAAGCCGTACGGTTCCGATTCTTTCTAAAGTGACGGGGATTCCCCTGGTGAACTTAGCTGTTCAAGTTGCTCTCGGTAAAACCTTAAAAGATATGGGCTATAACCATGGACTTGCTCCTGAAGTTCCCTTCGTCGTTGTTAAAGCTCCGGTTTTTTCCTTTGAAAAATTGACAAAGGTCGAAACTTCCTTAGGCCCTGAAATGAAGTCAACAGGGGAAGTATTAGGGATGGATACACAATTCGGGCATGCTTTGGCAAAGGCTTTTGCGGCTTCTCGTATTCCCCTCCCCAAAGATGGGAATATTCTAGTATCTGTTGCAGAGAAAGATCGGCCAGAAGCGATTACCCTGGCTCGACAACTAGCTCAGTTGGGATTTGGTGTCAAGGGAACCGGAGATACTGCCAAGGCTTTAGCCCTATGTGGTGTAGAGGTAGAAGAAGTGACTGAATCCAGCCAGGCGCTTCAAGAAGCCATAAGACAGCGAGAATTCTCCTTCATCCTTAGCACGCCTAATAAAGGAACCCCGGAGAGGACTGGTTATCTTCTGAGGAGGTTAGCTGCAGAACACGGCGTCCCATGTTTTTCGTCGATGGATACTGCGAAAGCCGTCGTCCGAGCGTTCCAAGAGATACGAAGTCATACGTCTCCCCAGGTTCTCGCTTTACAGGAGTATTTGGTGATGTAAACCGGGTGGGACGGGGGGACAAGGAACCTGTCCCCCCGTCCCACTAGATGTAAGTTGACAAACGCCTAACCGAGATGCTATGATTACGAAAATAATAAATATTTGGGGAGCTGATCTATCGGCTGAGAGGGAAATATGAGTTTCCGACCCATTGACCTGAACTAGGTAATGCTAGCGGAGGGAATTATAGTGCATGTATCGATGCCGATCATTGCGTGAGTAAGAACCTTCTACAATTTTAGAGGGTTTTTTTATTTTATATAACAAAGAAGGAGGGAAAGCAGATGATTAATGCGAGTGTTGCAATCCAAGTACTACCGGCAGTGGAGGGAGAAGAAATCCTACACGTAGTGGACAAAGTTATTGAATACTTAAAATCGACTGGACTTAATGTCTTTGTGGGCCCATTTGAAACGACTATTGAGGGAGACTTTGAACAGCTCATGGATATTGTTAAACGCTGCCAGTTGATTTGTATCGAGGAAGGTGCGCCTAGTGTGATGTCCTATGTAAAAATCAGCTATAAGCCTGGTGGCGGAATTTGGACCATCGATGAAAAAGTTACAAAACATCACCAATAAGCTCTATCCAACAGCACTATTACTATTCTTACTGCTGGTATGGCATATGGTGACGGAAACCGGATTTGTTCCTAAGTTTATGTTGCCTTCCCCCATCGACGTGATCCGAGCCTTTATCAACTCGTTTTCCGAGCTCATGCAGCATGCAGCAGTTTCTTTGACAGAAGCCTTTGGAGGCTTGGCTATTAGCATTGTTTTAGCGTTTAGCATAGCACTTTTGATGGATCGGTTTGAAGCTTTATATAAAGCCGTACATCCCCTTTTGGTCGTCACTCAAACGATTCCTACGGTTGCCCTTGCTCCTCTATTAGTATTGTGGTTGGGGTATGATATGGCACCTAAGATCACACTAGTAGTATTAACGTGCTTTTTCCCGATGACCATCGCGCTTTTAGGTGGTTTCAAATCCTCCGATACGGATGCAATGAATTTAATGCGTGCCATGGGTGCCAGGAAGTGGCAAATATATCGCTACATTAAGCTGCCCAATGCCTTGCCGGGTTTCTTTTCGGGTCTCAAAATATCCGTATCCTATTCTATTGTTGGTGCAGTCATAGCGGAATGGCTGGGTGGAAATAGTGGATTAGGAGTATATATGACTCGCGTGCGGAAATCCTACGCCTTTGATAAGATGTTCGCAGTTATTTTCCTTATTATCATATTGAGTTTATTGCTCATGAAATGCGTAGGGCTATTAGAACGTAGGGCAATGCCTTGGAGACATACCGAGGAGGAAAGAAATTAATCAACTAAGATGTACTATGAAAGATAAGACCATAAGTATTTAAGTAGAGGAGTAAGAAAGAACATGAAAAAGAAGTTTGTTGCTTTGATGGCTGCGGTTTTAATGATAATTGGCTTAACTGGCTGTTCACAAACAGGTACTGAAAAGCCTACCCAACAGTCAACCGAAAAGATCACCTTTGTCCTGGATTGGACCCCCAACACCAACCATACGGGAGTATACGCTGCAAAGGAATTAGGATATTTTAAGGATGCTGGTCTGGAAGTCGATATCATTCAACCCCCAGAGGGTGGAGCTTTGCCCCTGGTAGCAGCGGGAAAGGCAGAGTTTACAGTAAGTTTCCAAGAGGAAATTGCCGCTGCTATTACCTCGAATAGTCCGTTGGATGTCGTTGCGGTAGGTACCATCTTGCAACATAATACATCAGGAATTATCTCCTTAAAAGAGGATAATATCCTAGGTCCCAAAAACATGGAGAACAAAGTATACGCAACCTGGGATACCCCTGTCGAAAAAGCCATTTTGAAGCAAGTCATCACAAAAGACGGTGGGAACTACGATAATGTAAAAATGATTCCCAGTACCGTAACTGATATTATTTCAGCCCTGCAAAGCAATGTTGATGCCGTATGGATTTACTATGGTTGGGATGGAGTAGCCACCAAGGTGAAAGGTCTAGATACAAACTTCTTCTCTTTTAAAGACATTGATCCAGTGTTGGATTTTTACACCCCGGTGATCGCGTCCAGTCAGACATACCTGAATCAAAATGAAGATACTGCTAAAAAGTTTTTAGCAGCCGTAGCAAAAGGGTACGAATACGCCATTGCAAATCCAGAAGAAGCAGCTAAAATCCTCGTGAAGTATGCCCCTGAAGTGGATCTGGATATTGCAACAGCCAGCCAGAAATACCTTGCGGATCAGTATAAGGCTGAAGTCAAACAATGGGGATATATTGATCAGGAGCGGTGGGACAATTTCTATACCTGGATGTTTGAGAACAAGCTCATACCGAATAAACTCGATTCTGGAGCAGGATTTACAAACGCTTATCTGGCCAAGTAGGGCTTCATGACATATAGGAGTAACCATGGGTAAAATAAAGCTTGAAACCCAAACTATATCTAAGAGTTTTGCGGGTGAATTAATCATCAAGGATATCAATATTAACCTTGGAGAGAACGAGTTGGTAAGCTTATTAGGTGTAAGTGGGATCGGCAAAAGTACTCTCTTCAACGTGATTGCAGGCGTGCTTCCCCCTGAAACAGGGCATGTGCTCTTAAATGGTGAGGATATAACCGGGCAGGCAGGCAAAGTGAGCTATATGCAGCAAAAAGACTTGATGCAGCCCCACCTGACTGTGCTGGATAATGTTGCATTGCCGCTTTTTATTCGGGGTGTAAACAAGCAGAAGGCCAGAACTCAGGCGCTTAGCTACTTCGCAGATTTTGGACTGGAGGGGACTCAGAAGAAGTATCCCATCCAGCTTTCAGGAGGGATGCGCCAGCGTGCTGCACTCTTAAGAACGTATTTGTTTTCGCACGAGGTGGCACTTTTTGACGAGCCCTTTTCTGCCTTGGATGCCATTACAAAAAATGCGATGCATAAGTGGTATCTCGAGTTAATGGGACGCATTAACATGTCTGCGTTATTCATCACCCACGATGTTGATGAAGCCATTTTACTTTCGGATAGGGTCTATATCATGACTGGACCTCCCGGGATGATTGCTCATGAGATTGTTATCGATACGCCACGACCTAGAGGAGATCAGTTCTCGGTCTCTGAGGCATTTATCCGATATAAACGACAGATTATTAAGCAACTTTCCTCTTAGACCTAGCAAAAAGAGTACAGGTCAATGAGTTGTTCACTCATTGACCTGTACTTTTTCTTAACTTCCTTCTATCAGGAATTTGCGGCCATTTCAGCAGTGGCCTTAATTGATTATAGACCCAACGAGATTCCTTCGTCATTAGGGGGCCTAGAATGGCGAGAATGAGAACATATAAGGCGGCAAAGGGTTGGAGTGCAGGCAATAATCCGCCTGCTTTTGCAAGAGTGGCTAAAATGATCGAAAATTCACCCCTCGAAATAATGGATAAACCAATATTCAGTGAAGCTCTGTGGGAAAGACTCGCTTTTCTCCCTGCCCAGACGCCGGACACGATATTACCTAAGAGAGTTAAGAGAACAGCTGCTACGGCAGGCCAAACAGCTCCCCCCAAGGCAAAAGGGTCAATGCTTAGGCCAAAACTAAAGAAAAAAAGAGCCCCAAAGAAGTCTCTAAAGGAAACAATTAAATGCTCTATACGTTCGGAATGCTCTGTTTCTGCCAGGACCAGACCAATGAGCAAAGCCCCGATGGCTTCAGCAATGTGCAGGGTTTCAGAGAAACCCGCTACCAAAACTAAAATAGAGAATATAACAAGCATGAACGTTTCATCCGAGGGGATATCCAACCAACGGTCAAGTTTTGGAACCAGCTTATGCCCCAAAAAAAGAAAACCTCCGATAAATAACAGGGCCATTAAGGCACTCATAGCTATTTCTGAAATGGAAGTGGAACCGGCAAGAACTAGACCAGAAACAACGGAAAAGTAAATAGCCACGAAGACATCTTGAAACATCATCAACCCCAATATGATCTCCGTTTCATCGTTAGCCGCTCTCTTTAAATCGACAATGACTTTTGCTACGATGGCACTAGAAGAGATTGTCATGATACCTGCCACGACAAGTATTTCCTTAACAGGCCAACCCAGTAGCAAAGGGAATATAATAGCTACGGATAAGTTAATAACCATATAAATTGTACCGCTTCTGATGATGGATGGCCCAGCAGTTAAAAGACGTTTAATCGAGAACTCTAACCCTAGAGAAAACAAGAGGAACAGCACTCCTAAACGCCCCATGAATTCAATCAATGGGGCGCTGTGAATAAATCGAAAGTCTAAGACGCTTATGTGAGGTGCTTGCGGACCAACGATCATGCCAGTCAATATTAGGATTGGTACAATAGAAATTCGGAGTTTACCGGCGAGAAGTCCTGCAGCAGCAATCAAGGCTAGTGCAAGCCCTATCTCCAGTATCAAATGCTCCATTACTGAACACTCCCATGAACTAAGAGATGCTTACAGGCTTTAACTTGTTTTTTTTCACCAAGAATTACGACAGTAGAGCCATTACTAAAGGCCGCCTCAGGTCCAGGGTTCACTGTTTTACTCTGATCCTCTTCTACAATAGCTATTATCGTTCCTCCAGTAACCTGTCGGATACACAATTCTTTGATAGTTTTACCAATGGCATACGCTCCGGGCTCAATTTTGTACCATTCGATAAGCATATCTCCTAAGGCGACATCTACAGTCTCTAATGCTTTAGGGCGATAAGTCATCCCTCCTAGAATAGCAGCTATACAACGGGATTCTTCGTCATCTAAAGTGACCATAGAGATAGAATCATCTGGGTCCTCACGATAAAAATGATAAATTTCCCTACGGCCGTCATCATGTACAACGACGACAACCTTCTCTCCGCTGCGGGTTTGGAGTTGAAACTTCTTACCAATACCCGGTAAATCTGTTTCTTTAATTGATTTCATGATGTTTACCTCCATTAACTTACTCTAACGTATTAGCATCTGGGAAACAGTAACCGTAAAGTAGGTAGTTTCCAACCCTATAAGTGTATCTATTTAATAGTTCTATTATATAATCAATTATCCATTAGTGCCATCTTTAGCCAATAAAACTCTGATCTTTGTGTCAGATTAAATAGTTAAATAGCATTTTGCACAAACAATGGATAGATAATATGTTAGTTTAATCTCTCAAGGAGAAAAGTTTTTGTTTGTGTAAAAGCTAGAAATACTAATATAATATATACTTGGGATCTCTAAAAAGCTCCTACCCCTCGTGCCCATTTTGGAAGCTTTTTGGTAACTGGTAAAGCAAAGCAGAAGATGATTTACCTATTGAATTATTATACAGTGAAGTGTATAATAATTCATATTAAAGGAGTGGATGTAATGAAAACAATTGATAAATCCCTATTTAAAGGACGGGATTTTATTTCCCTTCATGATTTCAATCAAGAAGAATTAAGCTATATATTAGATGTAGCTAAAGACCTTAAAGCAGAGCAAAAAGCCGGACGCCCACATCCAATCCTTCAGGGAAAAACCTTGGGAATGGTATTTACAAAGTCATCTACACGGACTCGAGTTTCTTTTGAAGTAGGGATGTATCAACTTGGAGGACATGCACTTTTTCTGAGCGGACGAGATATCCAACTTGGCAGAGGAGAGCCTATTTCCGATACGGCGCGGGTTCTTTCTCGGATGGTCGACGGAATCATGATACGAACTTTCAGTCACCAAGAAGTCTTAGAGTTAGCAGAGTTTGCTACAATACCGATTATTAATGGACTTACAGACCAACTTCATCCATGTCAGGTTCTGGCCGATCTCATGACGATTCAGGAGCATAAAGGACGCTTAGAGGGCTTAAAGCTTGCCTATGTTGGTGATGGAAACAACATGGCACATTCTTTGATGTTTGGCGGAGCTAAGATGGGCTTGCATGTTGTCATTGCTTCTCCTCAGGGTTATAAACCTGATCCAGCGATTGTCGCCATGGCCCAGGCCGATGCCAAGAATAATGGTGGATTAGTAGAGGTAGTCGATGACCCCTCAGAAGCTGTTAAAGGCGCAGATGTGCTTTACACGGATGTTTGGGCAAGTATGGGTCAAGAAGGAGAGGCCCAGGAGCGTATGGCAGCGTTTAAAGGGTATCAAATTAATTCAAACTCTTTGAAACTAGCAAATCAATCCGCTATTGTTCTTCATTGTCTTCCCGCTCACCGTGGGGAAGAGATAACCGACGAGGTGATCGAGGGTGCCCAATCAGTGGTTTTCGATGAGTCAGAAAACCGTCTACACGCTCAGAAGGCGGTAATGGCCTTAGTTATGTAAGCATCGCAAGAACTTGCGTGTAAATAATTAAAAAATATAGTAGAATACTATACACAATAATCAGCCACATAATCTAGGTAGGGGTTAAAAACTTGTTAGAGAGGGAGAATAATAACTATGAAAAAAGTTGTTTTAGCGTATTCTGGTGGGTTAGATACCTCCATTATTATTCCTTGGCTTAAGGAGACTTATGGGTATGAAGTAATTGCTATGGCAGCGGATCTTGGCCAAGGGGAAGAACTGGCTCCTCTTCAAGAGAAGGCAATTAAAAGTGGTGCAAGCAAGCTGTATATTGAGGATCTAAGAGAGGAATTCCTCACAGAATTCGTTTTCCCGACCTTGAAGGCTGGGGCAGTGTATGAAGGCGACTATCTTTTAGGAACCTCTTTTGCCCGTCCATTAATCGCCCGTCGGTTAGTGGAAATTGCGGAGAAGGAGGGAGCGGTTGCGATTGCTCATGGTGCAACGGGTAAAGGTAATGACCAAGTGAGATTTGAATTGAGTGTTAAAGCCCTCAATCCAGACTTGGAGATCATTGCACCTTGGCGGATTTGGGATCTTAAGTCCCGAGAAGATTGCATTGACTATGCTCAAGCACGTGGAATTCCGGTTCCGGTAACCAAGGATCGTCCGTATAGTATGGACCGCAACCTTTGGCATCTCAGCCACGAGGGAGGAGACCTGGAAGATCCCTGGAATGAGCCCAAACGAGACCTTTATTTGCTTGGTGTTTCTCCCGAGGATGCTCCAGATGAAGCAACCTACCTGGAGCTTGGGTTCGAACAAGGGGTTCCGACTTCTTTGAATGGTCAGCAAATTGCTCCTGTTGATCTATTAGAAACCCTCAATGAACTGGGCGGAAAAAATGGGGTTGGAATTGTTGACATGGTCGAAAACCGACTTGTTGGGATGAAATCTCGCGGAGTCTATGAGACCCCTGGAGGAACTATTCTTTATTTTGCTCATCAAGCGTTAGAACGTCTTACTCTTGACCGCTTAACCTTACATTATAAAGAACAAATCGCCTTAAAATATGCGGAAATTGTCTACGATGGAACTTGGTATACCCCGCTTCGTGAAGCCCTAGATGCCTTCGTTAATGTGACTCAGAAAAACGCTACGGGTACAGTTCGAGTAAAATTATACAAAGGAAATTGCAGCTTAGCGGGTGTAAAATCCCCTTATTCCCTTTATAATGAAGCGTATGCGACCTTTGGCGAAGATGGGGTATATGATCAAAAGGATGCCGGAGGATTTATTAACCTTTTCGGTTTACCACTGAAGGTAAGAGCTTTGATGGAAAAACAATCAGGCTTGCGTAAATAGGAGTAAAGTGTAGCGCCGGGCCCCCCGGCGCTTTCTTTACGTATATGGTAGGGGCAATTCATGAATTAACCCTACGGGTATAGAAAAGCAATCAAGCACTATGTCATCCTGAGGGAGGCACGACTGAAGGATCTAGATCCTTCGCTATCGCTCAGGATGACATTAACCTAAACTAATTTTCAGGATAATAAATAGATGAAAGGGAGATGCAACGTGAAACTTTGGGGCGGACGTTTTGAAAAAAGTACAGAGGGGTTGGTGGAGGACTTTCATTCCTCAATACGGTTCGATCAGCGCCTATATAAACAGGATATTCAAGGGAGTATCGCTCATGCAAGGATGCTGGGGAGCGTTGGAGTCATCTCAGAGGCGGAAGCAAACCATCTAATTAAGGGCTTGACCGAGATCCTAGCAGACATTCAAGCGGGAAAGATTGAGTTTGAGATTGGTGCAGAAGACATTCATATGAATGTCGAGAAGCTTTTAACTGAGCGGATTGGCCCTGTAGGGAAAAAGTTACATACTGGACGGAGCCGAAATGACCAGGTCGCTTTGGACTTAAGACTGTTTTTAAAAACTGAAATTGATCAGACAAAGTCCTTGGTGGAACAGTTGATTCAGACCCTTCTCTACCTGTCGGAGGAGCATCTGGAAACCTGGATGCCAGGCTATACTCATCTGCAGAAGGCCCAACCGATTACGCTGGCACATCATCTCATGGCTTATGTGCAAATGTTTTTACGTGACCTAGGTCGACTTAAAGATACACTTAAACGCTTAAACATTTCCCCCCTCGGTTCTGGGGCTATGGCCGGGACGACGTTCCCTCTTGACCGGGAACAAGTGGCTCTGGAACTGGGCTTAGATGGAGTCACATTAAACAGCCTGGACGGGGTAAGTGACCGGGATTTTGCCCTTGAGTTTCTGGCAAGTGCATCCATCCTCATGATGCATTTGAGTCGGCTGTGTGAGGAACTTGTTCTTTGGTCGAGCGGGGAATTTCAGTTCATCTCCATGGATGACGGATATTCTACGGGTTCTAGTATCATGCCTCAAAAGAAAAATCCGGATGTGGCAGAGTTAGTTAGGGGAAAAACCGGACGTGTGTATGGAGATTTGATGGCTCTTTTAACCGTTATGAAAGGGCTTCCCCTCGCTTACAACAAAGATATGCAAGAGGATAAAGAACAGGTCTTTGATGCTGTAGATACTATTCAAAAATGCTTGTTGGTTGTAGAACCTATGCTAAGAACTATGCAGGTCCATCGGGATACAATGGCTTTTGGAGCCAAAGGGGGGTTTACCAATGCCACAGATCTAGCTGATTATCTGGCAAAGAAAGGGGTACCTTTCCGGGAAGCCCATGAATTAGTTGGACGGATAGTTTTACATTGCAGTAAAAATGGAATGGGGTTAGAAGATCTAAGTTTAAGCGACTATCAAAAGCTCTCCCCAGTTTTTGAAGAAGATCTATTTAGCTCAATTGGTATCGAATTCTGTGTTCGGGCTCGCAAGATTACAGGAGGTCCTTCTCCCGAGACTGTCTCTAAGGGAATTAAGATGAGTCGTATGCTATTAGAAAATTTGCTTTGGTAGACGACTAATTCTGAGTTCACAGTACCTTTTTAAATATTATGTCGAAGGAAAACTGCTGCAAGGTTGGTGTTAGAGGATTTCGACGTAAAATAAGGCTTAATCTGGAATTGTGTACTATAAAGGAGTATTGATACCGGTATAGGGTTCCAGAAAAGTTTGTACCATGCGTCATTAAAGGATGTATAACCTTAGTTTTCAACAGAATGAGAAAAAAAGCTGTGTATAGTGTGGATAAAACTGTGGATAAAGTCAGTATAGGTCGTATTCTATAGTGGATAACACGGGGATAGAAGGTGGACAATCCTTCCTCCCCTGTGGATAACTCTTTTGTTTTTTCGAGGAAATTTTACATAATACACGATTAAAACCTAAAGCCAGCTTTAGGTTTTAATCCTAGGCAGACCCCCATGCCGCTTCGCAGCACCACTGATGAATGAAAACTAGAGTGCACTTTTGTCATTCTGAAACGAAGTGAAGAATCTTAAGCCCATATAATTAATCGTTACATCTGAAGGGCACTTTTCTTTATTTTAAGTCTAAGGCAGGAATATCCTGCATAGAGGTCGAAATTCTCACGCATGAATTTTTATAGATATTACATCCTATAGTTAGACACATTCAAATTAGAATGTCATTGATAGTACAAAGCGAGGCATAATTAAATGGAAAATCGGACGATGCTAACAGATTTATATCAATTAACAATGATGCAAGGTTATTTAGTAAACGGTTATCAGGACAAGGAAGCTGTATTCGATGTCTACTTTCGGTCGTTACCATTTAAAGGTGGATATGCGCTGGCTGCAGGGCTTGAACAAGTTGTCGAATATATTGAAAACCTCTCCTTTGGGGAAGAGGATTTGGCATATTTAAGAAGTCTTAACCTATTTAGCGAAGAGTTTATTGAAGAATTAAGTAGATTCCATTTCACGGGGGATATTGATGCCATACCGGAAGGAACTCCGGTCTTTCCCTACGAACCCTTGATTCGTGTCAAGGGACGTATCTTTGAAACTCAGCTTCTGGAGACCACAATTCTTAACCTAGTTAATTTTGAGACTCTTATTGCAACAAAGGCGTCTCGAGTAGTCACTGCTGCAGATGGGGGACCTGTCATGGAGTTTGGCTTACGGAGAGCGCAAGGGCCGGACGCTGGGATTTTAGGAGCACGAGCAGCTTTTATCGGAGGATGCCAATCAACATCCAATGTCTTAGCAGGAAAGCGTTACGGTATCCCGGTGTCAGGGACTCAGGCTCATAGCTGGATTCAATGCTTTCCAACAGAATTGGAAGCCTTTCGAGCCTATGCTCACACCTTTCCCGATCGTTGCTTATTGCTAGTGGATACCTATAATGTCCTCAAATCAGGCGTGCCAAATGCGATTAAAGTCGGGCTTGAGTTGGAAGCAAGAGGGCACCATTTTGTTGGTATTCGTCTTGACAGTGGAGATCTAACCTATTTGTCTAAAGAAGCCCGTCGTATGCTTGACGAAGCAGGGCTTAAGGATGCCATCATTGTGGCGTCGAATGATTTAGATGAGGAAACTATCTTCGCGATTCGTGCTCAGGGGGCAGCGATCAATTCCTGGGGTGTTGGAACCAATCTCATTACATCTAAAGATAACCCTTCTTTAGGGGGAGTTTACAAACTGGCTGCCGAAGGAGAACAGGGGGTTTTTCATCCTCGGTTAAAGGTCTCGGAGAATATCGCAAAGATCACCAATCCCGGAATCAAGAAAGTTGTGCGCTTTTACGATAGAGCAGGAAAAGCTATGGCAGATCTTATTGCAATGGAAGATGACGTTTTTGATCCAGAAAAGCCTCTGACTATTTTCGATCCTATTCAGACGTGGAAACGAAAAACATTAACCAATTTCCATACTAGGGAACTATTGATCCCAGTATTCAGGGGCGGGAAACGAGTGTATGAATTACCTAAGCTCAAGGAAATTCAAACCTATGCAAAACAAGAGTTAGACACTTTTTGGGATGAGGTGAAACGACTGATAAATCCGCACACCTATATTGTGGATTTATCGACCAATCTTTTTGAGTTGAAACAACAATTACTTTTAACGATTCATAATGATATAAAGCAAAAGCAGGGAGTGGAGTAAGAATGTGGACAGATCAGCAATTAGCAGACCGAATTGAACAAACCATAGACTGGTTACGTGAAAAGGTCAGTGAGGCGAAGGCAAGGGGAGTTGTTGTAGGAATCTCCGGAGGAGTTGACTCAGCAGTAGTCGCAGGTCTCTGTAGTCGAGCATTTCCAGAGAATTCTATAGGGGTAGTTATGCCTAGCCATTCTGATCCGGAAGATGCAGAGGATGCACTATGGATCGCCGAGGGCTTCGAGATGAGAACGATAGAAGTAAACCTAAGTGGTGCACATACACAGGTCATGGGACAAGTAAAAAAGGGCCTGGAAAGTATAAGCTGCAGTTTAGTGGCAGAAAAAATGAGTCAAGGAAATTTGAAAGCTCGTTTACGTATGTCGACTCTCTATGCAGTGGCAAACGCTATGAATTATTTGGTCGTGGGAACGGATAATGCTCCTGAAAGCTATACCGGATATTTCACGAAATATGGTGATGGCGGTGTCGATCTTTTACCGATTAGTTCACTTACTAAGTCTGAAGTACGTGAATGGGCAAGGATGTTTGGTCTACCCATGAGAATTGCTACTCGTGTACCCACTGCCGGGCTATGGCCGGGTCAGACGGATGAAGCGGAAATGGGAGTTACTTATGACCAAATAGATCGCTACCTGCTAGGGGAAGAAGTCCCTCCTGAAATCCAAGAACGCATCGAGTCTCTCCATCGTCAGAGTGAACATAAACGCCACATGCCACCAAGCCTTGAACTTCCCAAACTTGAAAGGTTAGATTAACGTGCGAATTGGAATAGATATTGACGGTGTCGTTTCTGATAGCTATCCTTTTTGGTTACAGGAATTAAATCGGCACTATGGCAAGAACATACCAGTCGTCGATGATTATGATATGCATTTGGCCTTTGGCGTTTCTAGTGAAGATATGAATAACTTTTTTGACAATAACGTAGAACGTTTGCTAATGATGCCTGAGCCAATACCAGGTGCTAAGGAAGGAATTGAAGCCCTTCTTCGAGATGGGCATGAAATAATTTATGTCACAGCAAGAACACCTGAACAAAAGGATCTTACATTGCAATGGTTTTTGTTAAAAGAAATTCATCATGAACATGTTCTCTGCACAGGATTTGGCAGTAAGGCGGAGGTTGTTAAAGAGTGGGGGATCGAGGCGTTTATCGAGGATTATCAAGTAAATGCCAAGCTGATAGCTGAATGTGGAGTCCCCGTATTTTTGTTAGATGCCAGTTATAACCAAGAGGAGCTCCCTCAGGGCATTATCCGATGCCACAATTGGAAAGATATTATCACAGGCATACGGGGGATTGAGTCAAAAAAAACGTAAGACTCCACTTGAAGAAGGAGAAATCTTACGATGATAAACCAACAGCTATGACAATCTAATGGCAGTATAACCAAGAGCCTTACATATACTTATCTTAAGTACATGTAAGGCTCCTATTTAATAATAATTAGATATTTGTTCAGAACGCTACTTAACTAACAATTTCTAAGCCGACTTTATAGATATCTCCTGCCCCTAAAGTAAGGACAAGGTCTTCGGGCGCGAGTGTTTGATTAAGATAAACCTTGATATCGTCCAACGTTCCAATGTAGCGAGCTTGAACACCCTGTTGCAGGATCATTTCAGCTAGATTTGGGGCAGAAACCGTATGATGTTCTAGTTCTCGTGCCGAAGCGAAGATGTCAGCAATAACGACTTCGTCAGCTCCTTCAAAAGCTTGTGAAAACTCAAGTAAGAGTTTTTCCGTTCGGCTAAAGGTATGAGGCTGGAAAATAGCTCTAATACGACGATCAGGGAAAGAAAGTCGCGCTCCTTCCAGGGTCGTACGTATTTCCGTAGGATGATGGGCATAATCATCGACGATTAAAGCTCCATTTGTGTTACTGCCAATATGTTCAAAACGACGTTTCGTCCCATTAAACTTGCTTAAGCTAGAGAGGATTTCCTCCATAGGAATACCGATTTCATGACATAGGGCAATGGTTGCTAAGGCATTGACAATATTGTGTCTTCCCGCAACATGCAGATCCAAATCCCCAACGTACTTTCCTTTAAGCATGATTTTCATAGAACTCTTCTCATCTTTAAATAGGATTTCTGTTGCGCGAATATCCGCAGATTCAGAGATGCCAAAGGTTGTAATGGGCGCAGCTGATTTAAGGAATTGCCGGTTTGGATCTTCATCCCAAACGTAAATGTGACCGTGTTCAGGGACTTTTAGAGCTAATTCAGCAAAGGCAGACATAACATCCTCAAGGTCCTTAAAATAATCGGGATGATCAAATTCTATGTTGGTAATAATCAGGTGTTCTGGAGTGTAATTAAGAAAATGTCGACGATATTCACAAGACTCTGCTAAGAAAAATTCGCCTTTGCCGGAATGTGCATTTCCACCAATACTTGGGACATCGCTGCCAACAACGATGGTTGGATCTAATCCGGCTTGAAGCATAACGAGACCCATCATGGCGGTTGTTGTTGTTTTACCATGGGTTCCAGTCACGCAAATCCCTCGTTTTTTAGCAAGCAAGCGTCCTAGATATTGGGGATAACTTAATACCGGAATGTTGAGCTCTAAGGCTCGGGCAATTTCAGGATGTTGATTGGTGTAGGCCGCAGAGGTAACCACCAAATTAGCCTTTTCTACGTTACTTGGAGAAAAGCCTAAAACAGGAATATTGGCACGTTTTAACACACTGTCAGTAAAAAAGCTTTCTTCAACATCAGATCCCGATATAGTAGCCCCTTCAATTTGCGCGCTAATTTGAGCTAGAGCGCTCATCCCAGTACCTTTAATACCAACAAAATGAATATGTAATGCCAAGGCAAATCGTCCCTTTCATGTATAAAACTCTACCCCCCATTATACCCAAACTTGAAGCAAAAAGTATCATATTATTCAAGGAAAATTTTTCTAACGATTGTTTGGGGTGGGTTTTCGTTCGTAACCGGTGACCATGGCCTGAAGTCGGCTGATATCTTCTGTTATACTCAGATAGATATGGACAGGGATTGTCGCAAGAAAATAAATACTAACAATAAACTTAACCCAACGAATGACTTGAAAACCTCCTACCAGCCTCCAGACCCAAATAAGATGCTCGCCTTCCCAATATGAGGCAAGGCCGAGAAGAGTTGCTACTAGAAACAGGACGAACCAGGAAGTATAGATTATTAGTTGCCCGCTATTATATTTTCTTCCTGGGGGGGGAGAAGAACGCAGAAAGAAATAATAGGCCATAAGTTGGGGGAAATGCTTGAGATCCTGAAGTTTTGGGATCAAAGAATCGTCCTTACGGATGAGAGCGTCTGCTATACGTATCCCCAAGAATCCAAGCGCAAACCAACAGGAAATTAGATGTATGGTTAGAACTTTGCTGAAATTTAGAGCCAAAAAACTAGCTGGTTTATGTAACTGAAGGCCAGATAATATAACAAGAGTTAGACTAAACGCAAATCCCCAATGAAAGATTCTAACCCAAATCGGCTGGGATTGTATAAGTGTTCCTTCAACGTTTCCCTTTTGTAGTTGTTTCCTGACAGATTTTCTTAGTTTGACATGGTGTTTCATGTTAATCCCTTACCCTTATACCATACATTATGCCTCTGATAATTCCGCTAAAACTAAAATGAACTAAGCCCACTTGTAAAAGTTCGATGAAACTAGATGAAGCAGGCTCTCTAGAAGTTTTGTTTAAGATAAAAGAAATATCTCGTGGAGCCTCAGATTTAGACAGGAATTTCTAGGGCGCGAATCTTTTCTCCATCAATGATATGAACACTGCAGGAAAAGCAAGGGTCGAATGAGCGAATAACACGGCCCGCTTCCTTAAGGTCTTCAGATTGAATTTTTAAGCCTAGTATGGATGTTTCTCCGACACTAGGTGTTCCGGTTTCATCACGAGCACCAAAGTTTAAGGCTGAAGGGGTAACGATTTGATAATGTTTGACTCGCATGTTTTCAACCAATATCCAATGCCCTAAGGCACCGCGCATTGCTTCATGAAGCCCTATCCCTACCCCTGAATCTTGTCCCATCTTACGGTCCAAGGTTTCCGCTCCAGGTTCAAGACGGTTTAGCCATTCCAGGGTCGTAACAGCAATTTTTTTTAGTTCGATTGCTCGCGCCCATGTCCGACCGAGGGCACCATGGCCCAAAACCTCTTCTTTATTAATTATAGCCCTTGCTAGGGGGCCTACTTCTACGGGTTGTCCCCGGTAACGAGGAGATTTAACCCAAGTGTATCCTTTAGCTTGACTGCGGTCGGGAACCGTATCCTCTTCCATAGGGTGAAGAGGTCCGTGGGGCTTATACCAAGCGTAGGTGACATCTTCTGTAACATGTTTTTCACTAAAGCTTTCTCGTTTGCCTTGAAGAATAACCCCTTGGGGGTAAAGGGTGCTTCCCTCTGGACTGGGGAATCCTCCGACTGACAAATAGTTACCGATCCCTTTACCAAGATCGATGTACTCTGGGTAGCGCTCCATAATCAGAGTAACATCAGGTAATAGAACGTCATCGATAAAGCCGAGGATCATCATCATATACCCGCGATAACGGTTTACTTTATCTGCATCGACTTCCATACTGGCACCACCGGGAACAATCCCATGGCCATGAGGGGCCTTGCCTCCGAACACTGCAAAGGCAGCGTGGGCATCTCGAGAGATTTCTAAAGCTTTAAAGTAGTGTTCAGTCATAATTGTATTTTCTTGGCTGGTTAAACGTAAGTCTGATTCTGAATGGGGAATAAATGGGGCCAGATCTGGCCCCCGAAAATAATCAGGCATAGTGTATAAATAAAGGTGACGAATATGGTTCTGGATAAAATCACTAGCTAGGATAAGATTGCGAATTAACAACCCATTCGGGGGGACTTGCATCCCTAAAGCCTGCTCTACTGCTAGTGCCGCAGTAATAGCATGGGCAGATGAACAAATGCCGCAGATACGTTGAGTGTAATAGGGCATATCCATGGCGGAACGCCCGATTAGAATTTGCTCGAACCCCCGATAAAGTGTATCAGAAATATAGGCGTCCTTGATTTCCCCGTTTTCGAGCCAAGCTTCTAACAACATTGGATTATGGATTCTAGTCACTGGAAAGATAGTTTTCTTTTGTAGCATGCTAACTCCTAATTCTTAGTTTTCTTAAGCCGGTACTGATGATAAGTATTGACCTTTTTGATGGCGGGTCGATGTTGGACTTTGACAGAGCTCCTAAGTAAATTCTTTTGCAGGCGCCCCTTAGCGAGAGATGTCACAACATGTCCGGTAATCGCTACAGAGGTTAACCCTAGAACCCCTAGACCGATGGAGTCGGTGTTAACTTTTGTCCCCCCAGGAAAAGGGATATCGGGCAAATGTACTGTAAACGGGGACATCAAATCCGGATAACCGGGTTCCGTACACCCGATACAGGGCGTATTGCAACCAATCGGCCAATTAAATCGGTCATTCCAACGGCGGATGGGACAGTCGGCATAGGTGACCGGTCCTTTACAGCCGACTCGGAATAAGCATTCTTTTTGCCCGATATCAGTGGCAAAGATACCTTGGTCATAGTCAGCCCTGCGAGGACAGCGATTATGTATTGTTTCACCGTAAAAAAGTTTTGGCCGTCCAAATTTCTCAAGCTCAGGTTCACCATATAAAGCCAAATGGAGCAAGGTTCCCATAATCCAATCAGGATGAGCAGGGCAACCGGAAACATTTATGACTCTGCGCTCGGGTAAAATATTTTGTACTCCCGTTGCCTGAGTAGGATTGGGATAGCCTGCAACAGGGCCTCCGTAAGTAGCACAACTTCCAATGGCAACAACGTATTTTGCTTTGAGCCCTATACGGCGAACAAGATCGATCCCTGTAATTAACCTTCCATCCTCGTAAGCAACATGATTATAATGTCCGTCATCCCGTTGAATCATGGAACCCTGGACGATAAGAATATATTCGCTCGGAAGTTTTTCGTAGGTGTCCTGCAGAATTCTATAGGCTGCATCTCCTTGAACTTGGTTCATGGTCCAATCATAGCGCCAATCGACAATATTAGTAAGAATATCCGAAAAGGTTGGCGTCCAAATATTGTCAAGGGAGATACTGTCTCCAGTACAAGTGCCTGTCTCAATCATGACCACGGGAAGTTTTTTAACTTCACCAGCTGCCACAGCTTCTGCTAGAGGAGGAGTGATAAGTTGATAAAAATTGCCCAGAACGGCTCCTTTGACAGCCAATTTTAAAAAGTCACGTCGGCTTAGCATGGTTAATCCTCCTTGGAAGGGTATTATTTCCAAAAAGAGGAGAATAAACACCAATTTCCTAATAACTTTGGCATAAATCTAATTAATTTATCCTTAACAAACGAGTCGACTTATGTTATACTATCTAAGTCGAATTTTTTATTTATGCCAATGTGGCTCAGGGGTAGAGCAGCTCACTCGTAATGAGCAGGTCGTCGGTTCGATTCCGACCATTGGCTCCATAGGAAACTTAGACACCGCAAGCGATTGCGGTGTTTTTGTACTGTGGGGGATAGGCTCATTTCTACTTATCGTTGCAATAGCATTGCAACCCAGTTTTTTTATGTTGTTGCAACGCCTTTTTTTGGTTTCAAGCAGCCATCAATTTCGAGGTCGCATTTTCTTTAGACTTGGGTAATAGATTTTAGTTGACCGTATGTCAGTTTAAGCATTCCTGAATTGAGTGATAGAAGTTTCAGTACTCCAAGCTTCGTTTGTTGGGAGTTTAGCGAACATCCCTGTCGGGGTAAAGACGCAATCACCGAAATTCTTTTCTATTCCTCAGCGATCTCCTCCAAATAAATTTATGCAGGTATCATTTAATTAGGCTATTGTATCTTTCAGGGCCTTTTTTGAATTTCTTGTCCAGTATAAAATGAAGCGGAACTAATCATAATAAATGCGAATAATAAAATTCTATAATTTACCTTTATCGCTAAATTATTAATCTAAGGTGTTGACCGCTTATGTTTTGGAAAAAGAGGAAGAGTGGAAGCGACCGGAAACAAAATGACCCTAACAAGGAAGTTGAAAATACAACTTTAACACTAGATACTCTGAAAAACATTGTGGTGAACATGGATGATGCAGAAATCATTGAACGTCAAATTAATCCAGACCATAAGGTTACACTTCTGTATATAAGAACGTTGATTAATCAAGAACGTTTGAATGATGAAATTATTGAACCGTTGATCCATCATTCTCCAGCCCCTATTCACGAATGTATAAACGTTTGTAAAGCATCGAAAGTCAATGACTTAGATGAGGCTCAGAGGCAACTGATGGAGGGGGCGATACTTCTTAGTGATCGTAGTGAGGACCAATGGTTGGCCATTAAACTAGAAAATCCATTAAGCCGTTCCATTGAATCCTCTGAAACGGAAACCATTTTATTCGGGCCAAAAGATAGCTTTAGTGAACAAATAGAACAAAATGTTACACTGATTCGAAGGCGGCTACCACTGACGACACTCAAAACGGAAAAGTTCACAGTCGGTTCTCTAACTAGAACACCGATTGTACTTATGTACATTGAGGGATTGACTAATCCTGAATTAATTACCATTGCGAAAAGTAAGATTCTTACGATTGATTATGATTTGTTTTTAGATTCATCTCAAGTTGCCGCGTTTATGGAGGATCACGTTCATAGTATCTTCCCCCAATTCCAACAGACAGACCGTCCGGACTCATGTGTTTATGCTTTGGGCGCAGGAAAACTCACGATTTTGGTTGGTAATACTCCATTTGCATTAATTGCCCCTATCACATTTTTTGATCTCTTTATCTCTCCCGACGATTATATCCATCGATGGCTGATTGGAAGTTTTTTGCGTGGCGTTCGCTTTGTAAGCTTTTTTCTTTCGTTGACCATGATCCCTCTCTATGTCGCTATAAACACACATCATTATCAGATGTTTCCCCTTCAAGTGCTATTCGTTTTATTAGAATCCAGAAGCAAATTGCCTTTTACCCCATTTTGGGAAGCATTTCTAATGTTAATCATAATTGAAATCATAATTGAAGCCAGTCTTCGAATGCCTACGAAGACTGGACAAACTTTAGGAGTAATTGGCGGGATTGTCATTGGGCAGGCTTCTGTTGAAGCCGGATTCGCAAGTAAAGTGTTAATTGTCACAGTAGGTATTTCCACAATTGCTTCGTTTTTAGTTCCCAATTATCTGATGGTCAAGGCTAACAGGCTTCTTTTATTTGCTTTTATGCTACTTTCGTCAATTCTTGGAATATTTGGTATGGCGCTTGGGTTCATTATAGTTCTCGTTCATTTAAATGGGCTTACATCACTGAAACAGCCTTACTTTGCCCCGATCGCTCCTTTACATATGAGCGATTGGAATGATCTTTTTATTCGTGTACCCCTGCAGTGGATTAAGAGGCGTCCTGTTTCTTTATATCCCCTGCAGAAATGGCGATCCAGCCGAAGGAGATGATCACTTGCCCTCACCTTCGTTATTTGAAAAATCGTCTCCCTTTAGCGGCGTTTATTTCATGTTGATGGTCAATCGAATGCAAATGCTTTACTTTTTTATAATCATGCCGAGGCATTTAGTTCATCCTTATATGATTATGGGGATTATGGCCGTAGGAATCTTATCGCAAGTTAATTTGATGCTGTTATCCAAGTGGTTTTCATCTAATTTTTCAGTGCAGGGTTATCAAGGATTCGTGCAGCTATTAGGTGAAAGGACGGTTAGGGTATTTGCTTTTCTTGGTTTGTTTCTAATCTTGCTCAGAATAACTGTAATGACACTGGGATTTGTGGAAATCGCGCACCAATATATATTTCCCTCGATGACTTCCAATTGGTTAATTCTTTCCATCTTTATAGTCTGCTTTTACCTAGCCTCTCAAGGGATGGAGAATACCATACGTTTTGTTGTGATCGCATTTCTAAGTACAATTTGGATGGTGATCATATATTATTCATTTTTCTTTCCGCCGATTGCTTCTATGCATGATTTATATCCTTTGATGCCGCCGGAATGGTCGGCAATTTCTTGGAAAGGGTTGTTATTGGTTTGGTCATCACTGTCAGGAGTTGAATTTTTGGTATGTTTGACTCCTTGGCTAAGGCCAAAGCAAAAGATGCTAAAATACTTGACGATCGCCAATACGATCTCAGTCTTAGAATATCTGGTCTTATTTATATCATCGTTATTATTTTTTAGTTCCAATTACTTAGTCAAAACGAAGTATCCTGTACTCGATATGGTTCGGTACTTGCAATTTCCTGCCTATGAACGGATTGATATAGTTTTAATCTCGGTCCATCTGTTTGTCCTTGTATTTGTTAACTCAATTTTCATTTTATTGTTTTATGGGGCTACCCGAATCCTCCTGGGAAAAGGGGTGCAACAGACCACACGAATGGGTTTTGCGGCAAGTTTTATAATAATTCTTGTAAGTATCCTCATAGTCAATCAGTGGTTCTGGAAATCCGGTGAAGAACAGAATATTTGGCTGAACCTTCAGATTGGAGTAGGAGCATTCACCTACCTTTTAGTTCCGGCCTTCCTTCTGGTAGCCACTAAACTGAAGGGGCGTTTCAAAGTATGACGCATATAAAACGAGTAGTTTTATTGATGATAATAATGAATATCGTCTTGTTGAGCGGATGTTCTTCTTTTTTTGTGGAGAACAATACGGTCGAAGAAATCGCTCCTGTTATTTTCTGGTCTATCCAAGAAGGTGAATCAGGTAAATTGAAAATAAGCACATTGGTGCCGCCATTGATCAATGAGAAGAAAAGTATGCTCACCCTCCAAGTTAATCTATTAAAACAGGGAAGAAAGGACTTTAATTTAGTTTATTATCGCGAATTGAAATCAGGACAACTCCGAATGTTGTTTATCAGCGAAGAGCTTGCCAAAAAAGGGATTCTTCCCCTTATCGACACCCTTCTCACAGATCCCGATATCTCCCAACGGCTCTATCTCGTGGTCATCAAAGGAAATTTTGAGGATTACATCAGAAATCAAGTAGATAAACAAGAAAACCTAGATTATTTTCTTTATCGCATGCTTAAACATTATGAAACAAAAAATCAAGGGGATATCACTGTAATTAATTTACATCAATTCTTGAAACGGTTGTACTCTCCATTTTCAGATCCCATACTGCCTGTTTTTAAAGTTAACAAAGAAAATTTCATCTACCATGGAACTGCCTTTTTCAAGGATGACAAATTAGTTGCAACCATCAGCGACATGAATGATCAAATTCTCCAACTCCTTAATAACGATTATTACCTCAAACTTTTACCGATTCCGTCCTTAGCCGTCTCTTTAGGTCAGATTCGTTCAAAGGTTATTATAAAATTAGCTTCAGACTACTCGTCAATTTCAATTAAGGTGAATTTGGTCGGCAGAATCGAGGAGTACCGGGGGGATAAAAATATAGTCGATAGTGACGAATTAGAGGACCTTAATCAAGAGATCAAATCCTATTTAGAAAAACAAACAACTGCGTTACTACGGAATATGCAACAGTGGAAAGTTGATCCTTTGCAAGTGGGGACACACTCGCTTACCCCCTTCTCGCAACCGATCAAGGACGAAGAGTGGTTAAGGAAATGGGGGGATATGGAATTACAGATCAATTATCAGCTTGATCTCCAAACTATGACGAATGTGAACAAATAAGTGATGGATGAATATTTATTGGCTGATGATTGTTACAATTTTACATGTAGGCTTACAGCTAATCGTATCCCAATGATAGTTAGTCATTTAGTTATTGAGGAATTAGAACATTGTATGATTAAGGGTGTTTACACCAAATACGCCAAACAGAATGCTACAAGATGGGATATATTGCAGAAACGTACAAATAAATATATGGACGAAGCTCATTTGGAAATAGAGAGAGTTTTAACCGAATTAGAACTTCATCCAAATATAATAGATCTTGAAGTAACTGTTGATGCAGAATTTGCAAAACTTCGCCGAGAGGCAAGTAAATCATACTCCTTAAATGCAAGAGACGCTGCAATTGTTGTAGTTACCTCTCAAATACCCGGAAGTGCTATAGCCACGGTTGATTATGACTATCATAATGTTACGGGATTAAATGTTTTTAGTCCGAACAATAAATATTTTATACCTCAGTCAACTCAAATCCCTCATTCAACACTATACCAGGGGAAAAATATTGATGTGAAAATCTACTCAACCCCCATCTCGGTCCTAGCCCATTTCGACACAACTGGAAAACCTCGAACTTATCGACTATCACTGGACGGCAGAGAACTCAAGATCGACCAGGTCCTCTCCGTGACCGAGGAGAAACTCGCCGGCATCGAATGCTCGTTTTTCGCTGTCAAAGCGAGATCAAAGGCGAGCTCCGGCCGTTTGAAATCAAGTATGAACTGAATACTTGAAAGTGGTATCTGTGGAAGATGTAACACATCGGACAGCCTAGACATAATATGTACTGGGGCGTTGTTAAAGGTCATTCTCAGAACTTTTTTGGGAAAGGAGAGCTTAGTTGCTCTCCTTTTTGTGCAAAACGGAATAGATTTATGGTGTCCTTAATATTTTATCTTGAGGATGGGAGTTTGATGGAGTACTTATGGCCTGTTTACCCCTACTCATTTTCGACAAAACCTTACCTATTAGACCTATTGCTATTAGTATACCGTAGTACTAGAATATCCGAGGGGAACAATTTATTAGGAGGACATCTAAAGTGAAACCCTCAGTTTTAGACCAGATAGAAGAATTAAGATTAGAAATGCAAAAGATCGCTTCAGATAAAGACCTGACAGATCCAAGAGTGGTAAGGGTTAGTGAGAAGCTTGACGCATTGATTAGCAAGTTTTACTTCTGCCAAAGAAAGAAGAATTTCAGTTGCTCTCATCAGTAAAAATGAGGGCCATTTTTATTCCGATAGGCATGCAAATCGTTAACTCTTCTAATGGAATGCCTAATGGAACAAACGAAAACCCCGAACCCATTGTGACGCAAGGTCTAGAACCCTCTCGAAAAGCTTAGACAATTGTATATACCTTTACTATAAATATATACACTTTTTATCGCATTCTCCCCATAACTAAGCCCCAGCGACAGCGACTGGGGGCGGTAGTTATTTATCTGGTTTGTATTTCTCCTTGACTAGGGCCGACAACAAGTCAGTAATTACCTGCATCTGTAACTCCTGTTTCTCGTTAGCTTCCCTGACGCCGTTCCGGACGGCCAGCCTGATGATTGTGTATAAGACAAGGGCTGCAATTCCCAGGACAATTAAATTTGCAAAGAAAAATCCTGTTACTCCTGATATCGTAATCGCCTCCTCATAAAAAGCCCTCAGCTGTGGTGCCGGGGGCTTTGGTGTTTTTACGATTCAATTTATCGTCTCCGTTTTTTCGCTCTTGATGAAGCCATTGCGGGGTTTTTAAGTTCTATGGAATTGTTCATTTTTTACGAATCGTTGAAATAGCGTTGCAACCCAGGTTTTTTACGTTGTTGCAACGCCTTTTTTCTTTTTCTTTGGTCTCAAGTGGCTATCTATTTTCAAGGCCGCTTTTTCTTTTAGTTTTCTTCGAACCCTAGTATATATTTTAGTTGTCCGTATGTCAGTGTGACCGAGTAGCTCCTGAATGACTCTTAGATCCTCTCCTTCTTCAAGAAGAATTGTAGCAAAAGTGTGGCGAAGAGCGTAAAGTTTAACATGAGGGATGCCACATTTTGTTAGGCATGCCTGAAATGAGCGATAGAAGTTTCGGTACTCCACTGGGCCACCACCGGCATTAGCAAAAACATAACCTTTGTCAATGTAACTTTCTCCCGCCAGGAGTTTTTCTTTTCTTTGCAACATCCTGTGAAGCCTAAGTGCCGCTGTAACCCTTCCGGCTAAAGCAAGAGATCTCTTGCTTTTTTTTGTCTTTGTACTTTGATTTATGACCTTTGTTTTAGTTTTAGCATCAGGATCCTCATTTAATACCCTAGTTCGGGTTTCCTTTACCTCAACGCTTCTATTTCTAAGATCGACCAGTGGCCATTTTAAGGCCACCATTTCTCCCGGCCTCATCCCGGATCCGATTAAGAGATAGAACCCGGCAAAGTACCGATATTCCATTATTGCTTCTAAGAAAGCATCTAACTGCTCGTTAGTTAGAGTCTGAGTTTCTTCTGCATCCATGGCAGGAAGATTTAGATTTTTAGCATCAGATGGATTTGAATACATCTTTTGTTGTCTTTTTGCTGTCTCTAAGATACTATGGAGAATTCGATGGGCTTTAATTACTGTAGCCGGAGATAAAAATACAGGAAAGTCCTCCGTGCTAATGTCGTAAAAGGCAATGATATCTTTTATCATCTTAAGGTTTGGCCTTGTAAGATTCTTCTCCCAGTCGCAATACGTTTGCAAATCAATATTGAGAGCATTAGCTACTTCAGATTGAGCTATCTGCCCTTCCTTCCTTAACTTTATTAATGATTTAGCGATTTTACCGTCCTTTCTTGGTTCTTTCTCCATAGCGATTATGAATGATTGAATCTTAGAAGGGTCTTTTTCTAGGTCAGAAAGAGGGTAGTGGCCCAAGGCTGGGAAAATATGATTTCTTAAAATAGTCTCGTAGCCCCGCCATGTATTTTCCTTAATTCGGGAAGTACTTCTCCATATTGTAGTCCATTCTTCAAGAGTGGTTTTCGATGGATTGACGAACGTTTTTTTATTATGGCGATCTAAAGCTTCAGCGATCTGATTAGCCACATCTTTTCTCGTGTTTCCGTGAAAAGCAGGGCGGATCAGCTTTCCGGTCTGAGGATCTCTACCAAGAGTAATCTGCCCTTTCCATCGGCCGTTTTCTTCCTGGTATATCGTTCCTTCGCCGTTACCTCTTTTCTTTTTCTTTTTAGGCATTTTGTCACTCTCCCGCCGCTGATTTTAAGAAATTGGTAAGTAGCATTAAATCGTAGCAATCTTCCCTACGTTAAAAACGAGTATAGTCGCATATCAATATCAAATAAATCTCGTCCCTTTATCTTTAGGCCTGTCCGACTTAACTGCTCAAGCTTACGATAGATAAACCATTCAGTTACATCAAAGTGTTCTGCTAATTCAAAGCAGCTGAGGTAGCCTGCTTCTAGTGCCCTCACAAGTTCACAATCCGGAATCAAGAAGTCTGTAGCCCATTGAGCAGCTTTTCGTTCATCTTGGGCCTCCATAGTTTGAAGATTGGCAGAAGTGTGGACAGAAAGAAGGTTCGTGCGTGCTGCCGTGTAAAAATGTCCTATCTCTTCGGCGAGTACGCATTTGTGCAGACGGAACGCATGAAGAAGTTGTTTATCAAGGACAATTAACGGGCCAATCCTCGGGTCATAAAGGTAAAGTCCGTGAATATTCTCTGGTAACTGCGAAAAGTCCTTATACCTCACTTTGATGTTTTCTTTGATTACAATATCCCAAAGTTTCTTCAAGATGTCACCTACAGTCGAAAAATATTAATAAATGTCGAATATAAAAAGTGAAACTACCTTGCCATATGGGTTGGTAGTTTCACTTTCTTTTATATTTGTCTAATTCTTCTTTTACTATATCTTGAACGAATCGCTTTAGTTCATTGGAAGGTGCTTGCCCATAACCATCTTCTTTGCTGGCGGCAATTCTAAAATCCAATTCTATTTCTTCAGTTTCCTTTAATGTTTTTGGCCTAGTGTGATCTGATAATCCAAGGAGATAGTCGGTTGAACAATCGAGTACCCTAGATAGTAACTTTATTGTTTCGATACCTGGTTCACGTAAGTCTCTTTCATATCTATTTATTGTAGCATCAGATACATTAATGAGTTTCCCTAATTGTTGTTGAGTAAGTTCTTTATCTTCGCGGCGCTTTTTTAATCTATCACCAAATTTCATTTATTCCCCTCCTTTTACCGAATTGGTAATAATATTCTACCATAAAGAAAAGAATTTAACCCTTAAGCTACCAAAATGGTATTGACACTACCTATATGGTAGCTTATTATAATATTAAATTACCGAATGGGTAGAAAGGATAATGATTAATGCTAAAAATAGACTTAGAAAAAATAAAAATGCTTCGGAAGGAAAAACGTTTGTCACAAAGTGATTTAGCTAATTGCTTAGGTTACAAAACCCCGATAGGCTATCATTACTTAGAATCTGGAAGGTGCCAAATAAAAGCTGATCAACTTGTTGTTTTAGCAAAAGAACTAGGGGTTGAGGTAAGAGAGCTTTTTAGCGGGAATTAAATCTTCCTAAGTTGATAAATAACTTCATCGGAAAGAAGGCTTTTTCAGTATCAAATACCTAAATAAAAATTTAGCTGCAGAATCGGTTGAAATTAAAGGAAGATTTGATTTAAAACAATAGGATTACGAAACTGACGGTTATGGAGAATTATTCAAATCATTTCTTGTCCAGTTTGATTACTTGTTAGATTTATACAATGTAAAACGGTACGACAAGATACTTATCTCAGCAAATAGCCCCTTATTAGTTAATTTAAAGCGAGGAGGAATATTTTGCTATGGAACAGCTTGTAGAAACCACGTCAAGGTCTGAAATATTACTATCTGCAAAAGAGGCAGCGCAAGAGTTTGGTATAGGAAGAGATAGACTTTATCAATTGGCGCACACCGTATCAGTGACTGGATTTCCAGCGCTTTGGTTTGGCCCTAAAACCGTAAAATTTCCTAAGCAAGCCTTAAAGAATTGGCTAGACAGTGAACAAGGCAGACAGGCCTTATATCGAGCAATGAAAGAAAAAAGAGTTAATCAATCATACTAAGTTATATTTTACCATAAAATGGAGCTGCTTCCTACAATTTTATGAGGCAGAAAAGAGAATGGAGGGGGGCCAGGATGAAAAAAGAAGTGAATATAAGGGTCTTGATTAAAACCGTACCCCACCCCAATCCTCAAGCAGCAATTGACTTGATAGCAAATATCTTGGTCAATCAGCTTTTAAAAGATAAAAACGATGGGGGGACTTCCATGTACCTAGCGCAAGCGCCAAGTAACAAGACCATTAGGGGAAAAGCCATAATTTAAAGCTATTGAGAAAACAATTGGAGCTCACGGTTATCCGTTTTTCTTTCAATATCATCATGGTTTGTTCATCAATATCCCTACTAAATGACTTTCAAGTAAGTAAAATAGGTAATTATGGTGGACTGAACTTTTATTATGGAGAGGCAATGCGATAACATTATCTCAAAATTATGTTTCAATCGAACCTGTAAAAACGCCGGACAACCTCAATAGGGATCTAAAAGCCTGCTTCCTTATCAGACAAGAATGTACAAAAGAAGTCCTCGGCTGGCTCTGCTGGGAATAAGTTCGGAAGGAGAAAAAAGCATGAACGAATACTATGTACATAGAGCAAAGGAACAGAATGAGGACTTGCAGACAGATAGGTTAAGAAATGATTTAAAGGTCAGTCTTACTGATAAAGAGTATAGCAGTTTAAAACTACTGGCTTACAAAGCGGGATTCAAGAGTGCTGGAGAGCTTTTATCATCTTTCGTGGGCGACTTAACTGATTGGCATACTAACGGATCTGATGAGAGTGACCTTGCCACTGAGTGGTATGAGAGAGCTTTTGGCATGAGTGAATACTATACCAACTTTATTCACTACCTTTATAACAATGACTATACACTGGAAGACATTGCCGACATTCACGAAGATGAGGATTATTTTGAGGATGTATATGAAAGATACATCGATGAAAATAAGGGTAAGACAAACCAGATCAAGGAAGAATGCATGAACATTATGAAAGAACTGATAGAGAAAGGGGAGGAGCTATAAGTAACAAGAGTTCCAGTCAATACTACTGATATGGTGAAAGGAATGGTTCAATTGGATATGAGTTCGTTTGAAAAGATCTGGGAAACTGAATATCTCTGTGACCGGGTGAAGCGGGTCACAGATGATGTTAAAAATGGCAATTGGGAAAGTGCACTGGATTACCTTAGAATGATACGCCAGAAAGCTGCAGATGCTGAATATTTCATCAAACAAAATTCACCCGCCTGATGAGCGTTAATACGCCTTGGGTCCGCTGGGTCCGGATCGAAACCTCCATGAGGGAGGTCGCGGGAACCCAATTAGCCGCAACTTAATAGGTTCAGTAGAGGTTCGGTAAAGTCGGACGGAAGGGTGTGGGCGAAGCTATGTCCAAGGCAAATACAAAAAACGACGCTGTACAGAAAAATGTTGGGCGGCCAGCGGGCAGAAAAAATAGCTCTATTCGAGCTGATCGGCTTGAGGTTATTCAAAAAGTTGCGGAAAAACTCATTACCGGCATGGCTTTAGCCTCGTCGTCAGAGTTAGCCAAAGTTATTTGGCCGGAGATAGTACAGGATAAAATTGCACTCAATGCTAAGTCCAAAACAGTTCGTCTATCGCTACAAAACATTATCGAGAATCAGGAACTGGCAGGAGTGCCCCAGGAAGCTCTCCGGACAGCTCTCGCCATAAGAGCCGGGCAAAAAAGGGATCCAATGGATATTGAAAAAGAAAAGGAGGCAAAAGAGGCTGCCCGCCGATCACGTTTAGAGCTGCAAAAGAAGGAGTGGATGAGTCAGCCTATTCGGCTTATGGAGAGTCGGATTAAAGCAATGATCAAAGAATCATTAGGAATTCATGTCGGGGAAGGAGTGGTGCAACCAAGCCCCATGCCGAGCTTCGATGTTAAGGTGGCCGCTAATACCTTTAATAGAGAGTCTGTTCTGCGTGTGCTGGAATTTGAGTTAAAGATTCAACTACATACGGTACTCCGGTATACCTGGAATGGGGAAGAGGCCTGGGAGTTTTTGATGAAGGCCAAGGAATTAATCCGGATTAAAAAGAAACTTTATAAGTCCATGGGACTCAGCCGAGAAGAAACAGATAGTTTTGCTCTCCAGGTCAAGCAGCTGCGGGAGGACGTTGAACAAGCCTATGAGAAAATGAACGTCAGAAAAGGCTGGGCTGATCCGGATCTTAACGCGAGTCAGCAGCTTTCAAGCTATGATCAAAAGGATAAAGTTATGCAGTATCACACAGAGAAAGTCGAATCCTGGGCTGCCGAAAGGTTACCGGCTGAAGTAGAAATAGCCTCCGATGCAAGATATCCTGACGCGGAAAAACCCTGGACAAATGAGCCTTTACAAAGCTTGGAGTGTAGGTCGATAAGGAAATGTGTACCAATAAATGGTCAGATAATGAAACGAGACATTGCAAATGCAATATCAAGCAAATTGCTTCGACTTGCTGAAATTGACAAAGAAAAACCTAAAGATAATTATGACTTTTATACTTCGGAAGATCTTGAATATTTGTGCGCGTTTTATGAGCAAAAACATGTTAAGGAAGTTGCCAAAGTATTGGGGAAAAGCGTTAGTTCCGTTCTTAAAAAACAACAATGGCTGGCGAAGCTTCAGCTCATAGATTATTACCAAGAACGCTTTCGACAAGAAGAAAAAGCCTCGGACAAAGCCGAGGACAAAAGAAAATTCTTAAACGCATTATAACGGATAGGATTCTAAAAAACAAACGTTAAAGGAGTTTCCACTAAGTTAATATCAATATAACAAACGAATATACCTAGTCCTTATCGGTATGTCTAAAGTCATTAGACTAATCTAAATGTTTGCTCCAGAGCAGCCAGCAGAAGTTGAACAGATCATCGAACAGGCGTTGATAATGTACTTTAAACAGGAGCCTGAATTATGAGCAAGAATAAAGCAACCTATGTGAAACAGGAGAGATAACATTGCATAGTAAATTACAAACCTATGTACAGATGATTGAGTATACGACTACACAGATCACAAGGAGTCACCAAAGCTGGACATCATTTCTCACTACTGCCGCAAGATTATACAAATACTCCTACCCCGAACAGGTTATGATTTACGCCCAGCGCCCGGATGCTACAGCTTGCGCGGAATACGACCAGTGGAATCAAATTATGCGCCGATGGGTCAAGCGCGGCTCCAAGGGGATTGCTCTCATTGACGCTTCCGGCGATAAACTGCGCCTGCGCTATGTCTTTGATGTTGCCGACACAGCCGGACGGGAAGATTCTCGCATCCCTTTCCAGTGGAAGTTAAAGCCGGAGCATGAAGTTCCGATATTGAAAATGCTTAAGAACTCCTATGACATTAACAGCAGCACAGGTATTGTTGAAAACCTTCAGAATATCGCCATACAGTTGGCTGATGAATATTTTACGGACAATCACCGCGACATCCTCTACACAATTGACGGCAGCTTTTTAGAGGGCTATGATGAGCTTAACGTAGGACTAGCCTTTCGAGAAGCGGCTACTGTCAGCATTTCTTACATGCTTTTATCACGCTGTGGAATGAAACCGGAAGACTATTTAGATCAGGAAGATTTCTCAAAGGTTCTTAATTTCAATACCACCGAAACAGTCAACGCACTGGGAAAAGCGGTAAGCGAAGTTTCTCAGCGGGTGTTGAGGCAAATCGAAGTTGGCATTAAAAATTATGAACTCGAAAGGGGTAAGGAAAATGGACGAATTGGCCTACAGCAAGAAAGAGGATTATCTGATTCCCGACCTGACCATACCAGAACAGGATCTGCCAATAAGCAAATACGGGCGCATGAGGAAGAATTATCTCGAGAAGCATCGGCCGATAGTATACAATTCTCTGTTAATACAAGGGAAGTTGTATCCCCACTTGTTGGAAATCGACCAGACGGCGAACAGGCGGCTGGAGCAGTTGATGAAAGATCTTCTAGTAAAACAACCCGCACCGGACAAGGCAACAGCGCAGATGGCGTGGGTAGGTCACATGAACAACCTCAAAGCCCAAGCGGAGGAAATGATCTTCGCGGAACTAATTTACAATTAACACTGGAAACGCTGCCTGAATCAGGTGGCGTTTTGCTGTATTCTGAGTCAGAACAACCGATATCGGAAAACTACCTCATTACAGATGACCATTTAGGCGAGGGCGGCGCTAAAACTAAGTATAGGTATAATATCGCCGCTATCCGCACCCTAAAAACCATTGAAAAGGAAAACCGCCTTGCCACGCCTGACGAACAAGATGTTTTGGCACGTTATGTCGGATGGGGCGGTCTTTCGGGAGCCTTTGATACTGAAAACAGCTCATGGACAAAGGAGTACGCGGAGTTAAAGGGCTTGCTTGCGGAAGATGAATATGCCTTTGCACGGGCTTCTACCCTCAATGCCCACTACACCAGCCCCACGGTCATCAAGGCTATCTATAAGACCGTGGAGCGTATGGGCTTTTCCAGTGGCAACATTCTTGAACCGGCCTGTGGCGTGGGCAATTTCTTTGGTTTGTTGCCGGAAAGCATGAAAGAAAGCAAGCTCTACGGCGTGGAGCTGGACAGCATCACCGGCCGCATTGCAAAGCAGCTTTATCCTAATGCCAACGTTACAGTGACTGGTTTTGAAAAGACGGTCTGGCCGGACAGCTTTTTTGATCTTGCTATTAGCAACGTTCCGTTCGGTCAGTACAAAATTGCAGACAAGCGTTATGAAAAGCACAATTTCTTAGTTCATGATTATTTCTTTGCTAAGGCACTTGATCAGGTACGTCCAGGTGGTATCATTGCATTCATCACTTCAAAAGGTACACTGGATAAGAAAAGCCCCGAAGTACGCCGTTACCTTGCCCAGCGCGCCGAGCTGTTAGGTGCTGTGCGCCTGCCGAACAATGCCTTTCTCAAAAACGCCGGAACCGAAGTCACCACAGATATTCTGTTTCTGCAAAAGCGTGACCGCCCCATCGATATAGAACCCGATTGGGTGCATTTGGGGCAAACCGAGGATAGAGTACCCCTCAATAGCTATTTTGTGGAGCGTCCTGAAATGGTGCTGGGAATAATGGCTTTTGATGATCGCTTGTATGGGAATAAGTCAGAGACAACCTGTATTCCAATAGAGGGCGCTGACCTTGCCGAACAGCTCAAAACCGCTCTTTCCCATATTCAGGGGCAGATCACCGAAACGGAGCTGCCCGACATCAGGGAACAAGTGGATACCCCCATTCTGGCAGATCCCACCGTTAAGAATTTTTCGTACACACTTGTAGACGGGGAGGTGTACTACCGCGAAAACTCCCGCATGGTAAAGCCGGAGCTGTCGGGGGCCGCTAAGGAGCGCATTACCGGGTTGATCGGTCTACGGGACTGCGTTCATACCCTGATGGATTATCAGCTGGAGGATTATTCCGATGCCGCCATTCGGGGAAAGCAAGCCGAGCTGAACAGGCTCTACAATGCCTTTACAGCGAAGTGTGACCTGATCAACAGCCGTGGAAATAGCCTTGCCTTTGCCGACGATTCCGCATACTATTTGCTCTGCTCTCTGGAGGTGCTGGACGAAAACGGTGAGCTTGAGCGCAAGGCCGATATGTTCTCCAAGCGTACCATCAAGCAGCAACGTGTTGTAACCTCCGTGGATACAGCCAGCGAAGCATTAGCGGTTTCTATCGGTGAGCGCGGCCGTGTTGAGATGGACTTCATGTCCTCCCTCATGGGCCGACCTGGTGAAGTTGAACCAATTGCCGAGGCTTTGAAAGGCGTGATCTTCAAAGAACCCGGTTCCGGCAACGATTTGAGCACCGGCTGGCAAACAGCAGATGAATATTTGTCGGGAAATGTGCGTTATAAGCTCGCCGTTGCACGGCAGTATGCAGAAAAACAACCGGAGATTTATGCTGGAAATGTAGCCGCTCTGGAAGCCGCACAGCCCAAAGACCTTGAAGCTTCTGAAATTGATGTGCGGCTTGGCTCCACATGGATTGATAAGGATTATGTGCAGGAGTTCATATATGAGTTGCTGCAAACCCCGTACTATATGCGGGATAACATCGAGGTCAAATACTCCCCCTACACCGCCGAGTGGAACATCACCGGCAAAAGTACCGTGACCAATAACAATATCATGGCCTATGTTACCTATGGGACAGACCGCACCAACGCCTACAAAATCATAGAGGACACGCTTAATCTGCGGGATGTGCGTATTTATGATACTGTTACCGATCCGGACGGCAGGGAGCGCCGTGTACTTAACAAAAAGGACACCACCCTTGCCCAGCAAAAGCAGCAGATGATCAAGGCTGCTTTCCGCGACTGGATATGGAAAGATCCCGATAGGCGGCAAACCTTAGTGCGGCAGTACAACGAGCAGTTCAATTCCACACGCCCGCGCGAATATGACGGAAGTCACATCACTTTTTCAGGCATCAACCCGGAAATTACCCTGCGTACCCATCAGCTCAACGCCATCGCACACATTCTGTATGGAGGAAACACCCTGTTAGCGCACGAAGTGGGCGCGGGCAAGACCTTCGAAATGGTTGGGGCAGCAATGGAAGCAAAGCGGCTGGGACTTTGCCAAAAGAGCCTATTCGCCGTTCCTAATCACCTGACTGAGCAATGGGCCTCCGAGTTTCTGCGGCTGTACCCCTCCGCAAATGTTCTGGTTGCTAGCAAAAAGGATTTTGAAAAAAGCAACCGCAAAAAGTTCTGCGCCCGTATTGCCACCGGTGATTATGATGCTGTTATTATGGGTCATTCGCAATTTGAGCGTATTCCTATCAGCACCGAACGACAGGAACGTCTTTTACATGAACAAATAGAAGAGATCACTGAGGGAATTGATGAGTTAAAAAGCAATCACGGAGAACGATTTACCATTAAGCAGCTTGAGAGGACCAAGAAATCGCTGGAAGCACGGTTGGAAAAGCTCAACAAAACTGAGCGCAAGGATGATGTTGTGACCTTTGAGCAGTTGGGTGTTGACCGCCTGTATGTTGACGAAGCGCATAGCTTTAAGAACCTTTTTATGTATACAAAAATGCGTAATGTGGCGGGACTTTCCCAAACTGAAGCACAGAAATCCAGCGATATGTTCCTCAAATGCCGGTACATTGACGAGCTAACCGATGGTAAAGGTATTATCTTTGCCACTGGTACTCCGGTAAGCAATTCTATGACCGAGCTATATACCATGATGCGCTATTTGCAATACTTTACGCTCCAGCGACAGGGGCTTTCTCATTTCGATTGTTGGGCTTCTACCTTTGGTGAAACCGTAACCGCCATTGAGCTTACGCCGGAGGGAACGGGTTACCGGGCAAGAACGCGCTTTGCCAAGTTCTTCAACCTACCGGAGCTTATGACCCTGTTCAAAGAAGTAGCCGATATCAAGACAACAGATCAGCTTAAACTGCCCATTCCCAAAGCAAACTATCACACTGTAGTGATGAAACCCACCGAGCATCAAAAGGACATGGTTCAGGAGCTTTCCGAACGAGCCGCCGCCGTTCACGGCGGCAGTGTTGACCCACGTACGGACAATATGCTGAAAATAACCGGCGATGGACGTAAGCTGGGGCTTGACCAGCGCATTATCAACCCTCTACTGCCCGATGATCCCGACAGCAAGGTAAATGCCTGTGTAAACAACATCCTCCGTATTTGGCAGGGCGGGCAGGCAGACCGGCTTACACAGCTTGTGTTCTGCGACATTTCCACTCCTAAGAACGACGGACAATTTAATGTCTATGAGGATATTCGTGCTAAGCTCATCGCAGGGGGTATCCCCGAAAAGGAAATAACCTTTATCCATGATGCCAACACCGAAGTTCGTAAAAAGGAACTGTTTGCCAAGGTGCGCAGCGGTCAGGTGCGCATCCTCATGGGCAGCACTTCTAAGATGGGCGCGGGAACTAATGTTCAAGACCGGCTCATTGCTTTGCATGACCTCGACTGTCCGTGGCGACCCGGCGATCTGGCACAACGCGGCGGGCGTATCGTTCGGCAGGGAAACAAAAACCTCGAAGTGGATATTTATCGTTATGTCACAGAGGGTACATTTGACAGCTATCTCTATCAAACCGTGGAGAACAAGCAGCGTTTCATCAGTCAGATTATGACATCAAAATCCCCTGTGCGCTCCTGCGAAGATGTGGACGAAACGGCGCTTTCCTATGCGGAAATCAAAGCGCTGTGCGCCGGAAACCCGAAGATAAAGGAAAAGATGGACTTGGATATTGAGGTAGCGCGGCTGCGCTTGCTCAAGGCCGACCATCAGAGTCAGCAATACCGGATGGAGGATAAATTGCTTAAATACTTCCCTGAAAACATTGAGCGAAACAAAGGGTATATAAAAGGCTTTGAGGATGATATGGCGCTCCTTACTGTCAATGCGCCGGATAAGGCAGATGCTTTTCCGGTAATGGAGATCCACGAGAAGAAATTCACAGAGAAAGGCGAGGCCGGAGCCGCCCTGCTGCTTGCTTGCAAGGAGATTAAAGACCGTGAACCAGTGGTAATCGGCAGCTACCGGGGCTTTGTTATGTACCTGTCTGTTGTTGAGATAGAATACAAGCTGTCCTTAAAGGGCGCTATGACCCACAATGTTGAGCTAGGAATAGATGCCTATGGTAATCTTACCCGTATTGACAATGCCCTTGCGGAAATGGGCAGTCGCTTAAAATCTGTGCAGGTGCAACTTGACAACCTTTATCTGCAGATGGAAAACGCTAAACAGGAGCTAGGAAAACCTTTTCTGCAAGAACAGGAATTGCAGCAAAAAAGCGCTCGGCTTGCAGAGCTGAATCTGGAAATTAATGAAGATGTTAACCAGATCCAAAAGGAAGAAAATGATGAGAATGAATGGGAACAGGAACAGTAAGGCCTAGATAAGCTATGCCTTTATTTATCCAATGAAAGGAGGAAAGACGCAAAAACCTACTGCCAATGACTTATTGCGTATTTTACAGATAGATTAGTGAGAAAGCTTTAATGTGATGTAAATTTTGGTGTGAACCAAGAATTATGGACCAAGTAACAAAGAGTAGAACTTATCACGCTTTATCGTAATGTCTAAAGGGTTGCAACCATAAGTAAGCCTCTCAGTAATATTTTAAACTGAGGGGCTTTTTTGAGCGCAGAGTGATCGTCTATCTGGGCGGGTAATGCGGCAGGCCGGTCACAAGCCCGGCGTAAACGCTTCTTTTAAGAAAGGAACGATGATTAAAATGAGTCAATGCGAAATTATTGCCATAGCCAATCAAAAAGGAGGCGTAGGCAAAACTACCACAACAATCAACCTTGGTTATTCTCTTGCCGAGAAAGGTAAAAGGGTTCTACTGGTTGACTGCGATCCCCAGTCCAATCTCACGATGAGTTTCGGCGTTGACCGACCAGACGAGCTTCCCATAACCCTTTATCATCTTATGACAGCTATTATTGAAGAAAAAGAACTGCCTCTAAGAAAAGAGTACATACTTTCTTTCAACAACCTCGATATTCTGCCTTGCAGCATTGAATTAGCAGCCATAGAGGTTAATCTAGTCAATGCCATGAGCAGAGAGATTACTTTAAAGGCCATCCTAGATCAATTTAGGCCCAACTATGATTATATCATCATCGACTGCATGCCTTCCTTAGGCATGCTAACGATTAACGCTCTGGCTGCTTGTGACCGGATCCTGATTCCCGCAGCTCCCCAGTATCTATCCGCCAAAGGCTTAGAACTGCTTCTAAGAAACATCATCCGAGTCAAACGTCGTATAAATCCTGCAGTTGAGATTGATGGGATACTCATAACCATGTTTACTGAGCGTACGAAACTAAGTAAAGAAATCGTCAACCTTATTAACGACTCCTACGGCAGCCATATTAAAATCTTTGAAAGCAAAATTCCCGTTAGTGTCAAGGTTGGTGAAGCAGTTCTTAATTACAAGAGCATTATTGAATTTGATCCTAAAGGTAAAGTTGCTGTAGCCTACAAAAACTTTGCAGAGGAGTATAAGGCGAATGAGTGAAAGAAAACTCCTATCTTTGGAAGATATGTTTGGAGGCCCAATCAAAGATGAAAAACTAAAAGTGTTGGACAAGGAAGCGATCCTTGAATTAGAGATCGACAGCCTTGTTCCTTTTAAAAATCATCCATTTAAACTTTATACAGGCCAACGTCTCAATGATATGGTTGAAAGCATCCGCGAAAACGGGGTTATTCAGCCTATTGTGGTGAGAAATATTGGGGATTGCAAATACGAGATTCTTGCCGGACATAATCGGGTCAATGCCTCACGTTTAGCCGGGCTTACTAAGATTAGATCAGACATTCGTGAAAATATCAGCGATGATGAAGCAGCATTAATCGTAACAATATCTAATTTCGAACAGCGATCATCCACGGATATGTTGCCGTCAGAATTGGCTAAATCCTTGAAAATACAGCTTGAAGCGGCTAAAGCAACTGGAAAAAAACAAGAACTTTTAAATGCATTAAACGCATTAAAAGGAGCCTCAAACCAGCATGAATACTGTCATTATGAGCAAGTGGCCCCAGTGGGGCCACGAGGGATAAGTGCGAAAAAAGTAGCGGATAACAACAGGATGAGCCGAACTAATATCCAACGGTATATTCGACTGAATTTCCTTATTGAGGGGTTACTGGATAGGGTGGATGAAGAAAAAATAGCGTTGCGTCCTGCTGTTTGCTTATCGTATCTATCAAAAAAAGAGCAGCAAATAATTGAGGATATTATCTCAATTAACAATTTCAAGATTGACATGGTTAAAGCGGAGAGAATGAAAGGATTATCGGAGCAAGGTAAATTAAGTGGAGATAACATTTATTCAATACTATCCGGCGAAGACGACAAGAAGCCGAAGAAGTCAACCGCAATTAAACTTAAACCTAAATTGGTTACTAAATTTTTTCATGCTGGTCAGAAACCGGCGGAGATTGAGCAAATCATAGAGAAAGCACTGAGCTTATATTTTGGACAAGAAAGGGGAACGAATCATGTCAACTGACAATCAAGAATTTGAACAATTTATCGAACTGCTCATCAGGCTCATCGAACCAAGCGATATTGAAAAAGAAAGTCTAAGACTTTATCTTAGGCAATATGGGATTCATCTTTTCGCTCATCTAGACCAAGTTGATTTATCCTTACCTCTGCTGGAAAAACTGGATGCTATCCGAATCCTAATATCAGCAAGCAAGGAGGAGCTTTCGTGAATTCGTTTAATGAGCAGTATTTAACGGAGCTCTTTCTGAATGGATTAGCCGGACTTACCGGCCTTTCTCACGCTCAGCTTAAGGAATATTCGGAGTCCAATTCGATCTTTAACATCATTGATTATCCGGATCTAGTTCATCCCAGTCCTGACCAGATAGCGAAAATTGAACTGCTGAAAGAATTAATTAAAAGTTACAATGTGCTGAGGACTATAGAAGATTCAAGGCTAGTATTGAATAACCCTTCTACAGCAGGGAGATATTTCATATCGTTCTTGGAAGGCAAGAGGGATAAAGAAGTGTTTATGGTTTCCTTTCTGGATACGAAGCTTCAGGTTATTGAAACGAGAGTAATGAGTGAAGGGAATATCAATTCGGCGACTGTTTATCCCAAGGATGTTTTAAAGAGAGCGTTAGATTGTAAGTGTTCTTCAATTTTCTTAGCCCATAATCATCCCAGCGGAGACCCTACACCGAGCCAAGAGGATATAGCTATGACGCAAAGGCTGGTTGACATTTTTGAACCGTTGGAAATTGGGATTAATGATCATTTCATTGTAGGGGGGGTGAGATATTATTCCCTAAGAGAACATGGCAAGTCTTGCTTTAGTAGCAGGGATACTGCAAATTACGAAGCTATTTCTTATCATAATAATCCGTTTGCTGACGAACCTGAATTGGAACTTTAAAGGACGGAAGAAGCTTAGCGACACATGAAGTTTATAAGCTTAGGCGCAAAAGTACTGCGCTTTTTTTATTGCCAAAATGAAAGGAGGAGCCCACATGGGAAAGCTTTTCACAGATGAGCAGATTGCCCAGGCTAATCAAATTAATATTTTGGAGTATGCTCGCCAAGCAGGATATACCGTTGAGAAAATTACGCCTAAGGAGTATAAGATCCCAAACTATGGCGGCTTACGAATCAATGGTACCGGCTCAAAATGGAACAGTTTCACGGATAAAGCCGGAGGAGGTCCCATTCAGTTTGTCATGTACATGGAAAAAAAGAGTTGGGTTGAGGCTGTAAAAGAACTATTGGGCATAATTGAAACTCAAAATTATTATTTGTACCGAGCTCCAAGGGATATTGAAAAAGAAAAGGAGGAAAAAGGTGAATTTGTTCTTCCCGAAAAGAACAGCACCTACAAGCATGTCTTTGGCTATCTGATCAACACTCGAAAGATAGACAAAGACATTGTTGTATCAATGGTTAAAGATAAAAAGCTCTATGAAAATACACATCGATCTTGCGTTTTCGTTGGATACGATCAGGAAGGCACTGCCAGATATGCTTCCGTTCGAAGTACCAATACCAAGGGCAGCTCATATCGAGGGGATGTAGCTAACTCGGAAAAAGCCTTTGCATTCAATTTAGCTGGCTCAAGTAACACAATTCGTGTTTTTGAAGCCCCTATTGACGCATTAAGCTATGCTACATTTCTTAAACATTTTGACTCTGAGAACATGGATCACATGCTAGCCCTGGGGTGTTTAGGAGATGTTGCATTAAAACGCTATCTCAAAGACCACCCAGAAATTAATCAAATCATATTTTGCTTGGACAACGATCAATGGGGCCGCGAGGCACTGAACCGATGGATAGAAGACTACAAACCGGATTACTCTTTAGCTTATCACTTCCCAAAGGGGAAAGATTGGAACGAAGATTTAGTATCTTTTTTCAAGGAAATGGAGCAGAGGAGGGATGGACAAGAGTTCGAAGAGGAGGCTGAAATGTGAAAGGAGGGATGAAAAAGTAATGAACCAAAGCCGTACTGAGGTTATTAGAGTTAATCAAGATATTCATCGGCGGCGAAGTAGACGCCAATCTTGAGAGTGACCATTGATGAACTTATTGAAGCGATGGAGGAAGAAATGAGCTATTAGGAGCATGAAAGTAGCAAATAAGTTAAGCAGCAAAAGCATAGTTTCTTTTTCAATATCACCGCCCCAGATTCCGTCTTTTGTCCTGGCAAGCTTCCTGCTTGGGTGCTCACGCACCCAAGCAGCTTGTTGGGAGTGCCTCCCAAACCCTCTATGGGGACTGCGTCCCCATACCCCTCCAGGATACTGAAAAAATCTCAAAGGTACCGAATTTAGAAGCCTCCAAAATCTGTGAAACTTAACAGAGGATTGAAAGGCGGGCAGTGTATGTCAAACAAAGAAGATTGGTTTGCAGTTTCATCATTCTTGTACTCAGGAATCTCAAGCAAAATTAGTTTGTGCAAGGACTTTCCGAGGCTTGCCACTCCTAAAAATTTGAAAGAGTTGGAAGATGCCATAAAGATTTATTCGAAGAACTGCATCACAAGTGGCAAACATTTACGAGAGGAATATCAAGCTCTTTGTGAGAGCTTACTTAAACAGTCCATGGAGAACGGAAATAAAAGAGAACTCCCTCAAGAAAACATCCTTGCAAGAACTATTGAGGATTATAGAAAACAGGAACGATTCGATCCCCAGCAACTTAAGCAAATTGAGATCGGGTTGCAAAAGGGAATTGATGTTTCAAAGTACGTTGATCCTTGCTATGACGGAGATCAAATGCTTGAGATCCGTTAGGGTCTGGAGGATGGCGTAGATGTGAATTCCTATACTGATCCGGAGCTTAACGCAAGAGAAATGGAAAGAAAACGACTAAATATGATTCGGGGTAGCAAATACAGTGAGGAAGTAGAGGATGAATATAACCTGGAAGTCTAACCATCAAGAGGTGAGGATAAGTGAGAGCTAAGCCAAAGCGAGTTGTGATTTGGGTTACAGAAGAAAAAAAGAAAGTACTTAAGGAAAATGCGAAAACCGCCGGTAATTGCCATCTTTCTGACTACATGTTACAGATGGAGGAACGAGGAATCATCTACGTGGTCGAAGACGTCCCCAAGCTTCTCCGGCAGCTTAGTGGAATGGCCAACAACCTCAACCAGCTTACGCATTTATGCCACATCGGGAAAGTTAAAGATCCTGAAATTCTCGTGCACCTTAAATCAAATATGAATGGGGTGAAAGAGATATTGCGGTCATTGAATTCATTAATCGAGCGAACAAAGAAATAAGAAATCTCCAGAAGGCGATTGACTATATTACTAATCCGGAGAAGATCAAAGTTAATGATTTTGATACTGAAATGATGGCCATCGGAAGGGTTCTGAAAGATGAAGACAGTTCTAAAATTGTCTTGGACTATATTATGAATCCGAATAAAACTGATCTCGTTACAGGTGTTAATTGTGTGCCTGAAACGGCATTTGAAGAGATGCTAATGGTTAAAGCCGCCTATAACAAACAAGAAGGAAGGCAGTTTATTCATTTCGTTCAATCTTTTCATCCGGCCGAGCAGGTTACACCGGAGCAGATCCATGAAATAGGCGTTCGTTTAGTAAAAGAATTTGAGCGGTTCTCCGGTTTTCAGATAGTCGTTTCAACCCATCTGGATCGGGAACATCTCCACAATCATTTTGTTTTTAACACGGTAAATATGGAGACCGGCCTCAAATGGCAACAAAGTCCCCGGCAGATGCAGCAGTTGAAAGACTTTTCAGATGAGCTATGTAAAGATCACGATCTCACCATCATTGAGCACAAAGGAAGTCAGAGAGAGTCCACGGGAGAACACCGGTCTAAGAAACGTGAACAAAGTTGGATGCATGAGCTGCGCTTGGCGGTAGACGCATTCAAAAAAACGTCTACTAGCCGAGCTGATTTTATTTCCAACATGCAAAAAATTGGTTATCAGGTAAAGTGGACAGATACCCGGAAGGACATTACCTTTACAACGCCTGATGGAAAGAAATGCAGAAACCTGAGATTAGATAAAGATCTTACTAAAGAGTCTTTGCAAGAAGCTTTCCGCCTCAACAAAGAGTTTGGCAATCCCAGGGACATGACCAGACAGATCGGACAGTTGGAATTGGCAACTAAAGTCGCAAAAATGATGCCTCTTGAAAATGAAGTCATTGTCGAGCAGACCATCGAAAGCGAGGATAGAAATGGGCAAGGCGAGAGGGAAATTAACGATGCTTTGATTATCTCGGAAGGAAATGAATTCAAGAATCGCATAGAGCAAGATCCAGTGGTTGGGGACGTGCTTGATGAAGATGAGTCAAATGAGGAGGTAATCGATGATCTCCAAGAAATGGCCTACATTATGGAATGGAGTGATCGTTACAAAGAAGCTCGTACACTTCTCTATGGCAGCAAAGAGGTGGAACAAAATCTTAGCGAAGCTTACCGATTGTTTCTAGAGGAGACTCAAATCGGTAATGCTCTAGCCTTACATGATCTAGGCCGAATGCACATGGATGGGCTTGGAGTGGAGATGAATCCCGATATAGCTCAAGATTTGTATTCTAAGGCACTTACCGCATTTCAGGCGGTAGAAATGGAAAAGCCAAGACCTTATCCTCAATACCGAATCGGCAAAATGTATGTTGCAGGCTTAGGAACACCTCAGAACTACGAAGTAGCAGCGGAATGGTTTGAGATGGCCGTCGCTAAAAATCATAAATACGCCCAGTACTCTTTAGCTGGCCTTTACTACCGTGGTCAAGGTGTTGAGCAGAGTTATACAACTGCGTTTTCACTTTATGGCAAATCAGCAGCCCAGGAAAATCCTTATGCTTCCTACGAACTGGCCAAAATGTACCGGAACGGAATAGGCTGCAATAAAGATACCGAGAAGGCCGATCAGTATTTTAAAAATGCTTTTGTCGGCTTTTCTGCAATAGAGGCAGATAGCCACGATGACAAGCTCCAGTATCGCCTTGGTCAAATGCTCTATATGGGCACCGGCACAGAAAAAGATGCAGTAAAAGCTGTCGATTATTTGGAGCAGTCGGCTAAGCAGGGCAATGCGAATGCCCAGTATTTACTTGCCAAGATTTATCTTGAGGCTGATAACGGGCTTAAAAACGTAGAGTGGGCTTTGGAATGGCTGGGTAAGGCGGCCGAAAATGACAATACTCAAGCTCAATATGCCTTGGGTAAGCTCTACCGCGACGGCAACCATGTAGAAAAGGATATCATCAAAGCTGTAGAGTTGTTCAAGTTGTCTGCAGAACAGGAAAACCAATTTGCCCAATATGCTCTCGGAAAGCTGTATCTGTTTGGAGAAGAGATTCCAAAAGATGTTGAAGCAGCCGTTAAATGGCTAAGTGCATCTGCCGAGCAGGAAAACAGTTTTGCCCAATATACCCTGGGTAAGTTGTACGTAGAAGGTAAAGACGTTCCAAAAGATGTGGAAACCGGGTTAAAACTACTCACGGCTTCAGCAGATCAAGGAAATCCTTATGCTTCTTACGAACTGGGAAAAATGTATCGGGATGGATTGGGCTGCAATAAAGATACGGAGAAGGCCGATCAGTACTTTAAAAATGCCTTTATGGGCTTTGCTGAGTTAGAGGCAGATAGCCACGATGACAAGCTGCAGTATCGCCTCGGGCAAATGCTCTATACGGGCACCGGCACAGAAAAAGATGCAGTAAAGGCTGTCGATTGTTTGGAGCGGTCCGCCAAGCTGGGTAATTCGAATGCCCAGTATTTACTTGCCAAGATTTATCTTGAGGCGAATAGCGGGCTGGAAAACGTAGAGAGGGCTTTGGAATGGCTGGGTAAGGCGGCGGAAAATGGCAATGCTCAAGCTCAATATGCCTTGGGTAAGCTCTACCGCGACGGTAACCATGTAGAAAAAGATATCGTCAAAGCTGTAGCGTTGTTCAAGTTGTCAGTAGAACAGGAAAACCAATTTGCCCAATATGCTCTTGGAAAGCTGTATCTGTTTGGAGAAGAGATTCCGAAAGATGTAGCAGCTGCAGTTAAATGGTTAAGCGCATCTGCCGAGCAGGAAAACAATTTCGCACGGTATACTCTGGGTAAGTTGTACGTAGAAGGCAAAGACGTTCCAAAAGATATTGAAGCAGGGCTAAGGCTACTCACTGTTTCCGCCGAACAAGGTAACCAATTTGCCCAATTTCAACTTGGTAAGATTTATCTGTCAGGAAAGGAAGTGGAAAGAGATAAAGCTATGGCTATTCATTGGCTATCGTTGTCGGCAGCCCAAGGAAATGAATATGCGCAACTCCTTCTAGAGAAAATGGATTCTTATAATGCAACCGAGATAGATTTTCTCTTGGCATTAATGCAATTTTTCTCGACTCAAAACCGCAGTCAAAACCAGTCCCATAACTATCCATTGTCACATCTTGAAGGCCATGCATTGCGAGAAAAGATTCTGGAACTTCAATTTGGCCGCAGCATGAACTGGGCAAGAGGTCAAGGTTATGAACGTTAATTTAGGAGGGATGAAAATGTCAAAAAGCATACCTGAAATACAGATCCCGGAGAGTAAAGATAAAATTATGAGACAGATCAAGGCATTGGAAATGATGATCAAAGAGGACACCAATGATCATGACAGACATATTCACGAAACGGCATTAAATGATTTGCAGCAAGCAGTTTTAGACGAAAGAATGACGGAAGAAAAACAACGCCTATTAGTGGATATGGATGGCACACTTGCAGTATTTACTCCAGTTGACGAACTGGAAACATTATACCAACCAGGATACTTTCTCAATCTCAGGCCAATCGACAATGTCGTTCAGTCCATTAAGGAAATTATTAAAAACAACCCCAACATCGAAGTCAATATCCTTTCAGCCTATTTGACGGATAGTCCCTATGCTTTGGAAGAAAAAAACTTGTGGCTTGATCAATATCTTCCTGAAGTAGATATAGAACATCGTATTTTCTCACCTTGCGGCGCAGACAAAAAAGATTATCTTCCGGGGGGCATAAAGGAAACGGATTTTCTGCTTGACGATTATACTCACAATTTAAAGTTATGGCAGCCGCCGGCACGAGGTATTAAGTTGCTTAATGGTATTAACTATACCCGGGGAACGTGGGAACACGACCGAGTACGATATGATAAAGATCCGAAGGAGTTAGCGGAGAATATTCTAAGCATTATGCGAGGTAGGGAGCAAATATATGATGATAGGCCTAATGCTTTAGCGCCGAATAAGTATTTTGATCCTTCATGGAATATGCATTCATTAGTCGATGATGACGAGATTGAAGCTGAATGTGAAAATGCTCCCTAACCAAATCCAGAGGGACATTACTCAATTGAGCATTAAGGAATCCACATAAAAAAGAAAGGAGGATTTCAATGGATGGATTACGACAAGTTGAAAGACGATTTTACTCAAGCATGGTATTGCGAACTGTTTAGGCGGCTCAGGGAAGAAGGTTATGAAATAGATCTGATTAATAACCACCGAATCTATGCCAATATTTACTTGGGAGATGCTTTGGTTTGCCAAATTGATAAGGAGAATGAGCTTAAAGGTGACTGGAGTGGTAAAGTCGTTAAGAAAATTGCTGAAGAAACAGCGGAATATGTATTTGCCCATAAAACAGCACCGGCAATACATTGTATTATTTCCGGCAAGCAGCAAATGGGCTATAGAAAACTTTTAGCCTATAATGACCAGGTTCTGGCTGCGATAGAACTTAAAGAGAAAGGCTATCAGTTTGCTACAGGCTATCGGACAGTATTAAGTGTTAACCACTACATCTTGAACAAAAGATACAGTGACTATTCAAGGGCTTGTGAAAACTTTGCTCTGAGAGCAGGCTTGGTAGATCAGGATAAGATCTTGAATGAAGCTGAATTGAAGGTAATTTATTCGGGGTTAACGCAACTCATTAGAATTGATCCGCCACAAGTAACCTTTGAGGATTTAACAGCTATCGGCCAAGTTTTAAACAAAATTAATTTCTTCATTTTACCTGAGCTGAACCAAAAACTATGTTTAACTGAGGCAAATAATCAAGAGTTTGAAGAATTGGAAGTGTGAAAGAAGGTGATAAAGGGTTGAACGTAAAACGACGGATAATCATGGCGGGAATGGCAACGGCCATGGGTACAGTGGCAAATGTGTATTTTTGCACTTTGTTGCATTTACTGTTAAAAACGAAGTCCCTGGAGTTTGATTTTCCGACCCTCAGCAGTTGCATTCAGAGCTTAGTATCAGTGAAATCTCACCTGATGCTTTTTTTATGCTTTGAAGGGTTTATTATACTCTTTGCAGCTTTCCTGTTTTTTAGTAATAACAAACCCTACCAAAGCCGCATGATGCAAATCACGACGGAGATCTCTACTCCGGTGGCAGTGGGGCAGAAGCAACACGGATCCGCACGGTGGATGACGGAGAAAGAAAAGAACACCATCTTTCAAAGCTATGGTTTAAATCCTAAAGACAGCACCATCGAGGAATTGATCGAGAGAGGATTAGAAGATATTGAGAGTTACAATGAAGACAATAGCGTGTCCGTAAAAACAGCGTTAGACCATGGTGGGATTGTATTGGGAATGGAAAAGGAGGGGAATTCAAAACGACAAAAATTATATTATAACGCAAAAGACAGTCATAGCTTATGTATCGGTGCAACAGGGAGCGGTAAAACCAGAACTGTACTTCTGCAGACCATTGGAACCATTGGGCTTTCGGGCGAAAGCATGATTCTTTCTGATCCAAAAGGAGAGTTATTTCACTATACCTCTCCCTACCTGAGACGGTTAGGTTATGAAGTTGTTGCCCTGGATTTTAGAAATCCACTCAAGAGTCATTGCTATAATTACCTTCAATCGGTTATTGATGCCATTGATCAAGGTGATATGGCCAAAGCAATTAGCGCAACATGGGATATCACGGCAACTTTAGTAGGGGAGGCGAAAGGAGAACGGATTTGGAACGATGGGGAAGCCTCCGTTATTGCCAGCTCGATTATGAGTGTCGTATACGACAATAGGGAAAGGGATAAGCGTAAATACCAGAACATGACCAATGTCTACTACTTTATCGCCTTTATGTGCAAAACCATTAATAACAAGATGCCCATCCTTGAGTACGTCAAGCGACTTCCCGATACACATCCGGCGAAAGCCTTGCTCGCAATTTCAGAGGTGGCACCGGCGAGGACAAGAGGTAGTTTCTACACGGCAGCCTTATCGACACTGCGCTTGTTTACCGATCCTTCCATCTATTCCATGACTTGCCGAAGTGATTTTAACCCTGGTGATGTGGGATCTAAGAAACAGGCCATTTTCATCATATTGCCGGACGAAAAGACCACCTTTTATTCTCTGGCCAGCTTATTTGTATCACAACTGTACGGGCAATTAGTTCAGATCGCAGATCAGCACGGAGGACGATTAGAAAACAGGGTTCACTTTGACCTTGAAGAGTTTGGGAACTTTGTCAAGATTCCTGACTTTGACAACAAGCTGACGGTTGCCCGTAGTCGTGGAATTTTATTCAACCTTTTCATTCAATCCTTTGCACAACTTGAGGAAAAGTACGGAAAGGAAATCGCAAGAATTATCCGGGGCAACTGTGAAAGCTGGATTTACCTTCAAGCGGATGATGAAGAGACGCTCAAAGAACTATCAGGAAAGTTAGGAACGTACACCGTTTCTTCCTATTCTCTGAGTGCCAATAATGGAAGGTATTCCACACCCTCGACCAGTCAGAGTACAAGCCTAATGAGCCGATCCTTACTTACATCTGATGAAGTTCGGCTAATCTCGCGCCCCTACAGTTTGATAACATCACGTGGTAATCCGGCTATTATGTATGCTCCTGACTTATCAGAAACCCATTTTAACCGAATGTTCGGGTTAGGTGACAAAAAACACAACATAAACATTCGTGAAATACGTGAAAACCGAAGACCTAAGCGCAATGTCGACATCAATGATATGGAGCTATGGGGAGTATGGAAATTCTATACATTGGCATGTCAGCAACCGCCTTCCCAAGCTCCACTATGGTCTCCGGATGAAGAAGCATTGCGCTTTCATAAAAAATATCAAGAGGGATTTACTAGCCATCAAGACGACGAATAAAAGGAAGTGAACAATATCGTATGCTTAAAAACTACAGAAAAACTATCTTGGCAGTCATCTTTATGACTGTCTTTTTGTTAAGCATCCCGCATGCTGCTTTTGCTGAGGATATTGCCAGTAGTAAGATTTTCACCGGTTCTATGAAACTTTTTGAGGATTTAGGTAAGGCTTTAATGATTGCTGCTCCAGTAGCCGGTGTGCCTATCTTGTCATACTTTTGGCTTAGGCGCGGAGCTGCTGATGAAATGGATCAAAAGTCCTGGAATAAAAGGATTGTTGTCGCATTAATATCCGTTCTTGGCGTAGAACTTACAGGGGTCATAATCAGTGTTGTTATGTACTATTACGCTTGACCACTTATGCCCTAAAAGCCATTTTCAGAGGAAGGGAGGTCTAAGCTTGGAAGCTCTTTTAATGGTACTAATCGAGGCTCTTTTATCCGGTGTATTAGAGTACATTGATAGCATTCTTCTCAATTTGGTTCCTATGGCATTTTATGCTGAACAATTTTTAGATCAGATGTTGGGAAGAGATGTTATATCTGAGCTTTTCAAGATTCTGTTTTCTTTTGGAGTTTCTTTGATCATCCTAAAGTTTATTAAGAAAGGATTCAATACCTATGTCCTTTGGATTGATGGAGATGCGGATACTGACCCAATTCTTTATCTAACTTATTTCGTAAAAGCGTTAGTGGTTGCTATCTCCTTTCCTACGCTTTATGGATGGATGGCAACGATCGTTCAAGGTTTAACCGATAAGCTTTTAAACATTATTAGCCGGGGAGTCGTTGTAGATTTCACCAGCATAATTATGAGTATCGTTTCCAAGGGACTTCTTACCGGCATCGTCGGTGTGATCTTCTTCGGATGTCTCCTTTATCTCTACATCAAATTTCTACAAACAGGGCTTGAAATATTGATTCTCCGATTAGGCATTCCGATAGCTTGTGTGGGTTTGGTGGACTCTGATCAAGGAGTTTTCAAAACGTATATGCAGAAATTCTTTCAAGCCATGATTACTGTGATGCTGCAAATTGCACTCCTTAAGTTAGGCTTGGCGCTTGTCATAAATGGACATTTGATATGGGCGCTTGCAGTCATTGTCACGGCTTTACGTACTCCTAAATTTCTACAAGAGTTTATCATTCTTGCAGGAGGTCAAGGCGGTATGATGGGTAAAGCCTATCAGGCCACTCGTTTGGTTCAGATGGTTAAAGGAGCAGTGAAATAAAGTAAGGGGGAATGGAGGTGGAGGTCGATGAGATTACAAAAGCGTTTATTTTACTAGTTCGTACTGGGGTATTCATGAGGATAGCATTTTGTTTTCTTAGAATGATGGGCGATGAAGATGAGAGTTCTATGTACAAGAAAAGAGCGATTTATGCGGGTGTCTTTTATATTATTGCTGAATCAATTTGGCAATTAAAAGATATCGTATTCTATTACTACACTTAGGAGGGTCTATGGAAGGCACAAAAAAGACGCTCTATATTCCGGTTGGGATAAAAACCCGGCCGGAATATTTTGACGGATTCGGCAAGATCGAATTTAGACAATCTGCTCTGATATGTTTGTTGGGAGGGGGCGTGGATCTGCTAGCGTATCTGTTAACGCAAAATATATCGGTCTGCGTCTTGGCGATGCTTGTTATTATTGCTGGTAGTATCATGATGTGCATTAAGGATCAAACGAATCTATCTGCTGTCGATCAAGTGAAAAATATGATTCATTTTGCCAAGTCTCAGAAGGAATATTCCTATGTTGCTTTAGATGAGTGGAAGTTACAAATTAAACCTTCAAGGGTATAGTGAAAATCTTATTGAAAAGCGTAAGGTTATCCATTAAATCTGCTACATGAGTAAAGAGGCAGCTTGAGTCGGCTGCCTTTCTTGTTGCTCCCCAAAAAGGCTAAAAGCTATAATGAAAGGAAGAATGTGGACTGGGGGCAAAGAGCAGATTAAATTGAGATTGAACCAGATAATGAAGATGAATATAAACTCTAATGTCTTTATTATTTTCGATAGAGATACTGAAAATTAGAATTAACGAGGTGAAAAGACAACCATGAATCCCTTAATTTCAATATCTATCTTCCTATTGACCGTACTTATCGGAGGTGCGGTCTATTTCTTTATGATCCAAAAACACAAGAAGCAGCGCAAAGCTGAAAACAAAGACAGAGTAACTGCCCAAGAGTTCATCAATGTCAAAGACATTCGGGACAAGTACCTTTACACAAGAGATCATCTTATTTTTCAATATCTTAAAATTGATGCCGTCAGCATCGACTTACTCAGTCTAAGGGAAAAAGAGACCCTCACCCGGAAGCTCACAGCTGAACTATCCGGAGATCAGCAGATCCTCAAACTCATAGCCGTATCCCGCCCAGTCGATATTAGTCCTCTCATTAATGAATACGCTGAACTTTTGGGCACATCATCGAACCCAAAGCAAAAAGAATTACTTCGCAAAGAAACAGCGGCCATCAGTAACTATGCTCTCAGCGGCGAAGTTGTGGAACGTCAATTTTATATGCCCTTATGGCAACGTTACGAAGATGATTGTGAACAGGACATTTCACGCCGCACTAAGGATGTAAAGGCAGCCTTCGAGAGCAGCAAAGTTCCCTGTGAAATTCTTAAAGAAAAGGATATCACTCGATTATGTAATCTCATCAACAATCCAGCTTACGTGCATCTTGAAGATACGGATATTAGTGCCACATTCCCAATGCTTCTTTAGTTCCGTAAGGCTATATAAGCATGTACGGCTGCTTTCCGATGCTTGGCAAGGGACCGGCACTAAGTTGAAGAGGAGGAGGAACCTATTGAAAGGACGTAAAACGATCATTGAGCTATTTATATATACCTTTATCCTAATTATTGCAATCATCATGCTTATCCAAGATGAAAGAAAACCAATGCCGATAGAAATCCATCCCGATTTCACCCTGCAAGGAGGTGAAGAACGCCATGTTAGTTTACCTAACGAGTAACTTGAAGCTTGGTCTATTTGACTTCATACAAGAAGAAACCTTACCGGTTAAAAAGCTTTCTGGAGAATTTAATCTGAAAAAGTTTGTCATTCAGGACATGCGAAGCTTCAACCATATCCGTTTTATAGCCCTCGATCATCAAGCCTTAAATGATACTGATGAAGAGTTAATGGAAGGCGTTCTTGGTTTTCAAGCCATGTATGATGCAAGAATCATCTATTTGGCTGAAGGGACGAAACAAGGGGATGAGCTGCTATCGAAACTTTACGATGCTGGAGTAAGAAACTTTGTTACGGCCGTAGATCCGGAAGAGATCAAAAAGGAAATTCTGGAGTGTATCAGTCCTGAAGGAATGAGCGATAAGAAAGCAGAACGATTCAAAATCCAGCCAAAAATACAATCAGTTGAAAAGCCAAGGACAAAAGTGAAACAGGTTAAACACCAAACTGAGTCTTTGAAAGCCAAAAAAGGGAAGGGGTCGGAGCAGGAGCCGGTAGACTATGTGAGGGTCAAAATGACGACGAACTTAGGGTTGGATACTGAAAAAGAACGAAAAGGGATCGTCGTGGGAGTTGCTGGGATCACTGAGAAAGATGGAACAACCACAACAGCTTTGAATCTGGCCTGTTTCCTATCAAACCTGGGAGCAAAGGTGTCGTATATAGAGTGCGATCCAATCAAGCAGCTGAATTGGCTGCCGTATTACGATATTTCGGTTAATGATGAGAGTGCTGAGTATAATGGAGTATTTTTTTACACTAAAAACGTAAAATTTAGCTTTGAAGACTATGACTTTAATATTCTTGATTTGGGGAAAATGCTTGACTCAGGGCAAACCGTGAACGCTTTTTCGAGGAGTCACGTCCGGATTATTACGGCTGCCTCAAAACCCTATGAAGTAAAACAACTAATAAAAACACTTGAAGATATCAAAGATATTTCCGCGAATCTTATCTTTTCCTTTACGGCAGATCATGATCGTCGACCTCTTAGACAGCTTGTTAATCACTATCCGGGGCATAATGTTTACTTTAGCGCGTATTCGCCGGATCTGTTTGACCCTAATCCTAACCGCATGATCTGGACTAACATTATGAGCGATTACCTACAGCCAAAGTTATCAACCACAACCCCTCATTTTCAGTCTGAAGAAAACGTGACTAAATCAGCATCCGAGTTACGTTGGAAAGAAGATGGTGAAACGCTGGAGGTTGATTTTCTACGACAATTAAGGGGCGAAATAATTTGGTTTTGGGGAAGTTCGCCGGGTTTAGGAGTTACCTCTGTGGTAATTCAATTCGCGAAGATCCTTGCCAAATCAATACCTGTGTTGCTCATTGATGGGAACCTAGCAAAACCAAATCTTGCTGAAGAATTTAATTGCAAGGGGGCTGGTTGGGAAGGGTCTTGGTTAAAAAAGACCCCAGGTAAACCTCCGGAAAAATTTTATCAGAAGGGGAACCTTGGGGTATGGTCGCTTCGGAGTCCCCTTGAAATAGATCAAGCTGCTGAAAAATGGAGTGTTGCCCTTTTTCATATCAGATCGCCGAAACAGGTTGTGATCATTGACGGAGGAACAGCCCCGCCACCGGAGGGAGCTGATCTTAATGTATTGATGGTGAATCAATCCATATGTGAGTACGACCCGGCAACCGTGTGCATCAGTCGATTGGGGGTTGAGGGGGCGATACCTTATGGTGAACAATGTTATCCCTTAGTAAATGGATTGTTGAAAAAACTGAGGGTCAAAAACCTTCCCAAAAGCCTGGATATTGTGAATCAATGAACTGTAAATGTCTATGGAAAATGTTATAATTAGTTATAGAGGAATATTTTGGGGGTGAAGTTAATGAAAAAAATTAAAATAGCAATTTGCTGTTTCTTTATCTTAACTTTATTATTGCCAGGTCGGGCTATGGCTACGACGTATAACAATGACGTTCCAAGTGATTTAACGTTATTAGGATGGAGTGTTAATCCAAACAATGGTGGAAAAAGCACAAGTATTAACTTTTTATATACTGGAAGATTCAGCGCACCAATGGGTATAGATGTACCCTTTGATTCCTCTTGGCACTCTCTTGATGATGTACGGCCAATCCTTTTAGCAGAACAAAAAGGATACGGGAACTATCTTGGTGGAACAAACGGTAGCTTTGGAAGCAACATAAAATTTTCAGACAATGTACTGGCAGCCATGAAGGTGCAGGATTTTAATCCCTCACAAGTTGGCGGAGCTAATATTCCGCCCTCTTCAACAACGTTAAATTCTGACCAAATTGCATGGTTACAAAAAGTAGGCTATTCGGTTCAATTGACAACTCAGACAACACCAGCACCAATGCCTACTCCAACACCTGAACCCACATCTTCACCTGCTCCACAGACGCAAACTCAAAATAAGCCTTCTTCGCAAAGCACTTCTAGTAATACAACCTCAACGCCCGCACAACAGAGTAAGGCCGATGCATCCCCTTCAACGGTACGATCTAACCCGGCAGTTGGAGAAACCGTAAAAACCGACTCTGGACCTATGACGCAGGAAATGGTAGTAGCTAATCAAGAATTATCAAAACAAAACCCGCCTGACCTAAATCCAACAAACATTCCTACACCTCTCGAAACTGTCGAAACAGAGGCAACTCCTTATAAATGGACTTGGATAACTGGAGGAGCAATAATCTTAATCTTAGCAGCTGCCGGAGGCATGATTCATTTAAAACATCGAAATGCATAGTAACACATTAGACCATTAAACTAAAACTTGCCCAGTAGGGTTTACCACCTTGTTAGTAAACATTTTACTAATTAAGGTGGTTTATTTTGTGTGAGAAGAAATCTCTAAAGAAGGGTGGTAATTTTTTGCGAAAAAATCGCTGGATTATGGCATTGCTAATTCTTATACTGAGTATTACTCTCGTTTTGCCACATAGAGTATGGGCTATGGACAATTACACTCATGATGCAAACATTTTCCGTGATAATGTCGTAACCGATCCCAGCTTTAATGGACTAATTTACAATACGAATCCGTACTATATTCAGATTCCTGCATGGAATGGCTATCGGCAATATTCAAGTACAACACCCATTGTTGTCGGAAGCAAGCTCTATATGTATACGTATGATGATCCTAAAGAAAGTTCTAACTATGGGCACTTATGGGAGGTCGAACTCCAAAAACCACAAGCTGACTGGATACCAGGAAATGCGATCTCAGCAAATGTTAAACTTGTTCAAAATTTTTATGCCCCGCCCAGTGGAGCCAATGGGGAAGTCAATTCCGGGGCGGGAGTTTCAGGGCCAACCATATCAAATGGATATTTGGCAATCGCAGTCGGCGAATATTTGTATTGGTGGCCGACAGGCCATGCAGATCAAATTCAATCTAGTCCTATAAGAGGAAATCCAGATAATTCGATTCAGTTAATCGCTGCCTCTCCCCTGATAACCCCTTCGTTAACAGTATCTGGGATAGACTTACTTACGGGTGATACTGCAACTTGGCAAACCCCTTTCGCTGTAGTTGGCAGCTGGTCAGGTGGGGTAATTTCACAGCCCCTTCATATTCCAGATAATGTTTCGTATGCCTTTTATCATTATCTAACAACTCAAGATGCTTCCAACGCCACCAACGACATCGTTACATCCTCCCCGGCCTGGAACTCTCACACTACAGCCGTAGGTTCATCCGGGGCCGCAGTATTTGGCGTTGACGCACACCAAAGTCGTAAAAACCGCCTTATTCTTATGGATCCAACATCAGGAACCATTAAGACCGTCCATGAAAAGGGCGGCTCTCCCATCTTCTATGGACCAATCACCAGTTCCCCAGCAATAGCCCCAGATGGAGTGATCTATGTGCCGGACATGGGTGCAGCAATTTATCAACTGAGTGCCAATGGGGATTATTGGGGGAGTGATATTTCGGCAATGGACCAAAATAATCCAACCATTGCCAATATAGCAGTGGACGGAGAAAATGTGATTTGGGTTGGCAACGGATATACAACACTAAATGCTGCATCTATTAGTTCCTTTGGTCATAGCAGAACGAAAATGGCTGGCTTCAATGGACTCAACTCTCCGGCGGTGGTTAAGAACGGAACTACGGATACAGTTTTTGTTTCTTCAACAGGTAGGGCAGGGTTATTGGTTACGAATCCATTGAACACTAATAGTTTGCCAGTTGCTTTTCAACAGTCAAAACAAACATGGAGGCAAACATGGCAAACGCTCGGAGCGGTTTCACCAGCTTACTGCTCGGTTGCTGCAGATGTAGGGACGGATAGCACTGACGGAACGCCTCTCCATTATCTTGCCACTTGGACGAATTATGGGTATAACACCCACGGAAGTATCGAGCTATGGGCTCCAGCCGATTACAGTGTTACAGCTAATGTTAATCCAAATATTCGTAATAGTGGTGATCTAACAATGGTGGAAGCTTTCCCGAGTCCTGAAGGTATAACGCAAAGCATATTGGCACATGTCACCGACGGCGGTGAAAACACCTTTGACCTAACGTTAAGCAAAAGTTGGACGTCACCTGAAAAATGGACTCAGGTCTTTACTGCTCCAGATAATTACACTGGACAACCCGCTAACTATACCGTGACTGTAACTGCTACAAACATAGCAGGAGAAATTGCCAAAGCAACAACTAATTTCACCGTAAATCCGATCCCACTGCCGCCACCAGGAAACCTTAATGCAACTTTGCGAATTGATGCATGGCGACGAAACGGCACGATGAATCCAGAAGGAACGGCGAAATATGGGAATAGGCTGGTGAACACACTAACTGTCGAAACACCACCGCCACCAGAAGGGCTCTTAAACGCTGTAGTAACCGGCGCATATTTGACGAAAGCTTGGGTTCATCGGCCTGAAGGAGAGGTCAACAAAACGGGAGTTGGCCCAGAGTTAATACTTAGGAGTACAGCGAATACAGACATGAAACTTAATGGACTGACGGCAACCTGTGAGTATTATGAATCATGGGCTGGTTACCCGCCGCCTATACCCGACAATACCGTTATGGAAACAAACTTCATTCAAGCTCCATTTGCGGTGCATGTGGATTATAAGTATCAGGTGCCAGTGTCTACGGAAAAAGGTGTAATTTATGTTTGGAAAACAGGCTCTTATGAAGCCAGCGGCAATGCTTCTACAACCCTAGATATAACAGGGTCAGAATGGTATATCTATTCGATAGCTATTCATCAAGCCGGAACGCCTGTATGGGAGCCCTAAGTGAATGGAGGGCACAGATGTTAAAAAGAATTTACCAGAAGTATAAAAGTATGCAGATCAGTGACGATCGTGGTGGTCCTCAAATCTATGTGCTGGCGGCGATTTCAATTTTTCTACTCCTTGCCCTCTACAGTACTTTTGGATATGTGTACAAGATCCAAGTCATGGCAACAAGACTTCACGATGCTATTAGCACCTCCGCTATAACGGCTCTTGGAGCCAATACAGTGCCTGACCCGACAAAAGGAGGTATACAAGTAGTGGATACCTCTGAAGTACAACAGGAATTCATGATTAATCTGCAAAACAATCTAAAAAACTGGCCCTCAAGCTCATATACTCTTCAATCAGCTCAAGTGTTTAGTGAAAATGATAAAGGGTCAAGTTCACCTTTTGCATTTTCTGAGCCCGTTCCAGGGACGAGTATTTACCTTGAGATGACCATGAATATAGCACTTTTTCCAGGGTTCATCCCGATGTCAAACACCCATTGGTCAATTCCACTTCATGTCATGGTTAGCCCTAATTCCTATGAGAGTTCGACTGGGACTTGGAACTTAGTCAGGGGCACTTAACAAAAAACGGAAAGGCAGGTACAGACTTGGATTACTCTGAGACAATTACAAGAAAACGTGGACTTTTTGACCGCCTCATGGGGCGGTCTCCTTTATCTGCAGTCGTAGCAGCTAATCAACTTATCGCTATTTGGGGAACACAAGGCGGAGTGGGGTGTTCAACGATTACTGCGATCCTCGCTAAACTGCTTCACCAAATTGGGTTTACTGTCTTAGTCATTGAAGCCGCCTCTACCGGAGGGAGTTTACTTCGGTTTATGGGAAGAAAACCTGTCACGAAAGGCTTAGACACGATTTCGCACACTAAGGAACGTTTTAACAGTGAACTAGACTCCATTAAGGTTAATGTTGTTAAGGGATTTACAGTAATTCCTCGATCTGGTGCGTCTTACAATGCCCAGTGGCATTGGCAGGAAGATGAAGCCCGTGAGCTCTATCACTTCGCAAGGAGGCATGCTGCGTTTGTTTTGGTTGATGCCGGACATGCGCTGAACGATGCGATAGGTAGGATCGCTTTGACAGAAGCTGATCATATTGTCTCAGTCTTCCGGCCAACGCCCGTTGGTTTAGACAGTGCCACTCGATTTCATGAACACTGTCGGTTCTCGGGCCTCAAAAAAAACCTTATATGGGTGATGAATCAAGCTCAGCGAGCTGGATCAAAATTGGAAATGGAGTTTTTGACAGGGGAGGAAATAACGAATTGCATTCTATGGAAACACGACATGGAACTTTTTGAACAAGGTGCATCGATTCCCAAAAGCATACAAGAGGAAACAGCAGATTTATTGCAACAAATCTTAAGTGCCAACTCGGCACGGGTTTTTCAAAATTAAATAAGGGGGATCAAAAAGGGTGAGTAATTTTAAGGTTATTCTTGTTATTCCTGATCACAATACCGGGGCACGCTTGAGTGATCATCTTAGTGTCAAATATGGGGTTACAGTAACGGTATGGCGAGATATTCAGGGGATAGAAGATGCTGAGGCGGATGCCGTTATCATTTATCGCAAAAGTGTCGATTCCTTAAGTTCTCTTGAGCAAATCAAGGGTAAAATTGCCCTGCTCTATGGAAATATGCCAGTACCAGTAAGCGATAAGGGGGTGAGTTATACCAAGTTAACGGGAAACCTGCCAGGTTGCGTCTATGATTTTATGGAGAGCCTTGTCGGTGGTCAGGGGATAAGTGACCTGACATGGGGAGAACCCTCCGACTTAGACTTGAGTCTGCAACCAATCCGGAAAGCAAAACGATCCGTAGCCCTCTTTTCACCAGGAGGTGGCGTTGGTAAAACGACGACGGTGGTGCACTTGGCCAAACTAGCGGATCAAGCACGTATTAACGTGGGGATCATTGAGACAGACGAAGACAAAGGGGGTGTATTAAGGTATCTAGGAAAACAACCTGCCCAGGTAGGGCTTGATTCACTTGAAGAAACAGATTGGGGGAATGAAACCTTATTCAAACGAAGAATGGGTGAAATTGTCCAGAGTGTCGGGCGAATTAAGGTTGTCCCGATGATCGGGACACTGAATGGTCTGGTCTGTAATATCAACAATGTATCCATCTTACACGAATGGGCACGTTCACAGTTTGACCTCACGATCTACGACTTGCCGCCAAGATTGCGAGACGTTATGACCTATTCGGTTCTACAAGAAGCAGACGAAGTAATTCTAGTGGCTGAGCCGACTGACGTGTTAATGGATGCACTTCAAAAGCACCTCAAACTTTGCAAAGAAGTACAGCGTTTCAATAATTTGCCCAATAAATATCGGCTCCTCATTAATAAAGTCCCAGAAAGAGAGGGGCTCGATCCTGAAGAAATGGCCGAAGCCTTAGGGCTTCCACTGTTAGGAGTTATACCTGCAGACATGGAACACTACGATAAGATCATTAATCGGGCGAAGTTCGATATTCCACCCGATTCCTCCTGGCGAATGGTCTCTGCAAATATGGGTTTAGGCGGGGCATGTAACCAAATTATGCCGATCCATAACCCTACCAATGAGAAAGGAACGGCTAAGGTTAAAAAGAAAGAGCGCAGGGGATTATTTGGGTTCTTCTTTGGAAACTAAACCATAACAGGGAAAGGGGGAATATACTTTGCCAAGACTTGACTTAGAAACATTAGATGTAAACGACCATGGGAGTATCAACCTTGCCGACCTCAGAGTAACCGGACAGCGGGACTCAGGTAAAAATTCGGTAGTGATTCATGAAAAAAGCCGTTGGAAGCAGATTCTTCGGGACATAAACAAAGACCTTATCCAGACAGCGGACCGACTTTTGGTAGACAAAGATAACCATAAAGAAGAAGTCTTACAGCTGGCTCGCAGGGCAATTGAACGAAAATCATTGACCAGTCAGGAAAAAGCTGAAATCTATGAGCGTATTGAAGCCGATCTCTTTGGTTTCGGGATTCTCGACAAACACATCAAGAATAACCAGATCACAGAAATTATCATTGACGCGCCTGACAAAATTGACGTGGAGTTAGGAGGGGTCTTGTATCGGTTGGGGGAGGACAAACCCTTTGAACAGGATGAAGTGTTTAACGATGACGAAGAGCTACAACAATGGACAGACAATCTCATGAGGATGGCAAAGGCCGAACGGTCTTTGAACTATGGTAATCCCATGGTCAATGTGGAACTTGCCAATGGTGAACGGGTTGAAGCGACTTGTCCTCCAATAACAGAGCATATCACGGTGAATATCCGTAAAAGCGTGAAGCAAACAAAAAAGTATTCCGCAAACGACCAAATTGAAACGGGCAGCGCAACAGAGGCTATGTTGAAGTTTCTGCTAGCAGCCGCACGTGGGAAGGCGACGATGTTGATCTTGGGTTCAACAGGCACGGGGAAAACAACCTGGGTCAGAACTTTGATGGAAAGCGGCGGGTTCGATCCTGATGAACGAGTGATCATGATTGAAGACGTACGAGAAACAAACGCAAGTTTAAAACGATATTTGAGTATGCAGACGGTCACACAAGGTCAGAACAAAATTGATATGGTGGCCCTCTTTGAAGAATGCATGCGGAAACGCCCTGACAGGGTATGTGTTTCAGAGATCAGGGGAATTGAAGCCGCAGTGTTTCTCCTCACCTCAGCTGCTGGTCATGATGGTGCAATGACCACAATGCACGCAGGGAGTCCAGAAAAAGCCGTATTCCTCCTAGTAATGCGAATGCGTCAGGCAGGATACAACATGAGTGAACAATTCCTTGAGCGATTTATTCACGAACAGGTTCACATTATGGTTTTTATTGCGCGAACTCGTGATGGTCGTCGTCGCATTTCGAGGATTGTAGAAGTAAACTCCTTGGATAAGCCTAATGTCCCGAAGTTTAAGGATGTTTTCCTATGGGACCCGTTAACGGACACGTTTGAATGGGTTAATGATATTGAACCTGACAAGCGGAGAGAATGGACGATTAATGATGCTGACGTTCCGATTTTTCCGAGTAAAGGGGGAGAAACTAGTGCTATCGCTGGTTAGTGCCCTTTCCCTAGCTCTGGCCGTGTTTCTATGGTACAACTTCAAGCATCCTAATCATACGGACCCTGCCGATGAAGCCGTTAAGAAAGCTCGAAGGAGAGAGATTAAAGCTGTTCGTGGAAACAGCATAACGCTTAAGAGTTTAAAAGTATTAGGAGTGCCCTACACAAGGTATCGAGTTTTATCCTTTGTGTGGGGCATTCTTGTTGCCGTGGCTTGGCTGGTTATAGCCCAAAGTTATCTTGCTGCAGCCGTCATGTTCAGTGTTGGATTTCAACTACCGGGTTTATGGTATGAAAAGAGGGCTTCAAGCAAACTGGACGCTTTGGGTCGACAAGTGGCAATCTTCGTGGGGACTACATCAGATGCACTTTCTAACGGTAGGACAATAAATGATGCCCTTTGGCATGCGGCACTTCTTATGCGAGAGGAACCTATGCATTCTATAGCCCAAAACTACTTAAAAAAGGTTGGAGGTAATGTTTCGATCACAGAAGCCATCGCTGATATGGCCTTAGAAATCAATATGCCTAGTTTTCGTTTTTTTGCTGATCTTGTCGCAACTGTGAAAGAGGTTGGAACCGACGGTGCTAAAAGCTTTGAGGTGTTAGACTACAAGTTTCACGAAGAGGAGGATATTCAGGGGGACATGCGGGGTGAGATTTCAGTTTGGATGGGAATCCTTATTCTCTTCCTCTGTCTAACCCTTGCAGGTCCTCTTTTTTACAGGCTTATATTACCGGATGTTTGGCCGCTTATCCCCAGGAACATGGGGTGGCTGCTCGTCGCTTCTTCTATTGGAACGTGGGTCATCTTCTCCAGTTTGCGTAGATATTCACGTTATCGAGTTACTCTTTAAGAAAGAAGGTAAGAGTATGGACTATCCCCTATGGGCGGCATTGTCATTTGCCACATACACATATATTCGCTTTGGCATTTCTAAAGAAGCTGCTTGGCGAGCTGAGGTCTTTGGTTATAGCGGACGATCGCAAAGGGAGAAGTTTCTCAAATGGCTGGAGCACAAATCGTCTTCAGGTTTAAGGGCAAGGCTGGAACGAATAGGTGTACCTCTTCGAAGCTATCTGCAAATAGGGGCACTTATGATATTTGCGTTTGGTGCTCTCTTAGGACTTGCTGGAAAAAGCATTCTCTGGGCCATTGTTGGCGCTAGTTTTGCTTATGGAATCCATTTCTTGAGATACTATGCAGCGCATCACAACTGGAGAGAAGAAATGCTTAGTGAAATTGGCAATGTCGCTTCCTTACTTAAGATCCGACTGATTGTTGGTGATACCGTATCCCAAGCAATAACCGCAATACTTCCGATCCTTCATGGAGCTATGGCAGTAGCGTGGACAAGTTTAGTTACAGAAATTGCTGCGGGCGTACCGCTTCCGGAGGCATTAGATCGATTGGCAGATAAGGTGAGTGACCGAGATATGAGTGCCGTTCTTTTAAAACTTAAAACCTATCACAGAGAAGGGGTTCCCCAAGATAACTTAGGGAACCCAGATCCGTTTGGTGATATGGCCGCCAAAATCGAACGAAGTTCTGCTAAACGAGTGAAGTATTTTACCAAACGCTTAACGGGGCCCCTGACGATCATCACGGGCGTTGGTTTTATGACTTGCTCGTTATGGCTAATTCCGTATTTTTGGCAAATCATTTCAAGTTCACTAAGTCAACTGTAAAGAAGTAGGAAAGGAGAGAGGAAACGTGGGTTTAGACCAATGGGTAACAATAGCGATTATCTTGGTTATCGCCTTGGCGGCAGGGTTGTTAATCCATACTGTTGCACCAGGAGCCTTAAGCACTTGGTTCAATGGATTCTTGTCAGATATTCTGAACGCGGTTCCAACATCATAGTCGAAACCGGTTAAGAGAAAAACTTATTCAAAAGGAGAGAGGAAACATGGGTTTAGATCAATGGGTAACAATAGCGATTATTTTGGTTATCGCCTTGGCAGCAGGGTTGTTAATCCATACAGTGGCACCAGGAGCTCTGAGCACTTGGTTTAATAATTTCCTGTCAGATATACTCAATGCAGTTCCAACATCGTAATAGGGGGCAAATGCTCCCTATTTTCGCTATAGAGGGATGGTGAAAATAATGGATAAATATTCTCGCCTGTTAAAACGGGAGGGCGGTTTTGCTGACTATATCAGTATTCTGATTATATTACCCATCTTACTTGCTGTAATAGTCGGTGGGGGGTATGTCGCAAAGTCATTACAGATGATGTCTACTTTGAATCACGCTCTAACCATTGTCGATAGCAATATGAAGCAAAATGGGGCCTTAACAACCGAAGGGCAGAACCAATTGATTTCATATCTGCAAAAGAACAAGTTGGATTTGGGTAAGGTCTACCTTAATGCAACGACTGCAACTCAATCCTTTGGCAGCAGGGGGCTTGAAGCAACGATTGGCTATGACTTTGATCTCTATGCCCCTGGTACATCGCATGTTGTTTGGCATAAATATTATGAAGTCAGCATGCCTATGGCTCAGAGTCAACTTATCCCAGGATCGGGTGCTGATTCTTCAGGAAGCGTTGAGTTATCGTCGATATTTGCAGGAATCCAAGGGGGAACGTCTTCGGGCGGATCTGGTTCTAGTTCTACGCCCACTAATATAGCAACCAGTATGACACTACAGGCAAGTAATAACTCGCCAGTAGTGAATGCTCCTGTAATTGTGTCAGGCAATGTTTTCTTCGGTTCGAATTCTGCCCCCGCAGGGACTTTGGTTGTCTTAAACGGTGGAGGGATAATCCAGAACGTATCAACCGATAGTACTGGAGCCTTTACGGCGAGTGTTACCTTTTCCCAGCCAGGGACGGTGCAACTGCAAGCTTCAAGTGGGACTGCAACAGCTAGTGTCAGTCTTTCGGTACAAGCGAATTCGCCAGAAACTATAATCTTACAAGTACCCACAACTGTTCAGGTAGGCGATCCGTTTACAGTGACCGGAACTATACTTGATAATGCAGGAAATACTGTGATGGATGGAACCGTCGTAACCATCTCATCATCTAACACGACGGACATCCCAACAACGACGGTAACAACGCAGGCTTGGAGCTTCACTTATACAGTCAATAAAATAACATCCTTGGGTCCAATCAACATTACTGCGAGTGCGGGCACTGCTTCTACGACGCAGAATATCACGGTTATTCCAGGCGATCCAAAATCAATTTCCCTAAATATGTCCTCTACTAGTTTAGTTGTTGGATCGAGCATTACATTTTCTGGTCAGGTTCTTGGGCCATATGGAACTCCACCGACCCAGGGAACGCCGGTTACGATTATGTCAGGAACGGATCTAGAAGACACTCTGCCAACCCTTAGTACCGATGCCAACGGGAATTTTTCAGGAACGGCAACACTAACCAAAGCTGGCGACCATGCTTTCTACGCGCAAACGGAGGGGCCGATTATTTCATCTACATTGACGGCAACGGTAACGGCGGGCTCTCCTTACAAAGTTCAGGGTATCGTAGGTACACCGAACCGTGTCAATATGGGGGCAAGCTTGTCCTTATCTGGTTACGTCAGTGACCAATATAATAATCCCGTAGCATCAGGGACATCACTTGAGATTACTTCAAGTACCTTACCTTCATCTGTATCAACGAGCGTTCTTTCGGGCGCGTTTAATGGAAGGGTAACCTTGCAATCACCTGGGGTACAAACACTAAGCATTAAAGATACTTCGGGAAATGCTTTATCCGGGGGAAGCCTCAGTGTGAACGTGTTACCGACAGCGGCTTACACGCTGACACCTACTCAGGATCTATATTCGATTAAGGCTGGTCAATCGATTGGTAATGTAGAGTTCACATTGAAAGACTCGAATGGGGAACCTGTGGCGGGTAAGGCCCTGCAATTTAGTGAAACGCCTCAAGGGGCTGTACTAATTACACCTACATCTGCGGTAACTGATTCACAAGGGCGTGTTCAAACAACTGTCGGGTCACTCACAACCGCAGGAAGCCACACGATTGCAGCAACTTTGGTAGGGGATTCGAGTGTGGTGGGAACGGTTGGCATAAATGTTTCGCCAGGGTCGCCTCATCAGGTTATATCCAGTGTATCTCCCTCGACGACTCAGGTATGGACTTCGCAAGATCCTGTACCCTTACCGATTGTTTCAGGCACTATCTCGGACGCGTATGGAAATCCGATAATTGGGGCTACCGTGACTATTTCTGGAGGATATGGCGCCAATGTTACAGGAACAACTGGAGCAAATGGATATTATGCTTTATCGATAAAGCCATTAAACGTTGGTGGCCCTTTTGCACTAAGCTTTTCGGTGACATGTCCGACTGGAAATTACAATACGATTCAAGGCAACCTAACAGTGACAGAGCCTATTGTGGTTCCAGTTGACAAGGTTCTTGAAGGTACGACCATCGCCGGGCAAACAGGAACGATGCCGAATATGGTAACGGCGAATCCTAATGGAATGGGGGTAGGTAGAAGTAGTGCATTGCAATATTGGACAGGTGGTGGGTCTACAGTTTATTTAAAGCCTCAAAAGGGTTACTATGATGGAATAGACACTTGGACGTATTACTATGAACCGAACCTAGTCTCCACAAACATAAAAAATGGAGTTACTATTTTAGGTGTAGAAGGGACGTATGTAGGTGGCGCTGCTACTCATGGATCGCAGGTTTACGCTACACCAGGAACCTTTACTTTTACAGTACCCGCAGGAGTTACCAGCATAAATGCTATTATAATTGGAGCTGGGGGCGGTGGGGGTTCTGGTGAAGGTAGATACGATAATGACGGTGCCGGTGCTGGTGGCGGTAGCGGTGGAGCTTATATTGATACTTTTGCTGTAACTCCAGGGCAAGTACTATCAGTAGTAGTTGGTGCTGGTGGTATTGCAAGTACTACTACAAGCTATGGTCCTGGTACTTCTGGCGGTGATGGTGGAAATTCATCGGTGGATGGCTACGTAGCTTACGGAGGAAAAGGCGGTTTACGTGCAAACCTTTGTGGATATAGTGGCGCAGGAGGCGGTGCTGGTGGTTCAGGCGGCGGTGCTGCTGGGTATACTGGACAAACTGGTACACACGGTTATGCTCCTAGTGGTAGTCATGGTTCTTATACTGGCGACCAGTATGGAAAACTGGGCGGCAAAGCTCCAGGTAATGGTGGGTCCGGCGGTAATCCTGGCGCTGGTAGTGCTGGTGCTAATGGTAGGGTTACCATATTATGGTAGAGTAATTTTGTGGCAAATGCTATGCTAACTTCTTCAGTAACGAATGACTGTAGATTGGTATAGTTAAAACTAAGGATGATTTAATAGAAGGCATTAGGTAGCAAATTTACACCTAACACTGCCTTCTTCTTTTAATTCCAATAATTATGAGATACCAAACAACAGAAAGGTGGTAAGTTCATGAAGTTACACTTGTCGCTTCCCAAATTAAGACTCAGTTCGTCGCGGAAAGCTCGTTCTAAAGCTTTAACGTTATCTCTCATAGTTGGGCTTCTAACTTTTGCGATGGCAACCGTTGGCGAGAGGATAGCTACAGGTAAAGTGTCCAGTTTTGTTGTCGCCTCAGTCGATTTGCAGGCTGGACAAGTCCTCGGAGACAAGGATCTAAAAGATGCCGGGAAGGTTAGCGGGTTGCTTCCTCCAGAAGTTTTTACTTCTAAAAGTGAAGTCGTAGGGCTCTCGCTTGCATATCCAGTGAAAGCGGGGCAGCCAATCGTCAAAGGGCTTGTTTCAGATACACCTCAACGTGACGGACTTTACCCAGGTGAAGTCGGTGTTTGGGTTTCTGTAACGTTAACAAGTTCAGGAATGGCTAAACCCGGTGATATTGTGGACGTATATCTTTCTTCTTCTAGTACCCAGTGGGGAAAAGTTGATGCCCCCCAAAAGGTGAGTTCTCTGCAGGGGGTACGGGTTGTCGCAGTAGTGAACAGTTCAGGTCAACCAGTTAAGTCAAATTCGAGCAATCCGAATGGTAATGTCCCGGCGGCGGTAGAGTTGGCTATTCCGAAATCTAAAGCTAGTGAATTTAGTCAGATTGCTGCTGGGAAGGTTTCGCTTATGCTCGATCCTTTTGCTACACCTCAAACAAGTCTTAGCGATACTAACGTACATCCTGAATTACAAAGCACTACAGTTCCCAATCCGCCTGCACTTAACACGACTTCACCAAGTTCATCTGTCCCAAATATGGACCCAACCGATTCAGCAGGCACAACCATACAAAGCCAAATAGATACCCTGCAGCCAGACCTTCCAACAAGTACATCTAGTTCTACCCCTAATGTAGATTCTAACGCCCAAGCATCGACACCGGAAAGTTACAACCCGCCATTGTTCAGTCCAACAACGGCAAATTAACAGAATAACTAAATGAGAGGAGAAAGATTTAATATGACTAAGCGTGGAAAATTGACTATTTTTGGGTTTCTTATACTATCTGTAGTACTGCTCGCTGGAATATCCATTTATAGAAATTCTCAGGGAGGTAACTCTAATCTGGCTGGGGTTCCCGTACAAGGTGTGGAGGCAATAGCAGACTATCACTTGATCCCAATTATTAATGCTCAATCTACTGATATGAAGCAGGTTTATCTAAACACAGAAGCTACACCATCACTGTTCTTTGCAACTTGGTCGGATCAATCACAAGAGGTAGTTTCAGCAATTCAAGATAAACTAAGCAAAACAGGTTCTGGTATGCACAAACCTTTAGTCTTGGTTAGCACCTTTGTCAAAACTACTGATCAAAGAAAAGCTATAACGGAGGCCAAAGCATTCCAAGAAAAAGATAACCTTACGCTGCCTATAGCTGTGCAAGTTGGCCCACCTACAGAATTTGTTAAACAAGTCCCTTCCCTGGTATACACCGATGGAGAAGGAACGCATATTGTAACGGATGAAAATGAGATATTAGATTCGTTAGACGCCATTTTAGCCTTACCAGCATCACAGCCCACGACACCAGTAGAAAAATAGTTCGACTACGCCTTAGAAAAAGAGAAAGCTCTGTCAAATTGTGCAGGGCTTTCTCTTTAAAATATTGATTATTCATTGTCTTATGATTTATTGGCGAAGAGAATACAATTGCTATCACCGAAAGGAGACCCAAATGGCAAAACGAACAGAAGCTATTCCCACGAATAATGCACTCTTGAACGTCATCACCCCTATGGGGCTTAACTTCACTCGGAACACGCTTACCATTGGCGAAAACAAAGGCAAAGCCTATGGCATAATCAAATACCATCAAGACCCTGATTATGGGTGGTTATCTAAAATTACGAACATCCCATCCACAATCGTATCCATTACCTTTAGCCCTACAGATACAGGTGCTTTTATTGATACTCTATCGACGACAATACGTCTTAACCGGGGAACCGCAGAAAGCACGAGAGACCCACTGACCCGACAAAGAGCCATAAGAACAGCGGATAACGCAGAAAAAATACTCTCCCAAATTGATCAAGATGGAGAACGCGTAGGCCTCATGAGTGTCATCATCATGCCCATAGCAAGAGACGATCAAGCTTTCACCAAGGTGTGCCGTAAAGTTGAAAGCACCATTGCCGGTTTAAAATGCAAAGTCCGAGTCTTAGCCAACCTCCAAAAGGAAGGTTTAAAAATGCTATCTCCCTTTTATGGTGTAGATGAGAAAGTGGAAAACATTACTCAATGCCCCGTACCCTTATCTAGCTTTATTGGAGGGTTCCCTTTTGCCTCATCAGGATACAACGACGGAAAAGGTTACTACTTGGCCAAAGATTCAGCAGGAGGCCTGATCGTCTTAGACCTATGGCTAAGGGGCGGGGATAGAACCAATTCAAATTTTGTCATCACAGGAATCATTGGTGTAGGAAAATCGACAGTCATAAAGCATATTGGTTTATCTGAATATATGAGAGGCACAAAGCTCATTTTTATCGATCCCCATCGAGAATATCGAGATTTTACGATGAATTTAAAGGGCGATTGGATTAACGCCGGTGGAGGATCCAAGGGAAAAGTAAATCCTTTGCAAATTAGATCAGCAGCCCAAGATGATGACAGTGAAGCTGATAAGCTCTATGCGGATGATGGCAATGGAATGGGCGATATGGCGTTATATATCAAAAGCTTAGAAATCTTTTTTAGTCTTTATGTTCCATCCCTGACCGACCGTCAAAAAGCCATTCTAAAGGGAGAACTTATTGAACTATATAATCAGTTTGATATCTTTTGGGATACAGACATAAGAAGAAATTTAAAAAATACGGATTTTCCCATTATGGAAGACCTACATCGCCAAATTGATAAAAAGGCCAAGGAATCCAAAAACCCTTACCAAAAGGATTATGATGATTTAGCTTTGTTGCTTAGAGATATAGCGATTGGTTCGGACAGCTTTCTTTGGAATGGGCATACCACCATCCACTCAGACTCTCAGTGCGTATGCTTGGATACCAAGGATTTACAAACAACGTCGGATAGTATTAAATCAACCCAGTATTTTAATCTTCTCCAATGGGCGTGGGACGAAATAGTCAAAGATCCAACTCAGCGAGTAATGCTCATTTGTGATGAGGCTTACTACATGGTTGATCCAAGAGTTCCTCAAAGTCTTTTGTTTCTAAGAAATGTAGGAAAAGGTGCTCGAAAATTTGAAGGAGCTTTAGGGGTTGCGTCTCATAGCTGCGTCGATTTTTTAGATCCAAAAATCAAAATGTATGGGCAACCTTTATTAGAAATGCCGTGTTTTAAAATCCTCATGGGTACGGATGGAACGAACTTAAAAGAAACCAAGGAGCTCTACAACTTAACAGATGCTGAGGAAGAGCTGTTGGCCAGCAAACAGCGTGGTCAGGCTCTTCTTATGGTTGGCTCAAAACGCCTAAGAGCTAATTTTGAAATACCTGATTACAAGTTTGAATATATGGGTAAAGCCGGAGGGAGATAATGAGGTGAGAGTGCATGGCCGATCCCGTAACTAGTAAAGTTCTTATTCACCTTGCTACCTTAGCTGCCGATGAAGAAGGAAGAAAGAACCTTGTAATTCTCTTTTCCATACCCTTAGTTCTAGTTCTCATCATCCTCATGCTCTTCGCCTATATTCTTGCCAGCCCGCTATCCCTCCTAGCGGGCTTTTTCACGAACCAAAACGAAATGGCAGCCCTCCAAGCCTTCCGGGCAGAGCACGGTGATAAAATTCGTCTTCAAACGGGAGCAATCATCCTAAATGGAAAGTACCCCATGCCAGCTGTAGGTGAAATCACTTCACCTTACGGGAAACGTATCCATCCTGTCACTGGGAAGCGAAGTTTTCATACCGGAATTGACATTGCTGGGGAGTGGCATGGTGAAATTAAAAGTATTGCTGATGGTCAAGTCGTCAAAGTAAGTATCGACGAAATCTATGGAAATTCCATTCTTATAAAACACGATTATCCTGACGAAACCTTCTATTCTTTTTACGCTCACTTATCCAAAGTTTTTGCTTTGCCTGACCAGGAGATTTTTACCGGCGACATTATTGGTTTAGAAGGGGGAGACCCGGAGCTTGACCCAAATCCAGGTAGCAGCACGGGCCATCATCTTCATTTTGAAATAAGAACTTCAAGATTGGCTCTAAGTCATACGGATCCTGTAGCTTACCTATACGCTCCATCTAAAAACGAAGAGGAAGAGTAACCATTGAGAGGATACAAGACAATCATTGAGCTTTTTGAACGATTGAGAGTATCTTAATCGTTCCTTTCCAACCCCATAAAAGAAAGATTCCCGGCACATGACCGGGAACTATTCTATACACTATAGATAATTTAATGCTTAACCTAATTATATCACGCCCTGACTAAAAAAACCTAATAATTGCCAGAATCCCGAGCCATCTTGCTCGGGATTTTGATTTGAAAGGTTGGTTCAATGCTATCTGAAGTTTTTGCACCCGTACTGCCTGAAACCAGCCCATATAAAGTCAGCCAACTAAAGAAAGATCACGGTCTGGTTTTCGGCTCCAATATAAAATCCGATTCCCGTTTAGTATGGACTTTACCTGACCTCGAATCCAAAGGTTATACCTATATCACGGCATCCACTTTCTTTGCCCGTCGCCGTCAACGTCGTTACGTCAGACAAGTCTTGGCTTTTGTCTGCGATTTCGATACCCCTCAAGGCACAACCACGGAAGATATCCTTGATTTCTACCATGCAGCCGGTCTGCCTGCCCCGGAGTTAATTATCACCACCGCCACCCCTGGCCACTATCAAGCCTGGAATATCTTATCTGAACCCCTCAGAATCCGCCATGATATCCTTTTGGCCAAAGTCTCAAAAATTCATGAAGCTATGGTAGAAGCCCTGGAAGCTGACCCCTGCGCCGTCGGTGTAGAACGTTGGGTACGCCGTCCAACCATGTCCAATAGTGTTTACACAGACACTTATAGTAGAACTACCTGGGAAGAACTCTCTAATTGGTATGAAGCTCGCCGACCGATTAAAGCATCCAAGGAAATGAAGCCTAAGGTTGTCTATATCGGCACTTTGTTGGCTACTCCTGCAGGAAAACGAATTCAAGAGTCAGCTGCTGAAAAAGGTGAAAGAAACCGCTGGGCCTATGGTCTTGGTCTGTGCCTATGGGATGCAGGTATCCCTTCTCAGGAAATTTACACCAAACTTCATGCTTGGAATAAAGACCTCAAAGACCCCCTACCCACAGCTGAGATTGAGAAAATCTATCGTTCTGTTATCACTGGCCGCCACCATGCCTCCCCCCGTGTCCTTTCATCGATAACTGGCCTATCTGCACAGATAAAAGGTTGGTACAAATGGGCTAAGCCACGTAATCGGAGAAGGGATCATATTCAAGAAGTCAAAAATGATATCATTGCCGATCTCCAGCAACATAAAACCGTTACTGAGACTCAAAAAGCCTGGTCAGAACGTTTAGGTGTTGCCTACAGAACTTTAAAAGAAGCCTTATTTCAGCTTCGAAAAGAGGGGATTATTGAAACACAAACCTCAAGGGGGAAATATGCCCAATCCGTCTACAGACTTTCTGAAGGATATTTAAATTCTCTAACCTATTCCAATCTACCAGCTGCCGCTGGAGCAGAAACCATATTTTCTAACGGAATTTTAAAAGGGCATACTGCCATATCACCCCTAAAGGGTACTTCCTCTTTCTCCAAAGAGCATTCTACAAGGAGTGGTACTGATTATGGGTAATCGGAGAAAACCTCCTTAAAGAAGAAAGCTCAGGTTGTGGATAATTTTAGCAGGGGAAGAATCTAGATATATATATATTAAGTGAACTATTTTGTCTTTCAGTACTCAACACAAGATAGTATATGATAAATCGTAAAACACATTGACTACAGCTACCTTTTGGTAAGTTCGGTGAGCTACGAATGAAACCAGATACTGCGAAGGCTCTCCATCTATCGTTAAGGATATTCTGCAAAATGGTTGTCGATGCAATCATTCAAACTCAGAAGCTAAGGCAATCAAAGATTTCTACCTTACGACATATCAATATGACGATAGGATAGTGAAGCTTACCTAAGCGATGTGATTATGTCGGACTATCTTCAAGTCAAGAAGAAATTGTAATTTCAGTGTGTGGGTTGTATTCTTGGCGGAAGCTCATCACAAACAGAGCTGGAAAAAGAAGTAGCAGAGGGCTTATGAACATAAATTCCACCTCTTACATGAACCATAAGGAAAGCAGCATGGAAAATGATTGTAGGCAGGTGAATCTACTGGTAGTTTAAAAGTGCTTGCTTGAAAGGAAGGAATTTTAGAGATCAGGTGGAATGTAAACAAGTAGTTTAATGCCTTGAATAGGAGTGAATCTATTGTTAGAAAATGAAAAAAGTCGTATAAATGCAGGTGTAAAATAAGCCAAATGCTTGATAATTAGTCGATATTCCTGAAAGATATAAGTCAATGATTGAGAAAATTGCTAAGACAAAAGTACTTCTTCACAAATTAGAGTGAAAATTATAAAAATAAAAATCCAACTATTACAGAGAAGTTGATAGCCATTAATGACCTTAAAAATTTCTGCTCTTTTAAACGAACTATCCAAAATTCACATTGAAAGACAGTAATGTATATTCCCTCATGAAAACGATGCGACCCTTTTGATAAAAATACAAATAAACGAACGTTTATTGTACTTTTGTTTGTACAAAGATTCCGCCGTGACACTATAACTAATACAATTGACTGGTAATTTAGAGGGAGTAATGATTGTTCGAAAAGGAGGATCAATGTTTTGCCAATTTCAATTACAATTTCTTCAACTACTGTATCATGGTACGCAGCAATAATATCTACTTTTTTACTAGTAATCCAGGTATTAAACTTTCTAAGGGACCGGGTTAATGTAACGGTAGAAGTAAAGCCCAATATGCGTGTATATGGTTCAAGTGATTATGACGATGATACAGATTTTATAAACATTATTGTAAGAAACAAGGGGAAAAGAACAGTTACTATTGATAGTGTAGGCTTTGTCACGAAGAAAAGGACAGAAAAGAATGGTTTGCTCTCAGATTCATTTACTCGTGGACCGAGAGAACTTTCAGACGGCAAGTCGACTAATTACCTAGTGAAGCAAAGTTTAATCAACTTCGATGAAATTGAATATTTTGTTGCATATGATCAGGCGGGCAGGGAGTTTAAGGGTAAGTAGGATAGACTCAACAGGGAGTCTTTTTATTTATCGACTGCACAGTCCTGGCGGAATTAATTGAAAATGTTTTCTAAGATTGATATACTTCGTAACTTTAATACGTTTTATGTGCAAAAGGAGTGGTGCAATGGATACCGAGGTAATCGCGACATCAGCAGTAAAGACCAGTGTTTCTATTACAGACTATCTTTCTCCTTACATTAGTGAACGAGACAAAGAGCCCATCTGGGACGGCAATATTTATGTTTTTTCTCACAAACGCAAATCAAATGAATTTTGCAAGGGTCGAGTCCCTGTACAAGTTAAAAGTAAAGAAAGTATAGATTTGACAAAAGATACAATAACATATCCTATCCGAACAGATGATTTACGTAAGTATCTAACCGAAAACGGAGCTATTTACTTTGTAGTTTATGTTTGTCAGGCTGGTAATACAAGGATATATTATACTGATTTGCTTCCGTTTAAAATAAAACAGTTATTAAATAAGGCGGGGAAACAAAAAACAATATCAGCCGCCCTAATGCAGTTTCCTACAGATAACACTGAAAAGGTTGATTTGTTCTTTAATTTTTTAAGGGATAGAGATCTGCAAAAAAGTATCAGTAACATAGAGATAATGTCTATAGAAGAATTGTCAAAAATGGGGCAATTAAAAGCGATGAGTTTTGGATTTACAAGCACTCGAAAAGAAAATTCTCCATTTGACTATCTCTTTAGTCATAGTGTATATATTTATGCGACTACTCCATTGGGGCTTAAAATTCCTGTAGATATAATGAGCGACCTAGTTTTTGCTGGGACAACTCTGGAAAAACCCGTTTTTTGTAATGGCAAACTATATTATGACAATTATGAAGTTGTCCATAAAAAAGACTCTGGAGAATTACATTTTGGAAAGAGCACCATTATTAAATTTAAAAAACTAATGAACGATTTTACTCTAAAGTTTGATTTGCAGGGAACACTACGACAAAGAATTACCGACGAGGCTTTTTTGATAAATATGCTTGAAAGTCTCTCTATTAATATTGGGGATATCAATTTACCGCTTAAACCAGCTAATCCAGTGGAGATTAAGAGTTTTAGAATAGAGGATCGAAAGGAGCATTTGGAGCACCTTAGAAACGTACGATTAGCATTAGATGAGGTTGGAGTAAAGGACGACTTGGATTGTTCTGATTTATCAGATATAGATGAGGAAAATATAAGGATACTAATAGAAGCCTTTGTTCATCACAAGGCAGTCTCGTTTGGGAACTCTGAAGTTATCGAGCCTATAGGTAAAATGACGATTGCTAATCTTTGTATTATGCTTATTGCGAGAAAGCAAGAGAATAATTTGTATCTACTTTCAAACTTCTTTAATGACAATATAGCATTACGTGTTAAAAACGAAAAGTATGGCGAGTTTGATACATCTCAGTTCACTATCATGAATAAAGAAAATTTTCTTCAGCTCTCTAACATTGATTATGAAGCTATTTATAATGATTTTCTGGTAGTAAAGAGTAGTAAGCTATTTCATGGACAAGTTATACACCTTCTTCTGGATATGCTTCTTGCTTATGATGAGAGTGTCTTGAAAAATAAAGAGTTATTAAAAGCAGCGCAGAAGCTTTCTGAGTGGTTAATGGCGTCCTGCAACGATAATGAAAATACTTATGCAATGCTGTTAAATTACTTGCAGACGATTAAACGCAGTAGACCGCTTAATGAAGACGAAATAAAGCAACTATACTCCTTGGTAGAAAACGGTAATGTGGAAGATGATATTTTAACAGCAGCATATATACTCTTGGAAAATTCGAGTGGAGCAAAACTTCATTATGATAAGTTACCTCCAACCGAAAAAGAAAAATTCGTTAGATTTCCTATCTATAGTCTTTGGAACAGAATTTGATATAAGTCATTTATTCCGGGATTCATATTACATTTCCTAAATACATTTAGAGAACAGTAGTAGCCAATAATCAATTTAGATTTCATTGAAGCCTTTTTGTCAGTTTGAATAATGTAGATGACGAGTATAAAGAGTATGTTAATTCCCAATTAACTAGAGTAAACCTAAAACAATCTGGGGGAGTTTCTGAGGGTATGTCCATCCGGTAAATCGGCATTCCCGCAACTTAGAATTGATGGAAGTAGTTATATTACGCTGCGGGAATACCTAAACGTTAAACGGGCATCCATGGCCGGAAAAATCATTTTTACGGGGGAAATTAGATGTCAAGTAAGGCTGATGTGTTTATTATTGAATCTTTAGATTGGAAAGATGAAAAAGATAATCTGTACGAAGGAAAGTTTTTGTCTCAAATATTAGAATTCGCAGGTAAGAAACCAAGGTACTATTATATCCGGACGAAAAAAGAACTAAAAATGATTTTAGGCAAATTCTATGAAAGTGACTATAGGTATCTCCATATATCATGTCATGGAAATAGTACTTCTCTTTATACCACGTTAGATGAAAAGATTTCTTTCTCCGAGTTTGGTCATATCGTTGGACCAAACTTAGAGAAAAGGAGATTATTTATCTCAGCATGCTCTGCTGTAAATGGACAACTTGCAAAAGAGATAATTCCCCGTACCGGTTGTTATTCTTTAGCTGGTCCTAAAAAAAGTATTGAATTTCGTGACGCAGCAATTTTTTGGGCATCATTTTATCATTTAATGTTTAAAGAGAACTATGGCAAAATGTCTCCAAATACAATTAAGACTATACTTCAGAATGCAGCTAACATGTTTAACGTACCAATTAATTATTATTATAAAATTTCTGAACAAGATTCTTTCGGAACAAAAGAAATTAAACCTCAGAGTATCTAGGAATAAAGGAGACTGATTTGGTTGCTCCATGGCAAATCTCACCAAGTGGTAGAGCCAATTCAAATGGTTGCCTAAATAATTACCACTTGTTGACGAGTTCCGAAGTGTAAAAACAAGAGGAGATGAGGATGAATCTTCTCAATTGTCATTTGTCCGATGTCTCTATGATCTCTTAGGGGGGCCACGATGATCTGAACACACCATCTAGCTCTTTACAAACCTGATCTCATGGAGCCACATACGACGTATAATAATGCTACCAATAGCAGATAAGTATAATAGATAATATACATTATCTCTTGGGTTCTTACGTAACGGCGATAGACTTATTTTAGAAAAGTCTTGTGATTTGCGGGTTTTAGAGATAGAACTAGTAACTGTAAAAGCAGTTAAGACCCCAAAAACTCAGGAGATAAGATTTTAGGACTAAAAACGCTGAGGGAATCTTAGGGTTAACTAAAAAGAAAGAGGAGCGATGTATATGCCAACGACTAATGTACCAGATCTCGACGTGTGGATAGAATATCTTCGTAATACCAACAAAAGTAAAAACACTCTCAGAGCCTACCGTCAGAGAGTGTTAAGTTTTGCTGAGTGGTTTGAATCAACAAACGGTGAGGTGATCATCTCAGAGCGTGTCACGCCTACAGACTTACGCGAATACAAATCTTACTTATTATTAAATATGAAACGCTGTCCATCGACGGTCAATCTTTCCTTAGTTGCGATAGCGAATTGGCTGGATTTTAATGGGCGGAATATGCCAATGCCATCTAATGTTGAAGAGGTGCGCTCTGCACCTCAAGGACTAGATCGTCTTAGTCAACGCTCGCTAACTCGCGCAGTGGAACGTGAAAGTGTACCAAGAGATATTGCGCTGATAACCCTCATGCTTAATACTGGACTTCGTATTAGCGAAGTAGCAGCTTTAGATATTGAAGATCTCACCATAGGGGATCGTTCTGGAAGTCTCACGGTAAGAATGGGGAAAGGGGGCAAATTCTGCACTGTGCCCCTCAACAGTGATACTAGAAAGGCTCATTGCGCATATTTAAGCGGTCGTACAAAAGGACCAATATTTTTGAGTCAACGAGGGAAGGGAACCGGTCGTTTAACCTCCAGCGGAATTCGGCAGGTCATAGACCAGTACGCATATCTAGCGAAACTCCCAGATTTACATCCTCACGCCCTACGGCATACGTTTGCTCGGAACCTCCTTAAGGCTGATGAAGGGCTGGAAATGGTAGCAGAAATCTTGGGACACAAGAGTTTAAATACTACAAGGATATACACTCAGCCGTCTGAGCAGGATAAAGCGAATGCTCTAGAGAAGTTGTCGTTGAGTCAATGTTAAAACGAGCACTAAAACTTGCTATAGGTCCTAGCATAGGGATTTCAATAGGCGGTATCATTATTCCAAGAATTATGTTTTTAAACCAATACCACATCTATATCATTACACGCTAGTTTATATTTTGTTGTGGGGTATATTGTATCTTTTTTAGTTTTCTTGCTCATTGAATGGGCTAAATCAAAAATAAGAAGTAAATAACGAGATTATGGGTACTTGTTCTGATTGATTTATTTCACACCATTCATACTATGACGAGTAGAAAAATATCGGAGGGCCAGCAGCAAAGGCAAGCCGGCCAAAGCAGGATAACCGCGGTCATTCAAAAAGCCAGGGCATACCCGCCGCTTTACCCCAGCATGCGTTGAGCATGGTGGAGTAACAGGCGTGGTATGCCCTGGCTGTCGTTCCCGTCCGCTTGTTCCCAACTAACAGGAGGGAAAGAGCGGCTTATCGGCCGCTGCCCATGGATTCCCGAAATTTTCGAGGGAATGTGTGGCCTCGGGCAGGATAACCACGCTCTTAGCGACGGGAAGCTGGCCGGACTCGGCCAGATCACCCGCAGCGGCTATATCAGGACCGCAAAGAATAACTCAGCGAGGGGAGGCTCCCAGTCTAGGGGAGACTACGCAAGCGGGAGCGGCAGGATGAGTCGGCCCGGGCAAGGACCTAAACGACAGTATGGGTGAGGGCGTGAAAGCCCGCTCCCATTCATTCAAGGAGCGGGCACCGAAGCTAGTATATAGCTTAAGCCAGAGACATCAATTGTTACTATGAATACCCTCAAGGTAGCGTAAGAAAAATGCGAAGCAATTAGTCACTTAGAACCAAAACCTAAGAACCAATAATCTACCTGATCAGCATTATAATATATTGTCTATCAGCTGCTCACTTATTACTCACTAATTGCAAATATCTTTCCATCAAATCAGCTATTCTTTCTGCTTCTTTTTTAAATCCTTTGCCCCTATAAGCAGCCACTACAGCTCTGTCCAAATTATTGTGCGCCTTAATCAGATCGCTTGGCATAGTTAAGGGGTCATATAAATCGGCCAGAGAACTGTTTGGATATAATGATCTAACATTAAGGATTTCTGAGGCCGCTTTTTTAATATCTTCTGTTTGCTTTTCTGTGGGATCCGGCCAAGGAAAGTTATTATACACAATATCCTTTGAATAGCGAAAATCGCTCTTAATCCTTCCGCAGACAGTTTTGACCCAAATCATGTGGATCTTAGATGTGAGAATACCAAAATGATACAATGTTGCATTTGGTAATATATGTACTGCATTATTTACAATAATTTCTTTATCAACAAAGCCTATTGGAATATACGCTCGTTTCTCTGATGAATGACTAGGAATAATTATGTAATTACTATTTGGTTGTCTTATTTCCATAAAAAGTGAGGGAGTTAAAGCACGCATTTGTGTAGCTTTCTTTGGGCTAGATAAACGAAATTTGCGAACTAATTCTATTCGTTCTAGAACCATCGGCATTTTCTTAATTTCTGCAGGTTCGGCATTAACCAACCATAAACACCATCTAGGCGAATTATTAATAAATTCTGTAGCACCTAATAATTGTTTAATATATTTTATACTTTGGGGTTCGTTTTTAAAAAAATTCTCGTATTCGTCTGCTTCAATGATGAGGTGACCACCATCCGCTGGCTTATTACCGTAAACCATTTCGGGAACATTACATATTGGCTTTGTTCTACTCTCAATAAAAACATTTGGAGCATTTATTAGATAAGGGTTGATATTTTCAACTATTTCCGCTTTATCCCCATCTAAAATTACTTTTTTCCGAGTGTTGTATAACGAGAAACCAATTATAACACAATGAACTGCTGCTTTACCTTTTGCTTCATTGCTCCAAACGAAAGTACGGTAGGCGAAATTAATAACAATCCTAAACATATTCATGAGAGTTTCCCAGATTGGTGCAACCTGTTCACCCTGTACGATAGAATTTGTTGAAACAAATGCTACACGAATGCTTGTGTTTTGAATATATTTGGCAGCTTTATAATACCACCCTGTTACATAATCAATTTTTCCTGAGTTTTTAATTGGTTTGCCCTGATAGTTTACGAAAACGTTAGTAATATGCCGTTTTTGCTCTTCCGATTGGTTTGAATAGCCAACAAAAGGTGGATTTCCTAAAATAAAATTCAAATCATATTTCGGGACAATACTTTCCCAATTAATGGTTAAAGCGTTGCCGTTAATTATTGTGGCTGAATTGATTAATGGCAGGCGAGCAAAATAAAGGCCAAAGTATTCAGCAATCAAAGTGTTCATCTGGTGGTCAATCAGCCACATGCCGACCTGGGCGATCTGGCAGGGAAATTCTTCATATTCAATGCCATAAAACTGGTTGACGTTAATTTTGCAATATGAAGGAATATCAATAACCATTTGCTGGCCGATATCTACCCGCATTTTCAGCACTTCTAGCTCAATGCGTCGCAGTTCTCTATACGTGACGATTAAAAAATTGCCGCAGCCGCAGGCCGGATCTAAAAATTTAAGTTTCCCTAATTTGTTATGAAATTGCTCCAATTGCGTACTGTTACCCTTAATCCGTTCAAATTCTGCCCATAGCTCGTCTAAAAATAAAGGTTCGATTACTTTCAGAATATTTTCTTCGCTTGTGTAGTGGGCTCCAAACTCCCTTCTTTCCTGGGTATTCATAACCCCTTGAAACATTGCCCCAAATATCGCTGGAGAAATATAGCCCCAATTTAGACCGCTGCATTCAAGTAGGATCTTGCGCATTTTAGAATTAAAATCGGCAAAAGGTATGCGTTCAGAAAAAAGTTTGCCATTGATATAGGCAAAACGCTTTAATTCATCAGAGAGAATTGTCTGTTTAATGCGCTGTTCTGGTGGCGTGTCTAATACTTCAAATAACCGGGCTATCCGGGTTGATAGATCCGATCCATCTATTTTGGTTTTCAAAATATATTCGTAGAATATTTTCTTTTCAAAAATGCCGGTATCATCGGCAAACATTCAGAATAACAACCGTACCAAGTAAACCTCAAGCTGGTGCCCTTCATAGCCATGCGATTTTAAAATATCATGCAGTTTTGCCATTTTTTCAGCGGCTTTGATGTCAACTTCTTTGTCGTCGGTAGGCAGTTGGGCAAAAGTTTTGTATCCGGCCAAATCGGAAAAAAGCTTAACGTTTTTATGTAAATGTGCAGTTTTGAACTCCCACTGCTGTCCTGTAAACAGACGGTAGAGCCTAATGTTTAAAAAGTCGCAGACCATTATGTATTCCGGAAGTTCTTCATCCTCAAGGTGAAAAGCGTAGTCCCTTGCCTGTCCAAAAGCCTTGTCTAGACTCTTTCCAATCGATTTCATCTCGATGAGGATTACACCTCGCCAAAGCAGGTCGATATAGCCGTTTCTATGTCTTCCCATCGGAACTTTGGTTTCGAAGGTAGCAACCCGCTTTCGGTCAATGCCGAAAACGTTAAAAAAATCGTTTAAAAAGCTTTGAGAATCGGAGACTTCCCTGCTTGTATTACGCCATTTTCTTGCGAAACTCAAGGCCCGAGTCGTTATCTCTTTCCAACTTAGTGAAATTTCTAATTACCTCCTAGCTTGTCATTGGTTGGTCTATCTCTTTAAGCGATAACTATTAGGGACTGTTTGGCCAATATTCATAAACAATAAAACAGAAAAGCCCTGAGAAATTTTTTCTCAGGACTTGTCGTTAAACTTAGGTAGTTGATCAATTAAAAATGGGGCGCTGTACCCGCTCACTCTGATTGCTTATCCTGGCTTACCCGCCGACTTCGTCACTCGTTTCCTCGGGCCGACGCCGACTAGGCTGCATTTTTTGTCCAGCTTGCCCGCGCGCGGTTAGCTCCCCTCGATTCCTCGGGGAGCTAACCGCACTTAGATTGCTTTTTTTGGTCTTTGCCGCGCGAGAATTCCTAGTCGTGGCCACGGAGTAATACCCGCGCTGGGCCGCATTATGCTGACGGGAGTCCCCCGCAACCGCGTGCCTAGCTTGGTAAGCGGCAAGATTAGACTTAAAAAAATAGCTAAGCCGCTCACATAGCGGAGATAAGCCTTAACCCGCAACTCGGTCGCTTATACGTAGTATGCGCGGCCGGTGGACCCGTTCCCGCGGGCCATGTGAGGGAAGTTGGCCGGTTAGGCCATTCCAGAGCATGCCTGGCAGAAAGCCAGCCGGGCTAAAACATCTGGGACCTGAGGTCAGCCCGCAACGAAGCTAAAATTCGCTACGCTCTCCCTTGTAGGGAAAGTTCTTATATCGTTATATCCTGCAACTAGGTTTTTATAAATCCCCTCGCAATGAAATTATTCAGAGGAATTTTTCAAAAGGTTAAATGAAATAACTATATACTAATTATTGGGTCAATGATAACATTGGTAGTTGGAGAGGGGGTTTAGGTTATGATCAGAGTTTGGTTGATTTTTGCTATGGTACTTATAGGAATTATTCATTCAGCACTTACGCACTTCATGGTTGTACCTTTCTTTAACAGTATTATAGTTAAATGCTTGATACTGGGTATTGTTTTCGGATTAATAAATTACATCGCAGCGGAACTATTTGTCCGGAGACTCGATAAGCTTAAGAAGGTGAACATGCAACTTAGGGTAAAACTTAATACTGATAAGTTAACAGGAATACTTAATCGTAGAGCTTTTGATGAAGATATAAAAAATTTAGAAGAACATAACGGGTCATACGCATTAATTTTTATAGACATAGACAATTTTCGAGACTTCAATAATCGTTTTGGTCACGACGTTGGGGATGGCGTACTGGTTAAAGTAGGACAAACAATTCAGGCTTGTGTTCGAGCGGGTGATCGAGTATATAGGTATGGTGGAGAAGAGATAGTTTTGCTTTTAAGGGACTGTGATAAAACGAACGCTTGGAAGATGGCCGAAACGATCCGTTCCGAAATAAGTGGACTCGATAATGGACCATACCCTCAAATCACGATTTCTTTAGGCGTTTCAAGTTATCCAGACGATGGAGAGAGTATTCACGATCTTATTGTGGCTTCTGATCATGCACTCTTAAGGGCGAAACAAAGTGGAAAGAATTGTACTGTTTTATGTTAGCAATCATAGGAGAAATACACAAATCTTTGAGAAGGGGCTCTGACATTTCAGGGTCCCTTCTTCATGAGATATTCACAACTTTTTCATGAGTTAATCGTATCTGAGAGTTACACTAAGGACATAGAAGGACAGCTAATCAAACGAACAAAAAAGTAAATAAAGATAAATTGGAGGAATATTAAATTAAAAATTTCATTCAAATCAAAAGTAAAGCCCAAATGGGGCGAGAGAACCTGGATAAAATGAACGAACTTAAGAGCAATTCTTATGAAAAATAATGGACTGTATGGTATAACCGACTCACGTGGCACTACGATGAACGGGAGCGGAAACGCCATATCATCAAAACAATATTATAAATAGGGAGTGGATTAAAATGATGTTTGGTTTAATTCTATTAATCTTTATTGCGTATTACATGCTCGATACTTCAAATTCCAGAGGTTCTTTAGATCCTAAATATCAGAGGAAGAATACCCCGCTGGATATTGTGAATGAACGATATGCACGCGGTGAGATTCAAAGAGAGGAATACCTTGAGCGGAAACAAGAGCTGTTGAGCTAAGAGTAAGGTTACGCTTGAAAAGGATATCGTACGACACATTTGTTATAGAGAATTTTTGAAGGAGGAATTTATATGATGGGTTGGGGTAATATGATGGGTGGATGGGGGTACGGTGGTTATGGAAGCGGCTATGGGATGATGGGGATAGGCATGCACCTCGTCCTAGGGATTGGGATTATTCTACTGATTATCTATCTATTCCGTCGCAGCTCTAGGGTTCATACAGATACAGTGCTAGGTAATAACCGGGCAATGGACATTCTGAGTGAACGGTATGCACGTGGTGAAATAGATTCGCATGAGTATCAAAGTCGAAAGCACGATCTAGAGAGCTACGCAATAATAAAAGGAAAACATCTGTAACACATTTTGGATTAGTGTTAAAGGGGCTGTCTCAAAATAGAAATTTAATTTCTATTTTGAGGCGCCTTCTTTCTTTATAAAACGCGAAAAGACGAGTCAAAAGACCCGCCTTCAAGGTATAATTAGTTATGCTGCAAAACAAACAAACTATACC